>Ga0181537_10002395_pt1 | contig 16511 bp, 16 predicted proteins | sample PEATcosm2014_Bin_39_FD_119765 | JGI IMG/M metagenome (GOLD analysis project Ga0181537, IMG submission 119765) | Peatland microbial communities from MTU Mesocosm Facility, Houghton, MI, USA - PEATcosm2014_Bin23_10_metaG | ecosystem: Environmental > Terrestrial > Soil > Wetlands > Peat | place... | reverse complement strand
GTCGGCCATTGAGCGGCGCGCCACCTCCACGTTGCGCCAGCGCAGCAGATACCAGGCGCTGATCGCGAGCACGAAGACCGAACCAACCACATAGCCGGCGGCAACGGTATGGACGAACTTCGCCTGGGCCACCGGATTGAGGAGAACCTCGGTGAAGGAATCCAGCTCCATGCGCATCGTCTGCGGATTGAAGCGTGCGCCGACGGGATTCTGCATCCAGGCGTTGGCGATGAGGATCCACAGTGCCGAGAGGCTCGAGCCCAGTGCCACGAGGGCGGTCACGATGAGATGACCGATCTTGGAGAGCCGGTCCCAGCCAAAGAAGAACAGGCCGACGAAGGTCGACTCGAGGAAGAACGCCATCAGGCCCTCGATGGCCAGCGGCGCCCCGAAGATGTCCCCGACGTAATGCGCGTAGTACGCCCAGTTGGTGCCGAACTGGAACTCCATGGTGATGCCGGTGGCGACTCCCATGGCGAAGTTGATGCCGAACAGCATTCCCCAGAAGCGCGTCATGCGCTTCCAGATCTCGCGTCCGGTCATGACGTAGGTGGCCTCCATGATCACGAGGATCATCGACAGCCCGAGCGTGAGCGGAACGAACAGGAAGTGATACAGCGCGGTGAGCGCGAACTGCATCCGCGAGACGTGCACGAGCCCGAAATCGATCAAGGCTGATCTCCGGTATGGCCTGTGCCCTGCTTGGGTGGCGGGGCCTCGAGCGCCAGGTGCTGCCCGGTGGTCACCGCGTCGACGATGGGCCGATGGGCGGGAGAAAAGAACAGCCACCACAGCAGCGCCAGCGCGATCGCCTTGAACAGCAACAGCAGTGACACATCGCGCCGCAGCGCCGCACGCCAGCCGACGGCGGCCGCAACCGCGCCGCGCCCACCGTCCGCTACCTCATCCGGCGTCACTTTCTGCTCCCCTGGCGGTGCCGCGCGGCCTCGGGGCCGCGCGACCGCGTCCATTGTGCCGCAAACATACAATTTTAGCCCCCACGCGTCACCGCCTCATGAGGGTGCAGCTGACACCACTTCGGCCGGCCGTCTAAATGGTTGTGAAGCAGCCGGCGCGAGGCGCAAGATCCCAGTTGGCGGCACTGTGGGGCAGCGGGTACCACCCTGCAGGGCGCCGCCGGCAAGCTGGTGCGGTTCCTGGGGGGTTGGGACGCAGGGACGCCAACACGTGCTGGCTTGCACCACGCAGCGCACGCTTAAAGAAGAACAGGACTGTAGCCAATGCCCCACTTCGCCTGCTGCCCGCGTCGCACCGCACTGCCTGCTGCCGCAATCGTCGCGGCGCTGCTGACAGGCTGCTCAGCCAAGAAGCCTCCCGCACCGCCGCCGCCGGAGGTGACGGTGCTCGACGTGAAGCACACGCCGGCGACCTACACGGAGGATTACGTGGCTCAGACCGAGGCCGTCAACGCGGTCGAGATACGCCCACGCGTGGGCGGTGTGCTCGAGAAGCAGCTGCCCAACGAGGGCGAGCGCGTCAAGGCCGGGGAGTTGCTGTTCGTCATCGACCCGCAACCCTACATCGAGGCGCTGGCGCAGGCGCGCGCGACGCTGGCACAGAATGAGGCCTCGCTCGAGCAGTCGCAGCGCGACCTCGGACGCGCGACCTCGCTGTCGCAGATCGATGCGGTGAGCCAGCAGGAGCTGGACGCCACCATCGCCAAGAACAAGGCCAACATCGCCTCCGTCTCCGCCGGCCAGGCGGAGGTCAAGACCGCACAGCTGAACCTCGGTTACACCAGCATCACGAGCCCCATCGACGGCACCATGGGGCGCGCCCAGTTGCGCGTGGGCGGCCTGGCGGTGGCCAATTCGACGCTCCTCACCACCGTATACGAGACCAGCCGCGTGTACGTGAACCTCAGCATCAGCGAACAGCGCCTGCTGGCGCTGCAGAAGCAGCTCGGGCGCGCGCCCAACCAGAACACCACGGAGGCGCCGCCGTTCCGGCTCTTCCTCATCGACGGCTCCGAGTATCCGCTGCGCCCGAAACTTAACTTCATCGACCCGGCGGTGGATACGCGCACCGGCACGCTGGCCATCCGCCTCGAAGTACCCAACCCCGAGCGCCTGCTGCACGCCGGGGAGTTCGCCCGCGTGCAGGTGACGACGCTGCAGGACCCGGATGCCATCGTGCTGCCGCAGCGCGCCATCCAGGACCTGCAGGGCAAGAACTACGTCTGGGTCCTCGATGGCGACTCCAAGGCGCAGCAGCGTGACGTCGAGATGGGCCCACGCATCGGCGAGGACTGGCTGGTGGCGAAGGGCCTGAAGGTGGGCGACCGCGTGATCGTCGATGGCGTGCAGCGGCTGCGGCCGGGCATGGCGGTCAAGGCCTCACCCTATGTCGCCTCACAGGGCGCGCCACCGGCGAGCGCGGGCGCCGGCTCATGATTGATTTCTTCATTGACCGGCCGATTTTCTCGACCGTGCTGGCGATCATCATCACGCTCGCCGGCGCAGTAGCCTTGCTCGCCCTGCCGATCGCGCGCTTCCCGCAGATCACGCCTCCGGCCATCGTGGTGTCGACCACCTTCCCCGGGGCCGACGCTGCGACCATCGAGCAGTCCGTGGCAGCCCCGATCGAGCAGCAGGTCAATGGCGTGCCGCACATGATCTACATGGACTCCAAGAGCGCCAGCGACGGCAGCTACACGCTGACCGTGACCTTCGAGGTGGGCACCGATCAGGACATTGCCGCCGTCGACGTGCAGAACCAGGTAGCCATCGCCCAGCGGCAGCTGCCCCAGCAGGTGCTGCAGCAGGGCATCACGGTGGCCAAGCGGCAGCCGCAGATTCTGCTGGTCGTGTCGATCGGCTCGGACGACCCGCGCTACGACTCGCTGTTCCTGTCAAATTTCGCCACCTTGCGCGTCTACGATGCCCTCGCCCGCGTCAAGGGCGTGGGCCAGGTGACCATCCTCGGCGCCCGCGACTACGGCATGCGCATCTGGCTCGACCCGAAGAAGATGGCGAGCCTCAACGTCATGACGCAGGACGTCAGCGACATCCTCAACGAGCAGAACACCGTCGCCCCGGCGGGTACCGTAGGCGGCGAGCCGGCGCCCCCCGGCCAGCAGATGCAGTACATCGCCTCGGTCAAGGGCCGCCTCTCGACCGTGCAGGAATACGGCAACATCGTGGTGCGCACCGGCAGCGACGGCGCGATCGTGCGCCTGCGCGACATAGCCCGCATCGAACTCGCCGCCACCAACTACGCGCTGTCGGGCAAGCTCAACAACGTGCCGACCGCCATGATCGGCATCTACCAGCTACCCGACGCCAACGCGCTCGACGTCTCCAAGGGCGTGCGCAAGGTGATGGCAGAGCTGGGGCCGACCTTCCCGCCGGGTATCCACTACTCGGTGCCCTTCGACACGACGCTGTTCGTATCCGAGTCGGTGCGCGAGGTGGTGAAGACGCTCGCCGAGGCGGGGCTGCTGGTGCTGCTGGTGGTTTTCATCTTCCTCGAGAGCTGGCGCGCCACCCTGATTCCCATGCTCGCGGTGCCAGTGTCGCTGGTCGGCTCGTTCACGGCCTTCCTCGCGCTCGGCTTCTCGATCAATACGCTGACGCTCTTCGCCCTGGTGCTCGCGATCGGACTCGTCGTCGACGATGCCATCGTCGTGGTCGAGGCGGTGAGCGAGATCATGGAGAACCGCAAGCTGCCGCCACGCGAGGCCACCAAGGCGGCAATGCGCGAGGTCGGCGGACCAGTGGTCGCGATCGCGCTGGTGCTGATATCGGTGTTCGTGCCGGTGGCCTTCCTCGGCGGCCTGACCGGGCAGTTCTACCGCCAGTTCGCGCTGACGCTCGCGGTCTCGGTGGGCATCTCCGCGATCGTCGCCCTCACCTTCACGCCCGCGCTGTGCGCCTTGTTGCTGCGGCCGCCGGATGAGTCGCATTTCCCCGGGCTGCTGGGGCGCGCCTTTGCCACTTTCAACCGCGGCTTCCGCAACTTCACCACGCGCTACACGCACACCGTGAGCGGCGCGATCCGCCGCAGTGCCCTCTCGATGACGCTGTTCGTGGTACTGACGCTCGGGGCCTACCTGCTCCTGCACCTGCGTCCCACCGGTTTCATGCCGGACGAGGATCAGGGCTACCTCATCAGCCTCATCACCCTGCCGCTCGGGGCATCACTGCAGCGCACCGAGGCGATCGCGGACGGCTTCAGCAAGCAGATGCGCGAACAGCCGGAGGTCGAGTCCACCTTCGCCATCACCGGGCTGAACGTGCTGACCGGCACGAACTCCTCCTATGCGGCGACCATGTTCACGATCCTCAAGCCATGGTCCAAGCGCAGCGGTGCCAAGCACAGTGCCCAGGCCGTGGCGGCGCGCGCCAACGGCATCGGCGCGCGCATTTCGAAGGCCACGGTACTGACCCTGAATCCGCCCCCGATCCCCGGCATCGGCACTGCGGGCGGCTTTGAGTTCGTGCTGGAAAACCGCGCCGGCGATGACATCCAGAAGTTCGCCACCACTCTCAATGACTTCGTCGGTCAGGCCAACCACCGTGCCGAGCTGACGCGCGTCTTCACGCAGTTCAGCACGCGCTCACCGCAGATCGAGTACGTCCTCGACCGCGACCGTGCCAAGGTGCTGGGAGTGCCCCTGTCGAGCATCTTCAACACGCTGCAGGCCTTCCTCGGCGGCGCCTACATCAACGACTTCAATCTCTTCGGCCGCACCTACCGCGTCACGGCCCAGGCGGAGGCCAACGCGCGCAACACCCCCGAGTCGGTCAACAGCCTCTACGTGCGCAGCGCCCAGGGCGACATGGTGCCGCTGTCGGCACTGGTCTCCATCAAGCCACGCCAGGGGCCGGAGTACATCGAGCGCTACAACATCTATCGAGCCGCCACCATCAATGGCTCGCCGGCGGCCGGCTACAGCTCCGGGCAGGCGACCATTGCCATGGAGCAGCTGGCCGACAGCCTGCCGCCGGGCTTCGGCTACGAGTGGACCGGCACGACCTACCAGGAAAAGCTCTCGGGCGGCCAGACCGGCGCGGTCTTCGGCATGGCGATCGTGTTCGTGTTTCTGGTGCTCGCAGCACTCTATGAGAGCTGGTCGGTGCCGCTGGCGGTGCTGCTCGGTATCCCCTTTGCCGTGCTCGGCGCCTTCATCGGCCTAACGCTGCGCAGCATGGCGAATGACATCTACGCGCAGATCGGACTCGTGATGCTGATCGGACTTGCCGCCAAGAATGCGATCCTCATCGTGGAGTTCGCCAAGCTCGAGTATGAAGAGCGCGGCAAGCCGCTCGTGGATGCGGCGATCGAGGGCGCGCGCCTGCGCCTGCGGCCGATCCTGATGACTTCGTTCGCCTTCGTGCTCGGGTCGATCCCGCTCGCCCTCGCCACCGGTGCCGGTTCGGGCGCCCGCCTGGTGCTGGGCACCGCGGTGGTATTCGGCATGACGACGGCCACGATGATCGGCATCTTCATCATCCCGGTCTTCTACGTCGTGGTGATGCGCTTCTCGGAGCGTCTGCGCGGCAAGCCCGCGCCGGCGGCGCAGTCCGCAGCGTGAGGACGCCAACGGCAACCCGGCTCGCCCTGACGCTCGCCGTGCTGGCGGCCGGCGGTTGCGCAGTGGGACCGGACTACCACCGGCCGAAGACCGGCGTGCCGGCGGCCTACCGCTTCGACCCGAACCCGGTGCCGGATTCCTTCGGCGACAAGGGCTGGTGGGAGATCTACCACGACCCGCTGCTGCTGCAGCTGATCGAGACTGCGCTCGCCAACAACTTCGACGTGCGCATCGCCGCCGCGCGGGTCGATGAGGCACGCGCGCAGCTGGGCGTCGCGCGCCTGCAGCAGCTGCCCCAGGTGTCACTCGGGGCCGGTGCGCAGCGCGCCCGCACCTCCGCATTCGAGCTCACCCCCGGGGAGCCTGCCATCCTCAACGTCTTCGAGGTGCAGGGCAGCCTTTCCTATGAGATCGATTTCTGGGGCAAGTACCGCCGTGCTTCCGAGGCTGCGCGCGCCCAGCTGCTATCGTCACGCTACTCGCACGATGACGTGGCGGCTGGCCTGGTTGCCAGCGTGGCGACCGCCTACTTCACGCTGCAGACCCTCGATGAGCAGCTCGTCATCACGCGCCGCACGGTCGAGTCGCGCCAGAAGTTCGTGGAACTCACCCACGCGCAGCACGAGCGCGGCACGGTGTCGGGGCTGGATGTGGCGACCGCGCAGGCGCAGCTAGCGATCGCCGAGGCCAACATCCCGGACCTGCAGCGGCAGATCGGGCAGGCGGAGGATCAGCTGAGCGTGCTCCTCGGGCGCAGCCCCGACGCGGTGCTGCGCAACCACGAGGGCGCGCTGAAGCGTATGGCGGATGCCCCGCCCCCGCCGATACCCCCGGCCGGCCTGCCCTCGAGCCTGCTGGAGCGCCGCCCCGATGTGCGCGCGGCCGAGGCGAACCTCGTGGCTGCCAACGCCGAGGTCGGTGTGGCGCGCGCCAATCTCTATCCGAGCATCACGCTCACGGCGAGCGGCGGCGTCATCAGCACCGCGCTCTCCAGTCTCTTCACGTCCCCCGCTCACGGCTGGTCGCTCGGCGGCAGCCTGCTGCAGCCGCTGCTCGACCCGCAGCACAGTTACTTCCAGGTCGAGCTGGCAAACGCGCAGAAGCGCGAAGCCCTCCTGCAGTACCAGAAGAGCATCCAGACGGCCTTCCAGGAAGTCTCCGACGCGCTGATCGCGCGCCAGAAGTACGCCGAGTTTCAGGCCGCGCAGCAGGCGCAGGTCGACGCGCAGCGCACCGCCGACACGATTGCCCTGGCCCGCTACCGGGTCGGCTACTCCTCCTACTTCAACGTCATCGATGCCGACCGCGACCTGTTCACGGCTGAACTGTCACTCTCGGCCGCCCACCTCAACACCCTGCTATCCATGGTGCAGCTGTACCGCGCCCTGGGCGGGGGCTGGCAGCTCGCGCCCCCGCAGGAGCGCGCCGCGGACCTCGAGCAGAAGCCCCCTTCCTGAGCATGCGGCGGCCGCGGCCCGGCTGCTTTACAATGGTGCCGGTCTATGAGGTCCGCCCGGGAAGGGCCCCTCAGCGGATGCCCGGCCCGGGCAAGGCGCCCCAGGCGGCCGCGAACCTGACGGAGAACCGAATCGTGAGTGCAAATCCCTCCCCCGTGCGGCGTGACCCGGGCTATACCGGGCTTACCGCCGCGATCGAAACGCTGCCGGCCCACTACTACTTCGACGCTGAGCACTACCAGCGCGAACTGAAGGCCATCTGGCACAGGAACTGGATATACGTGTGCCGCTCGAGCGCCATCGAGAAGCCGCGCAGCTACCGCACGCTCACGATCGGTGACCAGTCGGTGCTCGTGGTGCGCGGCGAGGACCAGGTGGTCCGCGCTTTCCATAACACCTGCCGCCACCGCGGTGCCGCCCTGTGCCGCGCGAGCGAGGGGCGCTTTGGCGCCACCGGGATCGTCTGTCCCTACCACAGCTGGCGCTACAGCCTGCGGGGCGACCTCCTGCAGACCTCCTCGGTGCAGAACCCGGACGGCTTCGATCGCGCCGACTATCCCCTCTACGGACTGCCGGCGCGCGAGTGGAACGGCTTCATCTTCGTCGCCCTCTCACCCGAGCCGCCGCCGTTCGAGAAGAGCTTCGACCTGCCGCTGAGCCGCTTCGATGCCTACCAGCTCGGTGACCTCGCCGTGGGCCATACCCTGACCAAGCAGATCAGGTGCAACTGGAAGGTGTTCTGGGAGAACTACAACGAGTGCCTGCACTGCCCGGCGGTACACCCGAAGCTTGCGCAGCTGGTGCCGATCTTCGGCCGCGCGCTCCTCGAGCCGCGCGACGACCCCAGCTGGCAGGACCATGCCAAGGACCCGGACCCGAAGTACACCGGTGGCCTGCGCGCCGGCGCGCAATCCTGGACGATGGACGGCAAGCCCGTCGGGGTGCTGTTCCCGAACCTCAGCGAGGAAGACCAGAAGGCCGGGCACCTGTACCTGACCAGCGTGCCTTCGGTGTTCATCGTCACACACGTGGACTACGTGCGCGTCGTGCGCCTGCTGCCGCTCGGGCCGGAGCTCACCGAGATGAGCATCGAGTTCCTGTTCCTGCCCGAGACACTGGCGGACCCCAAGCGCGACATCTCCCGCGCGGTGGAGTTCACCAACATAGTCATGAGCGAGGACGCCGAGATCAGCGAGGTGAACCAACGCGGCCTGCGCGCCCGCGCACATGAGCGTGGCGTGCTGATGCCCGAGGAGTACGCGATCCGGCAGTTCCAGGACTGGGTAAGAGCGGAGCTGACGCGGCCCTAGTGCGCTCGCGGACCGGGCGCACGCGCATTTCGCTCACTGGGCCAGGCGCCCCGGGAGCAGGTTCGCAGCTTCTCCTCGGCATCACGGCTGCACTGCTGGCCGTGGTGCTTGGCGGCTGTGCGCGCTCCGCGCCCCCCGCAGGCGCCTCCGGCAGCGCCGGCGCGCCAGCCGAGGAGCGCGTGCTGCGCGTCTACAACTGGGATGACTACATCGGCTTCCACACGGTCGCCGACTTCGAGCGCGCGACCGGTATCAAGGTCGTCTACGACCTCTTCGACTCGAACGAGACCCTGGAGGCGAAGCTGCTGGTCGGGGATTCCGGTTACGACATCGTCAGTACCAGCGAGAACTACTACGGGCGCCAGATCCGTGCCGGGCTCTACGAGCCCCTGAACAAGGCCGAGCTGCCCAACTGGAAGTACCTTGACCCGCAGGTGCTCGCGGTGCAGGCGCGCTTCGACCCCGGTAACCGCTTCGCGGCCCCTTACCTGCACGCCATGAACGGCTTCGCCTACAACCAGGCGCTGGTGCGTGCGCGCCTCCCCGATGCACCGGTGGACAGTCTCGACATGCTCTTCAAGCCCTCGGTGGTGGCGAAGCTTGCAGATTGCGGCGTGAGCTTCCTCGACTCCCCGGACGACGTCATCCAGCTCGCGCTCGCCTACCTGCACCTCGACCCCAACTCGCACCGCGTCGAGGACCTGGCGGCTGCGGAGAAGCTCCTGATGGCGGTGCGCCCCTACATCCGGGTCTTCGACTCGAGCGACTACATCAACCAGCTGGCGACCAAGGAACTGTGCGTCGCGATGGCCTGGTCGAGCGACTACTCGATCGCGGTGGTGCGCTCACGCGCCGCGGGCCTGCACCTTGACCTGGCGTTTACCGTGCCCAAGGAAGGCTCGGACATCACCTACAACGCCCTGCTCATCCCGATCGGCGCCCCGCACCCGCACGCCGCCCACCAGTTCATCAACTTCATCCTCGATCCGAACGTCATCGCCGCCATCACCAACGATATCCACTACGGCAACGACAACCTCGCTGCCCAGCCGCTGGTAGACCCGCTGATCCGCAACGACCCGGCGGTCTACCCGCCGCCACAGATCCGCGCGCGCCTTTACCTGCCCACTGAATTCGATGCGAAATACCAGCGGCTGCGCACGCGCACCTGGACACGCATCAAGACCGGGATCTAGCCGGGAGCGCGTACGCGCCTTCAGCCCGCCGCCAGCTCGCTGCACAGGCCCTCGAACACGCTGATGTAGCGCCCCACGTCCGCAGCCGTGGTGTCAGGGCACATGAGCAACATGCTGTGGAACGGCGTGATCAGGACGCCGCGGTTGAGCATGTAAAGGTGCAGCAGCGTCTCGACGGCGCTGTCCCTGGTACGCGCCAGCTCCGAGGCATCGCGCGGCGCCTCAGCCGTAAGCAGCGTCTCCACCCGTGCACCGCTTTGCGCGATGAACCACGGCAGTGCGCAGGCGCGCACCACGCTGCGGGCACGCCGACCGAGCTCATCCGCCAGAGCGATCATGCGGGCGAAGGCCTCCGGGGTGAGCACCTGCGCGAGCACCGCCCGCACCGCCGCGACCTGCAGCGCGCTGCCGGCGAGCGTGCCGCCGAACCCGAGGTGCGAACTCTGCCGCACTCCCGGCCGGGCCGACTCGCGCGGCGCGTGCTCCCACAGGCGTGCGGCGACCTCGGCACTGACGCCGTACAGCCCGACCGGCAGCCCGCCACCGATCGCCTTGCCGATGGTGAACAGGTCCGGGTCGAGCTGATCGCGACCCGTGTAGCCACCGGGCCCCGCCGACCAGGTGTGGGTCTCGTCGTAGAGCAGCAGGGTACCGCTGCGCCGCGTGAGTTCGCGCAGCGCCCCGAGGAATCCTGGCTGCGCCTCGATCATGCCGTAGTTCGTCATGCAGGGCTCGGCAAGCACCAGCGCCACGTCGCGATCCCTGAGCGCGGCCTCGAGGGCCGGCAGGTCGTTGAACTCCACCACGCGCGACACGCGCTGGTGCTCGATGGCATTGGGGTGAACGCCCGAGCGCATGACCATACGGCCGCCCGCCAGCCCCACGTGTGCCTCCTCCACCGAGCCGTGGTAGCAGCCATTGAACACCAGCACCCGGTCGCGCCCGGTGATCAGGCGCGCAATGCGGATCGCCGCGCGGTTGGCATCGCTCGCCGAGGTGGTGAATCCCCAGTAGGGCAGCCCGAAGCGCCGCGCCAGCTCAGCCCCCACCCAGGCGGCATCCTCGGTGGGCAGCATGAGCGTTGCGCCACGCTGCAGCTGAGCGCTGACGGCAGACGTCACGGCGGGCGCCGCGTGACCGGCCATCGCCCCGGTGTCACCCAGGCACAGATCGAGGTACTCGAAGCCATCCACACACCACACGCGCGCCCCGCGGGCGCGCTCGGCATACAGCGGGAAGCCGCCCGCCCAGCGCCGCATCCAGTGCAGTGGCGCGCCGTAGAGGTAATGCTGCTCACCGGCGGCGTACAGGGCCCGCGAACGGGGCCGGCGCCGACTGAACTCGTGCTGCTCACGCGCCAGCCACTCCCCGATGCGCTCCGGGGTCACGTCCGCAACCGCCGGGCGTAGAGCGCCTCGAACGCGGGCAGGACCTCCTCGAGGATGCCCGCAAGCGACGCTGGCACTTCGGCATCCTCCTCCAGCGGTGGCTCGAAGCCGGTGGAGCGATAGACCTGCGCGTACCAGTGCGGGGCCCACACCCCATCGCTCGCCCGCGGGCCCGGCGGCCAGTGCAGCATCCGCGGCGTGAAGGCGACGCCGAGGGCCGCGCACAGTGCGCGCAGCTGTGCCTCGGGGGCGCGCAGGAATTCACCGGCATCGATCACCAGTGGCTGCGCGCCCGTTACCGCCTGCACGTACTGGTATATATCCTGCTGCTGCAGGAAGCCGATGTCCGCGGCGGTGACGTTCGGGCGGCTCCGGATGTAGGACACCAGCACGCGCCGGGGGTCCCTTATCAGGAAGACATTAGTCAGGTCCGCGAGCCACTCGCGCCCCATGTGGGGCAGGAGGTGGTGTGTCATGTGCTTCTGGTAGGTCAGAGCGGCGCCATGGCGCGCAGCGCCGGTGAGGCGGGCGGCGACCCGGCGCCAGTCGGTCTCGCCGGCTGCGATAACCGCCTCGCGACCCGGGTGGTCGAGCCCGGTATGCGCCAGGTAATGCGCGTAGAAAGGCTCGTCGAAGACTTCGCAGTCGCCGCGGTTCTCCCAGGCGCGCATCATGGCGGTGGAGATGTTGCGCGGTCCCGACCACATCGCGATGTGCCGCGTGGTCATGCGGTGCGCCGGCCAACGTCGCGCTCGATCAGCTCCAGGTAGAGGCGCTGCAGGCGCTCCACCAGCGGGCCACGGGCGCTGCTGATGGTGCGGCCATCGATCACCGTGACGGGCGCAATGCCGGCGAAGGTGCCGGTGACGAAAGCCTCATCGGCCCCGTATGCCTCGGTCAGGCTGAAGTCCTTCTCGAACGCGGGTATGCCGGCCTCGCGGCACACCCGCAGCACGTTGGCACGCGTGATGCCTGCAAGGCAGTACTTCCCGGTGGAGGTCCAGACCTCACCACGGCGCACGATGAAGAAGTGCGTGGAGTTGCAGGTGGCGACGAAGCCGTGCGGATCGAGCATCAGCGCCTCGTCGGCACCGGCCTTGGTGGCCTGGATGCAGGCGGTGATGCAGTTGAGCTTGGAGTGCGAGTTGAGCTTCGGGTCCTGCACGTCCGGCGCCCCGCGGCGCACGTGGACCGTGAACAGGCTCAGTCCGCGCGTGAGGGAGTCCGGCCGCGGCACCTTGAACTCAGGGATGATGACGATGGTCGCAGGACCCACGCACACGCGTGGGTCCTGATAGGGCGTGCTCTTCAGGCCGCGCGTCACCATGAGCCGCACGTGCACGCCCTCCTCCATCTTGTTGGCCTGCAGCGTGCGGTAGAGCGCCTGCGTCAGTGCGCCGCGGTCGAGGCCGATGTCCAGGTCGATGGCCTTGGCGGCCTCGAACAGGCGCTCGAGGTGCATGTCGAGGAAGGCCGGCCGCCCGTGATGTACGCGCAGGCCCTCCCAGACCCCGTCACCAAGGATGAAGCCGGAATCGAACACCGACACGACGGCCCGCTCCCGCGGGAGCAGCTCGCCGTTCACATAGATGAGTATCGATCCGTTGCGCGGATCATCGGCACTGTGGTGTGACCCCTGGGGCATGGGAAAGTCCTCGCGCGTGGCCCCGGCGCGCATGCGGCGCCGCGGCAGAAGTGGACGCGAAGCTTAAGACTTTCCGCCTCGGGCGGGTATGGGGAGCTACAGGTGGGCCGCGGCGGCCGGCGCCGCCTTCCCTGGCAGCGCCAACTTTCCGCTGACTATCGAGCCGGTCGGTGCCGTCAGACCCTGGATCTGCCGGCAAGGAGCGTGACGACCGCACCGATCAGGAACACAACGAACAGGATCTTGGCGATGCCCGCAGCGCCGGCGGCGATACCGCCGAATCCCAGTACGCCGGCGATGATCGCGACGATGAAGAATATAACTGCGTAGTGAAGCATAAGACCCTCGACCTTCGGATTGCTGATGTTGCTTGGCTTCCTCGGACAGCAGTATCGGCCGGAAGCCCGGGAAGGTTGGATCAGGGGCCGCATCCAACTGCTGTAGGATTCGGGCTACACCGAAAGCCGCGCGGCGGGTCAGCGGCGCAGAACATGGAAGCGCGAGCCAAGCGATGCACAGTCTCATCGTCATCACGACCGGGCTCGCAATACTGGCAGCCTGCCTGCTGGCAGGGCACGCCCTGGGCGCAGGCTCAGGGACCGCGCGCGCCGCCCTCTGCTTCCTGCCGCTGTGGTTCCTGGGGGCCGCGCTCAACATGTACCTCGGCATGCGCAGCGCCGGTTACGGCTTCAGCGAAGAGGCCCCCGTCTTCTTGCTGGTGTTTGCGATTCCGGCGCTGGCGGCGCTGCTGTGCTGGTGGCGTTTCGCGCAGCGCTAGATTGAGCTCATCCACGGCCGCCGTCACCGGCGGTTGTGATGCCGGCCGCCAGCCGGTAGGGTACGCCCACGCCGCCCTGTGCCCCCGCGCAGCAACCCCGCAGCCAGGAGAACAACAATGATTCTGGGGATGTCCACCGCAGCCTTCACGACCCTGCACGTCATCATCAGCCTCGTCGGCATCGGCTCGGGCATCGTCGTGGTGCTGGGTATGTGCCAGGGCGCGCGCCTGCCCGGCTGGACCGCACTGTTCCTGATCACGACGGTGCTGACGAGTGCGACAGGCTTCCTGTTTCATTCCGCTGCCTTCGGCCCTCCGCACATCATCGGGCTGATCTCGCTCGCGATCCTGGCGGTTGCCATCGTCGCCCTGTACGTCAAGCACCTCGCAGGCGCGGCTCGCTGGCTCTACATCCTCAGCGCAATCGCCGCGCTCTGGTTCAACGCGTTCGTCGGCGTCGTGCAGGCGTTTCAGAAAATCCCCGCCCTCCACGCACTGGCCCCGACGCAGAAGGAACTGCCCTTCTTCGCCGCCCAGTTCGTGGTCCTGGCAGTGTTTGTCTTGATCGCGGCAAGGGCGCTCAGCCGCTTCCCGGCACGCACCATCCGCTCGGTGGTGTGACGCCGGCTGCCCCGCGGGCACGCTAGAATCGACCCCGCGCCAACCCCCCTCTCGCAGGAGTCCCCCATGATCAAGGTCACCGTCCTCTACCCCAACGGCGCCGGCGCCAAGTTCGACATGAATTACTACGTCAGCAAGCACCTGCCCATGGTGCGCGAGCGCTGCGGCGCGGCCTGCAAGGGGATCGCCGCCGAGAGCGGCGTGGGCGGGGGAGCGCCTGGTTCACCGGCACCCTACATCGCGGTGGGCTACCTGAGCTTCGACTCGGTGCCCGCGTTCCAGCAGGCGTTTGCCCCGCACGTGGCGGAGATCATGGGGGACATCCCCAACTACACCAACACGACGCCGGTGCTGCAGATCAGCGAAGTCACGCTCTGAGCGAGCGCAGAGGCGGCATCACTTGGAGTCGCGGAACTTAACCGCGGCGTGCGAGCCGTCGCAGAAGGGCTTGTTCTTGGATGCACCGCAGCGGCACACCGTGACGCGGTTGCGCACCTCGTACGCGGTACCGTCCGCTGCCAGCAGCGGAATCCCGCCACGCAGCCACAAAGGCCCGCTGACCTTCTCGGCCGGGTCCTCGATGATCCCGATGCTCACCGGCAGCGCGTGCTCGACTGGCTTGCCGGTGGCGCGGTCCCAGGCGACCAGCCGCCCGGAGGGACAGTTGTTCACCTGGCGCACGAACATCTTGGCCACCTGCGGGTCATCAGTGCGCTCGACCTGGTTCCAGACCTGTCCGTTCGGGTCGCAGAAGCGCGCGAAGGCGCACAGCGACTCAGCATCGGTGAGGGACATGGCTGGCCCTTCGGTGAGCTGTGCCTGCTTGAGGTAGGGCTCGCGGCTGGCGGTCTCGGTGCCGTCAAAACCGACCTTGGCGTGCGTCCCGTCGCAGAAGGGCTTGTTCTTGGAGTGGCCGCAGCGGCACAGGGCGTACTTTGGCTGCGTCGGCACCGCCGCCCCCTCCTGCCACTCCAGCGAGTCCCCTGCCGCATCGCTCACGATCGTCTGCTTGGCAAGCGGCACGTTGCCGGACACCATGTAGGGTCCGTCCTTGGTCACGACGACCTTAACTTCGGTCCTGATCTTGGTCATGATGGCTCCCGGGAGCGGCCGCGGGCCGGCACGCGGTAGCTAGCGTGAACCCTCCCCACGCGAACGACAAGGCCCGCCGGGGTGAACGGTTCCCGGGTGGCCGCGGTGGAGCAGGCTGATGGCGAAAAAGCACAAGACGCGCCAGGTGATCCCGAAGCTCGGCAAGAAGGAGTACGAGCGTGAGCTGCGACGGCTGCAGATCGAGCTCGTCAAGCTGCACCACCACGTTATCGCCCACGACCTGAAGATACTGGTGATCCTCGAGGGGCGCGACAGCGCCGGCAAGGACGGCACCATCAAGCGCATTGTGGAGCACCTGAGCCCGCGCGAGGCCCGGGTGGTTGCGCCCGGCAAGCCGAGCGACCGCGAGGAAACCGAATGGTACTTCCAGCGTTACGTGCGCTACCTGCCGGCGGCGCAGGAGATCGTGCTATTCAACCGCAGCTGGTACAACCGCGCCGGTGTTGAGCCGGTCATGAACTTCTGCACCCCGCAGCAGCACGAGGCCTTCCTCAAGGCCGTACCGCACTTCGAGAAGCTGCTGGTGCGCTCCGGCACCTTCATCCTCAAGTACTACCTCGACATCAGCCACGAGGAGCAGGCGCAGCGCCTGCGCGAGCGGCGCCGCGACCCGCTGAAGCAGTGGAAGATCAGCCCGGTGGACGACGCGGCCCAGGCCCACTGGAAGGACTACAGCCGCGCGCGCGACAGCATGCTGCTGCGTACCCACCACGAGGACGCCCCCTGGATCGTGGTGCGCGCGGACGACAAGCAGCAGACGCGCCTGAACGTCATCCGCGACCTGCTCATGCGCGTCCCGGGGCGCACGGAGCGCCACGGCGAGAAGCCCGATCCGCGGGTGGTGCGCGAATTCCGCAAGAGCCTGATCAGCAAGGGCTGGGTGGCAGCTTGAGCCGCGCTGCGCAACGCGCCTGGCAGTGCCGATGACGGATACCGCGGTGAGCCCCAACAGCCTCGATCTCGATCGCACCCTGGCAGTGGCCGGGAGTGCCGCGGCGAGCTTCGCGCGCCTGTGGCAGGCGCTGTGGGTGCAGCCGTACGTCGCCCCGCAGCTGCTGGAGATGTGCCGGCTGACTCTCGCACGCCTGCACCGGGACGAGCACGAACTGGCCGCCGACAACCCGCACGTCGAACCGGGTGCCCTGCCGCCCGCGCGCCGCGCCATCGTCGTGGCCGGCAACGTGCACGCCGCCAGCGGCTTCTCGGCGACGGAGAAGGCGGTGCTGCAGTTCGCCGAGTGCTACGGACTCGACGCGCAGTCCATTCCCGATGAAACCGCCGACGCGGTCAAGGCACAGCTGGGAGAGGCTGGCCTGGTGTTCCTGATCGAGGCACTCGGCTGCATCGACGGGCGCATCCGCGCCGCACGCTGCCTGCGTGATTTCGAGCGCTTCGCGCCGCCGCAGGGTCCGCATGTCCGCTAAGGCGCGCGCCAGCGCCCCGGCG
>Ga0181537_10002393_pt1 | contig 16523 bp, 16 predicted proteins | sample PEATcosm2014_Bin_39_FD_119765 | JGI IMG/M metagenome (GOLD analysis project Ga0181537, IMG submission 119765) | Peatland microbial communities from MTU Mesocosm Facility, Houghton, MI, USA - PEATcosm2014_Bin23_10_metaG | ecosystem: Environmental > Terrestrial > Soil > Wetlands > Peat | place... | reverse complement strand
CGAGGGAAACGAAAGCTTGCAGATTCTCACTTGTCTGACCATAGCTGCGGTCATCGACGGACTATACGCTAGTGATCGCGGGCGACTGCGGGACAAATATGACGCAACGGTGATCGGCCGCCACTACTGCGCGAGCCTGCGGAATACCAGAGACGCATTGGTGCCGCCAAATCCGAATGAATTCGACAGCGCGACATTGATCGTTCGCCTTTGCGCCTTATGCGGCACGAGATCGAGCGCGGTGGCGACGGACGGATTGTCGAGATTGATGGTCGGCGGCGCTATCTGATCGCGCATCGCGAGCAGACAGAATATCGCCTCGACAGCACCGGCCGCGCCGAGCAAATGCCCGATCGAGGACTTCGTCGAAGACATTGCAATGCGTCCGCCAGCATTGCCGACGAGCCGCTCTACGGCTTTAAGCTCAATCTCATCGCCGAGCGGCGTCGAGGTGCCGTGAGCATTGATGTAATCGATATCGCCCGCCGAAACGCCGGCGCGCCGTGTAGCAGCTGTCATGCAGCGGAACGCACCGTCGCCGTCTTCGGCCGGCGCCGTAATATGAAACGCGTCACCGGAGAGTCCGTATCCGATGAGTTCGCCGTAAATGCGCGCGCCGCGGCGTTTGGCATGCTCATATTCCTCAAGCACCACCGCGCCCGCGCCCTCGCCCATGACAAAGCCGTCGCGATCGCGGTCATAGGGACGCGACGCGCGTTCGGGCGTGTCGTTGAATGCCGTCGACAGTGCCCGGCAGGCGGCAAAACCCGCAATGGAAATGCGGTTGACCGGAGATTCGGTGCCGCCCGCCACCATCACGTCGGCATCGCCGAGCGCGATCAGGCGGCCGGCATCACCGATGGCGTGAGCGCCGGTCGAACAGGCTGTGACCACGGCATGATTGGGACCCTTGAGCGAGTGGGCGATCGACACATAACCCGACGCGAGATTGATCAGCCGGCCGGGAATAAAGAATGGCGATACGCGCCGTGGACCGCGGTCGCGCAGCGTAATGGCGGTTTCCGCGATGCCCTCGACGCCGCCAATTCCCGACCCGATCAGAACGCCGCTGACAACCTGATCGTCGTAGTCGCGCGGATGCCAGTCCGCATCGTTGAGCGCCTGGGTCGCCGCACTCATCGCATAGACGATGAAGTCATCGACCTTGCGCTGTTCCTTCGGTTCCATCCAGTCGTCGGGATTAAAACTGCCGGCACCACCGTTGTCGCGCGGGATCTGGCCGGCGATCTTGCAGGCGAGATCCGAGACGTCGAATCTCTCGACGCGCTTGATCCCGCTCTCACCGGCGACAAGCCGCTGCCAGGTCGACTCGATTCCGCAGCCGAGCGGCGTCACCAAACCAAGACCCGTGACGACAACTCGTCTCATCACGTTCGCTCCCGGGAGTAACCGCCTGCGCTGTGACCGCAGAATCTGCCTGAGCGCCGTGCGCCCGCACAGGGGAATGCGCGGTTCTCACAGCATTGTGCGCAATTCATGCAATAACTGCCGGCCTATAGCGACGGTCAGCTCTTTGCATTCTTTTCGAGAAACTTGATCGCGTCGCCGACCGTAAGGATGGTTTCGGCGGCATCATCGGGAATCTCGCAACCGAATTCTTCTTCAAAGGCCATGACGAGCTCGACCGTGTCGAGGCTGTCGGCGCCGAGGTCGTCGATGAAACTCGCATTGTCGGTCACCTTGTCAGGCTCGACGCCAAGATGCTCCACGACGATTTTTTTCACCCGCTCGCCAATATCACTCATCGCTCCAACCTCATCTTTCAACGCGACCCAGTCAATCCAATTGATCCCGTTCAAAACTTGCCGACGGGGGCCGGCAAGTTCATTTGGGTCGGCACCGATCAGAGGCGGATATTCGCCCCGCGCTCCGGCATTGCGGCTCCCCCAGCCCGATTTCGGTTCGGTTACCACACTTCAAAAGCATTGACCAGCGCGGCCGAATGTCTTCACCGCCGGTCTTATCGCCTTCAAATCATGGCCATTCCACCATTCACATGCAACGTCTGCCCGGTCACGTAAGCGGCCTCGTTCGAGGCAAGATAGGCGACCGCCGCGGCGACTTCTTCCGTCGTACCGGCGCGAGCGGCCGGAATTTTCACCAGAATCGTTTCTTTCTGCTTGTCGTTGAGCTTGTCGGTCATCGGCGTGACAATGAATCCCGGCGCAACGCAATTAGCGGTCACGCCGCGCTTGGCATATTCCTGGGCCATCGACTTTACCATCCCGGTAATTCCGGCCTTGGCGGCAACATAGTTCGCCTGCCCGGCATTGCCGGTCGTACCCACCACCGACGTGATCGCGATAACGCGGCCGAAGCGCCGCCGCATCATGCCGCGTACCGCGGCGCGCGCCAGCCGAAATGTGGCAGAGAGATTAATGGCGATGACATGTTCCCAGTCCTCGTCGCGTAATTGGACGAGCAAGTTGTCCCTGGTCACGCCGGCATTGGCGATCAGGATATCGAGCTGGCCCATCGCCTCCTCGGCACGCGGCACCAGCGCCTCAGTTTCGGCCGCATCGGCAAGATTGCCGGGCAGTATATGCACGCGCTCGCCAAGCGCGGCCGCAAGCTGATCGAGCGCCTCGCGCCGGGTTCCGGAAATCGCTACTGTTGCGCCTTGGGCGTGGAGCGTACGGGCGATGGTGCCGCCGATCGGGCCGGTCGCGCCGGTCACGAGCGCAGTCTTTCCGGTCAACTCAAACATCGCCTCTCCTCGCCCTTCACGAACCAGCAATAGCTCAGCCGCGCGCAGCCTTGAACCGGGCAACGTCGTCGGGAGCGCCGATTGCCGAGGCTGTCGCGGTCCCGGCGATGCGCTTGATCAAGCCGGTCAGCACCTTGCCGGCGCCGATCTCGTAGAATGACGTCACACCGGCTTGCGCCATGAACAAAACGGATTCCCGCCAACGCACCGTGCCAGTCACCTGTTCGACGAGACAGCGCACGATCTCGGCAGGATCGCTGACCGGCCGCGCCAACACATTTGCGACCACTGGAACGACCGGCGCCTTGACCGAAACCTTAGCGAGCGCTTCGGCCATCGCGTCGGCAGCCGGCTGCATCAGCGGACAATGGAAGGGAGCGGACACCGGCAGCATCATGGCCCGTTTGGCGCCGCGTTGCTTTGCCACTTCGACGGCCTGCTCGACCGCTGGCCGCGCACCCGACAAAACCACCTGCCCGCCGCCGTTGTCGTTCGCGGCAGCGCAGACGCCCACGCCCGCCACCTCGGTCGCGACCGCTTTGACCTCACCGAGTTCGAGTCCGATCAGCGCCGCCATCGCGCCGGCACCAACTGGCACGGCCTTCTGCATGGCAAGACCACGAATACGCAACAACCGCGCCGCATCGGTAATCGACAGGGAGCGCGCGGCGGCGAGCGCCGAATACTCGCCCAGCGAGTGCCCGGCAACGAAAATCGCATGGCGAGCGAGATCGACGCCCGCCTCGGCTTCCAGAACGCGCATTGCCGCTAACGAAACCGCCATCAGCGCCGGCTGCGCGTTTTCGGTCAGCGTCAGCGTTTCGGCAGGTCCGCTCCAGATAATGTCGCTCAGACGCTCGCCGAGCGCCGCGTCGACTTCCTCAAAGACCAGCCGCGCCGGAGCAAAAGCCTCGGCCAAAGCCTTGCCCATGCCAACGGCCTGACTGCCCTGGCCGGGAAAAACAAACGCAGACGCCATGTGCCCCGTATCCGCCCCTTGGGAACCTGAATCCGTGCTGGAAAGGGGCGAAAGATACCGGGTTGAACGACATGTCAAGGACGCGGTCCGGTTAACAAAATGACAATCGCGGTGCGATACACTGGGTAGTCCAAGGGTCAATCGCCCAAGGAGCCCTACGCGAGCGCGCTGTTATGAATCCCTTCTCGCCCGTCACCGATGCCGAGTTGACGCGCGCGCGTTCCGACCCGGCATTCCGCCAGAGAATGTTGGAACAAAGCCTTGAAACCCTGCTGGAAGGGATCAAGAAGCTCCGCCGAACCGCCCCAACCAGCACGGCTGACGTGAAGCAGTTGCGCGAGGGGGTCGAGCTCGCGGTGCGGCTCGCCGAGATCCTCCAGAATGCGGACCGCCGCACCCGTACATTCTGACGATCCGGCTGCTCCAGCCGCGTCTTGCCTTTTCGGTGCCGCTGCGTATAACGCGCGCTTCCGCTCGTCCCCGGCCGGGGGCTGAACGGACGGCCGCAATGCCTGTCAGGCTGCGGTAGGACCCTTCGGGGTCCGGCGTCCGGTGTCCCCGCCTTCAGAGCATTCGAGCCTTTCCCGAAGGGTTCGAGGGGCTTCGCGCCTGGGCGAGCAAGGCAGATTAGGAAAGGGCATCTATGCCGCTCTATGAACACGTCTATCTTGCGCGCCAGGACGCCAGCGCGCAGCAGGTTGAGGAATTGACCGCGCAACTAAAGGGCGTCATCGAAGGCCTCGGCGGTTCGATCAAGAAGGCCGAATATTGGGGCGTGAAATCGCTTTCCTACCGGCTGCGCAAAAACCGCAAAGCGCATTTCACGCTGCTGGATCTGGACGCGCCGCCACCGGCCATCAACGAGATCGAACGCCTCGAACGGCTGAACGAGGATGTGTTGCGCTATCTCACGATCAGGGTCGACGCGCACGAGGAAGGTCCGTCGGCGATGATGCGCCGTGCCGAGCGCGATCGTGACCGTGACGAACGCCGCGGCGACCGTGGTGACCGATTCGACCGCGGCGACAGGTTCGATCGCGGTGATCGGGGCGATCGTCCCCGCCGTCCGCGCGAGGACGCGGACGACAGCGCCGAGCCGGCGACGGAGGAATAGACATGGCCATGTCACCACAAGGCTCCGGCGGCCGTCGTCCGTTCTTCCGCCGCCGCAAGAGCTGCCCGTTCGCGGGCGCCAATGCGCCCAAGATCGACTACAAAGACGTCAAGCTGTTGCAGCGTTTCGTTTCCGAACGCGGCAAGATCGTGCCGAGCCGCATCACCGCCGTTTCGGCGAAAAAGCAGCGCGAGCTCGCTCAGGCGATCAAGCGCGCGCGGTTTCTCGGGCTCCTGCCCTACGTGATCCGCTGAGGGAGCGCGTCATGGAAGTGATCTTGCTCGAACGAATTGGAAAACTCGGCCAGATGGGCGACGTGGTCCGCGTCAAAGACGGCTTTGCCCGTAATTTCCTTTTGCCGCGCGGCAAGGCCCTGCGCGCCACGGCCGAGAATCGCACCCGCTTCGAGACGATGAAGACCGACCTCGAAGCGCGCTCGCTGTCGCTGAAGTCCGAGGCGGACCAGGTCGCCGCGAAGCTTGGCGGCAAGAGTTTCACGGTTATTCGGCAGGCATCCGAATCCGGCCAGTTGTTTGGGTCGGTATCGCCGCGCGACCTTATTAGCCTGCTCGGCGACGGTGGATTTAAGCTCAACCGCAATCAGATCGCGCTCAATACGCCGATCAAGACCGTCGGCCAGCACAAAGTGCCGATCGTCCTGCATCCCGAGGTCGAGACCGAAATCGCCGTCATTGTCGCCCGCAACGAAGATGAGGCGGCGCGCATCGCCCGCGGCGAGAACGTGACGCAGTTGCGCGAACCGACCGAAGCGGAGGCCGCCGTCATCGCGGCGGAAGCGTTCTTCGAGCCGGGCGCCGGAGAAGCGGCGCGCCAAGAAGAAGTTGCGGAACCGGGCGAAGCCGCGGCGGCAGCCGAAAAGAGCTGAACGGCCTTACCGATCGTCAGTCCGGGATATTGTCGCGCGGCACCGGGGCGCTGTCGCCCGACTGAGATTCAGCGGGTCCAGCGGCGCTTGTGGTCGGGCTGAACTCGACGCCGGGCGCTTCCACTGCGGCCGGTGCCGGATTAGCGGCAGGGGCCGTCACCGCCGGAGCAACTGATGCAGGCTGCATCTGCGGGCTTACGCTTGCTGTTGCCGGTTGCTCGGGTGTTGGGCCACTTGGCGAATTTGTCGGCTCTTCGTGCTTGGCTTCAATTGCCGCCGGCCGTTGCGGCTTGGTGGAAGCAGGCGGCTCCTCGGCCCTTGCTGACGCCGCACCCGGGCGTGCCGCGGTCTTCGGCTCTTTAGGCTCCTGGCCCTTTGGAGCCGCTTCGCCGCCGCCGGCGCCAAGCACATAGGCGGCGAGCGACGATGCTTCTTGACGGCTCGCGGTATAATGCTCGCGCAGAAAACTCGAGAGCATCAGGCTGTTCTTGCCCGACGCCAGCCCACGCACGCTCTTATGGCAGGTCGCGCAGTCGCTCGAGAACATCTCCGCCGGCGACTTTCCCTGGTCGATATCGACCTGGGCCTGCGCTACACCCGCAAACACCGCCGGCGCCAACCCTGCCAAAAATCCGATAACAGAGACTAATCGGCGGAACACGCTGCTCTCCTGAGGCCTCATCCTAGCAATCATATTTAGCCGGAAACGGTCAATGTGACTGGGGTCCACGCGGGAGGATGGGCCGCGCACGGTACGTTCACACCATTGCTGGTCAAGCAAGATTTTGTTTTAATAACGGCAACCAAAGACGCCGTCCGGGGAGCGGGCTGATGGCGCGGCCGAAAAAGGCGGCAACAGGCGCCACTCGTCGCAGGAACCCGCAGGGAGAGGCGTGGTGTAATACGTGGAGGCGGCCGTGAATCGGTTGCTGCTCACATTGTTACGTCGGTTCATTCGCCGCGGCTCTTTCAGGCTGACGACCGCGAAGGGCGTTACATACAAATTCGGCGATGGCAGCGGCGCTCCGGTCGCTGTTCGCTTCACCACCGCAAAAGCGCAGCGCGCGGTACTGCTCGACCCCGAGCTGAAGCTTGGCGAAGCCTATATGGACGGCACTCTCGTCGTCGAACAAGGCTCGATCGCCGATGTGATTGCGGTTCTCTTGCGGCAGGAGCGATTTTCCGCGCCGAGCTGGGCGAAGCCGCCGCGGTTCATGCGCTATCTGTTCCGCAGGCTGCAGCAATTCAATCGGCGAAAGCGGGCCCGCCACAACGTCGCGCACCATTACGATCTCGATGGCAGACTTTATTCGCTGTTTCTCGATGGCGACCAGCAATATAGCTGCGCCTATTTCGAATCTCCCGATCAATCGCTCGACGACGCGCAACTCGCCAAAAAGCGGCACCTCGCCGCAAAACTGCGCGTAAAGCCGGGCGCCAAGATCCTCGACATCGGCAGCGGCTGGGGCGGCCTTGCGCTCTATCTCGCCGAAATCGCCGGCGCGCAGGTCACCGGCATCACGCTGTCGCAGGAGCAATACCATTGTGCCCAAAACCGGGCACTGGAGCGCGGCCTTGCGAATGACGCGAAGTTCCAGCTTATCGATTATCGCGATGTCGACGGCCATTTTGATCGCATCGTCTCGGTCGGCATGTTCGAGCATGTCGGGGTCAGTTTCTACGACGCCTACTTCGGCAAATGCGCCAAGCTGCTCGCCAACGACGGGATCATGCTCCTGCATTCGATCGGTCGCAGCGGGCCACCCAGCATCACCAATCCCTGGATCGCCAAATACATCTTCCCGGGTGGTTACATTCCCGCACTGTCGGAAGTCGTCCCTGCGATCGAGCGCGCGGAGCTGATCGTCACCGACGTAGAAGTCCTCCAGCTCCACTATGCCGAGACGCTCAAGGCGTGGCGCGAGCGCTTCCTTGCCCACCGCGGGGAAGTCGTGCGGCTTTACGATCAGCGCTTCCTGCGGATGTGGGAATTCTACCTCGCCTGTTCGGAAATGGCATTCCGGGAGGGCGATATGATGGTGTTCCAGATCCAGATTGCGAAGCAGAAGGGTGTAACCCCGCCAACGCGCGATTATATCGCGCGCGAGGAGGCGCGCCTGCGCGTCATGGAAGCGGGTTATCGTACACCCTTACGACTCGCTGGCGAGTAGCGCGGCCGTTTCGCCGCGCGCAAGTCAGTGGCGTCAAGAGTAGACTGGCCTTCCCCCGCGGCTCAGTGGGTAGTGGGGAAAGCGGCAATGAGGGATTCCCATCGCCTGCCCGCTCGATTATCCCGAGTGTCCGTGGTGAAGTGACGGTTGCGAATGCGCGCCGATGCCGGCCAATGCCTGCAAGGTGCCGCCGTCGTTGAGTGATCCGCGATGTTGAGTGACGAACCAGCAATGACTACACGCCGTATTTCGGCCACGGCGTGCGACTCTCTTGACCGGGATCATGCCAGCATTCGATTCGACCGCGCGCAAGCAAGCACCGCCAGAGCCGACGTTCCGGGCGGCGCCGCACAATATCGAAGCCGAACAGGCGCTGCTCGGCGCCATTCTCGTCAATAACGAGGCGCTTTACCGCGTCTCCGACTTCCTCGAGCCGAAGCACTTCTTCGAGCCGATCCATCAACGCATTTACGAGCTGGCCGCCGGACTTGTCCGAGCCAATAAGCTCGCCACGCCGGTGACGCTGAAGACCTTCCTGCCGGCCGACGCAGACATTGCCGGGCTTTCGGTCAATCAGTATCTGGCGCGCCTTGCCGCCGAGGCGACAACCATCATCAATGCGGAGGATTACGGCCGCACCGTTTACGATCTTTCGATCCGCCGCGACCTGATCGCGATCGGCGAGGATATGGTCAACCTGGCCTATGACGCGCCGGTCGATTCAACCCCGCTCAATCACATTGAGGAAGCCGAGCGCAAGCTTTACGAAATTGCCGAGACCGGGCGCTACGATTCCGGTTTCCAACGGTTCGCCCAAGCCCTCACCACCGCAGTCGATATGGCGGCGCGCGCCTATCAGCGCGACGGCAGCCTGTCCGGGCTCGCAACGGGTCTGACCGATCTGGATGCTAGAATGGGCGGGCTGCAACCGTCCGACCTAATTATCCTCGCCGGCCGGCCTGGCATGGGCAAAACCGCGCTCGCCACCAACATTGCCTACAACGTTGCCAAGGCTTGGGCGGGCGAAGTGCGCGCCGACGGCCATATGGCGACGGTCAACGGCGGCATCGTCGGTTTCTTCTCACTGGAAATGTCGGCCGAGCAGCTCGCCACCCGCATTATTTCTGAACAGACCGGCATCCCGTCAAACAAGATCCGCCGCGGCGGCATCGACGAGGGCAACTTCGAGAAGATCAAGGACGTTTCGATCGAACTGCAAAACCTGCCGTTCTATGTCGACGAGACCGGCGGTCTTTCGGTCGGCCAATTGGCGGCGCGCGCGCGCCGTCTCAAGCGTCAGCGCGGGCTTGACCTCCTCGTCGTCGATTATCTGCAACTGTTGCAAGGCTCCAGCCGTCGCGCCGCCGAAGGCCGGGTGCAGGAAATCACCGAAATCACTACCCGGCTCAAGGCGCTCGCCAAAGAGCTCAACATTCCGATTCTCGCGCTCTCACAATTGTCACGTCAGGTCGAAGGCCGCGAGGACAAGCGTCCGCAATTGTCCGATCTGCGTGAATCGGGCTCGATCGAGCAGGACGCCGACGTGGTGATGTTTGTGTTCCGCGAGGAATATTACCACCAGATGCGCAAGCCCACCGAAGCAAACCGGGAAAAGTTCGCCGAATGGCTTGCCGAAGGCGAACGCGTTGACGGTAAAGCGGAGCTCATCATCGGCAAGCAGCGCCATGGCCCTACGGGCACGGTCGAATTGCAGTTCGACGCCGCCGTGACGCGCTTCGGCAACCTTGATACCGCCCATAAGCCGGCATTCTAAGCGGCCTCTCCTGTCCTGCTTTACCGCCGCCGTAGCGGCAGCCATAAGGCGGTCATGGCACGCGCAAGAAAGTTCTCGGCACCGGTGCCCGCGTCGGCGATGCCCGAAACCGGCGGCACGCTGACCATCGATCTTTCCGCGATCGGGGCGAATTGGCGCGCGCTGGCGCGCCGGCTCGTCACCGCCGAATGCGGCGCCGTGGTCAAAGCCAATGCCTATGGTCTTGGCCTGCAACCGGTTACCGCCACTTTGGTGCAGGCCGGTTGCAAGACGTTCTTCGTCGCCGATCTCGCCGAGGCGCGTACCGTGCGCTCGCGCGCGCCCGATGCCACGATCTATGTGCTCGACGGCTTTACGCCGGACTGGGGCGACGGCCTCGTCGAGATCAATGCGCGGCCGGTCATCAATTCGACGACCGAGCTTGCGGAGTGGGATGCTTTCGTCGGCGCTCAAGCCTGGCGTGGCGGCGCGGCGTTGCATGTCGACACCGGGATGAACCGTCTTGGCATCACACCGGACGAAGCGGTGGCGCTGGCGCCGCGCGCACAGACGGAAAATCACGGCATCGCGCTATTGCTGAGCCATCTCGCCTGCGCCGAGACACCCGACAATCCGCTTAATGCCAAACAGATCGAGCTGTTTCGCGAACTGCACACGCTCTATCCCGGTGTCCCGGCTTCGCTGGCGAACTCTTCCGGGATTTTTCTCGGCGACTCGGCCTATTTCGATCTGGCGCGGCCGGGTGCCGCGCTCTACGGCGTCAATCCGACGCTGGGGCAAACCAATCCGATGCAGGGTGTCGTGGAATTGACCGGGCGCATTTTGCAGATTCGCAAGGTCGCAACCGGGCAAACTGTCGGCTACGGCGCGACCTGGACGGCCAAACGTCCCTCACGCATTGCCGTCGTCGCGCTCGGCTATGCCGACGGTGTCATGCGCGCCGGCAGCGGCGGTGACGACCGGCCCGGCGGCGCGGCCGGCGTTGCCGGACAGCGCTGCCCGATCGTCGGCCGCATTTCCATGGATCTGGCCTGCATCGACATCACCGACCTTCCCGACGGCGCCGTACATCGCAACGATTTCGCGGCCCTGATCGGCGGTGGCATTACCGTCGACGACATCGCCGCCTCCGCCGGGACCATCGGTTATGAAATTCTCACGCGCCTCGGCACCCGTAGCCATCTCGTTTATCGGCGCGGGAATTCCTAGCTAACAGACTTGGGGCAACTGATATGGCTGCGCGCTCACAAAACTTTGTCTGCCAGAGTTGCGGCGCTGCTTCCGCGCGCTGGGCTGGCAAGTGCGAAGCCTGCGGCGAGTGGAACACGCTCGTCGAAGAAGGCGCCGAAGGGCCGCGGCGCTCGTCCCGCAAAGGAAGGCTCTTTGCCGTCGAGCCGCTGCAAGGCACAACCCACGAAGCGCCGCGGTTTGCCTCCGGCATTGCAGAATTCGACCGCGTCACCGGCGGCGGTCTCGTGCGCGGCTCTGTGCTCCTTCTCGGCGGCGATCCGGGCATCGGCAAATCGACGCTGCTCCTCGAGGTCGCCGCCGCGTTTGCGCGCGCGCGCCAGCGCGCCGTCTATATTTCCGGCGAAGAGGCGGTAGCGCAGGTACGGCTGCGCGCCGACCGGCTTGGGCTTGCCGACGCGAGCGTGGAAGTCGCCGCCGAAACTTCGGTCGAAGACATCGTGGCGACGTTGTCGCAAGGCTTGACCCTGCGGCTCCTGGTCATCGATTCGATCCAGACCATGTGGACACAGAGCATCGAGTCCGCGCCGGGTACGGTAACACAGGTCCGCGGCTCGGCCGCGGAGCTGATCCGCTTCGCCAAGCGGACCGGCGCAGCGGTGATCCTGGTCGGCCACGTCACCAAGGACGGCCAGATCGCGGGACCGCGCGTCGTCGAGCATATGGTCGATGCCGTATTGTCGTTCGAAGGCGAAGGCTCCCAGCAGTTTCGCATCCTGCGCGCAATCAAGAACCGGTTCGGGCCGACCGACGAGATCGGCGTGTTCGAGATGACCGGTGCTGGCTTGCGCGAGGTCGCCAACCCCTCCGAGCTGTTCTTATCCGAACGCGATCTCGGCAGCCCCGGCACTGCCGTCTTTGCCGGAATCGAAGGAACCCGTCCGCTTCTGGTCGAGATTCAGGCGTTGGTCGCGCCGACATCGCTCGGCACCCCGCGCCGCGCAGTCGTTGGCTGGGACCCGAATCGGCTGTCGATGGTGCTTGCGGTACTCGAAGCGCATTGCGGGGTGCGGCTGTCCGGCCATGACGTTTACCTCAATGTCGCCGGCGGACTTCGCATCCAGGAACCGGCCGCCGACGTCGCCGCCGCCGCCGCACTGGTCTCCTCGCTGGCACGGGCCCCGCTCCCGACCGATGCCGTTTACTTCGGCGAAGTGTCGCTTTCCGGCGCCGTGCGGCCGGTGGCGCAAGCCGTGCCACGGCTGAAGGAAGCGCAAAAGCTCGGCTTTACGAAAGCAATCGTGCCAGAAGCCGCGCGCAACGAGGCGCCGGACGGCGTTACGCTGTCCACCATCGGCACGCTGGCCCATCTAGTCGCCGAGATTGCCCGCGACGGAGCGCCGGCGCTGCGGCGGATCGGCAAAGATTAACGCTGGATTTACGGCCGTTCCGGCCTCGCTAGGCCAATCTTGTTGAGCATCCGAGAAGACGGATGACGGCGTGCCGGAGCCCGGCTATACAGCGCGCTGAAAGTGGCCTGAAGTCACGCGGGCGCCCTGGTAGCCTATGCCGATTACGCTGCTCGACATCGTCCTGATCGTCGTGATGCTGGTTTCCGGCCTGCTCGCCATGGTGCGCGGCTTTATGCGCGAGATCCTCTCGATCACCGCTTGGGTGCTCGCCGCCGCGGTGACGCTTTATTCGTACGGGAAGCTGCTCCCGCTCGCCAAACAGTACTTCAACAATGACATCGTCGCCGCGGTCGCCGTGGTCGGCGGGGTATTTTTGCTCACGCTTCTGGTCGTCTCGGTCCTGACCATCAGGATTTCCGACATGGTGCTCGACAGCCGTGTCGGCGCGCTGGACCGGACGCTGGGTTTTTTGTTCGGGCTCGGCCGCGGACTGATCATCGTCGTCGTCGCCTTCCAGTTTTTCACCTGGCTGGTGCCCGACCGCAGCCAGCCGGAATGGGTCAAAAGCGCCAAATCGCGGGTCGTTCTGGCCGGCACCGGACAATGGTTGATCTCGATGTTGCCGGATGACCCCGAAAGCACCATCTTAAACAAGCTGAAAAAGCCGCATCCGGAGGACACCGATAATCCGGATACGGCGGCGCCGGATCAGCACAGCGAACTCGGATTGGAGGGCCACCAATCATGACCGACGAAGCGCTGCTCGATCTCGACGCGGACAGGCTCCGCGAAGAGTGTGGCGTATTTGGTATCTTCGGTCATCCCGACGCCGCAGCGATCACCGCGCTCGGGCTGCATGCTCTGCAACACCGCGGCCAGGAAGCCGCCGGCATCGTCTCGTTCGACGGCAAGCGCTTCCACTCCGAACGCCGGCTCGGGCTCGTCGGCGACGCGTTTTCCAAGCGCGAGGTCATCGACCGCCTGCCGGGCAACAGCGCCGTCGGCCATGTGCGCTATTCGACGACCGGCGAGACGATTTTGCGCAACGTGCAGCCACTGTTCGCCGAGCTCAATGCCGGCGGCTTTGCCATCGGCCATAACGGCAATCTCACCAACGGCCTGACGCTACGCCGCCAGCTCGTGCGCGAAGGCGCGATGATGCAATCGACCACCGATACCGAGGTGATCCTGCATCTGGTGGCGCGTTCGCACCGCAACCGTTTCGTCGACCGCTTCATTGAAGGTCTGCGTATGCTCGAAGGCTCGTTCGCCTTCGTCGGGCTTACCAACAAAAAACTCGTCGGCGCCCGCGACGCGCTCGGCATCCGGCCCCTGGTCCTCGGCAAGCTCGACGGCTGCCCGATCCTCGCCTCCGAAACCTGCGCGCTCGACATCATCGGCGCGCAATATGTGCGTGACGTCGAAAACGGCGAAGTTCTTATTTTCGACGAGGACGGCGCCCATTCGCACAAGCCATTTCTGCCGATGCCGCCGCGGCCCTGCATCTTCGAATACATCTATTTCTCGCGGCCCGACTCGGTGGTTGGCGGGCGCAGCGTTTACGAAGTGCGCAAAAACTGCGGCGCGGAGCTTGCGCGCGAGGCGCCGGCCTCCGCAGATGTCGTCGTCCCGGTTCCCGATTCCGGCGTGCCGGCTGCGATCGGTTATGCGCAGGAATCCCACCTGCCTTACGAGCTCGGCATCATCCGCAATCATTATGTCGGGCGGACCTTTATCGAGCCGACCCAGCACATCCGCCAGCTCGGCGTGCGGCTTAAACACAGCGCCAATCGCGCCGTCGTTTCCGGCAAGCGCGTCGTGCTGATCGATGACTCGATCGTGCGCGGCACGACATCGGTGAAGATCGTGCAGATGATGCGCGATGCCGGCGCCCGCGAAGTGCATTTCCGCATCGCCTCGCCGCCGATCACCCATCCCGATTATTACGGCATCGACACGCCTGAGCAGGACAAGCTCCTTGCCGCCACCCACGACCTCGAAAGCATGCGTAAGTTCATCGGCGCGGATTCGCTGGCGTTCCTTTCGGTCGATGGCATCTACCGCGCCATGGGTGAGAAGGGCCGCGATCCGGTGCGCCCGCAATTCACCGACCATTGCTTCACCGGCGAATATCCGACGCCGCTCACCGACCGCACCGCCGCGCAGGACGCGGCGCCGCGCCAGCTCTCGCTGCTCGCCGAGGCGAGCTGATTAATGCCGCAACCGCTTGCTGACGCTATCGCGCTCGTCACCGGCGCCTCGCGGGGTATTGGACGGGCGACGGCCCTCGCACTCGCCCGTGCCGGCGCGCACATCGTCGCCACGGGACGGACCCAAGGCGCGCTCGAAGAACTCGACGATGCGGTGCGCGCCGCCGGCGGTTCGGCGACGCTGGTGCCGCTCGACATGCGCGACTATCCGGGCCTCTACCGCCTCGCCAAAGCGCTCAACGACCGTCACCAGCATCTCGACATACTGATCGGCAATGCCGGCATCGCCGGCCCGCGCTCGCCGCTCGATCACGTCGAGCCGCAGGCCTGGGACGAGGTGATGGCGGTCAACGTCACGGCCAATTGGCACCTCATCCGCGCCATGGACCCGCTGCTCAAGCGGTCCAAAGCCGGCCGCGCCGTGTTCATCACATCGGGCGCCGCCACCCATGCCCGCGCCTATGCCGGTCCCTATTCGACGTCGAAAGCCGCACTCAACGCTCTGGCGCGGACTTATGCCGACGAGACGACGTCAACGGCCGTGCGCGTCAATCTGTTCAACCCCGGCCCGACGCGCACCCGCATGCGCGCCCAAGTCATGCCTTTTGAAGACCCGGCAACACTGCCGACCCCGGAACAAGTCGCGGAAAAGATTCTTGATCTTTGCCTGCCGGGCTTTACCCAAACCGGCAACCTCTACGACTTCCCCGCCGGCAAGCTTCTGGAATTCCTTGAACCTGCCTAGCGGCGACGTTTCTTGCCCGCATATGGATTGACCTTCGCCCGCATGGCGAGCCGGATCGGCGTGCCGGGCAGATCGAATTTCTCGCGCAGACTATTGATCAGATAACGGCGGTAGGTTTCGGGCAGCGCCTCGGCGCGCGCCGAGAACAGCACGAATGTCGGCGGCCGCGATTTTGCCTGCGTCATGTAATCGAGGCGGAAGCGGCGGCCGCGCAGAGCTGGCGGCGGATTTTCCGAAATCGCCGCCCCAAGGAAACGGTTGAGCGCCGCAGTGGCCACACGACGGTTCCACACCTCATGCGCATTGATCACCGCATCCATCAGGCGATCGAGGCCCTGTCCGCCTTTGGCCGATAGCGTGACGACAGGAACGCCCTTGATCTGCGGCAACAGGCGATCGACTGACATGCGCAACCGCGACTGTGCGCCAGGCTCGGTTTCGATCAAATCCCATTTGTTGATCGCGATGACGATCGCGCGCCCTTCCCGCTCGATCAGATCGATAATGCGGATGTCCTGCTCCTCAAACGGTGTTTGCGCGTCGATCAGCACGATCACGACTTCGGCGAAACGAATGGCATTGAGCGCGTCGGCGACCGAAAGTTTTTCGAGTTTTTCTTCGATTCGCGACCGGCGCCGCAGCCCTGCGGTGTCGTGAATGCGAAAGCGCCGATCCCTCCAGGTGAGATCGACAGCGATGGCATCGCGGGTGATGCCCGCTTCGGGGCCGGTCAGCAGCCGATCCTCGCCGAGCAGACGATTGATCAGCGTCGATTTACCGGTATTCGGGCGACCGACGATCGCGATCCGGATCGCTTGCTGCTCCGGGGCGGTGGTATCGTCAGAATCCTGCGGAGCCGTCGCACCCGGAAGCGCTTCGCGAAGCGCAGTGTACAAATCGGCCAGCCCCTCGCCGTGCTCGGCGCTAATCGCAATTGGTTCGCCGAGGCCGAGCGCATAGGCTTCGAGTGCGCCCGCTTCACCGGCACGGCCTTCGCTCTTGTTGGCGACGACGATGGCGGGCTTGCCCGACCGGCGCACCAAATCGGCGAAGGCGCGGTCGGCCGGCATGAGACCGCCGCGCGCATCAACCAGAAACATCACGGCATCGGCCTGTGCGATCGCAGCTGCGGTCTGCGCCTGCATGCGCGCCGACAGACTTTCGCGCTCGGCTTCTTCGAGACCCGCGGTATCAATGACTTTGAATTCGAGATCGGCGAGCCTGGCGTCGCCTTCGCGCCGGTCGCGTGTGACACCCGGCTGATCGTCGACCAGCGCCAAGCGGCGGCCGACGAGCCGGTTGAACAGCGTCGATTT
>Ga0181537_10002392_pt1 | contig 16526 bp, 17 predicted proteins | sample PEATcosm2014_Bin_39_FD_119765 | JGI IMG/M metagenome (GOLD analysis project Ga0181537, IMG submission 119765) | Peatland microbial communities from MTU Mesocosm Facility, Houghton, MI, USA - PEATcosm2014_Bin23_10_metaG | ecosystem: Environmental > Terrestrial > Soil > Wetlands > Peat | place... | reverse complement strand
CTGCGCGGGGAGTCGCGCGCCCAGCTGCTTCGGCCCTCTGTGGCGCTGTTCAGCGCACGCCCGCTGCACCGGGAAGTCGAGGCACTGCTGGATACCATTGATGAACCGGCGCGCTCCAACGGTGGCGCGCTCGATGTTCTGCGCCTGGCGTTGCGCGCGTTTCAGGCCACTAACACCTTCCGCGACGGTGCGCTGCTGGCCGTAAACCAGGGCGGCAACTCCGATGTCATCGGCGCGGTCTACGGGCAGCTGGCCGGCGCCCACTACGGCATCAATGCGATCCCGCCGGGGTGGCTTGCGGCCCTGGCACTGCGCGAGAAGATCGAAGCGCTGGCCGATGCGCTGCTGACCGGCGCGCTGGTCCGGGTCGCCGCGAGCGTGCGCGCCTCGTGAAGCGCACGGTGCATGCCTGGCAGCACCTGAGCGATGAGCAGCTGCTCAAGCTGCGCCTGTGCGACCTGCACCTGGACCTGCGCAGCTCGCGCCTGCGCGCGCCGCTCGAGCGCCTGTACGGTGAACTTGCGAGCCGCGGCATCCGTTTTCGCCCGCACGTCTGGTTCGCCGAGGAGTGGTTCTCTCCCGATGGCGTGCCAGGCTTCGCAGTGCCGTTCTACCTGGCCGATCCGCGCCTCACGCGCCTGGAAAAGCGCTACACCCATGAAGCCGAGGGGAGCAATCGCAACTGGCTGATGCGCATCCTGCGGCACGAGGCCGGGCACGCGCTCGACTCGGCCTACCGGCTGCGCCGCCGCGCCCGCTGGCGGGCGCTGTTCGGACCGGCCTCGAGCCGCTATCCGACCCAGTATCGGGCGCGCCCGGGCAGCCGGCGGCACGTGCAGCACCTGGGCGAGTGGTATGCCCAGGCGCATCCGGCCGAAGACTTTGCCGAGACCTTCGCGGTCTGGCTCAAGCCGCGCTCGGACTGGCGGCGGCGTTACGCTGACTGGCCGGCGCGCCACAAACTTGAGTTTGTGGCCGCGGCCGCCGAGCAGATGCGGCGTGAGCGGCCGGCAGTACGCCAGCGCGTGCTGATCGAGCCGCTGTCTGAGAACACCCGCACGCTCGAGCAGCACTTCCGGCGCAAGCTCGCCCGCCGCCTGCGCCTGCGCCGGCCGCTGGCCGATCGGCTGCTGCGGCGCGTGTTTCGCAGCGACCGGCCCGTGCGCGCACCGCGAGCGGCCGCCGCGCTGCTGCGCGCGCACCGCACCGCCCTGCTGGCGAGCGTGGTTCGCAGCAGCCGTGCCGACCGCTACGGCGCGCAGCAGCTGCTGCGCCTGGCGATCGAGCGCTGTGAGTTCCTTGATCTGTACGTGCGCGGTCCGAGCGCCGTGGCGCTGCGCCGTGCGCGCGCGACTCTGGTGCGCCTCGCCAGGGCCTATGCGACCAGCGAGGGGCTCGGATGGCGACTGTAAGGAAACAGCGGGTACTGGTGGTCGTGCACCAGAGCCTGGTGCCGCCGGCGACACTGCAGGGCTACACCGAGAAGGAAATCGACGAGTGGCGCACCGAGTTCGAAGTGGTCGCGGCGCTCAAGGAGAGCGGCCACACGGTGCAGACCCTGGGCGTGCTCGATTCGCTGACCGAGCTGCGTACGGCGCTGGTCGATAACAAGCCGGACCTGGTCTTCAACCTGCTGGAGGAATTCAACGGCATCGTCACCTACGACCAGCATGTCGTGGCTTTCCTGGAGCTGATGCGCCAGCCCTACACCGGCTGCAATCCGCGCGGGCTGCTGCTCTCGCGCGACAAGGTGCTGTGCAAGCAGCTGCTGGCCTTCCACCGCATCCCCTCGCCGCAATTCGCGGTGTTTCGCCGTGGCCAGCGCTTTCATCTGCCGCGCCGCCTGCGGCTGCCGCTGTTCGTGAAGTCCGCCACCGAGGATGCCTCGCTCGGAATCGCGCAGGCCTCGGTGGTCGATGATGCCCAGAAGCTGCGCGAACGGGTGCAGTTCATGCACGAGCAGATCGGCTCGGATGCGCTGGTGGAGGAATACATCGAGGGGCGCGAGCTGTATGTGGGCATGCTGGGTAACGAGCGCCTGACGGCGCTGCCGGAGTGGGAGATGCAGTTCGGTTCGATGTCCGAGTCGGTGCGCGGCATCGCGACCCGCAAGGTCAAGTGGGATCGCGCCTACCAGAAAAAGTACGGCATCACGACTGCCGGTGCCATCGACCTGCCGCCCGGGGTGGAGCTGAAGCTCGACCGCCTGGCGCGGCGTATCTACCGCGCGCTGCACTTATCCGGTTATGCGCGCATTGATTTCCGGATGCGGCCCGATGGCAGCCTGTTCGTGCTCGAAGCCAACCCCAACCCGAATATCGCCCGCGACGAGGACTTCGCGGCCTCCGCGAAGGCGGCGGGTATTGACTACAAGCCACTGCTTGAGCGCATCATGCGGCTCGGTCGCAACTATCGGGCAGAGTGGCGTACGTTCAATGTCTGAATCGATGCATCGATCCGCCCTGGCGCTGGCCGTGCTCGTGGCCTGCGGCCTGAGCAGCGCCCGCGCCTCGAGCAAGGATGATCAGGACTTTGCCGGACTGCTGGCGCTGCTGCCCGGTACCTACCAGAATTTCACCCAGGCCAATTCCGACAAGAACGACGGCGTCGAGCCGGCACACGGCAAGGAACTGCTGACGGTGCTGGAGCTCGAGGCCCAGGTTCTGGCCGAGCATGTCTACTACGTGGTCGAGGCCGCCGCCGATGACTCGCACCGCATCTTCTCGGAGCGCCTCTGGGTGCTCGAGCAGGCCAAGGGCGGCGTGTTCATCCAGTCGGTCTACGCCTTTGCGCAGCCCGAGCGCTGGCGGGCTGGCATGAGCAGTCCGGAGCTGTTCCAGGCACTCGTGCCCACCGACCTGCATCGGCTCAACGGCTGCGAGGTGATCTGGCGGCGTAATACCGTGGCCTATACCGGCGCCAACAACGGCGCCACCTGCACCCTCAGCGCCGGCGCCGATGAACCCAACTATCACCTGTTCCAGCAGCTGTGGTTGAGCGGCGAGCAGTTCTCGATCAGCGAACTGCGCACCGATGAACAGGGCAAGCCCGTCGGCGCCGTGTATGTCGATCCGATCTTTCGCTTTGTACGGCGCGCCGCCGCGGCGCAGTAGTTCCCGAATACCCGCCCTCAGCTGGCCGCGGCCAGCAGCCACGCCTGCAGATGCGGATCAGCCAGCGTCGTGTCCTGGTAGCGCTGCGCCTCGGGCTCAAGTGCCGCGCCATAGGTACGAAAGCGCAGCACCACCGGTGCAAACATCGCATCAGCAATGCAATAGCTGCCAAACAGCCACGGGCCAGCCGCACCATATTCGCGCCGGCAACCAATCCACAGTGCCTGGATGCGTGCGATATCGGCGGCCAGCGCTGAGGTCATGACGGTACGTAATCCGACCGCATTGGCATTCATCGGCCACAGCGTGCGCAGCGCGGCAAAGCCCGCATGCATTTCGGCGCTGACCGAGCGCGCCACGGCACGCGCCTCGCGCGTGCTCGGGTAACCGGCCCCGGCCAGCTCGCACAGGTATTCGCAGATCGCAATCGACTCCCACACCACGAGTGCGCCATCGCGCAAAACAGGCACCCGCGCGCTCGGGCTCGCTGCTGCCAGCTGCGCGGCCGAGTCGGGCTGATCGAGCCGGATCAGCTGTTCGCGAAATGCCACGCCGAGGTGGCGTGCCAGCAGCCACGGGCGCAGCGACCAGGAAGAGAGGTTCTTGGTACCGAGGACTAATGTGATATCGGTCATCGTCTGGCGACTCCTGTTAGCAGACTCCGATTGCGACTGCCAGCATGGCGAGCTTCTTGCTTGGATTTAACTCAGGAACCGTGACCGGGTCGGAAATCCGACCTTCACGACTCGTGTTGAACTGTAACAGCCCCTGCAGCCACGTGAGGTGCGCGATCATGGAGCAGACAAGCGGAACGGGCGGAGTGATGCCGGTAGCCAACCTCGCGGAGTACTTCCGCGATGCGCTCGGAAGCGCACTCTCGCACCAGCATGTGGCCGTGGAAGACCAGACGGCCCACTACCTTGTGAACATGCTCACACTCTTCGCGCGCGCCGATCAATTATTCGAGCAGACTCCCGAAGGTCCGCGCATCCGCCCCCTGGTGCAGATGTTCACCGAGGCGCTGGCTGCGCCTTCGGCCGTAGAACGCGAGTATGCGCTGCAGCGGCTCGGGGATGTGTCGCTGTTCATCGCCGGCTTCTTCGCCCACGGCTTCGCGCGCAAGCTGATCGACATCGACTACCACATCGCGATGGGTGGCCGTGCCTACGGCACACTGGCGGCTTCGCTCGCGCGTGGCCGGCGCCGCGTGCTCGGCCAGGTGTTTGCTGAACTGGCGGCCAAATTCCAGCCGCTGGTCGATGCACTGGGCGAGATCAGCGACAGCGGCCGTCGCTACACGCAGCAGGATGTGCTGCGCCTCTACGAACTGTGGCTCAAGACCGGGAGCGAGCGGGCGCGTTCGCTGCTGCGCAAGCTCGGCGTTGAAGCCGCGCCGGTGGCCGTGAGTGCACACTGAGCGCTCCGGCGCACTCTTGAACCAGCTGCAGGCGCTGCTGGCCGGCATCTATGATGTGCCGATCGCCTACGATGTGGCCGAGTTCCTGCTGACGGATCGCAAGCGCCTGCCGTTCTCGCACGGCGCTAACCAGGCCGACGAGCAGGTGCTGGTTGCGAGCGGGAGTGATGCGCTCGAGATCGGCGTATTTCTTGAACCCGCGGTGCTCGAGCGCCTGGCGCAGGCCAATCCGATCGATGCCCTGCACGGCGGGAACCTGGCCGATTACTGGACCGCGCTCGAGGGCGTGAGCCACTTCATCTATCTGGCCTTCAATGCCACCCACGATCGGCCGGTGTCGCTGCTGGAGCTGGAACTGCAGGCCGAGATCGACAAGTACGTGAGCACGCTGTGGCTGCTGCGCGCCCAGGACCCGGCGCGCTTTCCGGCCGAGCTCCACAATGCGCTGTTCGTGCGTGCCCACGTGGATGTCACGCTGGCCGGCGCACGCATCGGGCTCTATCGCCAGGCCAACGCCTACGCCGGGCGATTCTGCCGGCATCTGTCGGCAACGCTGCGCTCGCGCGAGAGGGGTGCGCGTGCCCTGGCTGTCGCGGAGCTGCGGCGCTTCTATCGCTTCAGTGAACAGCGCAAGGTGCGGCACATCGACCGCACGGCCTAGGAGCGCGGGCTAGCTTACCTTAGGCTTGCCGCTCCTGAGCGCCGCGACCTGGCACTTGAGGCGGATCCATTCCGACAGACGGCGCAGATCCTGCTGGCGCTGACCCACATCATCGGCGCGCAGGTTCGGAAAGGTATCGGATGGATTGCAGCCGGTCTCCGGCCCCGCCGCCGGCGGGTTGCCGGGCACGCTGGGGCTGCGCGGCTCGCGCGCCGTTTGCCGCAGATCCCCGGAATCACCGGGTTTACGCCGCTCCGTCATGACTGATCCATGCTCCGAAAAAGACTACGCCGTGGCATCGTGCTGGACGGCCACCGCCCCCTGTGGTCGATCCCATGTTAGCAAGGTCGCGCGCGCTCTTAACAGTCCCAGCGCCGTCTTGCCATCGTTGATCTCGCCAGCTTCCGCACGCTGGCAGGCGGCATCCAGATCCACCCAGTGGATTTCGATGACCTCGGCAGCCTCGTGCGCCATCTTGACCGCACGCAGTCCGAGCGCCAGGAACAGGTGTACGGTTTCGGTAAAAACCCCTGGCGAGCTGACCACCGCCCCGAGGCTGTGCCACTGGCTCGCCTCGGTGCCGGCTTCCTCGATGAGCTCGCGCTGGGCGGTCACCAGCGGTGGCTCGGAGGGCTCGAGCTTGCCGGCCGGCAGCTCCCAGATGTAGCCACCGATCGCATGGCGATACTGGCGGATCAGGCACACCCGGCGCTGCTCATCCACCGCCACGGCGGCGGCGCCACCCGGGTGGTGGATGATCTCGAGGTCGGTGGTGTGGCCATTGGGCAGCTGCACGGTCTCGACATTGACGGTGATGACCCGCCCGGTCAGTACATTGCGAATGCGTTGCATGCTCATCGGCTCTCCGGCGGGTGCCGCGGAGTGGGAATCAGGGCTCAATTGCTCTTAAGCCTAGCGACTTATTTGCCCAATGTGGAACGGTCGAGAGACCGCGGGGGCCCGAATGCGTTTCCATGGGCCGAAGTGCACTGCGGGCCCTGAAAACAGGGCCCCGCATGCTGGAAACGGCCCGCGAGGCCTCAGGGAGCGCTCCGGACCGTGCGTGCGTCGCAGCTTTGCATAGCTATGTGTAGCCGCCCGGCGGCGGCGGGTCGTATATTTAACTTATGGCAGCAGTTGATCCCTTCAGCGCCCTGAATATCGCCCAGCGGCGAGCCGCGACCTATGGCGAGTCGCTGCCCGAGCGCAAGGGCGTGCGCTGCGGACCGCTGCTGGTGGTCGCTGGTGCCGGCACCGGCAAGACCAACACGATCGCGCATCGCGTTGCGCACCTGGTGCTGCAGGGCGCGGACCCGGCGCGCATCCTGCTGCTGACCTTCACGCGTCGCGCGGCAATGGAGATGCGCCGGCGCGCCCATGAGATCGTACGCCAGGCCCTGGATGACACGCTCGGCGGCAAGAGCCAGCAGGTGCTGCAGCGCCTCGCCTGGGCCGGCACCTTTCATGCGATCGGCAACCGCCTGCTGCGTCACTACGCACGTCAGCTCGGGCTCGAGCCCAATTACACCGTCATCGATCGGGCCGATTCGGCCGACCTGTTCGATACGCTGCGACAGGACCTGAAACTCAGCGGCAAGAGCGAGCGCTTCCCGCGCAAGGACACCTGCCTGGCGATCTACTCACTGCGCGTGAATACGCAGAAATCACTCAAGGAAACGCTCGAGCAGCAGTTTCCGTGGTGCCAGACCTTTGAAGAGGATATCGCCAAGCTGTGCCGCGCCTACGTGGAGCGCAAGCAGCACTACGCGATGCTCGACTACGACGATCTGCTGCTCTACTGGCACGTGATGATGAGCGAGCCGAAGCTGGCCCAGCACGTGTCGGCACATTTTGATCACGTGCTGGTCGATGAGTACCAGGATACCAACCGCCTGCAGGGCGATATCCTGCAGGCGCTGAAGCCCGATGGCAGCGGCGTGACGGTCGTGGGCGACGATGCGCAGGCGATCTACTCGTTCCGCGCCGCCTCGGTGGAAAACATTCTGGGCTTCCCCGAGCGCTTCAGCCCGCGGGCCGAGATCGTCACGCTCTCGCAGAATTACCGCTCCACGCAGCCGGTGCTGGAAGTGGCCAATGCGCTGATGAGCGAGGCACCGAAGCAGTTTCGCAAGCACCTGATAGCGGTACGCGGTAGCGGAGCGCAGCCGCAGTACGTGACAATCGATGAGCTGAGCGCACAGGCCGAGTACGTGTGCAACCAGATCCTCAAGCGGCGCGAGACCGGGGTCTCGCTGCGTAGCCAGGCGGTACTGTTCCGCGCCGCCAGCGCCAGCGACCTGCTGGAGATTGAACTTACGCGCCGCAAGATTCCGTTTGTGAAATACGGCGGACTTAAATTCCTCGAGGCGGCGCACGTCAAGGATCTGCTCGCAGTGCTGCGCTGGGCCGACAATCCGCGCAACACGCTGGCCGCATTCCGCGTGCTGCAGCTGATGCCGGGCATGGGCCCGGTCAATGCGCAGAAGGTACTCGATCAGGTGGCCGCCAAGGGCGGCGCGCTCTCGGCAATGATTGATCTGGAGCCACCCAGTGGCGCGCGCCTCGACCTGCCGCGGCTCGCCAAGCTGATGGCTGCGCTCACCGAACCGGAGAAACCCTGGGCCGGACAGATGCGGCTGGTGCGCGACTGGTACAAGCCGCACCTGGAGCGGATCTACGAGCAGGCGCATGCGCGGGTCGGGGACCTGGATCAGCTCGAGGCACTTTCGACCCAGTTCGGCACCCGCGAGCGCTTCATTACCGAGCTGACCCTCGATCCGCCGCAGGCCAGTGGTGATCTGGCGGGCGCGCCGCATCTGGATGAGGATTTCCTGGTGCTCTCGACCATTCACTCGGCCAAGGGCATGGAGTGGGACACGGTGTACGTCCTGAATGTCGTGGACGGCAGCTTCCCATCGGAATTCTCAACCGGCAAGGCCGACATGATTGAAGAGGAGCGGCGCATCCTCAATGTCGCCGTGACCCGGGCGCGCAACGAACTGTACCTGTGCGCGCCGCTGAAGTTCCCGCTCGCCCAGCAGCCGCGCAACGGCGATGCTCATGTGTACGGTGCCCGCAGCCGCTTCATGACCGACAAGGTGCTCAAGACCCTGGAGCAGTCGAGCTACCAGAGCGCCAGCACGGTCGGGGCCTTGAGCGAGGCCGCGGCCGGCACGCTCGATGTCAGCACACGCCTGAAATCAATGTGGTGAGTGCGCGAGCGCGCCCGGCGCGGGCCGGCTAAGGCTCGAGATAGGCGTAGCCGTCCAGTTCCTGTTCATAGAAGCGCTTGAGCGCCTGGGTCTCGGCGACGCTCATGCGGCCCTCGCGCACCGCGCGCTCGCAGTCCCGGGCCAGTGCCGGGGCCAGCTCGGCGACGTCGTACTCCATGTATTCGAGCACCTTGTTGGCCGTGTCGCCCTTGACGATCTCCTCGATCCACCAGCCGCCCTCATCGTGCAGGCGGATGTGCACCACGTGCGTATCGCCGAACAGGTTATGCAGGTCGCCCAGGGTTTCCTGGTAGGCGCCGACCAGGAAGGCGGCGAGGAAATAATCGGCTCCCGGCTGCAGCTCATGCAGCTCGAGGGTCCGCTTGGTCTCGCGCACGCTGACAAAGTGATCGATCTTGCCGTCCGAATCGCAGGTGATGTCCGCCAGCACCGCGCTGCGTCCGGGCAGCTCGTGGAGGCGGTGGATCGGCATCAGCGGGAACAGCTGGTCGATGGCCCAGCTGTCCGGGAGTGACTGGAAGATCGAGAAATTGCAGAAGTAGGTGTCCGAGAGCACGGTCTCCAGATCCTCCAGCTCCTCGGGCGGTTTCTCCAGCCGCCGGCAGCAGTCGCGGATGCGCGCGCAGGCGCTCCAGTACAGCCGCTCGGCCAGTCCGCGGTAACTGAGCGAGAGCAGCCCGAGGTTGAACATCTGCAGGGTCTGCTCACGCGCCGTCTGGGCATCGTGATAGCACTCGACCAGGCGCCGCTCATCAATCAGGCGCCAGGCGCCGAACAGGTCGCGCACCGGCTGCGGCAGCTCCGGGTCGCGGGTGGCGCTTTCGGCTTCCGCGGGCGAGATACGAAAGCCATCGAGCGCCGAACTGCCCACGACATTGAAGATGAGCACGCTGTGATGGGCGGCGATGGCGCGGCCTGACTCGCTGATGATCATCGGATGCGGCACGTCGCGCGCATTGCAGATGCTGGCCACGCCGTAGATCACATCGTTGGCGTACTCGTTGAGCGTGTAGTTCATCGAGGAGGTGAAGTTGGTGCCGGTGCCGTCGTAATCGACGCCGAGGCCGCCACCGACGTCCAGGTATTCGATGCCGGCACCCATCAGGCGCAACTCGGCATACACGTGCGTCAGCTCGTTGATCGCATCCTTGATACGGCGGATGTCCTGCAGCTGACTGCCCGGGTGGCAATGCACGAGCTTGAGGCAGTCTTCCATGCCACGGGCCTTGAGCTGCGCGAACAGCTCCAGGATCTCGGTAATGAACAGCCCGAACTTGGACTTCTCACCGGCCGAGTCGCGCCAGCGTCCCGAGCCCTCGCTCGCCAGCTTGACGCGCACGCCGATACTCGGCCGCACGCCGTAGGTCTCGGCGTGGCGCAGGATCAGCTCCAGCTCGACGAAGTTCTCGACCACCGGGATGATGGTGCGACCGAGCTTGGCCGCCAGGATCACCGCCTCGATGTAGCTCGAATCCTTGAAGCCGTTGCAGATGATCGGCCGGCCAGGGGAATCCTCGACCATCGCCATGACCGCCAGCAGCTCGGGCTTGGAGCCGACCTCGAGGCCGAAGCCGAATTCCTTGCCGTAGCGAAACACTTCCTCGACCACCAGGCGCTGCTGGTTCACCTTGATCGGGTAGACCGCCGTGTAGCCGTTGCGATACTCGTTTTCGGTGATCGCCCGCGAGAAGGCATCGTGCAGGTGCTGCAGGCGGTGGGCGAGGATGTCGGAGAAGCGGATCACGACCGGCGCGGTCAGATCCCGCTGCTGCAGGCCCTGCACGACTTCGTGCAGATCGATCTCGTGGGCCGAAGTGGTGTCCGGCCGCACCACGACATGGCCGGCGGCGTTGATCGAGAAATAGCCCAGGCCCCAGGCCGGAACGTTATACAGCTCGAGCGAGTCCTCGATGCTCCAGGACGCCGCCCCGTTGCCGCTGCGCCTGACTGGCTGCTGCCCCATGCTCCGCTCCTGGTTTTAAACGCGCCGGCAAGAAAAAGTTGCGCGCACGATAACAAAAAGCCGTGACAAGTAAACGGACCATTTTCCCCGCCGTTGTTCGAATCACTGCGCAGCGAAACATGAGTGGCAATTCCCGAGCTTCCCAAGCGGCTGCCAGCGGCTACAATCGGCAGCTTCGAGATCCAGGAAATCGCCAGGGGAGCGGCATGGCCATCGACCTTTATTGGGGCAGCGGCAGCGCCTACTGCTGGCGGGTCATGCTCGCGCTCGAGCACAAGCGGCTCACTTACCAGAGCCACCTGCTCAAGTTCGACCAGCAGGAGCACAAGGCCCCGCATATCCTGGCGATGAACTTTCGCGGCAAGCTGCCGATCCTGCGCGATGCCGATTACGTGGTATTCGAATCGCTGGCGATCCTCTTCTACCTGGACCAGAAGTACCCGGATCCGCCGATCTTCGGCCGCACGCCCGAGGAAGCCGGCGTCATCATGCGGGTGATCTGCGAATACCTGGCCTACGCCGAGCCGAGCCTGATGCAGATCGCGGGCGCGATCCTGTTTCGCCACGAGCCGCAGCTCGATGAGCAGGTCACCGAGGCCATGCACAGCGTGGCCGGGGAGGCGCGCACGATCGAGCGGCGGCTGGCGCAGTCCGACTGGGTGGTCGGCGAAAGTTTCTCGGCGGCCGACATGGTGATCTATCCGGACATCCGGCTGCTGCTGCGGGCGCTGGAGCGGCCCGAGGCGCGGGAACTGGCGGCGCGTTTTCTGCCCGTGGAAGTGAACTACCCGGCCATCGGGCGCTGGCTGCAGCGCGTGGCGGCGCTGCCGGGCCACGCGCGCACCTGGCCTCCACACTGGGGCGCGCCCGCGCGCTGAATCCGGACGCGCTGGCGCAGTCCCGCGCCCGTTGCTAGTCTGCCGCCCGTGCTCTGGCGCCAACGGCGCCAGCCTTGAGGAACCAGCGGATCAATCATGGCCAATGACAATGTCTATATCGATTTTCCCGGACGAATTCTGTTCGTCGGTTTCGGCAGCATCGGACAGGGGGTCCTGCCGCTGATCCTGCGTCACATCGGCATCCCGGCGAGCCGTATCACGATCGTGACCGCGGATGATCTGGGGCGCGAGGAGGCCGAGCGCTACGGTGTAAAGCTGATCAAGCAGCCGCTGACGCGCGAGAACCTGCGCCGCACGCTCGATGCGCTGCTGGGGCGCGGTGACTTCCTGCTGAACCTCTCGGTCGACGTCGCCAGCACCGCGCTGATCCGCTACAGCTGGGAGAAGGGCGCCATGTATCTCGATACCTGCATCGAGCCGTGGCCCGGTGGCTATACCGACTCGGCGCTGCCGGCGGCGAAGCGCACCAATTACGCGCTGCGCGAGGAGGCGCTCGCGTTGCGCAGCGGCGCCACGCGCCAGCCCACCGCGGTCCTCACGCACGGCGCCAATCCGGGGCTGGTTTCGCACCTGGTCAAGCAGGCGCTGCTGAATATCGCCGCCGATACCCAGGTTGATCCGGGCAAACCCGCTGCCAAGAACGAATGGGCGGCGCTCGCTCAGCGCCTGGGTATCAAGGTGATTCACGTCGCCGAGCGCGACACCCAGGTGTCGGCGATTCCGAAGGTGCCCGATGAGTTCGTGAACACCTGGTCGGTGGACGGCTTTGTCTCGGAGGGCTGCCAGCCGGCGGAGCTTGGCTGGGGATCGCACGAGCGCAATTTCCCGCGCGATGGCAAGCGCCATGAGACGGGCAATGGCGCGGCGATCTACCTCGGGCAACCCGGAGTGGCTACGCGCGTGCGTACCTGGACGCCAAAGGGCGGGCCGCTCCATGGCTTCCTGATCACCCATGGCGAGGCGATCTCGATTGCCGACTACCTCACGGTCAAGGAAGGCGGTCAGGTGATCTACCGGCCGACGGTGCACTACGCCTACCACCCCTCGGACAATGCCGTACTGTCGATCCACGAGTTCGCCGGCCGCAACTACAGCTTCCAGAGCCGCAAGCGGATCATGATGGATGACATCACCTCGGGCACTGACGAGCTGGGTGTGCTGCTGGCCGGTCACAAGAAAAATGCCTACTGGTATGGCTCGCGCCTGAGCGTTGAGGAAGCCCGATCGCTCGCGCCCTATAACAACGCGACCAGCCTGCAGGTGACCGCGGCGGTGCTCTCGGGCCTGATCTGGGCCATGGAAAACCCGAACAACGGCATCACCGAACCGGATGACATGGATTTTCGCCGCCCGCTCGAGATCTGCCGGCCCTACCTTGGCGAACTGGTCGGGGAATACACCGAGTGGACGCCAATGTCGGATCGCGAGCGGCTGTTTCCCGAAGACGTCGACAAGAGCGACCCCTGGCAGTTCAAGAACGTGCGGGTGAGCTAGCGATAGCTCTCGGGCGGATACTCGATCTGTATCAGCGTGACCTGCTCGGTGCCGCCGGGCAGCTGGAGTGTGACCTGCGCATCCAGTGACTTGCCCAGCAGCGCCCGGGCGAGCGGCGCATCCATGCTGATCCGCTCGGGCCCGAGATCCAGCTCATCGGGTCCGACGATGTGATAGCGCCGCTCCGCGCCATCGCTGCCGAGGACCGTGACCCGGGCGCCGAAGAACACCCGCTCCGGATCGCCGGGCGCGCGGGCGACAATCACCATGCCATCGAGCCGCTTGCGCAGGAAGCGCACCCGGCTGTCGATCTCCCGCAAACGCTTCTTCCCGTAGGTGTATTCAGCGTTTTCCGAACGATCCCCCTGGGCCGCAGCGGCGGCTACCGATGCGGTGACCTGCGGTCGTTCCACGCGCCACAGGGCATCAAGTTCGGCGCGCAGCCGCCGCTCTCCGGCTGGCAGGATGTACTTGGAGCCCTGGGGCTGGGGTGGCCGGTAACGTCCCATTTGTGTGAATCGGCGCGCTAATTTCGGGTGGCAAGTGTGCCCTGTTTCACAGGCGACCGACCCGCCTGCGACTATTCTTTTGCCCATGGGTAACAGGTACTACGCCCACTTCATCGCGGAACCGCCGGACGTTGCGGCACACGCAGAGTGGACGGGCGTAGTGGAACTGACCCGGCCGCTGCGATGTCAGGCTGAGGAGCGCGAACTGTCTCTGGTACTGGCCTGCAGCATGGATGTGGAGCTCGAGGAGATACGGATCATCGATTGGTCGCCACTGCACTGAATCCCCTGGCGGACTTTACTCCCCCTCTTGTAAGTCCGCTTTTTGAACTGCCCCGGCTCGTCCGGGGCTTTTTTTGCCCTAAAACAGCGCGCCCACCGCCACGCCGTGGTCTGCTATCTAATTGATCCATAGAGTTTTTGCGCGCTGCTGGCGCCCTGCACAGGATCCCGCATCTGCTGCCCCCGATGCTTGATTTAGCGATACAGTGCCCCCATTGCCGGTTCCAGAGCGTCCAGGCCTGGGCCAAGAGCAGATAAAGAGGGAGTCACACATGCGGTTAGCCAGATTGATCCTGTGCGTCGCGGCGGCAGCCGTGCTCAGCGGTTGCGGATACAACCGCATCCAGACCCAGGACGAGGCCGTCAAGGCGGCCTGGTCGGAGGTCATCAATCAATACCAGCGGCGCTCGGATCTGGTGCCGAATCTCGTGAGGACGGTCCAGGGCTTTGCCCAGCAGGAGCAGAAAGTCCTGATCGGTGTCACCGAGGCGCGGGCCAAGGTCGGCACGATCCAGGCGACGCCCGAACTGGTCAATGACGAGGCGGCCTTCAAGAAATTCCAGGCGGCCCAGGGCGAGCTGTCCTCTGCGCTCAAGAGCCTGCTGGCCGTCACCGAGAACTACCCGCAGCTTAAGTCCGATGCGAATTTCCTCGATCTGCAGTCGCAGCTCGAGGGCACCGAGAACCGCATCACCGTGGCGCGTAACCGCTACATTGAATCGGTGCGCGAGTACAACAACACGATCCGTCAGTTTCCAAGCAACCTGACCGCGATGCTGTTCAAGTACCAGCTCAAGCCAAATTTCACGGTCGAGAACGAGGCTGAGATCGCCAAGCCGCCGACTGTGGATTTCAGCACCTCGGCGCCGGCCGCGAAGTGATGAGTCTGGCGCTGCGCGCGCCGCGAAGCGCATGAGATCTGTAGTGCGATTGCGCTGTGCGCTGCTCTCTTCACTGCTGTGCCTTGCCTCGGGGCTGGCCGCCGCACAGGCACTGCAGCCGATCCCGAAGCTTGAGTCGCGCGTAACGGATCTGACCGGCACGCTCACGGCGGCTGAACAAAGCCAGATCGAGCAGACACTGGCCGCATTTGAGCAGCGCAAGGGCACACAGATCGCGGTGCTGCTGGTCAAGACCACCGAGCCGGAGGAGATCGAGCAGTACTCGATCCATGTCGTCGATGCCTGGAAGCTCGGTCGCGCCAAGAGCGATGACGGTGCCCTGTTGCTGCTCGCGATTGATGATCACCACGCGCGTATCGAGGTCGGCAGCGGCCTCGAGGGCTCGCTGACCGATATCATGACGCATCGGATTATCGATGACACGATGAAGCCGCTGCTGAAGCAGGGCCAGTACGCTGCCGCCATCAGCGCCGGAGTCGCCCAGATCATCCATATCGCCGATGGCGAGCAGCTGCCCCCGCCCGATACCCACTGGCAGGGCAGCCCGCAGATGCACAATCTCTTCCCGGTGCTGCTGATCGCGTTTTTCGTGATTTCTTCGGTGCTGCGCGCGCTGCTGGGTCGCGTGGCCGGCGCTGGCGCAACCGCTGGCATCATGGGGCTCATCGTCTGGCTGCTGAGTTCACTGCTGTGGGCGGCCGGCGCTGGCGCGGTCGTAGCCTTCCTGGTGGCATTGGTCTTTGGAGCCACGGGTAGCGGCTGGCGCTCCGGTGGCGGCTTTGGAGGCTTTGGCGGTTTCGGGGGAGGCCTCGGCGGTGGCTTCGGCGGCGGCCTGGGTGGTGGCGGCGGGTTCAGCGGCGGCGGTGGCGGGTTCAGCGGTGGAGGCGCTTCAGGATCATGGTAGGGCGCTGGAGCAGGATCCTGCGTCACCAGCTGCAGCGACTGCGGCCGGCGCAGCGCTTGCTGACAGCGGCGATGCTGGCCGATATTGAGGCCGAGATCGGCCTCGCCGAGCGCGGCCACTCGGGCGAGATCCGCTTCGTCATCGAGACGCACCTCTCTATAGAAGCGCTCTGGCACGGTCTGACGCCGCGCGCGCGCGCCCTGCAGGTGTTTTCAGCTCTCGGCGTGTGGGATACCGCCGCCAACAACGGCGTTCTGATCTATCTGCTGCTCGCCGACAGGAGCGTTGAAATTGTCGCCGACCGGGGCATCGCTGCGCGCGTGCCGCAGTCGGAATGGGAGGCGGTGTGCCGGCAGATCGAAACGCAGTACGCCGCCGGGCGTTATGGTGAAGCCAGCTGCGCGGCGGTGCGGGCTGTGGGGCGGCATCTGGCCGATCACTTCCCCGCTGAGGGCACGGGCGTAAACGAGCTGCCCAATCAGCCAGTACTTCTTTAGAATCCCCGCCGTGAACGGCAAACTTCGAGCTCTGGCGCGCCACGGCGCCTCGATTGCGGCAATCGCGGCACTGACGCTGTCGGGCTGCTCGCTGATCACGGCCCCCTGGCACAAGCAGGAAGCGGCCAAGGCCCCGCCGGCGCCTGCACCCGAGCCTGCTCCGCTCGCAGTCGAGCCGACGCTGGCCGCGCCACTGGCGACTCATCGCTTTGATCTGCACGATGCCGACGATGATGTGGTCGGCACCGTGCAGGTGGCCATTACCTCCAAGGAAGACACGCTGCCGGATATCGCGCGCCGCTTTGACATCGGCTATGAGGAGATTGTCCGCGCCAACCCGGGTGTCGATCCGTGGCTGCCGGGCGCTGGCCGCAAGATTGTCGTGCCGACCCAGTTCGTGCTGCCCAATGCGCCCCATGAGGGCGTGGTCATCAACGTGGCGGCGATGCGCCTCTACTACTACCCAAAGACCGCCAAAGGCGAAACGCAGCAGGTCTTCACCTACCCGATCGGTATCGGCAAGGTCGGCTGGTCAACGCCCGAGGGCCTCACCAAGGTGGTCGCGCGCGAGAAGAATCCCACCTGGCGTCCGGGACCCGGAGTGCGCAAGGAACATCTGGATGACAACGATCCGCTGCCGGCCGCCATTCCG
>Ga0181537_10002391_pt1 | contig 16527 bp, 12 predicted proteins | sample PEATcosm2014_Bin_39_FD_119765 | JGI IMG/M metagenome (GOLD analysis project Ga0181537, IMG submission 119765) | Peatland microbial communities from MTU Mesocosm Facility, Houghton, MI, USA - PEATcosm2014_Bin23_10_metaG | ecosystem: Environmental > Terrestrial > Soil > Wetlands > Peat | place... | reverse complement strand
TTTTGAAGGTGGCCGACATGTCGCCGATGTTCATGTCCTCGGCGAGTTCGGGCTTGAATTTGGTCTTGTCGTAATACGGCGTACCGGCGTCGTTGGTCTTCATCTCATGGGTGATGAGCCGGTCGTAGCAATTCCACGACACTTCATAGCCGGGCACGTTGGTGCCGACGCCGTGGATGTCGAGATTGTTCGGCCCGCTTTCGGAGACGATGAGCAGCGTCTCCTGGCGCGACTGCGCCTTGGCCGGCGACCAGATCGCCGGCGCTGGAACGGCGGCGGCCGCAGTCAGCGCGGTCACCGATTTAAGAAACTCGCGGCGCTTCATTTTTATCAGCCTCCCCGGCTGGCGCTTTTGCCTGTGCAACCCCTTCCGCAAACCGCGTGCCAACGCCGCAGGCCCCGATTGCCGCAGCGTAAGCGATTGATTCGACGCAAATTTTATGAGCGGCAGGGAGTGTGCTGGCGGCCCGCGCGTCGCGGTGAGCAGGTACCGCACATTTATTAGGCATGGCCTTGAGGCGCCCCGGCACACGCCGATGTGGAGAAGCGCCCGCTCACACTCCGTCCGACAGCGCGCTTGCGTCACGCTCCCGCGCCGGCCGGCGGCGATGGTTTATGTCGAAGAATTAATGCCCACGTCAGGTCACCGTAACGCGGCTTGTCCCACATGTAGGGACAAGGGTTGTCGGGCTTGCGCTCTAAGGAGAGAGATCGTGACTCAAACTAATCGTTCCGGGAAACCCGGAATCCTTCCCGGCCGCCGCATAGTGCTGCTGGCCTCTGTCGCGGGCGTTGGCGCGGCATTGCTGTTCGCTGGACCGAACGGCTATTGGCCGGGCGCATTCGGCACGCCGGCCGCGCACGCAGCCGATACCGCGGCTGTGCAAGCGCCGCTCGATCATCCGGCGGGTTTCGCCGACCTCGTGGCGAAAGTGAAACCTGCGGTGATTTCGGTACGCGTGAAAATTCCCGCTTCCGCCGCGTCGGCGATGATGCAGGAAGACAGTCAGAACGATAACGACGACCAACAGCAGATTTCGCCGGAGCCGGGTTCACCGCTCGACAAATTCTTCCAGCAGTTCAATCAGCAGTTCGGCCAGCAACCGGGCCAAGGTATGCCGCAACGGCACGGACAGATCGTCGGCGAAGGCTCCGGCTTCTTCATTTCGCCGGATGGTTACGCCGTGACCAACAATCACGTCGTCGATCACACCAAATCGGTGCAGGTGACGACCGACGACAGCACGATCTTTACCGCGAAAGTTGTCGGCACCGATCCGAAGACCGATCTCGCGCTGATCAAGGTCGACGGCAAGAACGACTTTCCCTATGTGCAATTCGCCGATCATGCGCCGAAAGTCGGCGACTGGGTGGTCGCGGTCGGCAATCCGTTCGGACTCGGCGGCACCGTGACGGCAGGCATCGTTTCCGCGCGGGGCCGCGACATCGGAGCAGGGCCGTATGACGACTATGTCCAGATCGATGCGCCCATCAACAAGGGCAATTCGGGTGGGCCGGCCTTCGACGTCGACGGCCGCGTGATCGGGGTGAATACCGCGATATATTCGCCGTCCGGCGGCTCGGTCGGCATCGGCTTCGACATTCCGGCCGATACCGCGAAGCAGGTCGTCGCGCAGCTGCAGAAAGACGGCCACGTCACCCGCGGCTGGCTCGGCGTGCAGATCCAGCCGGTCACCGCCGGCATCGCCGATTCACTCGGCCTGAAGAAGACCGAAGGCGCGATGGTTGACGAGCCACAGAGCGGCAGCCCTGCGGCGAAGGCCGGGATCAAATCCGGCGACGTCATTACCGCGGTCAACGGCAAACCGGTGAAGGATGCGCGCGATCTCGCCCGTACCGTCGGCACGATGACACCGGACAGCACGGTTAGTCTCGACATTATCCGCCAGGGTGAACCCAAGACTGTATCGGTGACGCTGGCGCAAATGCCGAGCGATCAGCAGGTCGCGAATACCGACGGCGGCAACGGCCAGCACAAGAGCGGCGTGCCGCATCTCGGCATGCAAGTCGCGCCGGTGAGCGAAGTCGCAGGCGCCGGGGACAAGGGCGTCGTTGTCACCGCGGTCGATCCGGACGGTCCGGCAGCCGAGCAAGGCTTCCAGACCGGCACCGTTATCCTCGACGTTGGCGGCAAGTCCGTCGCCGATGCCGGCGACGTGCGCGACGCGCTCGTTACGGCGAAGCAGCAAGGCAAGCATGACGTGCTGATGCGCGTAAAGACGGGCGACGCCACCCGCTTCGTGGCGATGCCCTTGGACAACGCGTAAGGAAAAGGTAGTGGCGCCAGCGGGCGACGTGGTTCGCCGCCAGTCGCATCGCCGCTGGAAAGCCTGGGGACGGGTCGCCGCACGACCCGTCCCCATCGCTTTAGTGGGCGGTGCTAAGGAGCCTGTCGCTGTTGGCGTGGACGCACCGCCGCACCGGCGAATAAGCCTGTTCGGCAACCGCATAAAAATCGAGCCCGCTCGCCAGCGCGCGTCCGGCGGCGATGCCGGCGTCGGTGAAAGCGACGATCTTTTCCGCGATCATGCGGGTTGCTTCGTCGGCGGCGTTCGGCGCGCCGGAAGCAAACAGCATCATGCGGGCTGAGATGACGCTTTGCGCCTCGCAGGAAAACCGCACCGCTTCAAGCCAGCTTGCAAGAAAATCCTTCATGTCGCCCCCGGTCGAGGCGGCATGGGAAACGGGCCCGCGCTCGATGGGTGCAATGTCCCTTAAATTTTCTAAGATAAAGGCGGGGGATTCGATAAATTTTAACGAAAATCGGACGCGCGTTTTCTACAGCATTTCCCGCCTGAATTCGCTGCGCCGGCTGACGTTGCGGCATTGGATCAAGGTGCCCGGCGCGCGCCGCAGCCGGAGCGTCAGTTGCGCGCTGAAGCCGTCGCGGATGCGATTTTGGGGCTAAGGTCGTCGATGCGATCGAGCACGGCCTCGATCGGATTGTCGGTCCAGGCGTGGGTGACGAAATCGCGGTGCGGAACGTCGGCGGGCAGAAACGCCACCGTGCCTTCAAGGTTATCCGGCAGTGTCGAGCCGTATGGCACAGCACGCTCGGCGAGCAGGTGTTCGAGTTCGGCGTTGTGATGCGCGGTGTAAGGCGTGTAGGAGCTGATGAAGAAGCCGGAGCGGTTATTGGCGATCCAGTCGGCGAACTGATCCATCCCGGCATAGAGCGAGTCGAGCATGACGATGCCGTGGATGCGCGCATTGGCGCCGCCGCGCGCCAATACCGACAACGTCGGTCCGAAGCCGCCGCTATAGGACACGAGCACGATAGGCATCCTGGCGAAGGCGCCGGTGCTGCGCGGATCGCCGTACATAACGGCGAGTTTCTGCGCCGCCTCGTCGAGGAAGCGCTTGAAGCCATCCTGCTCCCAGAACTTGCCGGCGCTGGAATCGGCGGCGTCAAAGGCGAATTGCGGGGCCACCAGAACCGCATTGGTCCCCGCACCGGAAATCTGATCCGGCAGGCGTTGGCGGTCGCGCACGTCGCGCGCCAGCGTCGCGCCGTGGCCATGGAAGAACACCAGCATGACCGCGGGCTTCTTCGGATCGAAGCCTGAGGGAATGTGCAGCAGCACGTGATCGTCGCTGAACGTCTTCGACACCCAGAGCACGCGGCCGCGGAAATTGACATGGGCGCGGTTGGCTCCCGAGCCCGCGGTCAGGAACGGCCGGTCGGTGCCGGGCACCACGCCATCATAGGGAAACGGTGCGGTCTCGAAGTCGGCGAGTTCCATTTTCGGTTCGGTGGTCGGGGGCAGGAAGCGGGTTGCGCGCGGCATGGTGATCGGAGTAACGGGAGCGATTGGCGCAGTTTGCGGAATAGCTCCCTGAACCGGTGCGGTGGGTTCGGCGGAGGCAAGTTGAACCGGCGCAGCGGAAGCGGTCTGTGGCGCAGTGTGCTGGCTCGGCACTGGCTTGGCTACAGCCGCGGCGACGCGGGCCGGCGTTTTCGGCACGGCGGTTGGGGCAGGGGGCGGCGTCGTCGCGGCCTGGCGCACCGGCTCGAACACGCTCCAGTCCCGCGCCACGACGCTGGCTGCGTTTTCGCCGCCGGAAGGTGCCGGCGCGTGCTGTATGAGCGCGCCGAGATTGGCGCTCAGATCGTGCTGCGTGGGAAAACTCGAAAATTCTGCTTCGCTGCGCGCGGCGAACGATGCGCCCATGGAATCGGTTTTGCTCACTTCGGTTTCGCCGTTGCCCGAACTCGAATAGACCGATGAACCGAACAAGCCGGAGGAATGAATTTGATTGTAGAGCATCAGGCCCCAGCCCAGCGCGCCGCCGATCAGCAGCACGCTCGAGGCAAGCAGCAGATTTTGTTCGAGCAGATCGCGAAGCGCGCCGCTCCAGGTCGCCGCCTCTGCTTTGCTGCTCGCGGCATAGCGGACCGGTCTGATCTGGGCGAGGCCGAGGCGCGCCGGCGAAATCTGCGGCGCGACGGCTTCACCGCGATGGCGCAGTTCCGGATCGACATGGAAATGGCGCGAACGCAGCTGCCCGCCGGAGCCGATGACCGGCCGGCGCGACGCACTCGGCAACGCAAGGCTGCGCAAGCGTTCTGGCAAAGTTTCCCCGTCCCGACGTAACCCCAGTCTCGGCGACAACTTTGTCGCTATTTTGGCCGGTTTTTCAGCCCCGGCCTAGCGGCGGTAGCCCCAACCCCAACCCCAGACAAAATGTTGTTCTTGCTGGGGATGTTGCGCCGGCGGCGTGTTTTTCGCCGCGGCAAAGTGCGGATGCGACTTGGCCCAGGACGGGGTGTCGGACGAACCGACCGCGATCCCCTCCGCCCCATCGACCGGTGTGATGGACGAAGGGTTAACGGCCGCGGTGGCGCCTGTGGCGTCCGCCAGGCGCTCGGCAAGCATCAGGTTCGACGTGTCCCGCTGCCAGCGATAGCCGATGCCGAAGTCGAGTGGCGCGGCGTTGCGGAACAGCTCCGCCAGGCGCGGCTGACCGCTGCCGGGGAACAGCGACATCGCGCCGAGATAGTGGCCGAACGGCTCGAGCTTCCATTTCTTGGTGTCGAAATAGGCGACCGGAATGCCGCTGTCGTCCTGCAGGATGTTGGCGCTGTGATCGAGCAGGAAATTGCGGACCTTGGAGAAGTTTTCGCCGTGCAGGAGATACGAGTCGCTCTTGATGAAGCTGTCGGCGGGACCGAGCTTGGCGCAGAACGCGAGGAAGCCCGATTGCTTCACGCCGTCGTCGCCGAGATTGGTGCTGAAGTAGTAGAGCGTCTGGTTCGGACCGTTGCCGTCCGAAAATACGATCTTCACACCGCGGGTGACGTTGCCGGCGGCGTGATCGTTCGGCGTGACGAAATTGCCCTGCGCGTCGAGACTGACGAAGCTCGCCTCATGCACGGTCTTGCCGGTCCGCGCCAGGAACACATACAGCACCGGCAGCGTGCCGAAGACCTGGCCTTCGTTTAGCTGCGACTGCATGTTCTTGGTGATGAAGAAGCTGATATTGAGAATCGTGTTGAGCGAAACCTGCAAGTTTTGCAGCGTCTGATCGACGCTGCCACGCGGCAGGTCGGTCAGTTGCGGGATGTCGCCGACCGGTTCGAGTCCGGCCATCACATAGGTCGAGGCGTGCGGAAAGAACGAGGTTGCGTAGAGAAAATCCGGCCCGCTGAAGAAGTACAGCATGGCGTCGTGATAATTGCCGAGATGCGCGGCGGCGAAGGCGCGGACCTTGGACAGCGTGTTCGCATCCTCACGCGCAAATAGCGCATTGAACGAGTGCGCGTGCTGCTGCCAGTCGGGATCATTCGCCAGCGCAGCAAGCGGCGAATCCGCGGCCGGAGGCAAACCTGCCAGGAAGCGCGCGGTATCGTCGGGACTCGCTGCGGTCCCGGCAAAAGCCGGCGCCATCGTCAGCGCAAGCATCCCCGCCAAAACGGCGGCAACCATCATCTTACGCACGGTCGAGGCCATCCACTTTTATGCGCACCGTCTGGGATATGCCCCCCGGGCGAACGTTCGATAACAACTGCGAACCGTAATACAGCAGGAGGCCCGCCAGCATGATTCCCACCCCCGCCAACGCCTCCAGCGGCCGGCTGACGGCGAGGTAGTACATCACGAACAATGTCATGGCGAGAAAAATGAGCGGCGTAATGGGGTACCCCCAGGCACGGTAGGGCCGGGGCAGATTCGGCTGTGTCATCCGCATCTTGATAACGCCCGCCACTGTGAAAAACGAGCAGAACATCAGGCTGAACTGGATGAAATCCAGCACCTTTTCGAAGCTGCCGGTGAGCAGCAGCAGGTTCGAGACCAGGAGCTGGAAGATTATGGCAACCGCAGGCACCCCGTGCCGCGACTTCCGCGAGAACAGACGCAGCACGGGCATATCCTCGCCCATGGTCATGGTCACGCGCGGACCGATCCAGGTCATGGCGCTGATCGAGGAGATCAGCCCGAGCGAGATCACCGCGCCGACGAAACGGCCACCCCATTCGCCGAACAGGTGCCTGCCCGAAACCACCGCCACGTCGATCTGGCCGGCCAGTTCCGCCATTGGCGTCGAGGTCAGGAATACCGCATTGAGCAGCACATAGAGCACGATGACGATCGCGGTCCCGGCGAACAGTGCGCGCGGCAGATTGCGCGCCGGGTCGCGCAGCTCGCCGGCGATATAGGTCGCCGCATTCCAGCCGGAATAGGAATACATCACGAAGACGAGGCTGATGGCGAATGGCGCGCTGGCAACGAGACGGAAATCGCCGGGGCCCGGTGCAAACGCAATCGCTTGCGAGTCGCCGTAGACGAAGCCGCCGATGATAAATGCTACGATCAGCGCGAGCTTCAACGCCGTCCATAAGTTGTGGAACAGGCCGCCGGCGCGCACGCCGCACAATTGCACCAAAGCCGCAAGCCAGATCGCCGCAAGCCCGAGCAGGAGCGGCGGCGCGCCGGGCAGGACCGAGCGGAAATAGCCGCCGAACGCCATGGCGGCGAGCGCAATGGGCGCGGAAAAGCCGACAGTCGCGGACAGCCAGCCGGCGACGAAGCCGAATGCCGGGTGATAGATCTGGCGTAGAAAATTGTACTCGCCGCTTGAGCGCGGCAGCATGGTAGCGAGTTCGGCGTAACAAACCGCGCCGCAGATCGCGATTATGCCGCCGATCAGCCAGAGCAGCATGAGCGCAAAGCCGGATTTGAGGTCGCTGACCTGAAAGCCGAGGCTGGTGAAGACGCCGACACCCACCATGTCGGCAATGACGATCGCGGTCGCCGTGACGCCGGATACGGTCCCGTGCGGCCCGCGATGTGCGGCACTGTCAGTCATTGTTCTTTCTTGGCCTGCTCGAAAGCCATTATCGGGGCGCGCCTTCAGATTCAACAGGCCTTTTACACGATGATTCCGCCACTTCCGTGGTTAATTTTTGGTTACCGCCCCGCGCCCGCGCCGAGCAGCACCATCGAAATCGACGGAACATACGTGATGACAAGGAGCACCAGGAAATTGACCAGGACGAACGGCAATACCCCCCGGTAAATGGTGCCCATCGGCACGTTGAATATGGCTTTGGCGGCGAACAGGTTGAGCCCGAATGGCGGCATATAAAGGCCGATTGAAAGGTTCACCGCCATGATAATCCCGAAGTGCAGTGCATTGATGCCGGCGGCCTGCACCACCGGGAGCAACAGCGGGGTGAGGATCAGGATCGCGGCCGGCGGTTCAAGGAAGCTTCCCGCTACGAGGAGCCCGGCATTGACGAAAAGCAGTGTTTGCCAGTGCGGCAGCACCATCGCGGTTACGCCGTCGATGAGGCGCTGCGGAATGCCGCTCGTCGTCATCAGCCAGGCATAGACGCCGGCTGAGGCGACGATGATCAGGATTTGTCCGATCAGCATCACCGCGTTGACGATGATCTGCCAGAGTTCGGCGGGGCCGACCTCGCGATAGACGAAGATCGTGACGAACAGCGAATAGATGACTGCGACGCCCGCGGCTTCGGTCGGCGTGAACACGCCGCCATAGATGCCGCCGAAAATTACGACGAGCGTACCGATGGCCCAGCTCGCGTCTTTGGTCGACTCCCAGATGTTCCGCCAGCGCGCTGGCGCCGACAGCGGCACCATTTTCACCTTGGCGTAGATCATCACATAGACCGCATCGACGATGCCGATGAACAGGCTTGGCAGGATGCCGGCGGTGAACAGTTTTATCGCGGAGACCTGCGCGGTCATGGCGTAAAGGATCATCGAGATCGACGGCGGAATGATCACCGCGACTGCGCCGGAGGATGTGATGAGGCTCACCGCGAAGCGTTCGCCGTAGCCGTGTTTGGTCAGCGACGGAAACAAGAGCTTGCCGATGGCGACGACGGTGCCGACTGAGGTGTGTGCCATGGCGCCGAATAATTCCGACGAAGCCACGGTTGTGACCGCGAGCGAGCCGCGCACGCCGCCGATCATCGATACCACCCAGGCGACGATGCGGTTAGCGATGCCGCCACGGCCCATAATCTCGCCGGCGAGCACGAAAAACGGCACTGCGAGCAGCGGGAAATTGTCGAGGCTGCCGAACATATAGGTCTGCACGGCTTGCGTCGGCACATGCGCGACGAACAGGATCGCCGCGACCGAAGTCAGCATCAGGACGACGAAGATCGGCAGGCCGAGGATCAGCAATATCGCCGGCAGGACGAAATAGACGAACGACGTCATTTCACTGCTCGACTTCCCGCGTCGAAATCACGTCGTCGTGGCGTACGCCGTGCAGGCAGAGCCGTATTGCGATCAAAATGGCCATGAGAACGAGTCCGACCGGCACCACGGCCTGGGGAATGACCAGCGGAATATTGGCGGTCGCGCTGCGCTGGTCGAGCTCGTTGAGCATGCTCATCACCGGCCAGGCAAACACCGCGATCAGGACACAAGTCGCGATGGTGACGAGATCGGAAAACAGCTCGAACGCGCCGCGAAAACGCGGCGGCAGCATCGACACGATGACGTCCATGCGGATATGGCGGCCCATCCAGCCGACCGGGCCGGCGGCGAGAAAGACGCAGCCGATCATCAAAAACAGCATCACTTCCTCGGCCCAGGACAACGATACCGAGAACACGTAGCGGCCAATGATGTTGGCGAAATTAATGATGACGCTGAGCGCGAGCATCGTTCCCGCGGCGACGCGCAGCGCCGCCATCAGCGCGGCCGCGCCTCGCCGCAGGACGTCGCGCATGAGATCAGTTCTTCGCTGCCGCGGCGCGGACCATGGTCAGCATGTCGTGGACCGCGGGGTTATCCTTGGTGGTTTCATCGCCGACAGGGCCGAGCAGTGTCTTCATCTTGGCAAGATCGTCCGCGGACAGCGTGTGCACCGTGCCGCCGACCTTGTTCCACTGATCGGTCAGCTGGCCGGTGAAGTCGACTTCCCATTGCTGCGATTTTGCCTGTACGGCCTGGCCGGCATCGATCACGACCTTCTGCAAGTCGGGCGGCAGCGTATCGAGCCAGGCCTTCGACACCACGGCGACAGAAATGATGAACGTGTCGTTGGTCACCGTAACCACTTTGACGAGATCGTTCATCTTGAACGCGACGAACACCGAGAGGCCGGAAATGGTGCCGTCGATGGTGCCTTGGTCAAGCGCCGGCACCACTTCGGAGAGCGGCATGCCGATGCCGGTGGCGCCGAGCTTGGCCATCTTGGCGCGCTCGAGCGCGGTGCCGTTGATACGAAGCTTCTTACCGTTGAAGTCGGCGAGCGTCATCAGCGCGTTCTTGGCGCCGTAATCGGAGGCGCCGAGATTAAGCGTGGCGATGGCGACCATGCGTTTTGGGGTGGCGAGATCGAACATCGCCTTCTGGAAGGCCGGATAGTGGAACGTCGACGCCGCATTGGCGTCGTCGCGGAACAGCATCGGCGCCGAGAACACGCCGAAGCGCGGATCGACCCCGACGAAGAAATCGACCGGCGTGATCAGGCCCTGCTGGTCGCCGAGCTGCACGCCTTCGATTTCGCGCGGGATCGGGCCGAGCTGGCTCGCCGGATAGATCTGCACCTCGATGCGGCCGCCCGACTGTTTCTCCACTTCTTCCTTGTAGAATTTGAGAAACTGATGCTGCGTTTCGTTGATCGTCGGCGTGCCGAATTTCATCACGAAATCGGCTGCTTTGGCCGGCATGGTTGAAAGCAGGCAGGCGAGCGCCGCGACGGCGGCGAGCGTGCGTGTTGCGGTCATTATGTTCCACCCTCTGTGGGATCCCCGACGCGTCTTTATCTGGCTCGGTAGCCGCGCGTTTGCGGCGACTATAGAGGCGCAACGAGCTTTGCCAAAGGGGCTTGGAGGGGCCTTAGTGTCGCGTTATCGGTCAGTCGACTGACGCCTAACATCGACAAGGGTCAGCGATCCCGCATCCGGTCCATCAAAACTTTGTCCTGGCCACCGTCGATTTCGATCATGGTGCCGTTGACGAAGAAAGCGAGGTCGGAAGCGAGATAGGCGACGAGGTTGGCGACTTCGTCGCATTCCGCGATGCGGCCGAGCGGGATCGACGCCGGCGCGAGCTTGTCAGCTTCCTCGTAGCTGAGCTTCATGTCGCGCGCCATGGCTTTGACCAAGCCGGCCCAGCGTTCGGTACGCACCGGCCCGGGATTGACGGCAACGAAGCTGATATTGTCTTTGCCGTATTGGCTGGCGAGCGATTTTGTCAGATTTTGCCCGGCGGCATTGGCCGCGCCCGGCGCAATCTCCCAATACGAAACCTTCACGCCGTCATTGCCGATCAGATTTACGACGCGACCCTTCTTTTGTTTTTGCATGATCGGCAGTGTGTGTTTCATACAGCGCACGTAGCCCATGAATTTGAGCTGCAGCGCCTGCGCCCAGTTCTCCTCGGTTAAATGTTCGAGCACGCCGCCCGGCGCCGAGCCGGCATTGTTGACCAGAATGTCGATCCGCCCCAGCGCGGCATGCGCTTTCTTGATGAAGTTCTCGGCGTCGTCGGGCTTGGTCAAATCGGCCGGGATGGCGAAAATCTTGCTCCCGGTTTCCTTGGCGATTTCGGCCGCGGCCGCGTCCAGCGGTTCCCTGCGCCGCGCGCAAATCGCCACATCGACCCCTTCGCGCGCCAGCGCGCGTGCGATCGCCTTGCCGATGCCTTCACTGGCGCCGGTGACGACCGCCTTCTTGCCCGTCATCCCGAGATCCATTGCAGCGTCCCCCGTCATTGCGCGCGCGTTCACGCGGCGTCAGGACGCATTATTGTCCGGGATGTTCGGGGGTGTCACGCCGGAAATGGCCGGCGCGCCGTCAACCTACGCGCGCGAGCCGCTCAACCGGCGCGGCGTTCCGCGGCGAGATCGGCCGGATCCGGAAACAAACGGTCGGTCGTGCCGCCGCCGTAACGGAATTCGGCCTGCACGATATTGGCGTTATTCTTCTCGCGCAGCGCGGCATCGGCTTCGCCATAGAGGAAGGCGAGGAACGCGTAGCGCTTGCCGCGGGTCACCGGCGTGACCTGATGCAGCGCGCCGCACGAGAACACGACGGCGCCGCCATGCGGCGCGCGATAGCCGCGCCGGCCGAACTCGGGAAAGATGAGATCGCAGCCGTCGTAATCCTTGTTGAGATTGATGGTGACGGCAAAGCGGCGATGTTGCGCGCCGGCATGGATGTTGTCGCGGTGGCGATGAAAGTGGCCGCCGATCTCGCTGTCGTAACACGCAACGATGTAGCGATCCATGCGCGTCGCGGAGAACTGAAAGAAGCGCTCGACCGCCGGAACGAGCCGGCGCACGATCTGGCTGCGAATCGTCTCGCGCACTTCGGGATGCACGATGCCGAGATCGTTGCGGCGTTTGACTCGGTAATCGATGACAGTCGACGTCTTGCCGTCGGTGTCGAAGAGAAAGCCGGAATCCTTGCCGCCGAGTTCGTCGTAGAACTGGCAGAGGAAGTCGCAGAGCGGGAAATCGAACACGCGCGGCACGATCAGCACCGGCGCGGTCAGCGGTACGCCCGCGGAATCGTCGACCGGCGGCAGGCTTCGCAAGACTTCGAGCACGGTCTTGGCGTGGCCGGATTCAATGTCCCAGGCGATATTGGCGACCGCGCGCAGCATCGGATCGAGCACGATGGTACGCGGCATATCGGCGGCACCGAAGGCGCGGCTGATCGCGCCGTCATAGTCGGCAATGAACGAGATCGCAGGGGTGGTGAGCTTGAGGAAATGCGCCATATCGCCAGGCTGCGCGGTGAGCACGCCGGCGAAGACGATGCGGTCCTCGTCGAACAGCGGCGCGTCCCGGAGGATTTCGGCGAGTTCCTTCTTGGCCCGCGGATTGGCGGGCGAGCCGAGAAAGCTCAGCGCGATCCAGCGGCCGGCCGCGACCTGAAGGTTGAAAGCGCCTTCACCGAGAAGCGGCGCGCCGAACCACGGCGCCGGATCGCCCAGAACGATGCTGTTGCCGGCGGATTCTGTGGTCATGACGGGACTTTCGGCTGGAGGCGGTCGCCGCCGGATCGTCTGCTTTCATGGTAAATTTTGCTCTAATGATTCGTGGCGCGACGACAAAACCCGATGAAGGCCCAAGCGAAAGCGCCATTGCGCCGGCCGCGCGCCTGCGGGAGCTGGATGGGGCGCTGGCGTGCGATCCGGGCTGCATCGCCGCGCTTGCCGAACGCGCCGGCCTGTTGCGCGAACAGGGCCGATACGACGAGGCCAAGCGCGACTATCTCGAGCTGATCCGCCGCAACCCGACCGATTTCGGCGCGCTCAACGATTTCGGTACGTTGGCGCTCAAGGCCGGACACCGCGAAGCGGCGCGCTCGCTGTTCGGGGAGGCGGTGCGGCATCATCCGGGCAATGCCAACGGCCGCGTCAATCTGGCGAATCTGTTGCTGGCGATCGGCGAATTCGACGAGGCGCGTGTGCATTTCGAAGCCGCGCTGCGCATCGACGCCAGCCATATTCATGCACATCGCGGCATGGGCAATCTGTTGTCCGGGCTTGGCGACGCTGAAGGCGCGCGGCGGCATCGCGACAGGGGTTTTGCCAATCAGGCGCTGACCGTGTTGCCGTATCGCGGCGAGCGCGCGCCGGTTTCGGTGCTGCTCCTCGTCTCCGCCGCCGGCGGCAATATTCCGACCGGCACGATCCTCGACGACCGCACTTTCAAGGCCACGGTGCTGGTGGCGGAGTATTACGATCCCCAGGCGGCGCTGCCGCCGCACGATCTCGTCTTCAACAGTATCGGTGACGCCGATATCTGCGGCGAAGGGCTTGAGGCAGCTTGCGCGCTCGTTGCGCAAACCAGGCGGCCGGTGGTCAACCATCCAGCCCGCGTGCTGCAAACCGGGCGCGCCGCGAATGTCGACCGGCTGCGCGGTCTGCCGGATATCATTGTGCCGCGGATACGAAGAATTTCGCGCCGCGCGCTCGCCGGCGCCTTAGTGGCCGATGCCGTCGCAGCCAATGGCTTTTCATTTCCGCTCCTGGCGCGTGCGCCGGGTTTCCATACCGGCAAGCATTTTGTCCGCGCCGGAACGGCGGAAGAATTGGCCGCTGCGGTCGCCGAACTTCCTGGCGACGACGTGTGGCTGATCGAGCAGCTCGACGCCCGCGATGGCGACGGGATGTTTCGTAAGATCCGCGTCATGATGATCGACCGGAAGATTTATCCGCTGCATCTGGCGATCGCGCGCGACAACTGGAAAGTCCATTACTTCCGCGCCGACATGGCGCATTCACAAGACAACCGCCGCAAAGACCGCGAATTTCTCGACGATATGCCGCGGGTGATCGGGCGGCGCGCGGTCGCGACGCTGGAGCGGGTCGCCGCCACGCTCGACCTCGACTATGGCGGCATTGATTTCGCGGTGAATACCGCCGGCGAGATTTTGCTGTTCGAGGCCAACGCGACCATGGTCATGGTCCCGCTCACGACGGACGAGAAATGGGATTACCGGCGGCCTGCATTCGACGACGTATTCGCCGCCATTCGCCGGATGCTGATGGACCGCGCCGGCGCGGCCGCCGATGGCGAGCGTCCGTCAGAGCTTCTGCGATAGGCCCATGTAATAGCCGCGGCGTGCGCCGAATTGCGGCGCGAACACGCCGATGCCGCCGCCGTCGCGCAGCTCGTAGACCTGGTCGAACAGATTGGTGACGTCGAACCGGACGGTGAGCGGCTTGTTGTCGGACGACCATCTGAAATCGTGCGCGATGCCGGTATTGACCACGGCATAAGCCGTGGTGTGTAGCGAGTTCGGCACGAAATTCGGCAGATCGCCGGTGCGCAGACCGCTGCCGTAGATCATGTTCGCGGTCAGCGTCGTATCGTAGATGCGATAGGACGCGCCGGCCGAGCCGGTCATGCGCTGCATGTCGTCGGTGTAGTGATAGTTGTTTTGCAGATAAGCAAGCGTCGCGGCATCGAACAGATACTGGTTCGACTCGACGTCGATGGCGCGGGTGATGTTGTAAGCGAAATTCGCATAGGCGTTGAAATTGCCGTCGGTGTATTTGAGCTTGAATTCGCCGCCTTCGCTGTAGCCGCGCGCATAGTTGAACTGTGTCAGCACGACAGCCGCACCGAACTGGCCGTCATCGATCATGTCCTTGGCGTCCTTGTAATAGGCGTCGAGTCCCATGGTGAGGCCGGGGAGTACGACCTGATCGATGCCGGCGTCGAAATAGTTCGAACGTTCCGGCTTGACCGGATCGTCGATTGCGACCTCGGGCGCATTGGTGGTGCCGGCGAACAGGGCGATGTTGGACTGTGTCGCCTGCGCCTGGTAGGGCGGCGTGAAATAGCGGGCATAGCCGGCGTGGAAGGTTGTGCCGTCGAACGGCTTGTAGATGAAAGCGAGCCGCGGGCTGAGCTGATTGGCATCGACGAACTGATAGAGCTGGTCGAAGCGCAGCCCGGCATTGATCGTCAATTGGTTCGTTATTTTCCACTCGTCCTGAACGTAAGTGCCGATATTCCAGCCGAGCAGCGAGGTCTGATCGCTGATCGTTTCCGGGGCAAAAGTCGCCGCATCCAGCACCGCAGAGACGTTGCCGACATTGGTTTGCTCGCCGGTCACGGCAAAGCCGGCGCGCAGTGTATGGAAATCGTTGACGATGTAGGATCCATCACCCTGGATGCCGGTGAGCGTGCTTTGCCGCTTCACGTCGGAGGCGACGTCGTTGAACACCAGGTCGCCGAAATTGTCGGGTGCGAAGTGGACCTCAGCGTAGCGCGAAAAGACAGCGAGTTGCGCGTCGCCGTCGGTGCCGTGCTTTTGCAGCGACGCCATGGTGACGAAGTAACTGTCGTATTCGTTTTCATTCAGGGTGGTCGAATCGAGCGTCGCCGGCCCGTAATCGCCCATCGGCATTTGACCGGGATTGTTCGGAATCTGAAACGCGCTGTAGGACGCCGCCGAGATCACGCTGAACCGCGTCGATTCGTCGAGTAGCGTCGAGGCGTAGCCGAAGAACTTGCCCTGCTGGGTCTCGTCGTGATTAGCATTGAGCGACGGCGTCGGATTCTCGATGCCGAGATCGTTCCACATGCCGCGTGCCGCCACGAAGTATTCCGAATTGCCGATGCTGCCGCCGTAGTCGAAGCTCGGCGTAATGGTCTGGCGGCTGCCGCCATAGATGCCGATATCGCCGCTGGGTGCGGTAAAAGTCTTGCTGGTGATGTCGAGCACGCCGGCGGTGCGCAGGCCGTATTCGGCCGGCAGTGCTCCGGTCAATAGTGAAATGCTGCCGATAAAGCTGCTGTCGATGTATGCGCCGAGTCCCGAAACGCCTTCGGGCAGGATGATGCCGTTGATGCGGAATTGCACATTGGCGTATTCGTTGCGGACGTGGAAATTGGGATTGGATGCGGCGGAGTCGTAAGACACGCCCGGCATCTGCAAGATGACCTTGTCGACCGGCGTGTTGTCGCCCTGCGGCATTCTCTGGATGGCGGCGCTGGTGACAGTGTAAGTACTGGCGCCGAATGTGGTCTCCAGATTGTTACGCTGCTGGTCGAAAGCGTTCATCTTGGCGCCGAGGGCGGCCTGTTGCGGTGTTTCGGCGCCAGGCTCCGGTACGGCCGGACGCGGCCGGACGGCAACGGCGCGATTCTGCGGTTTCTTCGGCGGGGTGACCACGATCTGCGGCAAATGCGGTTGGCCCGCGTTCGGGACGCCGGAGGTTTGCGGCGGCGGCGATGCCGGCGCGGTTTGCTGTGGCGTTTGCTGTTGCGCAGGAGTCTGCTGATCTTGTGGCGTCGACGGCTGCTGCGCCTGTGCGTAAACTTTGACAATTCCGGCTGCACCGATCGCAAGTGCGAGCGCGGAAATTATTGTTTCGCGCCGAAACTTCCGGTGCTGTTTTTTTACGCTCGCCACTGAAGCCCCAGTTCCAGTTTAGAATGATGAAAAACTGCATATATTTCATATAGTTGTACGGTGCACTTGAAAGCGGGCCAAGGACAAAATGAAAGTCCTCGTTCGAAAATAATTGGACTAATTAAAAACTGTCGCCGGAA
>Ga0181537_10002390_pt1 | contig 16529 bp, 17 predicted proteins | sample PEATcosm2014_Bin_39_FD_119765 | JGI IMG/M metagenome (GOLD analysis project Ga0181537, IMG submission 119765) | Peatland microbial communities from MTU Mesocosm Facility, Houghton, MI, USA - PEATcosm2014_Bin23_10_metaG | ecosystem: Environmental > Terrestrial > Soil > Wetlands > Peat | place... | reverse complement strand
TGGTCGGCGATCTCATCGAGGATGGGCGCGATCATTTTGCACGGTCCGCACCATTCCGCCCAGAAATCGAGCAGTACGGGCTTCTCGTGTTTGAGGACGTCCTTGTCGAACGTGGCGTCGCTGGTGTGAACGATACTTGAGTTACTCACTATCGGATTGCCTCCTGTTGGAGATTCATTTGAATGGGGCGAGGTTGCTTTGTGGGAGAACGGGAACCCAAAATTTTGCGCGAAGTGACGATGCGCGGCCGTTCGGGCACAATACAGCGGGTTTAGCGGTCTTGATTACCTTAAAAGGGTACCGATGATACGGTTGATGGGAGCGGATAGACCGGCTCCGGATTGGCTGTATTGTTAACCGGTCCCCATCATTTTGCAAGTTTCTGCAAGCCTCAAAGAGAAAATGTCAGACGCCCATCTCAGTCAGCTCACGTTCGAATCCCTCAACATCGCCGAATCCTTGAAGCGGGGCATTGCTGAACTCGGCTATAGCCGTTGCACCCCGATCCAGGCACAAACGTTGCCGATTGCCCTGGCTGGGCGCGATGTTGCGGGTCAGGCGCAAACCGGAACCGGCAAGACGGCCGCATTCCTGATCGCGCTCTTTAACCGGCTGCTGACCGATCCTGCCGCCGGCACGCCGCGCTCGAAGGCGCCCCGCGCCATCGTCATCGCGCCCACCCGCGAGCTCGCGGTACAAATTCACTCCGACGCCTTGGGGATAGGCAAGTACACCGATCTTAAGCTCGCCATCGTGTTCGGCGGCGTCGATTACGAGAAGCAGCGGCGCATTCTCGAGGATGGCATCGATGTCTTGATCGGCACGCCCGGCCGCATCATCGATTATTTCAAACAACATGTCTTCGAATTGCGCCACATCCAGGTAGCGGTCATGGATGAGGCCGATCGTATGTTCGATCTCGGATTCATCAAGGATATCCGCTTCATTTTGCGCCGCCTGCCGCATCCGACGTTGCGCCTGACCATGATGTTTTCGGCGACCTTGTCGCACCGCGTGATGGAGCTCGCCTACGAGCACATGAACAATCCGGAACTGATCCGCATCGAGCCCGACAAGATGACGGTCGATCGAGTGACGCAGGTGCTCTACTTCCCGTCGACCGAGGAAAAGATTCCCCTGTTGATGGGACTGCTCAGGCGCATCGATGCGCGCCGCACCATGGTTTTCGTCAACACCAAGCGCGTGGCCGAAGTGCTCGAGCGCACCTTGACCGCCAATGGCTTCGTCGCGCAAGCCCTGTCGGGCGATGTGCCGCAAACCAAGCGTCTGAAGATGATGCGCGACTTTCACAATGGCGAAATCGCGGTGCTGGTCGCCACCGACGTCGCTTCGCGCGGACTGCACATTCCCGACGTCAGCCACGTGTTCAATTTCGATCTGCCGAACGATGCCGAAGACTATGTGCACCGTATCGGCCGCACCGCCCGCGCCGGCGCCGAGGGCGACGCCATCAGCTTCGGATGCGAGGAATACGCCATCTCGTTGCCGGACATCGAGCGCTACATCGGTCATCAGATTCCGCGTGCCTCCATCGACCCGGTCGACCTGGCCGTCGTCAAGGCGCCGCCTCCTGCCGAGTGGCGCGAGCGCGCGCCGCGGCAGGGCCAATCTCGCGGCGGTGGCGGCGGCGGCCGTTCAGGCGGCAGGAACAGCGGTTCAGGTGGACGTTCTGCCGGCAGGCACACGGGTTCAGGCGGACGTTCCGGCGGCGGCCACAGCGGCAGTCCGCCGCGCCGCGGCCCGGCCCCGCATCAACCACCGCGGCCCGATGCAGGCGCGGCACCGGGCGAAGCACCGGCTCCGGGCCAACAACAGGGCGAACCCTCCCGACGCAGGCGGCGGCGCGGCCGCGGCGGCGGTCCGGCAGCCGGCGGCCCCGCTACATAGGCTCGGGCATCAGGTCGGATACGCGATCGACCCCGATGAAATCGCCCGTCGACTGCGGGCCCCTCCCGGAATCGGGATGACGCACGGCGCGCAACCAGCCGATACCGTAATCGCGCGCGGCGCTGAGCACACTCAGCGAGTCGTCGACGAACAAGGTGCGCTCGCATTCGAAGCGCACCTCGGCCTCGAGAAGCGGCCAAAACGCCGCGTTCTCTTTTGGGTATGCGAATGGGTGCGAGGAATGGCAGGCGTCGAAGAACTGCGTGAGCGCCACCTGCTCGTTCTTGATGGCCAGCGTCAGAGGATGCGAATTGGTCACGAGCACCCGCCGCTTGCCGCTCGCCTTGAGCTTCAACAGGAACTCGCGGGCTCCCGGCAAAAAACCGATGCGCGCCAGCGCCTCGCGCTTGATGCCGCCGATATCCAATCCCAGTTCACGGCTCCAATACTCGATGCAATACCACTGCAGCGTTCCCGCCACGTCACGAAATCTCGGCGCCAACTGCGCTTGCGCGTCCGCGAGCGGCATCCCATGGGCGGCGGCGTAGCGGCTGGGAATGAGTTCCAGCCAAAACCAGTTGTCGAAGCGTAAATCGAGCAATGTACCGTCCATGTCGAGCAGCACCGTGTCGATGGCGGACCAGTTCACTGCGGGCGAAGCATGCATAGCCGGTATGATAGCAACCCATGCGAACACTCCAAGAGTTGGGCGAGGAGCTCACGCCCATCGCCGTGCGCGCCGGCGCCGCCATCATGCGCATCTACGATGCCGGCTTCACGGTGCAGCACAAGGAGGACGATTCCCCGCTCACTTTGGCGGATTTGGAATCGCAGCGGGTCATCATCGACGGGCTGAAGGCACTCGCCCCGGATATACCGATTCTTTCCGAAGAATCGGCGCAGGCTCCTTGGAGCGAGCGCCGGTCATGGCGCGACTTATGGGTGGTCGATCCGCTCGACGGCACCCGCGAGTTCGTCAAGCGCAACGGCGAGTTCACCGTCAACATCGCCCTGGTGCAGAACCACGAACCGGTCCTAGGGGTGGTCGTGGCGCCGGCGCTGGGACTTCTGTATTGGGGCGCGCGTGGGGTGGGCGCATTCCGCCGCGGCCACGACGGCGCGCAAGTCGCGATCCGAATATCCTCGCCCGAAACTCCGCTGCGCGTGGTCGGCAGCCGTTCGCATGCCAGCAAAGAAACCCAGGTCTATCTGGCGCGTCTCGGGCCCTATGTGCTGCGAGGTATCGGCAGCTCCCTGAAATTCTGCCTGGTGGCCTGCGGCGAGGCGGATCTATATCCGCGCTTCGGACCGACCTCGGAGTGGGACACCGCGGCGGGCCAGGCGCTGCTCGAAGCCGCCGGCGGCCACGTCACGCGGCTCGATGGTCATCGCCTGCGCTACAACTGCCGCGAAAGCGTGCTCAACGGCGACTTCCTGGCCTTTGGCCATACGAGCGTGCTGGCGCAAGACTCCTAGGCTAGGCGTGGCCGACGGGTTCGCACAACTCCAAGGTGGCATCCAGCAAAGTCGGGATGTCGAAGACCACTTCTCGTTCCGCCACGGTCAATTTCGCGACACCGGCCGCGGCGATGAGCGCCGCCGGCACGTGAATTTGATCGCGCCGCGGATGCGTGGTCCAAGTGCTGACCCGCGCGTCGGCGAAGGCGCGATTGAGGGCGCTCCAGCGCAGCTGCGCGGCACGCGCCAGGGGAGTGTCGCCGCCCCATTGCCGCTGCGCCAACGCCATGGTCATTTCCGGGGCGGTGGCGCCCTGCGGCGCTGCGGTCATCAATTCCTGCACGTACTTGACCATCTCGTGGGGGTCGACACGCACGGTCAGATTCGGCTGTGGGTTGGTGGGCATAGGCACTACATGGGGTGTCTTCGGTGGAAAACCAGGGGCCGCGATCCAGCCGCGGTGCGGTAAGCTTCACCCCATGAGCGAGGACCTTGTGCTGCTGGTTTTGGCCGCCGGCGCCCTGGCGGGAGGCTATCGCTTCTGGCAGACCTCGATGGACGCTCGCGAGGCCGCGAACCGCATCGCCAAGGACACCTGTTCGCGTGCCGTGGTGCAGTTCCTGGACGGAACCGTCGCCTTCGCCGGCTTTCGCTGGGCACGCGACGGCGCAGGCAGGCGGCGGCTCAAGCGTACCTACACCTTCGACTACACCAGCGATGGCTTCGAGCGCGCGCAGGGCTTCATCGTGCTCGCGGGATTGCGGCTCGAGGCCGTCGGGCTTGCCGCCGGTAGCCCTTCATGAACATCGACTTGCATACGCATTCCAATTGCTCCGACGGCACGCTGACTCCGGCGGCACTCGTGGCGCGCGCGGCCGCGGCCGGAATCGAAGTCCTGGCCCTAACGGACCACGACACGGTGGCAGGTCTCGATGAGGCGGATCAAAGTGCGGCTGTGCATGGCCTCAAGCTCGTCCCGGGCGTTGAAATCTCCGCCTCGTGGCGCTCGCAGGCGATTCACATTCTGGGACTGTGGATCGATCCCGCGGCCGCCGAACTTCGCAGAGCGCTCGACACCCAAGGCGAACGTCGCCGCGAGCGCATGCGCAAGATCTGCCTGCGCCTGGAAAAACTGGGGCTGCCCGGTCTGGATCTGCTCGCCGCGGTACGCTCACATCCGGGAATCCCCACCCGCACGCATCTGGCGGACGCGATGCTCGCGGGCGGCCACATCAGTCGCACCGACGAGGCTTTTCGCAAGTACTTGGGGTCCGGCAAGGCCGCGCATATCGCGGCCGAGTGGCCCGCGCTCGATGTGATCGTCGGCTGGATACGCGCCGCGGGCGGCATCGCCACTCTCGCCCATCCGGCGCGCTATGCGCTGTCGTCCTCGGCGCGCCGGCGGCTGCTGACCGATTTCGCGGCCGCCGGCGGCGGCGCGCTCGAAGTCGTCACCGGCGCCAACGGCGCGCAGCACGCCGCCGCGAATGCGGTGCTCGCGGTGAAGTTCGGTCTCGAGGGGTCGGTGGGTTCGGATTTTCACAACCCCGCACATATTTGGAATCCTCTGGGCCGCTCCCTTAAGCTACCGGATTGCGTTGCCCCGGTGTGGCGCAACCACATAACTCAAGCAGCGACGCCGTGAGCGACGAAGAAAGCAACGTCAATACCGACCTATTCAAGAACATCGAGCGGCTGCGCCAGCTGCGAATCGAGCATCGCGACCTCGACGACGTCATTTCGCGCCTCAGCATGGACTTCAAAGTTGATGAACTGCAGATGAAACGCCTCAAGCGCCGCAAGCTGATGCTCAAGGACCAGATCGCACGCCTGGAGAGCCAGCTCATTCCGGACCTCAACGCATGAGCGAGCTGATGCAGCGGATCGCCGCGTTCTTCGAGATTTTGTCGACACGCAATGTGTTGATCGAGATCGGCGCCGTAACGCTGTGTTTGCTCGCCGGCTGGTTCGTCGGCGCCGCACTCGGCAACCGCTATCGGCGGCGCCGGATCAAGGTGCCGATGGCATTGACTTGGTCGTATTTCAGCTCACAGGGCGCCCTCGTCGCGTTGCCCGCCATCCTCGCGCTGCTGCTGGTGGTGCTGGCGCGAAACCTTCTGCAGGCGCACTACGACGTCACGGTGCTCGACGCCGCCGCGCATTTGATCGGCGCTTATGTCGCGGTGCGCGTGGTGGTGCTGCTGTTTGCCGCGAGCCTCGGCAACAAGTCGTGGATGCATCATTGGGAAGGACGTGTGACCTTGATCCTGTGGCTCGCGATCGCCGCCGAGTACCTGGGGTGGCTCGATCCCATCATCGCGACGCTCGATAGCATCGGGATGGCGGCCGGCAAGAGCCGCATCACCCTCTGGTCGGTGCTGAAGCTCCTCTTCACGCTGACCGTGTTCGTGTTGGTGGCGGTCTGGGTGAGCCGTTGGGTGGAGCGACGCCTGAAAAAACTCAGCAACCTGGCGCCCTCGACGCGGATCGGCATCGCAAAATTCGCCAACGCTTTCTTGATCGGCCTGAGCATCCTGATGGGCCTGAACGCGGCCGGTGTCGACCTGACCGCGCTCACCGTGCTGACCGGCGCCATCGGCCTCGGGCTCGGATTCGGTCTGCAGTCGATCGCGGCGAACTTCGTCTCGGGCTTCGTGCTGCTCATGGACCGCTCCATCAAGCCGGGCGATGTCATCAGTCTGTCGGGACAAAGCGGCACCAGCACCGAAAATTTCGGCTGGGTGCAGGAGCTGCGCGGCCGCTACGTGGTGGTGCGCGATCGCGACGGCGTCGAAATGCTGGTGCCGAATCAGCAGCTCATTTCCAACGCGGTGATCAATTGGAGCTATACGGACCCGCGAATCCGTCTCAAGTTGCCGATCCGCGTGAGTTATCGCGACGATCCGGAACTGGCTCTCGGGATATTGCTCACCGCCTGCGAAGGGCAAACCCGGGTGCTGCGCGACCCGCCGCCGGTCTCGCGCCTCATGCACTTCAGCGAGTCAGGCATTGAACTCGAACTGCGCTTCTGGATTTCGGATCCGCAGGAGGGCGTCAACAATGTGCGCTCCGAGGTGAATCGCGCCATCTGGCGCCTGTTCAAGGAGCACAAGATCACCATTCCGGTGGCGCAGCGCGAGATCGTGGTGAACAACTCACCGTGGCCCTGATCATCACTCCGGACATCGTCATTTCCGACGAAGAATTGGAGTGGAAATTCATCCGCTCTTCCGGACCCGGCGGCCAGAACGTCAACAAGGTGTCAAGCGCCGCGCAATTGCGTTTCCTGCTGCCGCAGAATGTCTCTCTGCCGGTGTCGGCGCGCAACCGCCTGCGGCGGCTGGCCGGCCAAAAACTCATCGACGACGGCAGCATCCTGCTCAAATCCATGAGCGAGCGCAGCCAGGAAGCAAATCGCCGCGCCGCGCTCGGCCGACTCGAAGCGATGATCCGCGCGGCGCTCGTCGAGCCCAAGATCCGCAAAAAGACGCGCCCAACCAAGGCTTCCAAGGAACGCCGCATCGAATCGAAGAAACGCCGCGGCGCAACCAAGCAGCGGCGCGGCCCGCATGGCTGGGACTAAACGCCCTGGACAGTCACGTTCGCGGCCTCCTGGCCGAGCGTCACCTGCAAGATGCTGTGCCTGATTTGTTCGGAGAGCACGAGCTGGGCGTCCGCGGCAACGCCGAGCAGCGGCTCGCCGAACAACAGCCGGTTGTCCGCGGAAGCCTGGATCATCTTGCGGCGGCGTAATAAGTCGATGAAATTGCGAAACAGGCTCTTGTCGAAGAACTCCGGTGAATTGAGCCCGTACAGCACGGAGATGCGCTGCGCCACCAAATGACAGCGCTGCTCGAGCGCCTCCTGCGTGATGCTGCCGCTGCCCGCCTGCAGCAACAAGGCGATCGCCAGGTAGTAGCGCTCCAAGGTCTGAATGGTCGCCTGCGCCAGCATCGACAGACGGATGGCCTCGAGCGAGGTCGACGCCGGCCGCCGCCACTCGCTGCGATCGGCATTGGCGTGCAGCAGATTGAGTCCCGCCAGCGCATCGAGCAGGGTGTCGGCAACCGCGCCCACCGATGCTTCGTCCCAGCGCAGGAACAGCTCGGCCGCAATGTAGGGGTAGACGCGCCACACCAGGCGGTGGATGTCGGTGGTGCGCATGCTCGCATTGCTCAAAAAGCAGCAGGCGAGCAGCGACGGCATTGCAAACAGATGCAGGATGTTGTTGCGATAATAAGTGGCCAGCACCGCGTTCTCGGCCTTCATGGTCAGGATGTCGCCGAGCGCGTGCGCCTGTCTGTCGAGCAAGCCGAAGGCTTCCGCGTAGCGGATCATTTGCGTGCCGCTGTCCGCCGTGACCGTCACCCACGGACCATACGGCGCGGCGCGCAGCAGTTGCTGATACAGCTCGATCTGGCGCTTCAGATCGACCTCCGGCAGCGCCTGGCGCGGTGTCGGCAAGATCGCGATCGCCACCAGATTGATCGGCGTCACGGCCGCCGCCGCATTGATCTCGATATTGATGCGAGTCGCGAGATCGCCGATTGCCTCGCCGAGCCAAGCCGGGCGCGATTCGGCGGATTCCGCCGCGGCGCTGCGCCAGTCGGGATTGTGCCGGCACAACAACTCCTCGAGCCTGATGGGTTGGCCCAGATTGACGTGCACCTTGCCGAGCTTGCTGCGCAGCACCGACACCACCGCTTTGACAAGGCCAATCACGCTCTCCTTGGCTTTCGGTGCGCCCGACAGCTCGCCGATATAGGTACGGCCTTCGACGATACGCTCGTAGCCGAAGTACACGGGCATGAACACCACAGGTCGTTTCGGGTCGTGCAAGAAGGCGCGAACAGTCATCGACAGCATGCCGGTGCGCGGCGAGAGCAAGCGGCCGGTACGGCTGCGGCCGCCCTCGATGAAATATTCGAGCGAATGGCCGCGCGCCATCATGATTCCCAAGTATTTGGCGAACACGGTTGCATACAAGGCGTCGCCCTTGAAGGTGCGGCGCAGGAAGAACGCGCCGCCCTTGCGCAGGAAACGTCCGATCACCGGTAAGTTCAGATTGATGCCCGCCGCGACGTGCGGTACCGCGAAACCCTTGCGATAAATCACATAGGAGAGCAGCAGATAATCCATGTGACTGCGGTGGCAAGGCACATAGATGATCTCCGCGCCGTCGCCGACCTCGTTCAGATTCTCGACATGCTCGAAATCCACGCCGTCGTACAGCCGATTCCACAACCAGCCGAGCAGCACCGACATGAACCGCACGAAGGCCTGGCTATAGTTGGCCGCGATCTCCACCGCGTATTTACGGGCCGCGAGCAACGCCGCGCGGCGCGGTGAGCCGCCGCGCCGCGGCGCAGCGCGCGATTGCATTTCGCGGCGCACGGCGCTGCGCACATCGGCGGTTTTCAGCAGCTGCGCCACCAGCGTGCGGCGGTGCGACAGATCCGGCCCGATGGTCGATGCGCGCTGCGCGCGCAGGCTGCTGCGCAGCGTGCGCAGCACCCAGCGTACGCTGCGCTGTTCATTCATTCCGTCGTGCAGCGCATCCCTGAGGTGCACTGGATCGCCGAAATGCACCACGGCACTGCGGCCGTTGACGAGGACGTTGAGTGCCTTGCGAAAGCGCCCGACCAGCACCCAATTCTCGGCGAACAGCAAACGCCAGAGGCTGGCCTCCTTGTGCGGCGCACGCCCCCAGAAAATGGCGACCGGCACGAGGTCGACATCGAGTTGCGGATGCGCGGCCGCGGCGGCGATGAGTTGGACCAGGTAGCGCGGCGCACGAACAGCGTGGCGCGTCGAGAACAGACCCGCAGGGCGTATCAGCTCGAAATAGGCTCGGTCGGCGCGCCGCGGCCCGATCTTCAGGCGCCGCTCGGGACGCGGCAGCCCCAACCTCGCGCAGACCAGGCTCAAGACCGCGGAGTCGGTTTGACTCTCGCGCTCGAGCACGTAGCAAACCGGCCGCGGGCCGGCCGTAATCGCGGCCGCGGCGTCATCCGGCTTGATGGTCACCCGCACCCACAGGCTCAAGACCCTGCGGACAGTCCAAAGCCAAGCCCGCCTCAACCCGTCAACGGGGTTCGCCCATGTGCACCTCGAAAATGCCGGCCTCGTCAGGGAGTGTACAATCCTTCCGGACTTGCAGTCACCCGGAGTTCGTGCATGTTTCGTATTGCATTGCTGATGCTATTGGCAACGAGCCCGTTTGCGGCGAAGGCGGTTGACATCGAGACCGCGGCGAAAATCTATCAGGACGCGGACATCCGCGAGCAGGTGCGTGCCTCGCTCGGTTCGATGCCGGCGCATATCCGGCAGCTGTTTTCGACCGACGCCTCGGCGCAGCTCTCGGATCAGCAGCTCGAACTCGTGACGGTGGCCGCCAAGCGCGGCTTTCGCATCGACGTCTTCGAAGCGCCCGCGTTGAGCGCGCTCGCCTCCAACCTCGATCCCGAGACGGTGAAAAAGACCGACGCCTTCCTGACGAGCAGCGTCGGCCGCCGCATGGTTGCCGCGGATACCGCCACGGCCACGCTCGAGGAAGCCAAAATCGACAGCATAATGAACGGCAAGCTGACCGCGCCGTCGACGCCGCGGCGCGACGCCTTGTTCGAGAAGTTGGAGACGGCCTCGCGCTCCACCGAATCCACCGTGCAGATTTTTCTGGGCATGGGTCAGGCCGTCGCCGTCGGCACGGCGGTCGGCTCAGGCAGAGATCCGTCGGCGGTCGCCGAGAGCGCGCGCAAATCCGGCGAGGCGAGCCGCAAGGCAATGGAACAAAACATGCGCGAGCCGCTGCGCCGTTATCTGGCGTACAGCTATCGCGATTTGAGCGACGCCGATCTCAAGCACGTGCTGCAGTTTCTGGAGTCGCCGCCGGGCAAACAGTACGTATCGGCTTACATAGCCTCGCTCGGCGCCGGATTCGATGCCATGGGCAAGCGCTGCGGCGAGCAACTGGGCGAAAGCCTGCGCGAATTGGCCCAAGCGCAACTCGACGTTCCCACGGTCGGGGCGCCGCCGTCCATCGCGGCCCCGGCGCACCCTCAGTAGGCGCGGACTCAATGCGTCAAGAAATCGCGCAGCAACCGGCAGATCGCCGCGATCTGATCTTCGAGCCGATGGTCTGAATCGAACACGTGCAGCGCGGCCTGATGTTCGCGGGCCCAGCGGATGCTGTTCTCGACCGGCACGATGTCATCGTGCCAGCCGTGCACGATCGCGGTCGGACAGCTTACGTCCTGGGGCGTGTACTGCTCGTAACCCGCCATGTAGAAAGCCGGCGCCAACAAGAACAGGCCTTTGGGCTTCAGCAGGCTCGCGGCGGCGGCTGACACATGCCCGCCCATGCTCGACCCCACCAACACCAACGGCGGTTCGAGCCCGGCGGCGGCGGCGGCGAGCTTTTCGACCCGTGCGCCGGGATCGTCAATGCCGCGATAATCCACCGACTCCACCGCCATCGCGAGATCTCGAACCTGGGCCGCCATGGCGGTGATTTTCGCGCCCCACGGACCGCTCTCCTTGCCATGCGAAAACACCACGGTCGTCATATCTCGTCCGAGAGGCTGCGGGCGAGACTTTCGACCCATTCGAGTTCGGCCGGGCTGTAGTTCGCGGAATTCAGCCGATTCAAGCTGACCGGCACCACCCTGCTGCCCGAGGGCGCTTGCACGATGCGAAAACTGTGAAACCCGTGGGTCGCGCGTCCGGCGAAGCCGATCACCAGATGGAACTCGCTGCGCTGGTCGCAAACCACGAAAAAGGCGTCTTGCATGCGCCGCGCCCCGAACGCCCGTTCCTCGTAGAGGCATTCCATGAAGGCACGCACCTGCGCTGCCACCAACTCCGCCGTTTCCAGATGCGGGCGCACCAACGCCACCCAGCGGGTGCCGCGTTCGATGCAGTTGACGATGAACAACGCCAGCCGGCGTGCCCCCAGGTACTGCCAGTCGGCGCTGGTGGCCTTGCCGCCGGCCAGCGTACGCGGCGCGACGCCGATTCGCGCGGCGGAACGTCCCGCGAGGATGGTGTTGACGCCGAGCGCGGCAAGGCGAATGCGGCGGTCTTCGGAAACCAGGCAAGTAGGCCGGTAGCCGGGACGCAGAATGGCCTCCTCGCTCCTCGCAGGCTTCCACACGGCAGACGCCTCGTCGCCGCGCGCCAACATCCCGGCGACCGCGCCGCACGGCGCAAAAGACTCGAAATGGCCGCGCAGCTTGTCGTGCGCCAGCACTCGCGGAAAGTACATCAGCGCATTTTCATCGCAGAAATTCCATTCGCGCATGCCGCGCAGCGCATCGTCCGCCGTATGCCAGTGCGCCGGCGGATCGACGATCAACAGCGCCCGCCGCTCCTTGCAGTAGCGGGCGCCCACCAGCAACGCGATCGGACCCACGTCTTGATCGCGCGACAAGGGGGGAAGGCACAGGAAATTGAAATACTCGGCGCTCCCGAGCGCGAACAAGCCGGTGCGGTCGAGGGCCCGGCCGATGAGGTCGTAATCGGTCAGCGGCGCGCCGTCGTCGCCATCGGAATTCGAATTGACGTAGCCGCTCGCGTGGCCGCTGACGGCATCCAAGGTTCGGTCCGGTCGCTGCGCCGGGAGTTCGCCCGCGAGCTGCACCAGCTCCGATGCGGACAGGGCGCGCGGCACGTAGTTCGCGGACGCGGGTTCGAGCGACAACCTGCGGAATATCTCCTGATCTTCCACCTGGGCGGTTCCCTGGGTGCGTACGCGCTGCACCGTGAGATTGAACACGCTGGTGTTCTGCGCGGCGACATTGTCGTAGTCCACGCTCGCGCGCAGGAATTCCCGGGTGCCCGGCCGCACCGCCCGCAGACACAGCGTCCCCGTCCCGGCGCTCAAGGTCAAAGTGGCGGAACGCGCTCCGTTGACCACGCGCACGATGAGGGCTTCGCGCCCGCCGTTATCGAAGAATTGCTCGACGGCGTAGCCCAAGGGGCTCGGCTGCCACAGGCCGCCGAACACGTGCTGGAATTCGCCGAAACCTGACACGAGGATGGGACGATTCACCGGTCCGCGCAGCGTGCGGCCGACGAACGCGGTGCGCGCGGTGCCGAGCCGCGAAATTGTTTGATCGGGGCCGCGTTCTTCCTCGACCTGGATTCCCGGATGGCTCGGCGTCACGGGCCGACTTTATCACAACGCGAATAGCGCTACATCGCGGCGCTTCATCACCGGCACTAGCAGCATGCCGCGGAGAAATTCGCCGATGTGCGCGCGAAAGGCAACATCGGCAGCAGCATCGCGGCGGCTGCAACTCACGATCAACGCGATCGTGACGCACAGCTTCAATGCGGAGGGCGAGTCATCCTTGAGGGTGATCATTCCCGCTCAGGCGCGGCGGGCGGCACTGCGCTGTCAAACGGCGCGTCGCGGCGCGCTTGCTCCTCGAGCCGCGCTTGCTCCTCGAGCCGGGCTTGCTCGGCCTCGGCCTTTTTGCGCGCGATCTCATCGAGCATCACCTTCATCCACTCGCTGCTCATTGCGCTTCTTCGGCGGCGCTGGGGTTGACGATGGCGTCGATCTCGGCCTGAGTGTCCGGATGGTAGCCGGGACGCGCCTTGACGAACACGCGCCTGGCAAATTCGGTGCCGGACGGCGTCTTCATGAGATCGGTATACAGCGGCGCAATCAGTTTGCCGCGGCCGATGGTCTTCAGGTATTCGTCGAGACGCGCGAAGCCGGGCTGATAGTTGTTCTGGATGACGAGTTCGAGCCAGCTGTGTTCGATCTCGTCATTCCGGCTGTGCGTAAAACCGTAGGCCTGATCGAGGTCGCCGAGCTGCTTGGCGCTCAAGGCGGCGGGCATGTTGTTCAAAAAGTACTGCCACTGCTGGCTCACCCAATCGAGCCCGAATTTTTTCGCCTGGAGCGTGCCGCCGAGCCACGCCGTGCGCGCCGCATCCACCGGTTGAAAGGCGCTCGATACCGGCAATACCGCATCGGCCGGAATGCCCGGGGCGGTCTCCCAGGCGAGCACTTGGTCGCGGCTGACGATGCCGGGGAAGCGGTTGAGCAAGTTCTCCGTGAGATACGCCGTGAACTGCTCGGTGGTGATGCTCTTGAACGCAAAGTGATCGAAGTAGCCGCGCAAGAAAACGTCGAAGCGCTCGCGCCCGAATTTCGCGTCGAGGTAGTTCAAGAACAATCGGCCCTTCTGATAGGGCACGGTGCTGAACGCGAGGCTCGGATCGCGGTCGCGCAGGTCGATGAGCAGCGCCTGATCCTCCGGCTTGAGCCGGGCCAGATCCTTGCGCAGCGCCTGCAGGCCCAGAACTTCCTCCATGGCGGCGCGTTGCCCGCCATAGACTTCGGTCGTGATGCGGCTCTGCAGATAGTTGGTGAAGCCCTCGTTGAGCCACACATCGCGCCAGGTCGCATTGGTGACGAGATTTCCCGACCACGAATGCGCCAATTCGTGGGCGATCACTGAAGTCAAGCTCTTGTCGCCCGCGATCACCGTGGGCGTGATGAACGACAGCCGCGGATTCTCCATCCCGCCGACCGGAAAACTCGGCGGCATGACCAGGATGTCGTAGCGCGTCCACCGATACGGCCCGAATAACTTCTCGCCGGCCGCAATCATCGCCTCGGTGTCGGCGAATTCCTTGGCGGCCGCTTTGAGCGCCGCCTTCTCGGCATATATGCCGGTGCGCGGCCCGGTTTCCTTGAATTCGAGATCGCCGACCGCGAGCGCAATCAAATACGCGGGGACCGGTTGCGGCATGACGAACGAATATTCGCCCTTGTGCTTGACGTTCGGATCGTTCTCCGCGCTCATGACCGCGAGCACGCCGGAGTCGGTGTGAATCTGCGCCTTGTACGTTGCGCGCACCTGCGGCGTGTCCTGCAACGGGATCCAGGTGCGCGTGCCGATCGGCTCGGACTGCGTGTACAAAAAGGCCTTGTGCCGTCCGGCCGTCTGCTGCGGAGTCAGCCACTGCAAAGCAGCGGCGGTCGGGAGCGTTTCATAGTCGATCCGGATGGATTCCACGGTCTTGCGGGTCGGCGGCAGCTCGATCACCAACGCGCTGCCGAGGATCGGATCCGGTTTCTCCATGTGGAACGGCCGGCTGACCCAGATCGTTTGGTTCTTCGCGGTTGCGCCCAACACGTCCGTGGCCTTCTGGCTCACGTCGTTGATCATCAGGTCCTTGGTGTCGAGCACGAGCTGCGTCGCACGAGGATCCAACCGTTTGAACTCGAGCGCCACGACGCCGCTGATCACTTTGCCTTCGAGGTCGACCCGCAAATCCAATTCCAGATGCGTGACCCGAAACTGATCGATATTCGCAAACGAGTGATAGTCGAGCGTGGGTTCGAGCGGGGCCGGATCGGCCGCCGCAGCCGGCAGCGCCCAGCCGAGAATCAGCGCGGCCAATCCCAAGCGCACCGGGAACGGAGCCATCAGCGATCGGCAGCTTGAGTCTGCGACGCCGGAGGGGCTTCGCTGCGCCCACCCAGCAATTCCTTGAACGTCTTTTCGTCCACCAGCAAGCCGGTTTTGCCGTCCCAATTGGACCCGGCCGGCAGGGTATTCTCGACCAATAGAGAATTGCCGAGCACTTCGTCGATTCCGCCGAGGTCGCCGGTGACGGGCACGGGCACGGCGCGCGGCGAGTGCGCCAAATCCCCGACCCGCTGCCAGTCGATTTCATTGTCGTGCTCGGCGAGCTTCTTCTGCAACTTCGGGTTCAGGAGCTTCGCCAGCAATTGCTTGCGGTTTTTGCTCCAATCGCGCGAGTCATCCTCCATCACGCTGTAGGCTTGCATGTACAGCGTGCCGTCGCGCCAGCCGAAGAGATAAGGCTGATTGACCACGGTCACCTTGGTGCCGATCGGAATCATGTCGTAGAACACCGCGATGTCTTCGGGATACAGGCGCATGCAGCCGTGACTCGAGCGCATGCCGACGCCGTAGGGCTTATTGGTGCCGTGAATGAGATAGCTGGGCCAGCCCAATCGAAACTCGTACTGGCCGAGCGGGTTGTCCGGCCCGGCGGGCACCTGGGCCGGGAGCATCTCGCCATCTTCGGCATGCTCATTGCGGACCGACCTCGGCACCACCCACACAGGGTCCTTCTGGCGGCTGATGATCTTGGTCGTGCCTTCGGGAGTCTTCCAACCCACCTTGCCGATGCCGATCGGATGGGTGAAGACGATTTGCGGCTCGCCCTTCTTGTGCGGGGGGTAGTAGAAAATGCGCATCGCGGCAACATTCACCACCACCCCCTCATGCGGCGCCGCGGGCAGGATGAATTGCGTGGGAACGATCACCTCGCGGCCGACGCCGGGCAGCCAGGGATCGACACCGGGATTCGCCGTGAGCATCTCCTCGTAGCCCACATCGAAACGCCTGGCGATGTCCGGCAAGGTGTCTTCCTTGCCGACGGTGACCTTTTGTACATAACCCACGAGATCAGTCCCCGCGTCTACTGCGGAGCGATGCGTGGAGTTGGGTTTGGGCAATTCGGGGGCCGGCGCGGGCAATTGCCGGACCACGGGCGGTGCCGGGGGAGGCTTCGGCCGAAACAGGGAACAACCGCCGACCACCAGTACGCCGACGCAAACCGCAAGCCTTGATATCTTCATCAGTGTCTATCTACAGTAAAGTCGGCCGATCAGGCAATTGGTTATGAGATGCCGGCGCGCGCTTTAAGTTCGGCGGAAAATGCTGCGTCAGCAGCGCGCCGATGGCCTCGACGCCCGCAATCGAGCCGGCCTCGAATCGCCCTGCGCGGAAATGCTCCTCCATCAGCCGGCACACGGCCTGCCACTCGCCACTGCTGACCCTGCCTGAGAAGCCGCGATCGGCGACGATTTCGACCTTGCGGTCCGCCAGCAGCAAATAGATCAACACGCCATTGTTGTGATCTGTGTCCCACACACGAAGATGTGCGAATACGTCGAGCGCCCGCGTGCGCGGCGCAATGCCGTTCAACACCTGCAGCGGCGGCATCGCGGTCTCGATGGCAAAACGAATTTCGCCGGCATGGCTGGTTTCAACCGCGCGGATCGCCTTCTCGATGGCGTCGAGCGTCGCGCTCGGAAACAGCATCCGGGTGCGCCAATGACTGGCTGTGGTGTGACGAACAAAGCGTCCGAACTCCATTACCAGCTTCCC
>Ga0181537_10002389_pt1 | contig 16543 bp, 11 predicted proteins | sample PEATcosm2014_Bin_39_FD_119765 | JGI IMG/M metagenome (GOLD analysis project Ga0181537, IMG submission 119765) | Peatland microbial communities from MTU Mesocosm Facility, Houghton, MI, USA - PEATcosm2014_Bin23_10_metaG | ecosystem: Environmental > Terrestrial > Soil > Wetlands > Peat | place... | reverse complement strand
ATCGACTATCGACCAGGGACAGATTTGCGACTATAATTGCGGCAGCGTTATCGGAGCACTGGAAGACGACGCGCACAGGCTCTATCCGCCGTGTTTGCGGAGGGGCACTGGAGGACATTGTGAGTCTTACACCTATCGGCGGGCTTTCTCCAGGCCGCAAGATTACGACTGCTACTCTCCGCGAAAGAAAACTTCAACACCAACCGATCACTTGTTTGACCACCTACGACTACGCCACTGCGCGGCTGGTTGATGAGGCGGGCGTCGACATTGCACTTGTCGGCGACTCCCTGGCCATGACCATGCTCGGCTACGAGAATACGTTGTCGGTTACCGTGGATGAGATGCTGCACCACGTACGGGCAGTGCGGCGGGGCGTTAAGAACGCGCTGCTGGTTGCCGACATGCCTTATGGCTCCTATCAGGCCGAAGCCAGCGAAGCCATTCACAATGCTGCGCGCTTTGTGAAGGAAGGCGGAGCTGAGGCGGTCAAGATCGAGGGCGGCGAGAAGCGCGTCGATGTGATTCGACGGGTGATCGATGCCGAGATCCCGGTGGCTGGGCACATCGGGCTCACTCCCCAATCGGTCAATGTGATGGGCGGGTATAAGGTGCAGGGGAAAACCTTGAACACCATCGAGCAATTGATGCGGGACGCGGTCGCCCTTGACCGCGCCGGGGTGGCTTGCATTTATCTCGAGGGCATTCCTCGTGAAGTGGGGGCGATGATTACGGCCGAGGTCGAAACGCCGACCATCGGCATCGGTGCCGGGCCGGATTGCGACGGACAGGTGCTGGTCTTCCACGATCTGGTCAATCTAACCTTTGGACATGCGGCGAAATTCGTTCGGCGCTACGGAGACGCGGCTGCACTGATCACGCAGTCGGTGCTGGCGTTCAAGGCCGACGTGGTTTCGCGGCAGTTTCCGAGCGACGCCGAGTCTTACCATCTGCCGAAAGAAACGCAGGAGGCACTCGAAACGGTACTCCACCGCAAGCAGGCTATGCGGCGATAATGGCGGGTGGAGAACGCGTGGTGCGGAACATTGTCCTGGACGTTTCACCGAAGCTTTTACTGAAACATGCCGGAAGGTGCGTGACCTTCATGGTGCTTGGGGTTTTGTTGGGCTGTTCCAAGCCGCCGCAGCCGGAGAGCGCGGAGGCGCCACAGCAAACGGGACTCGAATCGATTCCGTCGGCGGATCCGACAAAGTATCCGAAGCTTTCCGACATGGGCGGATGGAAGAATCCTTATCTGGTGGTTCGCCAGGACGGAATCGGATTCGTCGATCTTTCGAATCGCGAGATTCACATTCTGAAGCCGGAAGAAGTCCCGGCGGAGCTGGTTGCTCTTCCATCGACGGCGTGGCCTTATGGGCGCGTGGTGCTCGTCACGCAAGCGGTTCCGAAAGATGCAACCGAGCCGACCAAGGCCGACCTGCGCAGGAATCGCGCGCTGCTGCTCGGAACGCTGAAGGAATTGGGTGTGGAATATCGCGAGGCGCCGTGAGCGGCTGCGCGCTTCGAAAGCGGGATCCAGATATCAGCTCGCCGCACCCAGTTTGAAGATCTGCGCCACCATTCCGGAGGCTCGGGCCGCTTGCCGTGAGACGCAAGCGAATGGCAAGCGTCTAGGGTTGGTTCCGACCATGGGTGCTTTGCATGCGGGGCACCTGTCGCTGGTGCGTGCCGCCAGGGCGCGGTGCGATGCGGTTGCGGTCTCCATCTTTGTGAACCCCACGCAATTTGGACCGACGGAAGACCTGGCGAAATATCCGCGTCAATTTGAACGCGATCGCCGGCTCTTGGAAAACGAGGATGTCGACATACTTTTTGCGCCTTCGATTGAGGAAATTTATCCAGATGGCGAACTCGCGTGGGTGGTGGTCGAGGGGCTGAGCGAAAGACTTGACGGGCGCTCGCGTCCCGGTCATTTCCGGGGTGTGACCACGATCGTGGCCAAGCTATTTCATATTATTGAGCCTTCGGCGGCGTTCTTTGGACAGAAAGATGCTGCCCAGCTCGCGGTGATCCGGCGCATGGTACGGGACTTGAATTTTCCGGTCGAAGTTGTGGCTTGCCCGATTGTGCGCGAAGTCGATGGCTTGGCTATGAGTTCGCGGAATGCTTATCTGACGGACGAGGAGCGTGGCCGCGCGCTGGTATTGCAGCGCTCGCTGCAACGGGCGCTGCAGGAATTTCAAGCCGGCGAAAGAAGCGCCGATCGGATGATCTCGGCGGCGAAGGAGATCCTTGCCCGCGAACCGAAGGTTAAGCTTGATTATTTTGAGATCGTCGACCCGTTTACGCTTGAGCGGGTTGAGCGCATCAGGCAACCGACGCTGGTGGCGGTTGCGGCTGTGGTTGGAACGACGCGGCTGATCGATAATATTGTTCTGAATCCGTGAACGGAAGCAGCCGTGAGAAATTCTCTCTACGCCGTGTTCTTGAGCTTTTTTGATTTCTCTTCCACGCCGCGCGCCAGTTTTTCTTTGTGAGCTTCCAGCTTTTTGGCAATTGCGGCATCCGCGATGCCGAGCATCTGGGCGGCAAGAATGCCGGCGTTGGTTGCGCCCGGCTTGCCGATGGCCACGGTCGCCACCGGGATGCCCGCGGGCATTTGCACGGTCGCGAGGAGCGAATCCATGCCCTGCAGAGAGGTTGAAGGGATGGGAACGCCGATGACGGGCAAGGTGGTGTGGGCTGCGATTACGCCGGCCAGGTGAGCGGCTCCGCCGGCGCCTGCGATGATGATGCGTACGCCCCGGGCTGCGGCTTTGCGAGCGTAATCTGCGGTGCGATCGGGCGAGCGATGGGCTGAGGTTACGTCAATTTCGTAGGCAATGCCGAATTCGTCCAGAGCTTTTGCGGCTTCGCGCATGATCTCGAGGTCGGAATCGCTGCCCATTACGATGGAAACTTGCGGGTTAGACATTGTGGTTTGCGTCCATTTTCTTTGAGGTTAGAAAGATTTCTACCACCCTGAGCAAGGCGGCTGCCCCACGCCCTGCGGCGTGGCGAGGAAACGCGCGAGTACTTCGCCTGGCTCAGGATGACAAATTCCAGTTGAACTTTAACCGGCATTAACTCTTCTTCAATGCTCTTGCCGCGATATCCTTGCGGTACTGCGCGCCTTCAAAACTGATTCTTGCGCAGGCTTCATAGGCATGCTGCATGGCTGTTTGCAATTCCGCAGCCCGCGCCGTGACCCCCAGGACGCGGCCACCGGAGGTATAGAAGCTTTCGCCACGCTTGGACGTGCCCGCGTGAAATATTTTCACGGCGTCCAGGCTCGCGGCATCCTCCAGGCCGTCAATTTTCTTGCCGACTTCGTGGCTGCCGGGATAACCGCCGGAGGCGATTACCACACAGACGGCTGCATCGCTCGACCATTTAAAGTCGCCGTCGCTGGTGCGGCCGTCGATCGAGGCCTGCATTGCCTCCAGCAAATCGCTCTCGAGGCGCATGAGAATGGGCTGCGTTTCGGGATCGCCGAAGCGGCAATTGAATTCGAGCACCATGGGGCCGCGCGCAGTCATCATCAGTCCGCAGTAGAGGACACCCTTATACTCCGACCCTTCGGCTTTCATGCCGGCGACTACCGGCCTTGCGATGTGGGCGACGAGCCAGTCGCGCATCTTTTCATCGACGATATCGGGGGAGGTATAAGCGCCCATCCCGCCGGTGTTCGGGCCGGTGTCGCCTTCTCCGACGCGCTTGTAATCCTGCGCAGCCACGAGAGGCGCCACGCGCTCGCCGTCGCTTACGACGAGGAATGAAAGTTCATCGCCTTTGAGAAATTCTTCGAGAACCACGCGCGCTCCCGCCTCACCTAGCATTCTGCCGCTTAGCATTTCGATGGCTACGGTGGAGGCTTCATCTTTGCTTTTGGCGATGACCACGCCTTTGCCGGCAGCCAGTCCATCGGCTTTTACCACGATCGGAGTGTGAAAGTGGGGCAGCGCGTCGCGCACCTGTTCCGGGGAATCGCAGATCGCGTAGTGGGCCGTCGGAATATGGTGGCGCTGCAGGAATTCCTTGGCGAAGCTCTTGCTCGTTTCGAGCCGCGCGGCGGCGCTGGTTGGACCAAATGTGCGCCAGCCACGTCGCGTGAATTCCTCGACCACGCCCAGCATCAGCGGCAATTCCGGCCCTACGATGGTGAGATCGGGCTGAATCCGGTTTGCAAGCTCGACCATGGAGTCGAGACTTTTTATATCCAGCGCCAGGCATTCAGCTTCCTCGGCGATCCCGGCGTTGCCGGGCGCGCAATAGATTTTTGTGACGCGAGGCGACTGGCGGAGCTTCCACACCAAAGCGTGCTCGCGTCCGCCGCTTCCGATGACGAGGATTTTCATGGTTGAAACATTCAAGGGTAGGTGGGGGAGGAGATGATGTCAAACGGGCGAAACCGGCAACGGGCGAAACCGGCGGTTGGCCCTTGGTTGCTGATGCTCGGTTCTTTGCGTTCGCGGAACGACCTTTTGCCGCCTACTGTCTCATGGACTTTCGCATCCTCACGCCTCCAAAGGCGCTGCGACCTACGCTTGATGGCGGCTTCGGCTGGCCGTCCAACAATTGTTTCAGCACAATCGCATTGTTGTGCTCTTCGTCGCGGGAGGAATACAGCAACGTAACGGCGCGCTTGCCTTTCGCCAGATGATGCAATTTATCTACCGCTGCAGAAGGCTTGGCCCCTGTCAGCTCTTTCAGGTAACGTTTTCGGAACATGTTCCAGCCGGCTGGATTGGCATGGAACCAGTCACATAACTCGGTTGAAGGCGCCAGTTCGCGCAACCAGAGCTTGACGGCAGCTTCCTTTTTCTCCAGTCCGCGAGGCCACAGGCGATCCACCAGCACCCGAATCCCGTCCGATGGAGAAACCGACTCGCGAACCCGCTTGACGACAACGGCCATGCCCTTCGAATATCCTGACTCTGCATTATTCTAAATGTGATTCGCTGCATTCGGCTCACCACGATCATCATGAATTCCTGGAATTGGGTTTCTCCGCGCTTCCGCGCCGGCGTGCTAATGCCGGCATTGTCCGCGTTCTTTTTTGCGCTCATTTTCTGGCTTGCTGGCTGCGATGTTGAACGGCGCAAGTCCGATGCCGAACTCGGCCTCGACCCGCGGCAGGCCGAGGGCCGCAAACTCTACGACAACTATTGCGACCGATGCCACGAACCCTACTCGTCTCGCGGTAAAAAAGGCCCGAGCCTGAAAGGAGTCTTCCGGCACCAGTATCTGTCGCTGAGCGGATTACCGGCGAACGACGATCGTATTGTTGACATCATCAAGTATGGTCGAGCCAAGATGGAGGGGTTCAACCAGGTGATGACGGATCCGCAGATTAAAGATCTGGTGGCTTATTTGCACACGCTGTAGGGAGCTCCCGGCTCTCGCCCGAGGCCGAAACCGAGGAGCCTGAGGCGCCGTATTCTGCGAGCCGTCGTAACGCGGCCTTATCAGCTTTCTTAGCGAGCTGGGGGCCGAAACCGTGGAACCGGGGTTTGTGGCATAATCGGCGCCAGTGTCCGCCACGAACGATTCCGCGCTCTTCCTGAAGCTGCCTTCGACCGACGAACTTCTTCGCGAACCAGGGATCCGGGTGATCATTGGGCGGGAAGGTCATTCTGCCGTCGCGGATAGTATCCGAGTGGTGCTGGCGCGACTGCGGCGGGAAATTGCTGCTGGAGAGCTCGACGAAAAGTCGTTGGGCCTTGCGCTGGACGGCTTGTCCGCAGCGGTTGAACGTCAACTGCGGCATTCGCTTGGTTACCGGCTGGTGCCGCTGATCAATGCCACTGGCGTGGTACTCCACACAAATCTGGGCCGAGCGCCGCTGGCTGCGGCCGCGCTCGAGCATGTGCGATCGACCGCGGGCGCCTATTCGAACCTTGAGTTTGATCTCGCAACCGGGGAACGCGGGAAACGCGACGTCCACGTCGACCGCCTGTTCCGGAAACTTCTTTCGGAAGATCCCGTTGGTACCTCCGACCATGGGAGTTCGGGCGACGGCGGCGAGGCTCGAGGTTCGAGCGCCATTTCGACGATTGTGGTCAACAACAACGCTGCTGGTGTTCTTCTCGCCCTGAATTCGCTGGCCGAGAGCGGCGAGGTCATCGTTTCTCGTGGAGAGCTGGTTGAAATCGGCGGCTCGTTCCGCATTCCCGACGTGATGCAGAAGTCGCATGCAATGTTGCGCGAAGTTGGCACCACCAACCGCACCCGTATCGCCGATTATGAAGCTGCAATCAATGATCGAACACGCCTTCTGCTTCGCGTGCATCGTTCGAACTTTGAAATCACCGGTTTCACCGAGCAGCCGACGCTCGAAGAGTTAGTGGCCCTGGCTCGCAAGCATCGTGTTCCGCTCATGGAGGACCTCGGCAGTGGGGCGCTGTTCGACCTGCGCTCGATTGGGATCAAGGGCGAACCTGGAGTGCTTGACAGCTTGCGAATGGGAGTCGATATCGTCACCTACAGCGGCGACAAGCTTCTCGGCGGCCCGCAAGCGGGGCTGATCAGCGGTCGCCGAGACCTGGTGACGCGCATGCGCTCCAACTCCCTGTTCCGGGCGTTGCGCGTGGACAAGCTGACCTATGCGGCGCTCGAGACCACGCTGCTCGCTTACGTAAAACGCGACCACGATTCGGTGCCGGTGCTCTGCATGCTGCGCCTGTCGAAGGACGAGATCGCGCGCCGCGCGGAAGAAATTGTTTCCGGCGTCAGGTCTCGACCGGCAAAATCCCCGCTCAAGCTGGAACTGGTCGACGGCGAGTCGGTGATCGGCGGAGGCGCGGCGCCATCGGCGCTTCTGGCTACGCGGCTGATCGCGCTTAGCCATCGCGATCTGAGCGCTGAGGCTCTGAATGCGCGGCTCCGGGAGTCTCGTCCGCCGATCATTGCTCGCGTCGAGGGAGGACGGGTTCTGCTCGATCTGCGCACGGTTTTTCCGGAGCAGGATGCAAACCTGGCATCGACCCTCGCGTCGTTAAGCTGAGCATTACGACCGCACTTGGCGACTCTCTACACTATCGGCCACTCCACCCGCACGCTGGATGAACTCGTCTCGCCTTTGAAGGCGCACGACATCAGGACGCTGGTCGATGTTCGAGCCTTCCCGATGTCGCGGCGGCTGCCGCATTTCAATCGCGAGCCGTTGCAACATGCCCTTTCGGAGCACGGGATTCATTATGTGTGGATGCGAGCGCTCGGAGGATATCGCAAGGCGACCGGCAAGGATTCTCCTCACACGGCGCTGCGCAATGCCAACTTTCGCAACTATGCGGACTACACCCTGACACCCGAGTTCGAGCAGGCCATGGCCGAGCTCGTTGCAATCGGGCTCGACTCGCGCACCGCGTATATGTGCGCCGAGCGTGTCTACTTCCGCTGTCATCGGATGATCATCTCGGATTGGCTCGTCGGTCACGGACACGAGGTTCTTCACATCGACGCGGAGGGACCGACCCGCCCGCATAAACTCTTTGCCGAAGCGCGAGTGATTCATGGGCAGGTGATTTATCGTGGCGACAACCTCTTTTGAGCAACGCGACACGAATCAAAATTGCAAAGTGCAAAATACCAATTAAGAATTGACAATGTCCCTATGATTCTTGGCACAGGGGTCGACATCGCCGAAGTCCCCCGGATTCGCGAAAGTATCGACCGGTTTGGTGAGCGCTTTCTGCGGCGCATTTTTACTGAGGGTGAAATCCGTTATTGCGAACGAAGAGCGCGGCGGGTTGAAAGCTATGCCGCCCGCTTCGCGGCCAAGGAAGCCGCGATGAAGGCGCTCGGAACGGGGTGGAGCCGCGGGGTGCGCTGGCGCGATATTGAGGTTGTGCGGCCGAAGGGCCAACGCCCGACGATTCAGTTTCACGGCGAAGCCGCGGCGATTGCGGCCAAGTTGGGAACCAGGAATATTGCGCTGTCACTTACTCATACGTCCGAGCAAGCTCTGGCTCACGTAATTCTCGAGAATTGATGGCGGGGCCGGGGATGCGAAATCGGCTGGCGCAGAACGAGGGGCACGAACGCGGCCGACGAACGAGGTCCGACGAACGAGGTCCGACTAACCAGGTCCAACTGACGAGGTCCAACTGACCAGGTCCAACTGACGAAGTCCGACGATCAAGAGGCGCGGTTCGTGCTTCCTTTTTCCCAAGCGGCAGCCTGACCCTCGGCCTCCTGGACCTGCTCGCGCGTCATCGATTCGGCCAGCCGTTTCTTGGCGGCAGCCACCTGCTTCCTCGTGGTCAGGATATTCTTCTCGTTTATCAGGCACCGAACATAAGCCGCCGTTGGGTCTCGCGGAGCGCCTTTTCCCTCCGCCAGGGATTCGACGGCAGCGAGGCCGGGCGTCGAATGATTTCGCATCGGCTCCCCCTTGGCAGGGGTTCGAGCAAGAACCAAAAACAGGAGTTCGACCCGATTCGACACACCCAACTTGTCAAAGATCCGAGTCAGATAATTCTTGACGGTATGCTTGCTCAACTGCAGGCGTTCAGCGATTTCGTGGGTTGCCAGGCCTTCGGCAACGCATTCGACGACCGCCTGTTCGCGATTGGTGAGCAGGCTGACTCCTTGCGCATCGACCGCCCTTACGACCGGAGAGTTATTCAGAGTTTCAAAGGCGATCTCTAACTCCTCGTGGGTCGCCCAGATCTGGCCTTCGTGAATGCAACGTATGCACTTGCACAGACCGGTCAGAGGAGAATTCTTGGAAAAGATTCCTTTCGCCCCGGCACGAAATGCGTTAACTATGCTTTCGTTCTTGGCGGAATCCAGCAAGACGATTCCGCGTATCCCCGGGTGCGCCGCGCGGAGCTCACGCAGTACCTCAAACCCGCGGTCAGGCTGCTCATCCAGCTGGGAGCCGATGACCGCGACGTCGATCGGCGACCTCCCGGCGATCTTGAAGACTTCGCTGGAGTTGGACGTACAGCCGACTACCTGAATAGCGGGGTCGCGCTGAATCGCCTGCGCGAATAATTCGGCATGCATCCGGGTATTGCCCGCAACTACGACGCGAATCGTGTTCTCACCACGCATCACACTTCCTTCCCCTGCATACATGAGAACCTTTAACTCTCAAAGTAATTGCTTGTTGTAAAGCGACAAACCAAGAGGGGGGAGAAAACAATTACATCAACCTCTAAGGCTCAGTAACTTAACAGCACACCCTCTGGATGCCTGCGTAAGATATGGATGTTTCTTCCAGCCGCGCACAGTAATAAAGTTACGCCTGTCCTTCTGATCGTCCAATGGCACGCTGGGGGAGTTATGGCTGCACACCGGTGCCATAGGGACTGGCCATAGCGCCCCAGACCCACCACAAATGGCTCTGGGAGCCGGTTCCCACACCATCCATCGTGGCTTGAACGAGGATCGGCACCACCAGTTGAGATTTGATCTGCCGTTCGACGGTTGGCAAAGTAAGCGAAGTCTTCGCTTCCAATCATTGGTGGGCAGTCTTGTGCACACAAGTGTGCAACGATGTTCTGTAAGTGCCAAGGGTGGCTAGTGGAGTGTCAGGTGAGTTAGATCAGACTAGTCTGACCTGAGTAGTATCTCGCGCAATGGACACAAAAGGAATTCTTTCCCTGCTGCAAGTCGCCTTTTCCCAGAGCATATGCACCCCTTGCAGCCACTTAGTCGCTCTGTTAATTTCCTGATCCAAGTGCTACCGCAACTTCCCCCGTCGTGTCCGCACAGCAAGTATCGAAGCTGCAACAAGAGTCAGTCTCGATTCATTTGGGACTGAGGGGCGCGAAGCGCGAATGCTGCCGAACCGGAGCTGTTGATGGAACGCAATGAGGAATACTGGTACGCCGTGCACGTTCGGGCTCGAGCCGAAAAGGTAATAGAGCAGCGGTTTCGAGCGAAGGGGCTGGCAACGTTTCTTCCCCTTGCCACTGAAGTGCATCGCTGGAGCGATCGTCGAAAAGTGGTTGAAGTACCACTGTTCGCATGCTACGTCTTCGTGCGGCTGGTTATGAATCAGGTGAACCGTGTAAAAGTCCTGAATGTGGATGGCGTTCTCAGCCTGGTAGGAGAATGCGGGCGGGGAACACCAGTGCCCGATTCCGAGATTGAGACCGTTCGAACTCTGGTTTCAAACGGAGTTGCCTCGGCTCCGCACCCGTTTTTGACAGTCGGCGATCGCGTGCGGATCCATGGCGGAGCGCTCGACGGCATCGAAGGAATTTTGCTCTCGCAGGATCAAGGCGAAAACTTGGTGATATCGGTAAGGGCCCTCGAACGATCGCTGAAGGTGCGCATCGCCGGATATCAAGTTGAGCCGCTGCCTCACAACCCGCATTCGGTGCGCGGTTTAGATCCATCCTCTTTTCCCGCACTATCCGACGAGAAATGTCCAACACTCCAGCTCGGGGCGTGAGTTTCCGCCCCTTGCTTCTAACGAACCACAATCCACATCCGCAGGAGACAGTATGAAAACCCCATCCCGTTCTTTGCCGATTCCCACGCGAGTGCTTCTCGTGGCTCTTCTCTTCGTACTCGCAGCCGCGATAGAAACCGCGCAGGCGCAGACTGTAACTCTCTCGAGCAGCTCGCGCTCATTTGGATCTGTGGCGGTCGGTTCTACCGGCAGTTCAACCGTGACCCTGCGCAACACCAGCACCACGGCTGCGCTGAGCATCACCGGTATTGTCGCCGGCGGCACCGGTTTTACTGAGACCAACACCTGCGGAACTTCGGTGGCGGCCAGTGGTCGGTGCGTCATAACCATCGCCTTCGCGCCCACGGCCCTGGGCGCAGCGACGGGAAGCGTAGTTATTACCGACAACGCCACGCCCGCCACCCAGACCATCACGCTGACAGGGACGGGTGCAGCACCAGTCACAATCTCACCCGCATCCCATAATTTCGGTTCCGTAGGTGAAGGAACAGCCAGCGCAGCATCTACCGTGACTGTAAAAAATTCTTCGAGCACGGCAATGGCTGGGCTGAGCATCTCGACCGCCGCGCCCTTTGCGGAGACGAATGCGTGCGGCAGTTCCCTGGCCGCTAATGCAACCTGCACGGTCAGCGTCACCTTCAGTCCCACTACCACGGGGGCGCAAACTGGCAGCCTTTCGGTCGCGTATACCGGCCTCGGCAGCCCGTTGACAACCACGCTTAGCGGTACCGGAGTCACGCCGATCACACTGTCGACAGCTTCGATCAATTTTGGTTCTGTTGGTGAAGGCACGAGCAGCGCGGCATCCACGATCACGGTAAGAAACAATCAAACGGCGGCAGCGGCGCTGACCATCTCGACGGCCGCCCCCTTTGTTGAGACAAACACGTGTGGAGCTTCCGTCGCAGCGAATTCAACCTGTTCGATCAGCGTCACCTACAGTCCAACCACCACGGGCGCGCAAACCGGGAGCCTTTCGGTCGCGTTTACGGGCGTGGGCAGCCCGCTGACGGCCGCCCTCAGTGGGACCGGAGTTACGCCGGTCACGGTTTCGAGCACTTCGATTACGTTTGGTTCGACAGCGCTCGGGAACACGAGTGCAGCCAAGAATTTTACGGTGAAAAACAACACGACGGCCGCGATGCCGATCACCCTCTCCAGCAGCAACCCGGAATTTACGGCGACGGGATGCACGACCGCAGTGGCCGCCGGCAAGACCTGCAGCGTGAGTGTCACATTTGTGCCCTCAGCCGCAGATCCAATCGGCGCGCAGACGGGAAGCATTTCGGTCGCTTATACCGGCACAGGCAGTCCGGTATCGGTTGCCGTTCAAGGAACATCGGTCGCTCCGATTACGGTCACGCCAGCCTCCATTACGTTTCCCGCCAACCTGGCGGTGGGCACCGCGAGCGCGACTCATACCGTCACCGTAAAAAATGCTGCGACGTCCGCAGTCGCGTTGGGGAGCATCGTCACGAGCCTTCCAGCCTTTGCGATGTCGGCGAATACCTGTACCAGCTCCCTGGCCGCTTCTTCTTCATGCACGCTGAATCTCAACTTCACTCCCGCAGTGACGGGCACGACCACGGGAACTCTGACGGTTACTTATGGGACAACGAACAGCCAGATCGTTGTTCCGCTGACAGGGACAGGGCAAGTAAACGGCCTGACTTCGCTCGTCATCACCGCGCCCAACGCATCGCTTGCGGTGGGTGCCAACGAGCAGCTTACAGCGACCGGAACTTTCAACAGCGGCTCGACTGGAAACGTAACCGATACCGCCACCTGGACTTCATCGAATACAGCCGCAGCCACCGTGGTAAGCACCACCGGCGTGGTAACAGGCGTTGGTTCAGGCGCCAGTACGATTACGGCGACCGTCACAGGAACGAACCGCGGGACGGTGAAAAACACCTACGCCCTGGCCGTAACCGGAAAGGCACTGACCAGCATCACGCTCACCGCGACGCAAGGATCGACCACGCTTCTCGCGCCGCCAACTCTGGTGGCGGGTACGAATATGCAGGTGTACGCGACTGGCGGCTACAGCGACGGCAGCACGGCGGACATCACTTCGCAAGCGACGTGGTCTTCGACGGCCGGCGCGACCGTGGTGGGGGGCCTGATCACCGCCGTTTCGACAGGCGATCCGACCGTGAGCGCAAACCTTGGAGGCTTTACGGGCTCGACCAGCGTGACGGTGACGGCTCCGACATTACAGTCGATCGCGATCACTCCGGCAACGATCTCGGTTGCCGCAGGCAAGACCCAGCAGTTCACCGCAACCGGCACATTCTCGAGCGGCCCGACGCAGATCATCACATCGAGCGTGACCTGGAGCGCAAACGGCACGGGCGTTACGATGAGCTCGACTACTCCCGGCCTGGCTTCGACAACCGACGCGGCCGTGGGGCAGAACATAACCATTGGCGCCTCAATGACGAACTCCATAGGGACTCTTGTCTCAGCTGCCACGCCGGCGACTTTGACGGTCAGTCCCGCGGCACTGGTTTCGATTGCCGTGACTCCAACTGGCGCATCGATAGCGAGCGGCACTACCCAGGCCTTCACTGCCACCGGAACCTACAGCGATGGCACCACCGCACCGTTGACCTCGGTGACGTGGAGCGCTGCCACTCTTTCAGGAGGAGGAGCCGCTACCTTTACGGGAACCTCGGGTGCCAATGTGGCAAAGGGTACCGCGGCCGGGCAGGTAACGATCACGGCTACTTCCGGAACGATCACCGGGTCTACGCCTTTGACCGTGACCGCTCCCGTGCTCACCTCGATCGTCGTGACCTCGACGGCGCCGGCGGTTCCTCCGGCGGCGGGCACCCCGGCAGTGCTTACGATTTATCAGGGTCAGACGCAGCAGTTCTACGCGCTCGGGACGTACTCGGATTCCTCGCTTCAGAACATCACCGACACGGTGGCTTGGAGTACGGGAAATCCATTGGTGGCGACCGTTAGCACCTCCAATCCAAATTTCGGCCTGGCAACCGCTGTCGGCGCGGGGACAGTCGCAGTCACGGCAACCTCGGGTTCGATCGTCAGCACCACGACCGGTGGAGATGGCAGCCTGACGGTTACTGGGCTCAATTCGATCACGGTAACTCCGGCTGCTCCCATCGCTCCACTCGGTGACGCCAATAGCGCCGACGCTTACGGGGCAACCAACAACACTCTGCAGTTCACGGCCACGGCCAATTATGCTGACGGTACCACTCCGAATGTGACGACTTTGGCCACCTGGACTTCGGGAACGCCGGCCGTCGCGACCATCGGCGCCACCACCGGCCTCGCCACCCTGTTGACCGCGAGCACCAGCACGATCACTGCGACCTACGGTGGCGTATCCGGTAACACGCTGTTGACCGTTACTCCGGCGGTATTGGAATCGATCGCGGTCTGCCTGGGAGCGTATCCGTCCACCAATTGCGGGACGAGCACGACCTCGGTCGGAGCCACTCTCGGTCTGAACGCCACCGAGCAGTTTTCTGCCGTGGGCAGTTACAGCGACGGCAGCACGCAAAACCTTACCAGCCTGGCTACATGGACCGCGGCCAATCCCCAGGAAGTCACGGTTAGCAGCACCGGGTTGGCGACGGTCGTTGCCACCGACAACGGTGCGCATGCGATTACAGCCAGCTACGGGACGGTTGCGGCCTATCTCGACTCCGATACGGCGTGGATCACGGCGTCCACGACCGCGCCCATCTCCTGCCCCTCGCCGACGATCGACATGAACATATTGGTGGTCAACAATGCCGAGGCCAATGCCAACGCTGGATACGCGGATTTCCCGGCGATCCAGCAGATCCTCAACTATGTCGGCACGCCCTACACGGTGGTGGATGTTTCGGCGGCGGCGCCGACTCTGTCGAATGGCGCCTGCCACGGGTACTTCCAGGGCGTGATCTTCGCCTATGGCGGCGATTACTACAGCATTCCCTCCTGGCAGACGGCGCTGATCGACTACGAGCAGACCTTCAACGTGCGGCAGGTGAACTGGTACGATTTTCCTGACCCGAACTTTGGACTGAGTTATACCGGCACACAGATCCCGGCTACCTCGACTTACTCGGCTAACTTCACGGCGGCGGCTGCGCCTGTGTTCTTCTACGCGAACACGGCTACGCCCCTGACCATCGCGAACGCGAGCGTCGATCTGGCGGCCGCCGATGCAGCCGCGGGCGGCAGTTTGACGCCGCTGTTGCAGGATGCTTCGGGCAACATCGTGTCCGCGATCTACAACCTTAACGGGCAACAGTTCCTCACCCAGACCTTCGACAGCAACCCGTACCTGACGCACGACCTGGTGGTCGCGTACGGTCTGCTCAACTGGGTGACCAAGGGTATATTCCTGGGCGATTACCACGTCTATGCCACGCAGGAGGTCGACGACTTTTTCATCAACGACTCGGAGTGGATCCCGAGCACGACCTGCCTGACCAACCTGGCCACGAGGGATCGCACCTTGCCGGATGCCTCCAATCTGCCGGTGTTCCGTCTCGATGCCAACGATATGGCGCAGCTGGTGACCTGGCAGACGACCAAGCAATCTGATCCGTTGCTCTCGCCCGGAACGACCTTCGAAACCGGACCAACGTCCGGGAAATTCGAGCTGACCCTGGCCATGAACGGCGTGGGCACTTCGGGGAACGGCGACTGGACGGGCCTGACGGCTCCGATTGTCTCCTCGTCGGCAACCGGCGGGGTGGCAACCTTCACGGCCCAGGACTTCTCTGGCCAGGTGGGACAGACCGTCACCGTGACCAACACCATAAACGGCGCCGGCGTGCTCAACGGAACCTGGGCGATCACCTCGGTGACCAAGAGCGCCGCGACGACGCCGGGGACGGCTACCTTCACGGCGACGCCGGTAAGTCCTACGGCGGCTCCGGGAAACCTCACGACCGTGGCCGAGAATGGGGCAGACGACAATACCGCTACTGCGACCGCGAGCGTGGTCGACGATCTGGTGGCGAATCTCGAAAACTACCAGCAGTACTTCCACTGGATCAGCCATACCTACGATCACCCCACGACGCTGAACGGCCTGTGCCAGAGCAGCCCGACCGGTACGGGTTGCACCGATATTTACGACACCCCGCCGATCGATGACATTAACCTCGAAGTACTCACCAACCTGTGGGTGGCCAGTGCTCCGGGAGGATCGAACCTGGATACCGACACCACGGTTGCACCCTACAATGACGGTGGCCTGAAGCAACTCTCGTTCACCGACTTCGCCCCGGGCAACATCGTTACCCCGGGCGTGACCGGTCTGAACGATCCGAACGTTCCCGGATACCTCTATGCGGCCGGGATACGGTACGCGGTGAGCGACACGTCGGTTGCGACGACCACCGCTCCGCCGAACAACAACGGACCGAATCCCTCGCCGAACGTCGGCATCGTGAACAGCTATGAACCGGGTATCTACGAGGTGCCGCGGCATCCGAACGATGTCTTCTACAACGTAGCCAACTGGGCGGACGACGATGCCGAGTTCGTTTGCATCTACTCGAACTATGTGTCGCCGACGGCGCCGGTAGGAACCGTGCCGGCTCCCGACCCGCCGTTCAATACTTACAACGCGGCGCAGGTGCTGGACTTCACAACCACGACCTTCGTGAACAACATGCTGATGGGAGACATGGATCCGGAGATGTTCCATCAGCCGGACCTGCACTTCTCCGACAACTACGCCAGCCTGACCAATACGGCGCCGAGCGGCGTGATGCCGGCGAGCGTCACCAGCTTCCTCGGCACGGCCACGACGCACGTGTCCTCGCTGATCTCGGACACGTACGATCTGACCTTCAGCAAGTACGAGTCTCTGTACAAGCTGCCGGTGCTGACGCCGACGCTCGATCAGATGGCGGTGCTGATGCAGAACCGGAACACCTACAACCTGTCGGGTGTGACGGCGAGCATTGTGGGCGCGGGCACGGCGAGCCCGTCGCTGGTCGTCACCATGCCATCGACGGCGACGGTGCCGACGGCGGTCATCCCGGTCACCGGCCTGCCGAGCACGGGCGCCGAGCTCTACGGAGGCCAGACCATCTCCCACATCGACCTGGCACCGGGACAAAGCATCACCTTCCCGCT
>Ga0181537_10002388_pt1 | contig 16550 bp, 14 predicted proteins | sample PEATcosm2014_Bin_39_FD_119765 | JGI IMG/M metagenome (GOLD analysis project Ga0181537, IMG submission 119765) | Peatland microbial communities from MTU Mesocosm Facility, Houghton, MI, USA - PEATcosm2014_Bin23_10_metaG | ecosystem: Environmental > Terrestrial > Soil > Wetlands > Peat | place... | reverse complement strand
CAAGGCCGACCCTTTCCCGGTTAGCTGTCGAATCGCCACAATTTAGCGCTACTATATATTCATCCACATGCTGAAGCTTTTGACATACGCCCTGAGCGCCGTGTTCCTGTTTGCCATTCTCGGCGCCGGAGCGGCGTTGGCCGTTTTCTATCACTACGGGCGCGACCTGCCCGACTATCACCAGCTTGCCCACTACGAACCACCGGTGACCACACGGGTCTATGCCGGAGACGGGCGGCTGATCGCCGAATACGCCACGGAGAAGCGGAGCTTCGTTCCCATCGCCGCGATTCCGCAGCGCGTGATCGATGCGTTTCTCGCCGCCGAGGACAAGAATTTCTATACCCACCCCGGAGTGGACGTACTGGGCATCATCCGCGCGGCGGTGATCGATCTGCGCAATCGCGGCATGGGCGGCGACCGTCGGCCGGTCGGCGCTTCGACGATCACCCAGCAGGTCGCCAAGAACTTCCTGCTGTCCAACGAGGTCTCGATCGAGCGCAAGATCAAAGAAGCGATCCTGGCGTTTCGCATCGAGCATGCCTTCAACAAGCAGCACATTCTCGAGCTCTATCTGAACGAGATCTATCTCGGCGAGGGCTCGTACGGCGTCGCGGCAGCGGCGCTCAACTATTTCGACAAGGGTCTCGACGAACTCTCGGTCGCCGAAGCGGCCTTCCTCGGCGGTCTGCCCAAGGCGCCCAACAGCTACAACCCGCAGCGCAATCCGCAGGTTTCGAAGGAGCGGCGGGACTGGGTGATCGGCCGCATGCTCGAGGACAAATTCATCTCGCCGGCCGAAGCCTCGGCGGCAACCTCCGAGCCCCTCGTGACCCATTCGCGCGCCGAAGACACTCTGGTCGAGGGCGGCGACTATTTCTCCGAGGATATCCGCCGCGAGGTGGCGGCCGAATATGGCGAGAACGCGCTGTACAAGGGTGGCCTCTCGGTTCGTTCGACCATGGATCCGACGCTGCAGGCGATCGCCGAGCGGACCCTCCGCCACGGCCTGATCGCCTATGACCGCCGCCACGGCTGGCGCGGCCCGATCTCGCGCATGGATACCAGCGCGGGCTGGATGCGCCGCCTCCACGAACTGCCTGACGTCGCGGGGCTCGAGGACAGTTGGCAGGTCGCGATCGTCCTCGCCGTCAACGATACGCAAGCGACCATCGGTCTCAACGACGGTCGCCAGGGCCGGATTCCGATGACCGAACTGCGCTGGGCGCGACCCAACCTGCCCGAACAAACGCTCGGTCCCGTGCCCGCCAAGGCCACCGACGTGCTCGAGGCGGGCGATGTCGTGGCCGTCGAGCCGGTCGCCAAGAGCGAGGACGGCAAGGAGCATTACGGCGCCGATACCTATGCGCTCCGGCAGTTGCCGAAGGTCGAGGGCGCGCTGGTGGCGATGGACCCGCATACCGGGCGCGTCCTGGCGATGCAGGGCGGATTTTCCTACGCCCGCAGCCAATTCAACCGCGCGACCCAGGCGCTCCGTCAGCCCGGATCGTCGTTCAAGACGTTCATCTACCTCGCCGCGCTCGAGTCGGGCTATACGCCGTCGTCGCTGATCCTCGACGCGCCGATCGAGTTCGACCAGGGACCCGGCCTGCCGAAATGGCGTCCCGAAAACTTCGAAAGGAATTTTCTCGGCCCGACCACGATGCGTGTCGGCATCGAGAAGTCGCGCAATCTGATGGCCGTGCGCATGGCCGCGACGCTCGGCATGGACAAGGTCGCCAGCTATGCCGAGCGCTTCTCGGTGGTCGATGAACTTCCGCACATGCTGTCGATGGCGTTGGGCGCGGTGTCGACCACGCCGCTGCGCATGACCGCCGCCTACGCCCAGATCGTCAACGGCGGCAAGCGGATCGCGCCGACTTTGATCGACCGCATCCAGGATCGCGAGGGCAAGACGATCTATCGCCACGACGATCGCCCATGCGAAGGATGCCGCGCGACCTTCTACACCGACCAGGACATGCCCAACGTCCCCGATGCGCGCCAGCAGTTGGTCGATCCGATGAGCGCCTACCAGATGGTCCACATCCTCGAAGGCGTGGTCGAGCGCGGCACCGGCCGGATTGTCTCGGAAGTCGGCAAACCCCTGGCCGGCAAAACCGGCACGTCGAACGATTCGAAGGACACCTGGTTCGTCGGCTTCGCGCCCGATTTGGCCGTGGGCGTGTTCGTCGGCCTCGATGACGACACCACGCTCGGTTACGACTACCAGAAGGGCGAGCAGGAGCAGGGAGCCACCGTCGCCGCGCCGATCTTCCGCGATTTCATGGCGGCGGCCTTGGCCGACAAGCAGCCGACGCCGTTCCGGGTGGCGCCCGGCATCCGGTTCGTGCGCGTCAACGCGACGTCCGGCAAGCCGGCCCAGCCCGGCGACAAGAACGTGATCCTCGAAGCGTTCAAGCCGGGCACCGTACCGAGCGGCGGCGAGGAGACCGTGCTCGACACCGGTTCGACCATTTCCGGGCAGTTCGTCGGCAACCCGTCGGCCACCGTCACGGGAAGCAGCGTCGAGGAATCGGATATCGACGGCGGTGCCGCCACGACGACCATTTCATCCTCGCCGTCGCCGTCTCCGGCAGCGGCGGCAGCGCTGCGGCCGCTCATGCCGCCGCCGGGTCCCGTGGTGGCGCCCGCGGGACAGGCGACCGCACCGCAGGCCGGAAGCATTTACTGACGCGCGGGCGGGTCTTGCCCTCGCGCCTCGCGTTGCCTACAAAGACCCCACCCGACGGAGAACACGATGCGTGCCGAGATCGAGTCGATCGCCCATGACATGGAGCAGTCCCTGGCGCTGCTGAGGAGGCATCTTTGACTGGGATGCCTCGTTGGTTCGTCTCGACGAACTGAACATCAAAGCCGGCGATCCGGCGCTCTGGAACAACGCCGCCACGGCTCAAGCCATGATGCGCGAGCGCAACCGGTTGGAGAGCGGCATTTCCGGCATTCGCGCGCTCGAACGCGGGCTCGCCGAGAATATCGAACTGGCCGAACTCGCCGAAGCCGATGGCGACGAGGCGATGGTCGACGAAGCCGTTCGGGCGCTCAACGCGCTGCGCGACCGGGCCCGCAAGATGGAGCTCGACAGTCTTCTCTCCGGCGAGGCCGACGGCAACGACGCCTATGTCGAAATCCACGCCGGCGCCGGCGGCACCGAGGCGCAGGACTGGGCCGAGATTCTGTTGCGCATGTACACCCGCTGGGCCGAACAGCATGGCTACCGGGTCGAGTGGTTGGAAGAAAGCCCCGGCGAAGAGGCCGGCGTCAAATCGGCCACCATCCGCGTGGTCGGCCCGAACGCCTATGGCTGGCTTAAGACCGAAAGCGGCGTCCACCGGCTGGTGCGCATCTCGCCGTTCGATTCGAACGCGCGGCGCCATACCAGTTTCGCATCGGTGTGGATCTATCCGGTGGTCGACGACAATTTCGAGGTCGAGGTGGCCGACAAATACCTTCGCGTCGACACCTATCGCTCGTCGGGCGCGGGCGGCCAGCATGTCAACAAGACCGATAGCGCCGTGCGCTTCACCTACTCGCCGCCGGGCGCCGAAACGATCGTGGTCGCCTGCCAGAGCGAGCGCTCGCAGCACCAGAACCGCGCCAAGGCGATGTCGATGCTCAAGGCTCGCATCTACGAGGCCGAATTGCAGCGGCGCGAGGCCGTGACCGACGCCGAGAATGCGCAAAAGTCGGACATCGGCTGGGGTCACCAGATTCGGTCCTATGTGCTGCAGCCCTATCAGATGGTCAAAGACCTGCGCACCGGAGTCGAGACTTCGGATACCCAGGGCGTGCTCGACGGCGATCTCGACAAGTTCATGGCGGCATCGCTCGCGGGGCGGCTCGGTCGCGGCGTCGTCGAGACGGCTCAGACTTAGACGGTATGGCACGCATACTCCCCTCCCTAACCCTCCCCCTCAAGGGGGGAGGGGATTCAAAAAAGAAACTCCCTCCCCCCACCGAGGGGGAGGGTAGGGGTGGGGGGGAATATCGAGGGCGAATGCTTTCGATTCTGCTCGGCATATCGATATTTGTTAGTGTCGTGCCCGCCCACGCCGACGAAAATCTCTCGCCGATGCCCGGTCCCGCCGACTCGATCGGATCGCCCGCCAATGGATGCCTCGTGGGCGGCATGCCGATGCCGGTTTCGGGCCCCGGCTGGGAGGTGTTGCGTCCCTCGACCCATCGCGACTACGGCAATCCGTTCCTGATTCAATTCCTCGAGGACGTGGCGGCCAAGTCGAAGCCGCGCGGCACCCTGATCATCGGCGACATCGGCATGCCCCGCGGCGGCCCGATCCTGATCGGGCATGCCAGCCATCAGATGGGTCTCGACGTCGACGTGCTGTTCCGCCTGGCGCACGCGCCGCTCACCGACGACGAGCGCGAGAACCCGCAATTCAAGGCCGTGATGGTCGAGAGCGGCGCGCTCGACCAATCGCTCTGGGGCGCCGACCAGGTGGCCACGCTGCGCCAGTTCACCGATGACCCGCGCGTCGAGCGCATCTTCGTCAATCCCTCGATCAAGCGCGCGCTCTGCAAAAGCGTGACCGGCGATCGGACCTGGCTGCGCAAGATCAGGCCGTGGTGGGGGCACGAGGCCCATTTCCATGTCCGGCTGGTCTGTCCGCCCGGCGACAAGGATTGTCTGCCCCGCGAGGCCCTGCCCGAAGGCGACGGGTGCGGCGCGCCGCTCGCCTGGTGGTTCACCCCCGAGGCGGCCAAGCCCAGCCCGCGCACGGGTCCGGCACCGGAACTTCCGGCCGCCTGCAAAGTCATACTCGGGAATCAGTAAACGCTCTCGGCCTGCCCGCTCGGAGGGTGGGTGCCGATCAGCCGCTTCTGGCTCGAACGGATTTGCTCTTGCCGCGCTTGGGAAGTTTCTCGGCAACGCCGAGCTCGGCCCTGCGCTGGTGCATTTCCTTCCACACCTCGCCCGGCTTGACGCCGCAGGCGCGCCACAGCACCACCATGTGGTAGATCAGATCGACGCTTTCTTCGACCACGCCGCGGCGGCGGCCGAACACCGCCTCGAACGACATCTCGCTGGCTTCCTCGACCAGCTTCTTGGCTTTCTTGATGATGGTTGCGGCGGAGAGTTTTTGCGTGCGCGGAGGAAGATTGGCCCGGCCCAGCGCGTCGAACAGTCGTTCGATCTCGCCTTCGTCAAGATAAAGGTCGCTCTGTACCGCATGCTGGAAAGCCCTGAGCGGCTTTCCTACCACCTTGTTCAAAATCGACGTCCCTCCGTGCAATCCCGTCGTTCGACCGGTCTGTAATAAAACTGTCACATTGCCCGGGCTAGTCAACCACTAACTGGCCGGAACCTCGAAATAATTCAAACGTCCAGGTCGCGGGCGAACTGGGCGTGCTCCTGGATGAAGCGGAAACGGGGCTCGGCGTTACGGCCCATCAGGCTCTCGACCAGGGCGGCGGTTTCGCGCGCGAGCTCATGGTCTTCTTCGGTGCGGCCCTGCGGAATCACCACCCGCAGCAAGGCCCGCGTGGTGGGGTCCATGGTCGTCTCCTTCAGCTGCATCGGGGGCATTTCGCCCAGGCCTTTGAAGCGGCTGATCTCGACTTTCTTGTTGGCGAAGTCGGTGGCCAGCAGCCGCTCCTTGTGCGCGTCGTCGCGCGCGTAGGTGACCAGCTGATTGGTGGAAATGCGGTAGAGCGGCGGGCAGGCCAGATACAGGTGCCCGTTCTCGATCAGCTTCGGCATCTCCTGATAGAAAAAGGTCATCAGCAACGAAGCGATGTGCGCGCCGTCGACATCGGCGTCGGTCATGATGATGACCCGCTCGTAGCGCAGCTTCTCATCGTCGTAGGAATCGCGCAGCCCGCAACCGAGCGCTTCGGCGAGATCGCTGACTTCTTGGTTGGCGCGCATCTTGTCAGCGGTCGCCGACGCGACATTGAGGATTTTGCCGCGCAGCGGCAACACGGCCTGGGTCTCCCGGCTGCGGCCTTGCTTGGCCGAGCCGCCGGCCGAATCGCCCTCGACCAGGAAGATCTCGTTGCCTTCGGCGCGATCGTGCGTGCAGTCGGCGAGTTTGCCCGGCAGGCGCTGGCGCCTTCCGTTGTTCTTCTTGATCGACTCTTTTTCGCTCTTGCGGCGCAAGCGCTCGTCGGCCCGATCGATGATGCGCTCGAGCAGCGCCTTGGCCGCGGCGGGATCGCCGGTCAGATAATGGTCGAAGTGATCCTTGACCACGCCCTCAACCAATCGGGTCGCCTCGGGGTTGGCCAACTTTTCCTTGGTCTGGCCCTGGAATTGAGGGTCCTTGAGAAACAGCGACAGTACGATCGCCGCCCCGCCGATCACATCGTCGGCGGTGACCTGCGCCGCCTTCTTGCTCGCGACCAGCTCGCCATACTGGCGCAGCGAGCGCACCAGCGCGTTGCGCAGGCCGGTCTCGTGGGTTCCGCCTTCGGGCGTGGCGATGGTATTGCAATACGAGTTGGAGAAACCTTCTTCGTCTTCGGGCCACGCCACCGCCCATTCGACTTGGCCTTGATCGTCGGCGAAAGCGGCGCTGCCGGTGAATGGCCGTGAACCGACCACGGTGCGTCCGGCCAGCATCCCGGCCAGGAAATCGGCCAAACCGCCGGGGAAGTGCAGGACCTCCTGCTGCGGAGTCTTGTCGTCCTCTTTCAACAGCGACGCATCGCACGACCAGCGAATCTCGACACCGCGGAACAGATAGGCCTTCGAGCGCGCCATCCGGTAAATCGTTCCGGGCTTGAAATGGGCGCGCGCGCCGAAGATCTGGGCATCGGGGTGGAAGCTGACGGACGTGCCGCGCCGATTGTTGACCGGCCCGACCAGCTTGAGCTTGGTCTGGGGCGCACCGCGACTGAAGCTCTGGGTCCATAGCTGCTTGTCGCGGGCGACTTCGACCGTCAGCCGGTCGGACAGGGCGTTGACCACCGAGATGCCGACGCCGTGCAAGCCGCCCGAAACCTTGTAGGCGTCGGAGCCGAACTTTCCGCCCGAGTGCAGCGTGGTGAAGATCACCTCCAGCGCCGACTTGTTCTTGAACTTGGGATGCGGGTCGACCGGGATGCCGCGCCCGTTGTCGCGCACATGGACCGTCTCGTCGGCGTCGAGTTGTACCTCGATCCAGGTCGCGTGACCGGCGACCGCTTCGTCCATCGCGTTGTCGAGCGCCTCGGCGACAAGATGATGCATCGCCTTGTCGTCGGTCCCGCCGATATACATGCCCGGTCGCCGGCGGACGGGCTCAAGCCCCTCCAGGACCTCGATATCCTTGGCGGAATAAGAGTTGGATTTGGCAGCTAGCTGTTGGAAGAGATCGGCCATGGCTTCATTATAGGAAGGAGGTTAACGCTGGAGCAAGCGTATCCGGTAGGTGTGTGACCGAGCGCACACAATATATAGACCTAGCAGGGGGCATCATGTCAGAAGAAGGACCCGGCGGCGAGCCCACTATTCGTACCGTTGCAATGCCGGCTGATCTCAATGCAGCCGGCGACGTGTTCGGCGGCTGGCTTTTGTCCCAAATGGACCTCGCGGGCGGCATCGCCGCGGGACAACGCGCCGGGGGACGTGTGGTCACCGTCGCGATCGACGCGATGCACTTTCACCGTCCGATGAAGCTGGGCGACATCCTGTCTTGCTACTGCCTGCTCGAAAAGACGGGGCGGACGTCGCTCGCTTATCGCGTCGAAGCGTGGGCGCGCGGCCGTGCCGGCGGTCCCAGGGAAAAGATCACGGAAGGTCGGTTCACCTATGTCAGCATCGGCCCGGACGGGCGTCCTCGTCCCGTGCCGGCGTTGGGAGGCTGACCGGAGCGCGGTCGAGTCACCCCGACCGCGCCCCTCTGCGGTTCCGATCAGAATACCTGGCGAAACACGAAGTACAGCGCGCCAGCAATGATGATCGAAGCCGGGAGCGTCAGGACCCAGGCCATGATCAGGTTGCGAATGGTGGCCCACTGCAGTCCGGAGCCGTTGGCCACCATGGTTCCGGCCACGCCCGACGATAGAACGTGGGTAGTGCTCACCGGCAGCCCGTATGCATCGGCCAGGCCGATCGTCGCCATCGCAACGATTTCGGCGGAAGCGCCCTGCGCGTAGGTGAGATGATCTTTACCGATCTTCTCGCCGACCGTGATGACGATCCGCTTCCAGCCGATCATCGTCCCGAGCCCAAGCGCAATCGCCACGGCCACCTTGACCCAGGTCGGAATGAACTTCGTGCCGTTGTCGATCGCCTTCTTGTAGGCGCCCACGTCGTTCCATTCGTCGGCCGAGAAAGAATCGGCGGCATGCTTTTTCACGAAACCGATATTTTCGCTCAACAGGTACATTTCGTTGCGCATGTTGCCGACCTGATTGGCCGGGACGTCGCTGAGCGAATGGAACTTGGCCACCTGCGCCGCCACGGTCTTGACCATCGCGCCCAGGGCAGCCATTTCGTCGGGTTGAATCGTTTTGGTGCGCAATGTGTCGGTCAGCACCGCGGACGGGTCCTTCACGTCGCCGGCAGCGGCATGCTTGGCTAGCACGTCGCCGGTCCGAGTCGATAGCGTCGCGAATACCGGCGCCTGATCGGGGCCGATCGTGCGGTTCAGCGCATAGGCGGTGGGAACCGTGCCGATCAGGATCAGCATGATCAGCCCCATCCCTTTCTGCCCGTCGTTCGACCCGTGCGCGAAGCTGACGCCGGTGCAGGTGAGGATCAGGAGGCCGCGAATCCACCAGGGCGGCGGCGCCGAACCCACCGGCGCGGTGTAGAGCTTCGGAATGCGGATCATCGCCTTGGACAGCAGCAATAGGAGGGCCGACAAAACGAAACCGATCAAGGGAGAGAAGCCGAGCGCGCGTCCGACACCGTAGACTTGATTCCAATCCACGCCGGCCGTCCCGCTCGACGGGCTCAACATCTGGTTCATCAAACCGACGCCGATGATCGACCCGATCAGCGTATGCGAGCTGGAATTGGGAATGCCGAAGAACCAGGTGCCGATGTTCCAGATGATGGCGGCAATCAGCAGCGCGAAGACCATCGCGAAGCCGGCGGAACTGCCGACATGGAGGATCAATTCGACCGGCAGCAGCGAGATGATCCCGAAGGCGACCGCGCCGCTCGATGCCAGCACGCCCAGAAGATTGAATATGCCGGACCATACGACCGCGATGTAGGCCGGAAGGGAATGGGTGTAGATGACCGTGGCGACCGCATTGGCGGTATCGTGGAAACCGTTGACGAACTCGAAGCCCAGCGCGATCAGAAGCGCGATGCCCAACAGGATGTAGGGCATGATCGCTTCGGCCGGTACCGAAGCCAGATCGTCCACCAGATGATAGCCGGCATAGATCGCGCCGACCAGAATGATGGCGAAGACGCCGACCAGCGTCACCCGTTCGGTTTGAACGGGCACGTGGACGTGGCGCGATGTGGCGACGTTATTCATGCTGATCCCCCAGAATTACGCGACGGCGAGCAGGGCCCCTTGCGGGTGTCCGCTGATATCGGGCGCCATTGTCGCTATCGATCATGGCAAGTCACATGACAGTTCCATTAAGCGAATTCAGCCGGTTTGGGCCGTTGGCCCACGCCGCCAAATGCGCGAAAATTTTTACAGAACTGTCATGGAAGGATTGGACACGCCCGCTGGGCGCCGACGGTCAGGCGCTGCGCTTGCCGCCGCGGACGCCGATCAGCCGGTCGAGCGCCGCCGCGTCGGCGGCAAGCGCCCTGGCGCCGCCGGAAAAGGCGACGCGGCCACGTTCGAGCACGACCGCCGCATCCGCCAGCGCCAGCGCCGTGTGCGCGTGCTGCTCGACGATCACGGCGGCCAGCCCTTCGTCGCGGATCATGCGGCGGATGTCGGCGGTCAGTTCCTCGACGATCACCGGGGCCAGCCCTTCCAGTGGCTCGTCGAGCAGGATCAAGGTCGGATTGGTCATCAGGGCGCGGCCGATGGCCAGCATCTGCTGCTCGCCGCCCGAGAGGTGATTGCCCATGCTGCTGCGGCGCTCTGCGAGCCTGGGAAAGAACTGGTAGACCCGCTTCAGGGTCCATGCCTTGCCGCGCGCCGCGACGGTGAGGTTTTCCTCCACCGTCAGCGACGGAAAGATTTCGCGCTCCTGCGCGACCCAGGCCAGGCCGGCGAGCGAGCGGCGATTGGCCGCCATGGCGCCGAGGTCGCGTCCGTCGAAGCGGATCGTGCCGCCGCGCTGGCGGGTGTGGCCCATGATCGTCGCGAGCAGGGTGCTCTTGCCCATGCCGTTGCGACCGAGCAGCGCGAGACACTGCCCCGGCGCCACGCTCAGGCTCACGCGATCGAGCACCAGCGCCTCGTCGTAGCCGGCCGATACGTCGACGAGTTCGAGCAACGGATCAGCCATGATGGCCACGGTCCGCGTGCCTGCCGAGATAGACCTCGCGCACGCGCTCGTCGGCGGCGATCGCTTCCGGCGTTCCCTCGCACAGGACCTGTCCTGCCACCAGCACCGTGATGCGGTTGGCGAAACGGAACACCAGATCCATGTCGTGCTCGATGAACATCACGGCAATGTCGGCGGGCAGCGCGGCTATGCCGTCGAGCAGTTCGGCGCTTTCGCGTTCCGGCACGCCGGCGGCCGGTTCGTCGAGCAGCAGGACGCGCGGCCGCGCCGCGAGCGCGATCGATATCTCGAGCAGCCGCTGCCGTCCATAGGGAAGGTGCCGCGTCGGTCGCCGCGCATCCTCGCCCAGGCCGAGGCGGTCGAGCAGGTCGTAGGCTTCCTCGATCAAGCCGCGATGGCGGGCGAATCCCGAGAACCAGTTTCCGGCCACGCCCTCGCGCTCGCAGATGGTCATGGTGACCGATTCGAGCGGCGTGAAATCGGCGAACAGCGAGTTGATCTGGAAGGTGCGCACCAGGCCGAGGCGCACCCGGCGATGGGTGGGAAGATGGGTGATGTCCGTGTCGCCAAGCACCACGGTGCCCGAATCGGGCGCCACGGCGCCGGTCAGCAGATTGATGAAGCTGGTCTTGCCGGCGCCGTTGGGACCGATCAGCGCATGGCGCGCCCCGACCGGCAGGCTGAAATCGATCGCGCGGGCCACGGCCAGCGCGCCGAAGCTCTTGCACAGGCCGCGCGTCGCCAGGGCCGCGGTCATGCCTTGCCGCCCTGGCGCAGGCGACGCAAGCCAATCGCCAAATGGGTCGTGCCGCCGAGGATTCCGCCCGGCAGGAACAGGACGATCAGCACCAGCAGAAGGCCGAGCCAGAAATACCAGTATTGCGGATTGGCCGCCGAGAACACGTCGCGGCCGACCAGGAACACGAAAGCGCCCACCAGCCCGCCATAGAGCCGCCCGCCGCCGCCGAGGATGACCATGATCAGCACCTCGGCCGAGCGATCGAAGCCGATATATTCGAGGCCGACGAACTGGGTCGTCTGGGTCAGCAGTGCCCCCGCCACGCCCGCCAACCCGCAGGCGATGGTATTGACGAAGCGCAGCCGCGCGGCCATCGGCGCGCCGATCTGGGCCATGCGCGTGGGGTTCTCGCGGAAGCCCTGCAGCGACAGGCCGAACGGCGAATGCACGAGCCGCCTGACGAATACGAAGGCCAGGAACACGACGATCAGCGCGTAGACGAACCCCACGCGTCCCGCCATGTCGAATCCGAACCGGCCGAGCAGGGGTCTGAGCTCGATCCCGGTCAGTCCGTCGGACCCGCCGGTCCAATCCTGCATGACGTTGGCGAGTTCGGCCACGAGCAGCCCCAGCCCCATCGTCACCATCAGCAGCGCGACGCCGTTCAGCCGCACCACGATGAAGCCGGTCAGGTATCCGCCCAGGGCAGCGAGCAGGCCCGACAGCAGCAGGGCCGAGATCGGCTCGCTCCAGCCGTGCGACGCCAGGATGCCGGCCGTGTAGGCGCCGATCCCGAAGAACGCGGCATGTCCCAGCGAGATCATGCCCGCATAGCCGAGCAACAGATCGAGCGAAAGCGCGAACAGCGCCGCGATCATGATTTGGCTGGCCAGCACCATACGATCGGGGAAGACGAACGGCAAAACCGCCACCGCTACCCACAGCGCGACCTCGGCGGGGCGCCAACGCGAGCGGCGCGCGAACTCGGCGGCGAATTGCCGTCCGTTGTCCATGATTTCAGCGGCGCCCCAGGATGCCCTGCGGTCGCCACATCAGCAGCACCACCATGACGAAGTAGATCGCGAAGGAGGCGATTTGCGGGGCGTAGAATTTGGCGGCGGCGTCGCTGATGCCGAGCAGGATTGCGGCGGCCAAGGCGCCCAGGGTCGAACCCAACCCGCCCACGGTGACGACGATCAGGAAATACACCAGCAGGTAGCCGAGCGCGAAGCTGGGCAACAGGCCGCCGAGGAAATTGACGGCCAGCGCTCCGCCCAGCCCGGCCAAGCCGCTGCCCAGCGCGAAGGTCAGGCGGAACACGCGATTGACGTTGATGCCGAGCGACTGCGCCATGCGCCGATTGTCGACGGTGGCGCGCACCATCGCGCCGAACCGCGTGCGCTCGAGGCCGAACACCAGCGCGCCGGCGATCGCCGCGCCGGCAAGGATCAGAAACAGCCGGTAGGTCCCGACCTCGATGCCGAACAGGCGCGTCTGGCCAGACAAGAAGTCCGGCACCTTGAGCGTCAGGAGCTGCGGTCCCCAAACATAGGTTGCCCCGGCGATCGCCATCAACGACAGGCCGATGGTCAGCAGCACCTGGTTGAGCTGGGTGGATCGATAGAAGCGCCGATAAAGTCCGGCTTCCAGTCCGGCGCTTAGGATCCCAACGGCGACGAACACCATCGGCAGACACAGAAGAAACGGAATGCCCAGGGTCGTGCAGAGCGTGATCGCGAGATAGCCGCCCAGCATCGCGAACGCGCCGTGCGCGAGATTGACGAAATTCATCATCCCCATGGTGACCGAAAGCCCGATCGCCATCAGGAACAGCAGGATGCCGTAAGCGAGGCCGTTGAACAGAAGCAGGAACAGTTGTTCCGCCATCGTCTCCGGCCTGGCTCTGATCGCCGAGCGCTACTTCGGGTGATCCGGGTCCTTCACGTCGGGGTAGCTCTGGAACTCGACATTCTCGAGCCGGCCACCCTGCCGTTCGACCTTGCGGAGATAGACGGTATTGACCGCGTCGCGGGTGTCGGGATCGATCCACAGCGGCCCGCGCGGGCTTTCGAACTTCGCGTTCTTGAGCAGATTGACCGTGGTGTCGGCGTCGACCTTGCCGTTCTGGGCGGTCAGCGCGTCATAGATGCCGTGCATGCCGTCATAGGCGGCCACGCCCATGAAATCGACGCGCAACTTGGTGCCGTACGCAGCTTCCCAAGCCTTCACGAAATCCTTGTTCACTTGCGAAGGATGCGCCGACGAGTAGTGGAACGCGGTGATCATGCCGATGCCGGGATCGCCCAGCTGGTCGATGACCGCTTCGTCGGTCACGTCGCCGGTCGAGATCAGTTTGATTCCCGCGGCCGCCAGTCCGGCATCCTGGTAGGCCTTCGCCATGGCGACGCCTTGCTCGCCCGACGGCAGGAACACGAACAGCGCATCGGGCTTGGCGTCCTTCACCCGCTGCATGAAGGGCGCGAATTCGGGGCCTTTCAGCGGCGAACGGTCGCTGGCCACGATGGTGCCGCCCGCGGCGGCGAAGGATTTCTTGTAGGCGCCCTCGGCGTTGATGCCCGGGCCGTAATCGGAAACCAGCGTGTAGACCTTCTTCAACCCGTTGTCGGCCGACCATTTCGCCAAGGTCGACGCGATTTCGCCGAGCGTGAACGAGTAGCGCACGATGTAGGGCGACTTCTCGGTGATGACCGAGGTGGCCGCGTTCATGATCACCATCGGCTTCTTCGCCTCGGTGGCGAGCGGCGCCACCGCCAGCGCTTCCGGCGTGATGGTGAATCCCACCAGCATGTCGACTTTGTCGTTGGTGATCATTTCCTGCGCCAGGCGCTTGGTCACGTCGCCGGCCGCGGTGTCGTCCTTGTCGACCAGTTCGATCTGCCGGCCGGCGATGGCGTTGCCGTGCTGGGCCAGAAACAGCTTCATGCCATTGATCATTTCGGTGCCGTAGTCGGCGAACGGCCCGGAATGCGCGACCAGGACTCCGATCTTGATCGGATCCTCGGCTTGCGCGGCGCCGCCGGCCAAAATGAGGGCAAGGATCGGGAGGGACAGACCCGCAGCAATCCGTATCATGGCGTTCTCCTCGGTGCTGTCGATTGTTGGGTTCGCGGGCGCGACAGTTCGCCTCGGTAAGATAGTCTTGAGTCCAACTATATGTTCGGCCGGGCGTTGGATACAATGGGATTCCGGCCGATGCGTCGGTCGAACTCAGGCGATTTGCGCGCCCACATCCGCCTTCGCCCTCGCGGGGTTGTGGCCGATCGCGAAGTCGTTGCGACCGGAGCGGTCGATCCCGCGCAGCAACCAGATCGGGCGCGTGGTGAAATCGACCAGATATCCGGCCAGCGCGCCCGGCGGCCTCTGGTGCCGGTCGAAGAATGACGATGCGGGCATATAGCGGATCGCCACGCCCGCGCGCCGCTTGGGCGAAAGGTTCGGGTTCGATCCATGAATCAAATAGACGTCATGGATCGACATTCCGCCCGGCTCGAGTTCGATGTCGAGCGCGGTGGCGGGATCGAAAAATTGCGACTGCACCTTTTCGGTCAGCACCAAGTCGGTGCGGTCCTCGCGCATATGCTCGAATAGCTCGCGATTGCGATGCGAGCCCGGAATCACGCGCAGGCATCCATTCTCGGCGGTCGAAGGATCGAGCGCGATCCAGACGGTCACGGTCGCCAGCGGTCGCATCGGCCAGTAGTGCCCGTCCTGGTGCCACGGCACTTCCAGCCCGTTCCCGCCGGGTTTGCAGAATATCTGGCAGCCCCATAGGACGATATCGGGTCCGATCGCGCCCTCGACCAGGTCGAGGATCGCGGGGTCGCGCGCCAGGTCGAGGAAATCCTGGCTGCCGCGGACGCCCTCGGCGTTGCGCCCTTCGATATGGGCGCTGACCAGCCGCTCCGGCCTGATCCCCGGATTTTCGGCGATCAACCGGTCGAGCGTGGCGCGCAACCGTTCGATCCGCGCCATCGGCAGGCGATATCGCGGAATGACGATCCCGGTCTGGCGGAACGTTTCGATTTCGTCGTCGGTGAGTCCGGCCACGCTTCCCCCATATTCCTTGTTTGCGGCGATTCTGCGCGATTTCCGAGCATTCCGCCAGATTTGTCGTCCGCCCGGCGATGCGCCAGGGGATGGTCGCCACGCGAGCAATTCGGGTTGAGTCGCTTCCCGTGCGCGTCTACTTTGCCTGCCGAGTCTGCCCGCTCGAATGTCTGGGATGCGGTGGACGCCACTCGGGGGGCATACCGGCGCATGGTAAAAATCGTCTATATCGAGCCGAACGGGAAATCGCGCGAGATCGAAGTCAAGGAAGGCTGGAGCGTGATGGAAGGCGGCGTCCGCAACGGCGTCGAAGGCATCGTCGCCGAATGCGGCGGCACCTGCAGCTGCGCCACCTGCCATGTCTATGTCGACGAAGCCACCTATCCCAAGCTGCCGCCGCCCGACGATATCGAGCGCGCCATGCTCGAAAGCGCCGCCGCCGAGCGCAAGCCGACCAGCCGGCTCTCCTGCCAGATCAGGGTCAGCGACAAGATCGCGGGCATCGTGCTGACCGTCCCCGACCGGCAGTATTGATGGGGCCAGCCATCGTCATCGTTGGCGCGTCGCATGCCGGCGCCCAGTTGGCCGACAGTCTGCGCCGCGAAGGGTGGGAAGGCGGCATCGTGCTGATCGGCGAGGAGGCGGACCCTCCCTATCATCGTCCGCCGTTGTCCAAGGAATTCCTGTCCGGCAAGCTGGACGAAGACCGCCTGCCCATCCGCGATGCGTCCTTCTATGCCGAACGGCGCATCGACACCCTGTTCGGGCGGCGCGTTGCGGCAATCGATCGGTCGGCCCGCGAAGTGGCGTTCGCCGACGGCGCGCGCATCGCCTATTCGGGCCTGGCGCTGACCACGGGCGCGCGTCCGCGGACGCTCGGCGTCCCCGGCGAAAAACTGACCGGCGTTTTCGTGCTGCGGACCGTGGCCGATGTCCGGGCGATCCGCGCCCATGTCGAGCGCGCCGAGCGCGCGGTGGTGGTGGGCGGCGGTTTCATCGGCCTGGAATGCGCGGCCTCGCTGCGCGGTATGGGCAAACAGGTGATGGTGCTCGAAGCCCGCGAGCGGCTGATGCCCCGCGTCATGCCGCCCGCGATGTCGAGTTTCTTTCTCCGGCTTCATGCCGATCACGGCGTCAGCATTCTGTGCGATTCCGTGGTGCGCGAGATCGCGGGCGAAGCCGGGCGGGTCACCGCCGTGGTCTGCGGCGACGGCACCGCGATTCCCGCCGATCTGGTGATCGTCGGCGTCGGCGTGGCGCCCAACGACGAACTGGCGCAAGAGTGCGGCCTCGCCTGCGGCAACGGCATCCTGGTCGACGAACACGCGCGCACCTCCGATCATTCGAT
>Ga0181537_10002387_pt1 | contig 16553 bp, 17 predicted proteins | sample PEATcosm2014_Bin_39_FD_119765 | JGI IMG/M metagenome (GOLD analysis project Ga0181537, IMG submission 119765) | Peatland microbial communities from MTU Mesocosm Facility, Houghton, MI, USA - PEATcosm2014_Bin23_10_metaG | ecosystem: Environmental > Terrestrial > Soil > Wetlands > Peat | place... | reverse complement strand
GGCTCGCGAAGGTCGAAACCGTCGGCGGCTCATCGAACCATGGCACCTCTGGGAACACCGCGACTGCTGCCGTTCCTCTCGCGGTCGTGGTGCCCTGCAACGAGAACTCTACTTGCAGTTCGCCTGGAAGCAAAGATTTTTGCTGAAGAACGGCATCACGTGATTCTGAAATCGATCCGCGACGGCGCTCGTGTGTGTGCCAGGATAGATCTCAAAGCTGTTCGCGATTCCATACTTGTCGAAGACATCGTGCAACTTGCCAGCATCGATGCGCAAGCCATCCTGGTCGCCGACGTCCATGGCGATGGCGCGATACTGCTTCAGATTTCCGATGTATTGGTCCACAAAAACCAGGGGCGCATTCGCTGCAAATTTTGCCTGTACCTCCGGCACCGGAACTCCGTCCTTTGTTGGCAGGTCGAAATACAGCGGAGGGTTCTTCGGGTCGGGAGCCCACGCCGCTGCTGTTGCAAATTGTGCTGCTCCGAATCCCGGCGACTGAGCAGCCAGTTCCGCCGCCGACTTCGCCTCTGAGACCTTCTTTTCGTTGGCGATCGCCATCTCTTTCATCCGATCCGCGGGAACGGGCCCGCCGCCAGTCATCGGCGAAAGGCAACAGGGGCTCATGATGTACAGCGCTCCAAAGACATCCGGGTGCTTCATCCCGATGCGCGAAGCTCCGTAGCCGCCCATCGAGTGGCCCGCCAAGCCTCGGCTGGTGCGTTCCGGAATGGTGCGGTAGTGTGCGTCAATATATTCCACCACATCGTGCGAAATGAAACGTTCGAAGTCGCCGGTGGTCACGGAGCTGGAATACATTGAGCCGTTGAAAATGGTCTTGGAATCCGGCAGAACAACGATCATCTCCTTTGCGCGCTGGGCGAAAGATCCCTCGATTGTCTGCGGTACATGAATCTCGTGCGTCCATTGCTCGGCGCCGATAGAGTAACCGTGCAGCGCATAAACAACTGGGTAGCGCCGCGACTTATCGCCGGCATAACTCGGCGGCAGGAAGACAATCACATCGCGGTCCACGGCTTCGCCTTCGAGGTTGCCCTCCATCGCAGCGGAGTGAATCTTGATGTGCTCTACCGCGACTGGTTTTGCTCCCGGAACCGGGTCAGGGACAATCGTCTGCACCTGGGCCGTGAGTGCTACTCCCGGTGCGATAGCCATTGTGATTACGCAGGCAATGAGAGACTTGTCTAGTTTCATCTGGACCCTTTCGACATTTCGGTTATTGCACGGAATAGGAGTAGATGTTCACGCTAAACGGGCGAACGGTAATAGTCTCGGGAAAGGCGCCGAGCGCCTGTTCTTCAATCTGAACTTCAGGCTTCTTGTCCACCTGCGCTGTTGCGTCGATGGAATTCGGAGCCATGCGATAAAGGTGTCCATTATCCGCGAGCTTCGCTCCGTTGATCGCGATCATGATGTGCTGCTGTGAATCCGATGGATTGAGTACGGCAATCGTGAGAGTCTTGCGATCTTCGCTGAGCGCTGAGCTGACATCGAGCGGATAGGTATCACTGCCGGGATTGACCGCAGGTTGGTCGCCGCCGGCCGGAAACGCCGGCTTCGGCTGCGGTGAGTCTCCGGACACCTCAACAGGGATAGTGCCGAAGTGATCGCGGTACATCTTGAACAGCATTCCGGTGGGGTTGAGGACTGCTTCCGTGCGGTTCGAACTCATCGTTGCGGTTGCGAAAGTCAATGCGCCCATTTGGAAAACATCGGAGTGGCGAAACATCTCGTGGAAGGCCCAGGCGTACGCGGGGACGACTTTGTAGGAGTCGCGATTGCCGCCGAAGTATGCCCACTCATCGATGGCGATGGGAACGGGCTTGGCGCGGAGCGCGGGAATGCGCTTGAGATATTCCTGGTAGTGCTCATATTTCGCACGGACCTGAACCGCCGGCGCGCGCTGCCACTCGATGAACGACAGAGGAGGATCGATAGGTACCTTCTTCTGCAGCTTCATGTCGGTATGTTGCGTGCCGGATGCGTAGTAGTGCTCGCTGACCATGTCAATATTGTCGAGGCAATTGAGGAGCATCTGGCCGGTCCAGTCGGCCGCGGAGAGGTAGTCAGGAACATACTGACCGTTGATGCGTCTCGCCTGGTCGGCCCCCTCCATCACGTCGGGCATGGCGCCGCCGGCGATAAGCTTGATGGAGGGATCGACCTTCTTCATTTCCCTGGCGAAGAGATTATGCTTCAACTCGAATTGAGGAAGCGAAATGGAACCCATTTGATAGTCGCCCCAGGGCTCGTTGCCAACACCCCAGAACTTTACGTGATACGGCTCGGGATGGCCATTCGCAGCGCGCCATTTGCCCATGGGCGTGCTGACTGCTCCGTTGGTGTATTCGACCAACTCGCGCGCGGACCATGCATCTCCGAAGCCTGCATTGACTGTGATGTATGGATCGACGCCAAGCAGCCGGCACAACGTCAGGAACTCATCGGTGCCAACGTCGTTGGGTTGCACCGCGTGCCACACGGGGTCGAAGATGGGCGGGCGCTTATCGATCTCGCCGACACCGTAGCGCCATTCATACGACGAGACGAAATTGCCGCCGGGAAAGCGGAGGATGCCAAAGCGCAACTGCTTCAGTGCGGCGATGACCTCCGGGCGGAAGCCGTCGATGTTGTCATCCGGCATCAGTGAGACCGCACCAACGTGAAAGGAGCCGGTGCCAGTGCCGGTGATCTCGAGAGTCGCGTCATCGGTATCGGCTGCCACTGTGTATCGAAGAGGAAACCTTCGGTACACAGCGCCGAGCGTGCGCAGGGTGACGGTCTGACGATCGGCGGCGGCCTTACCCCAGATGAGCATCACTTTGACCACCGCGCCGGGAGAGCTCGCCAGCACGATGCGTCCGGCGTAGGACTTGCCTTTGCGAACCGCGATACCGGACTGGCTGAAGCCATGTGGTTCCTTCACATCGAGCTTGATTAGAGGTGTCTGCTCTCCGGTATAGGGCGCCTTCGTGTCCATGGTGACCACATCGCCGCCGATAGGCGCCCACCATCGCGTAGGAATGCGATTGAAGCGCGGATTCCCTGCCGCATTACCCATCACAGGCGGTGGCTTGGGCGCGCTTGCAGCCACCGGGTAATAGAACTTGCGATCGACAAGCATCTCAGACCAGACGCCGGTGTTAACAATATCACCGCCGTGCTCGAGAAACTGGCCATAGATGTACTTCGAGATGGGCGCGCCGGTCTTGGTGGTGTCAATGGTGGCATTGACCGTAGGTGTCTGTGACAATAATGGGCCCGGTGCGGCCAACAGAGAAGCCATCAGCAATCCGAAAATCAGTGAGGATGTCTTCGGGGCTGCGATCTTCTTGAACGAGTGCATGGTCAGTCTCTCCGGCTCGCCTCTACTGTTCGATCGATACAACAGTGATTGATCTCGGTTCGATAGTCAGGGAGATCTTGCCGTCCTGAAGCTTAACTCCGGTTGACTTCGGCACAACTGTATTTGGGGATTCGAATGTATTGATACCGTCGACCGTGGGAGCAGTTAACGATTCCGCCTTGGTAGACTTCACCTTTATGCCGGCCAGGCCTACATCAATAGCGACGGGGTTTTCCGCGTCAAGATTAGTGATCTCGAGCAATAGCATCCCGTCTGCGCTTTTTGCGGCGATAGCGTCAATGCGTGGCAGGGAAACACCCCCATGGGTGTAGGAGCCCACGTCGAAGGCAACCGGAACTAACACGGCATCTTGAAATGGAACGTACATTTTGTAGACGTAGTAGGTCGGCGTCAGAACGAGTTTTTCTTTGTCGGTGAGGATCATCGCCTGCAACACGTTGATCATCTGCGCGATGTTGGCCATGCGGACGCGGTCGGCGTGACGGGCGAAGATGTTCAGGTTGAGAGAGGCGAGAATGGCGTCGCGAATGCCGTTCTGCTGGACAAGAAATGCGGGATTTGAGCCTTGCAGCGGCGCATGCCAGGCTCCCCACTCATCCACACTCAAGGTCACCTTCTTTTCCGGGTCGTACTTGTCCATTACGACCTCCTGCTTGCGCAGGAACTCCTCCATGAAGAGCGTCGATTTGAGGCTCTTCACGTACTCGTCCAATCCGAACTTCTCGGAGGGTGTCGATGGCGGCCAGCCGTTGGGAACGGTATACCAATGCAGCGAGACGCCGTTAATGTCCCAAGCCCAGGTGTGTTTCTTCCAGGCTTTCATCACGGCTTCGGTCCACTCGGTGTCTGGTGTGCCGGGACCCACGGCGATCTTCAGCATCTGGTCCTTGCCCCGCTGAGACGGATTCATGTTGAGGACGAAACGGCTGTACACCTTCATCAGGCTCACGTAGTAATCGGGCGTCATCGCGCCACCGCAATCCCAGCTTTCGTTGCCGATACCCAGGAATCCAACTTGGTACGGCTCGGGATGGCCGTTGGCGGCGCGCTCTTTGGCAAGTGCTGTGGGCGCTGCGGCGGTCATGTACTCAAGCCACTCGGCGGCCTCCTGCGGCGTACCGGAGCCGACGTTGACGGACACGTAAGGCGTGCTGCCGATCTGCTGGATGAAATCCATGAACTCGTCAGTGCCGAAGGCATTCGTATCGATCACGTCGCCCCATGCGGAGTTCACGGTGGCGGGGCGCTTGTCACGCGGCCCGATCCCCTTGCGCCAGTGATACTGATCGGCAAAGCAGCCGCCGGGCCAGCGGACGTTCGGCACCTTGATTTCCTTGAGGGCCGCAACCACGTCGTTTCGGATCCCTCGCGTATTTGGGATTGGTGAATTCGGCCCGACCCAGATGCCCTCGTAGAGCCCGTGTCCAAGATTTTCAGCGAACTGGCCGAAGAGGTTGCGATCGATCTTCGTTCCAGTCTTGGAGGCATCGATGGATAGATGAACAGTCTCCGCGGCAAAAACAGCAGCAGTCGATACCAGCAAAAGCAGAATGATGCGAACAACGAATCGGATATCAGCACCGAACTTCATGACCACTCCCTCGGAAAACGCCGCGGATCGACAGCGAGCGATCTTCGCTGTCCGGATGGCAGACCGCAGTACGGACGATCTATTCGTGTAAACGTTCTCTGGGTCTCGGACTATACAGAAATACCAGGGCAGTGAGCAAGTAATAAATCGATGTACTTTAGGGAAACAAGGACTTTCCTTCGTCGCGTACTGTGGCCGCTCATGACTCGATGATGGGGGCGATGCAACAGGGGTCGCAAGCCGTTAACCAGGGTATAGGAACCACGAAAAAGGGAGGTAGGCGAGGTTTTACAGGCGAGAGAATTCGGGTCTTCCATCTAAGTTACTGATAAATATGGTAGGCACGACTGGACTCGAACCAGCGACCTCTTCCGTGTCAAGGAAGCGCTCTAACCAACTGAGCTACGCGCCTGTAAAAGCATATGTTTGAGTTTATCAGGATCGTGGCGTCAGGGAAAGATGGGGCCGCGATTCGACGACTTGTTGTACCATCGTTGACTGGCGAAGGCCGATCCTCCGCAACAGACTGAACGCCATGAGTTGGATTCGACATGCTCCAACAGGACTTCAGGCGCCAGGGGGAAGGCAGGGATCCGCCGCCGATTCATGCTGCTATGTCCGAAGATTCAAATGGCTTACTGATCGCGTTCCGCACGGCTCCAAACCTGCTAACGCTGATACGCATTTGCCTGGCGCCGATTTTGGTGGCGGCAATTTGGGAGGGGCATTTTGCGCTCGGGTTTGGCCTGTTTGTGGTGGCGGGTTTGACAGATGCGCTGGACGGCATGCTGGCGCGGGTGCTGAAACAGCGCTCGATGCTGGGAGAGTATCTTGACCCGGTGGCCGACAAGCTGCTGTTGAGCACACTCTTCCTGGTGCTGACGCATATGGGGCTGATCCCAGCGCGTGTGACGGTGCTGGTTTTCGGTCGAGATGTGGGGATCCTGGTGGTGGCGGCCATTCTTTACGCGGCGGCCGGAAGGCGGGAGTTCAGTCCAAGTCTGTTTGGCAAAGCCAATACCCTGGTCCAGGTGGGTGCAGTGGCGGCAGTGCTGCTGCACCAACTGAACGCAGCTCAGTGGGTCTCAAACCTCAGTTCGGCTGCCTTGAACGCCACCATGGTGCTTACCGTGGTTTCGGGCCTCCACTATGCGTGGACCGCGTCGCGGCGAATGGGCACGCAAGGGACCAGCGGGACAGGCGGCAAGTGAGGCTGTCTCGGTGCACGGGCGTGCTAGCCAGTTGGAGTAGGGGGCTTAGTAGTCGTTCGGGGCTTCCTCTGGTTCGGCGGTTTCCTCAATCTCCATGTCGCGGAACTCTTCGGAGTCAAAGACTTCGCCACACTCCAGGCACTCGACAAACTCAGCGTCTTCGTGCCGGGAAACGATTCGTACCCTGGGGTGTTTGCAGATGGTGGCCATCGCTTCGGAATTGGTTGGATCAAGTACTCTTTCCGCCAGATTGTAGCGGTCTTTTCGAGAATTTAAAACGTGTATTTGTTGAATCTTTGATTCGTGGCCTCAGATTCTTTGTTCAGGAGTGGGATGGACTGCCGAGCGGGCTTGAAATTCCGACAGAATTGGTCGTATACTGAACACGGACCGAAGAAGTCGGATATTCAATGCTCAAGCTGACAAAGAAAGCGGATTACGGGCTGATGGCGCTCAAGTACCTGGCTGAGCACCCCGAAATGCCTGCGCTGAGCGCGAAGGATGTTGCTGATGCTTACGGGATTCCGCCGCAACTGCTGGCCAAGATCCTGCAATTGCTGACCAAGAATGGACTTCTACGGTCTCATGCGGGGATGAATGGGGGCTATGCGCTGGCGCGGGAAGCGCGCGAGATCTCGGCCTACGAGGTGATTCACGCGATTGACGGGCCGTTTTTCATTACTTCGTGCACGAAGGGCGCCAAAAGTTGCGAATTGACGCCAAGCTGCACGATCAAGGAGCCGCTGTCGCGAGTGAACGACACCATCGCCGGGGTATTGAAGAGTATCAGTATTCAGGATTTGGCAGAACACGAACAGCCCGCGGGACGTGTACGCGAGACTCACGGGTTGGTTTCCCTGACGTTGTAAGAGACTTGACGCGATAACGTTTTTCCTTCCGCTTTGAGCGGAGCAGAGCACTGATGAGGATGGAGACCGGAATGAGCAACTTTACGAGCACGGTGGAAGCACCTGCGGGCGTTAGTTTGCCGATTTATATGGATAATCACGCTACCAGTCCGCTGGACCCTCGGGTTCTGGAAGCGATGATGCCTTATTTCACCAGCAAGTTTGGAAACGCCGCGAGCCGGAACCACTCATTTGGGTGGGAAGCGGAGCAGGCCGTGGAGACGGCGCGCGAGCAGATTGCCAAGCTGATCGGGGCGACCGCGAAGGAGATTATTTTTACTTCGGGCGCGACGGAGAGCAACAACCTGGCCCTCAAGGGCATCGCGGAAATGTATCGCGAGCGCGGCAACCACATCATTACCCAGGTCACCGAGCACAAGGCCATTCTGGACACCTGCAAGCGCCTTGAGAAGAACGGCTACCGCGTGACGTATCTGCCGGTGAAGGCCGATGGGCTCATCGATCTGGAAGATCTGAAGCGGGCGATTGACGACAAAACCATCCTGGTTACGATCATGGCGGCCAACAACGAGATCGGCGTGCTGCAGCCAATCCGCGAGATTGGCAAGCTGTGCCATGCCCGGGGCGTCATCTTCCACACCGACGCAGTACAGGCGGTGGGCAAGGTTCCGGTGAACGTGATTGCGGACAACATCGATGTGCTGTCGCTCTCCGGACACAAGATTTACGGCCCCAAAGGCGTGGGTGCGCTGTATGTTCGGCGGCGCAATCCCCGAGTACAGATTGCAGCGCAGATAGACGGCGGCGGACACGAGCGCGGTATGCGGTCGGGCACGTTGAATGTTCCGGGGATTGTGGGCCTCGGCAAAGCGTGCGAGATTGCGTATGCGGAGATGGAAACAGAAGCGGCGTACCTGCGAGGGTTGCGCGACCGTCTGAAGGCGAAGCTGGAGTCGGAACTGGACTACATTCACGTGAACGGGTCATGGGAGCATCGGCTGCCTGGCAACCTGAACATGAGCTTTGTGTATGTCGAGGGCGAGTCGCTGTTGATGGGGATTAACGATGTGGCGGTTTCGAGCGGGTCGGCCTGCACATCGGCGACGCTGGAGCCCTCTTATGTTCTCAAGGCCTTGGGTCTTGGCGACGATGTCGCGCACAGTTCCATTCGATTTGGTTTGGGGCGCTTCAACACCCAGGCAGAAGTGGATTATGTGGCAGCCAAGGTGATCGACATTGTGAAGCATCTGCGTCAGCTTTCGCCGCTGTACGAGATGGTTTTGGAAGGCATTGATTTGACGAAGATTCAATGGGCGGCACACTAAGAACAAGTTCGCAGTTCTTAGTTCACAGTGGAAGGGTACGGACTGAAGAACCGGGAAATGCGAACTGAGAACTTTGAACAAAGAATTGCAACACGCGGCTTCCCCGCAGAGGAGAGAGACGATGGCATACAGCGACAAGGTAATTGACCACTACAACAACCCGCGCAATGTGGGCCAACTGGACAAGAGCTCGACGGAAGTGGGCACGGGCTTGGTGGGCGCTCCGGAATGCGGCGACGTGATGCGGCTGCAGATCCGGGTGAACCCCGAGACGCAAGTAATTGAAGAAGCCAAGTTCAAGACCTTCGGCTGCGGCTCGGCTATCGCGAGCTCTTCATTGGCGACCGAGTGGATCAAGGGCAAGACCGTAAGTGATGCGCTCGAGATTAAGAACACTGACATTGTGAAGGAACTGTCGCTGCCGCCGGTGAAGATTCACTGTTCGGTGCTGGCTGAGGATGCGATTCGCGCAGCTATCGGCGACTGGAAGAAGAAGAACGGCGTGGCAGAAACTGCGAACGCTGTGGCTGCTGCTCACTAAGATGCTTCCCCTTCCCTGCGAGGTGGCGCGACGGCACCCATAAGGTACCCGGTCGCGCCACCGTGAAGCATGAGATGAGGAAATGAAAAGGCAAGCATGTCAAACATGGTGACAATAGAATCGAAGCCGGCGCAGGGGTCTTTGGTAAGTCCAATGCAGGCGGCGAATAAGCCAGTCGGGCCTAGCCAGAGCCTGCAGGTGACGGAGCGGGCAGTGAAACGCATTCGTGTGGCCATGGCCAAGGAAGGCGTGTCGCCGGATGAAGGCGGACTTCGGCTGGGCGTGATGGGTGGCGGCTGCTCGGGGCTTTCATACTCGATCAAATTCGATTCGCAGCCGCGCGAGCGCGACCGGATTTACGAGTTCCACGGCGTTCGGGTGTTTGTGGACCCGAAATCATTCTTGTATCTGCACGGCATGACGCTGGACTACGAGGAAACGCTGATGCGGCAGGGATTCAACTTCATCAATCCGAACTCGACGCGCTCCTGCGGCTGCGGTTCATCATTCTCGTCTTAGCCCATTGGCGCCGAGTCCAGTAAGTAAGGTTGAGTCATGTTGAATGTTGTCGATTCCGCGGTTCCCGTCGCATGCTGGTCCTGCTCTGTGGCGCACAACGATTCCACACTATTCTGTCCCCATTGCAGCAAAATTCAGCCCGCCGCGGCGGGCGATTTTTTTCGGGTGTTCGGTTTGGAACGCCAGTTCGCGATTGATTTGCCCGCGTTAGAGCTGGAGTTTCACCGGCTGAGCCGCAAGGTGCATCCGGACCGGTTCGCACGCGCCACAGAAACGGAACGGCAGTTGAGCCTGGCGGATACGGCGCTGCTGAACAATGCATATCGCACGCTGAAGGATCCGCTGCATCGCACCGGATACTTGCTGAAGCTGGAAGGCGCGGAGATTGGCGAGGAGTTCGCCGGCAAAGATCGAAAGGACCAGACCGATCCTTCGCGGGTTCCGGCCGATTTGCTGGAAGAAGTATTCGAACTGAACATGCAGTTGGAAGAAATGCGCATGGCGCGGAAGATCGGCGAAGAGGATCTTCAACTGCTTGCAGATTTGAAACACGCGAAGACTAAGTTTGAAGGCTTGCTGGACGCAGTGGACCGGGATCTGCGCATGCAGTGGCAGGTGTGGGATGCAGCCGATCCGGCCGCACGCCAGACCGCGCAAAAGACGATGGTGGCGCTGCTGGACCGGCGGCGCTACTTAAGCAATCTGGTTCGCGACGTAAATGAAGTTCTGGGAGCTGAATAGAATCGCATGGCGGAATCGACCTTGAATGGCCGCGTTGTTGGAATCGACTTAGGAACGACGAATTCTCTGGTCGCCTATATGCAGGGCGATGCACCGGTGGTGATTCCGGGCGTGGACGGATCGAATCTTGTGCCGTCAGTGGTGGCGCTCGATCCAGTTCCCGGGGATGGCGGCCGCCCCACTGTGACGGTGGGCAACACGGCGCGGAAGGCTCTGATCGAGACGCCGGAGCGGGTGATCTATTCGGTCAAGCGGCTGATGGGGCGGGGCCTCGAAGAGATACAGGACGAGCTGCGGTTGTTTCCATTCAGGCTGGCGGAGGACATGGAAGCCGGCGAGGTGCCACGCATCCGTCTGGGCGAAATGAAGTTCACACCTCCTGAGATATCGGCATACATTTTGCGGCAGCTGAAGCGGAATGCGGAGCGGTTCTTCGGTGCGCCGGTGACCCAGGCCGTGATAACTGTTCCGGCTTACTTCAATGACGCGCAGCGGCAGGCTACCAAGGATGCCGGACGGATGGCTGGTCTCGAAGTGCTGCGTCTGGTCAATGAACCCACTGCGGCCGCGCTGGCATATGGGTTGGACCGTGCCAAGGAAGGCACGATTGCGGTTTATGACCTGGGCGGCGGAACATTCGATATTTCGATTCTGAAATTGCGCGACGGCATCTTCGAAGTGCAATCCACCAACGGCGACACACACCTGGGTGGCGACGATATAGACAACCTGCTTCTGGCGATTGCCCTTGACGAGATATACGCCGAGCACGGAGTGGATCTGAGAGGGCATCCGGGCGCGGTGCAGGCGTTGCGCAAGGCGGCCATCGAGGGAAAGATCAGGCTTTCGACGGAGCAAAGTGCGAGCTTCGATATTGAGCTACCCAACGGAGATCGCTACCAGCGCGAGATTCCACGCGAGGTCTTCGAGTTGCTGATTGAGCCGGTACTCAATCGAACCGTTGGGCCTTGTAAACAGGCGCTGACCGATGCGGGGATTACGCCGGAAGAGATTGATGAAGTGGTCCTGGTGGGCGGATCGACTCGGATTCCCGCGGTTCGCCAACTGGTGGACGAGCTATTTCATCTTTCGGGTCGAGGGAAGAAGCCGCATATCGAGCTGAATCCGGACGAAGTGGTGGCGCTGGGCGCCGCTGTGCAGGCGGATATTCTGGCGGGAGCCTCGAAGACAACCGAAGAGATGCTGCTGCTGGACGTGACGCCGCTTTCCCTGGGGATTGAGGCGCTGGGCGGCACTGTGGCGCGGATCATCCAACGCAACTCGACGATTCCGGCTTCGGCGACAGAGCACTTTACCACGGGCGTGGACGGACAGACCAACGTGGCGATTCACGTGGTGCAGGGTGAGCGGGAACTGGCGGCGGATTGCCGGTCGCTGGCGCGATTCGACTTGAAAGGGATTCCGCCAATGTCCGCCGGGCTGCCGCGGATCGAGGTAAAGTTTCTGATCGATGCGGACGGCATTCTGAAGGTGACGGCACGCGAACAGAGGAGCGGGCAGGCCGCAAAGATTGAAGTGAAGCCGACGTATGGATTGACGGACGAGCAGGTGGAGAGCATGATCCTGGATTCGTTCGATCATGCGGAAGAAGATTTTGCCAAGCGCCTGCTGATCGAGGCGCGCATTGAGGCGGATAAGATTCTTGAGTTGGTGGAGCGCGCACCGGAAAGCCCCGCATGGATGCGCTTGAGCGGCGAGGAACAGGCAGAAATAGCTGCGGCGCGGGACCACCTGGCCAGCGTGAAATTGAGCGAGGATTCGTCAGCGATTCGTCAGGCGACCCTTGACCTGGACCACACCACGCGACGCTATGCGGAATTGCAAATGGATGCCGCAGTTAGCGCCGCGATTCGCGGCAAAACTATGGAAGCGGCCGATGAGGATCTGGGCGAAGCGGTGACCGCTCCACATCCGATGGCGGCTGCGGAATTCAAGTAAGGCTGGTCAGCAAGTCAGCGGGTCAGCACGAGGAGTTTGGAGCTATGAGCGAAGCTAATGGAAAGAGCATTCCCGCCGACAAGCTGGTGCGCGTGACGTTTCAACCGGAAGGCAAGACGGTGGAGTTCGAGTTCGGAACACTGCCCTATGATCATCACGGCAGGCCGATGAGTTTCCTGGATGTGGCGGAGAATTTCGATATATTTCTTGATCACGCCTGCGGCGGCGTCTGCGCCTGCACCACCTGCCACTTGTGGATCAAGGACCAAGAGGGGATCAGCGAGGCGGAAGACGATGAGATCGACCGTATGGACATGGCGGCCGACCAGCAGTTGAACTCGCGGCTGGGCTGCCAAGCTGTGATTACGCAGCCTGGCGACTACGTGGTGGAGATTCCCAAGTGGAACCGCAACTATGTCTCCGAGGGCAAGCCGCTGACGCTTGCGGAAGGGAAGTAGGGAAGACCATGGCGCGCGAGATTCTGTGGACCGACGCTGAAGAGATCGGCATCCAGTTGCAGGAAAAATTTCCGAATCTTGATCCGTTGACGGTGCGGTTTACCGATTTGCACCGCTACGTCACCGAGCTTGAAGGATTCGCCGACGATCCGGCGAAGTCGAACGAGCCGAAGCTGGAAGCCATTCAGATGGCCTGGCATGAGGAGTTTGAGGACGCCAAGGGATAGGCGCGCCTCTTCAAAGTAGATGCTGAAGCCCTCGGCTAGGGGCAATTGCCCTAATCACTCGCAGCGAATTCTTCCGTCCAGCCGAACGAGCCTTCGAAGTGCTGGAATTCCTTTTCTTTCCCCGGTATGAGATAGACGCTGATTACATCGAAGCGGGAGGGCGGAGCTGTCTCCTGGGGCAACTGTCGTACGTACTGGCGGGCCAGACGTCGGAGCGTGTGGCGCTTGTGCGAGTCTACGGCAACCTCGGCAGGTGTGAGGTCGTGGGCGGTTCGGGTCTTTACTTCGATGAAGCAAAGCATGGGTCCCAGCCATGCGATCAGATCGATGTCACCGGGTAGATTGCCTGAAGACCACCGACGCGCCACCACGACATAGCCTTTGCGGCGCAGGTAGAAGAATGCTGCGACTTCGCCATCGATTCCGACGATCAGGTGGGCGGGCATGCCTGCAGCACGGACTCGCCGCCGAGTGATGCTGTTCAGGCCGGCAAGGGCACGCTCTTCTCCCCCGATACGTAATTGATCCAGCCAAGTCATGAGAAACCATTCTCGGCTTGTTGAGCGAAAGGCGCAAATGCCGCAGAGCTGAGTGCTGTGAGAACCCACCCTTGACGCATGAAACAAGATACGCGACAAGGATGGGGCCGCAGAGCATTTGTAACTCAAGCAGTTACGACTTCGGGGGTGCTGGCGAGTTCGTGTTCCTCTTCGACCTGGGTGAGCGCTTCCTCCAGAATGTCGAGGGCGACTGTTGCTTCGTGCTCGTTGACGATAAGCGGAGGGCAGAGGCGGAGCGAGGTCTCGCCGCAGCCGAGCATCATCAGACCTTTTTCGAAAGCGAGAACCTCCACGCGGTTGCGCAGTGCGGTGGCTGGCTCGCGAGTAGTTTTGTCTTTCACGAGTTCAATGCCGATCATCAAGCCGCGCCCGCGCACATCGCCCACCAGCGAGTGGGTGCGCGTCCAGTTGCGGAGCCGCTCCAGCATCAACTCGCCCACGCGGGCGGCATTGTCAATCCCTTCGCGCTCGAGGACATCCATGGTGGCCATAGCCGCGGCGAGAGAGATAGGGTTACCGCCGAAAGTTGAGGCATGAGAGCCGGGGACCCAATCCATGATCTCTGCCCGCGTCATGCAGATGCCGAGAGGCATACCAGAGGCGATGCCCTTGGCCATGCAGACCATATCCGGCTCAACGCCAGAGTGCTCAATGGCCCACCACTTGCCGGTGCGTCCGGCGCCACACTGAACCTCATCGGCCACCAGAAGAATGCCATGGCGGTTGCAGATGGCGCGCAATTCGCGGAGGAAATTGGCAGGGGCCTCCACATAGCCGCCTTCGCCTTGAATGGGTTCGATGAAGATGGCGGCGACCTCTTCGGGAGCAAGGATAGTTTTAAAGAGCTTCTCCTCAATGTATCGAGCGCAGCCCAAATTGAAGACTTCCTGAGCTTCCGGACTGCCGGTGCAGCCGCGGTAGGTATAGGGAAACGGGATGTGGGTCACGCCGGGGACCAAGGGCGAGAAGCGACGTTTTTGTTGGGGCTTGGAGCCGGTGAGCGAGAGCGCACCCATGGTGCGGCCGTGGAAAGCGCCGAGGAACGAGATAACCTGCTTCCGGCCTGTGTGGTAGCGGGCAAGTTTCAGGGCGCACTCGATGGCCTCGGCGCCGGAGTTTCCGTAGAAGAATTTATGCGGGCCGGGCATAGGGGCCACGGCAGAGAGGCGGTCTGCGAGGTCGGTGAGAGGCTCGTGATAGAAATCGGTACCAGAGATATGGATCAATTCGGCCGCCTGCTTCTGAATGGCAGCAACAACTTCGGGATGACAATGGCCGGTGGAGACCACGGCAATGCCCGCGGCGAAGTCGAGAAACTCGTTGCCGTCTACATCTTCCACACGGACGCCGCGACCGCGCCGGGCCACAAGCGGGTAAGAGCGGGTATAACTGGGCGAGATGAGACGGGTGTCAGCGGCGACGGCTGCCAGGGCCTTCGGTCCGGGCAGTGGACAAACGAGTTTGGGTCCGAATTGAGCGTGCAGTTCTTGCTTGGTCATAATCAATCTCCTCGGCAGATTCGGTTGTGTGGCCGCAAACCATAGGCATATGGATAGAGAACGGCCACGGATCCCCAAGTGTGGGATCATCCAGTTCTGCGAACCCTGCAGGGTTCGAAAAAAAGCAGGCGAGGATCTTCGCGCAGCAGATACTAATCGCTGGCGAAGAGGCTAGGTCGAGTGCGGGTAGGGAGCACGCGGAGGTGCTTTCTGGGGCAGATGCTCCGGGCGCGCGAACGCGACCAGCGCCTGTTGGGCGCAAGCGACATCGGATTGGAAATGTCCTTGTGCATTGAATTCCCGCTGCCGTGAGGATAGAACATCCTTACAACTCCTGTACAGTTTCTTTATGGCGCGGGGCAAGACGATTGCGCACAACCATATCGCAGGCAGCGGGAATTGGCTTCATTCCGCGCAGGTTAAGATTGGAGCAACTTCCTGGCGATCGACTTCGAGGAAAGCGTTGCGGATCCGCAGGCGAGTCTTAGAATCCTGACGGTGGCTTCTTGTCGAATGCGGTCAGCGGCACCAGCGCTGCTGGGGCATCGCCGTCGAGCGTAACCGTGCCGTGCTCAAATATCTGGAGCGCCGCATCGTCGGATGTCATTGCCATCCAGCAAACGACTCCCTTCTTGAGTATGCTGCAGACTGTTTCCAGGGTGCGCTTGACTTCGGGATGGCCAATGAGAGTGCCTCCGACACGCTCAATCCAAACGCCGTGGACGCCCAGCGCATAGGTTCCATAAGTTGGATTGGAAACGTCGAACGACTTCTTAATGCCCTCCGATGCGCCCTGGGCAACGCTGGGAAGATCCCATTCGGTTATGTCCTGGCCGAAACACGCAAAGGGCAAAGCCACAACCACGATCAACGATGGAGGTGTGCCGTGACGCGCGGTCAGGGCAATCTGGGCGCAGGCCAAGCCTTTCTTTGTGTCTTCGGTGGGCGCATTTTGTGCCGCTTGCTGTTGCACTGCTGGAACCGACGGCGCCGAATCGATCACCTCCCATTCGGAGGGAATGCTGTAGGTGAAGCCGATGTCGCTTGAGTGGGTCTGGGACGCAGGGGCCGCGGCGGCAGACTGGGCCAGAAGAGGCATGCTCAAGATGAGGAGGATTGCCGGAAGAGCTCGTGCCCTCATGATGGGCGCAAGTCTAGCATAATGGCGGCAAAGCACGAATGCCGGCCGAGAGGCGATCCAGGGGAATCGCACGAACGGCCGACGAAAGTACGTTGACTGATAGAACGGCTTCGGCTGGGCTCAAAAACTGCTGTTTTCCGCCTAAAACCCTTGATTCCCGACGAAGTGCCGATCGTAAGTCCTTTGTTTCGGGGGGAGTGAGTTTCGGCCTGTATTTTTAAGTTGTTTGTTTTCCGTTGGTTGTAATCTTCCATTTTATGTAACCTGTTTGTTTTCATATACTTGTCGAAAAATAGAGGGGGTGGGGGTACCTGTTTTTGGGGGGTACAGACCAGCTCATTCCAGGCGAGCTGAAGGAATTGAGGGATTTGTGGTCTTTGGGTGGGCATGAATCGATTGTGCGCGTTTCCGCGAATTACACTGCAAACTCCGGGAAAAGATTGGGGTATCTTCCCGGATTGGCAGTGCTTGCACCAAGGCCTGTTTTGGCTTTGCCAGGGCCTGTTTTCGCTTCGTGGGAACAG
>Ga0181537_10002386_pt1 | contig 16562 bp, 15 predicted proteins | sample PEATcosm2014_Bin_39_FD_119765 | JGI IMG/M metagenome (GOLD analysis project Ga0181537, IMG submission 119765) | Peatland microbial communities from MTU Mesocosm Facility, Houghton, MI, USA - PEATcosm2014_Bin23_10_metaG | ecosystem: Environmental > Terrestrial > Soil > Wetlands > Peat | place... | reverse complement strand
GCCCACGCGCTCGACCTGATGGAGCAGAGAAAGATCACCTCGCTCATGGTGGTGAGCGATGGCAAGGAGTTGCAAGGCGTGGTCCACCTGCATGATTTGTGGGGAGTGGAACTGGTCTGACGCAGGTTTACTGAAAACCAATTTCTGCCGTCGCTGCCTGATTACTGCCTGGAGCCAATTTTCTTCCGGAGCGCTGTCTTCACATTCTTCTTCGCTGCTGTTTTCGCGGCTTTCCGCGCGGTGAAGCTGTGGTGATGCGCGACCATATTCACCTTCAGCCCCAGAAAACTCACGCCTTCGGCTTGCAGGTGCAGGCGCTGCTCAAAGCCTTGCTCTCCACTGAGTAGAATTTTTCCGCCCGCGCCGACGATGCGATGCCATGGCAGTCCCGCGCTCTCCGCGTGCAAGGCCCAGGCTACCTGACGGGCCGCGCCAGGGTAGCCGGACGCGTACGCAATGTCTCCGTAGGTCGCAACCTTGCCGCGCGGCACGCGGCTCACCTGCCGCAGCATGTCACGAAACATGCTGGTTTTCAGCGGCTCTTTCGCGTGTGCGTCTTTCACTTTGTTTTCACTCCACTCTTCTTTGCCGCTGCGTTCGCGATAACTTTTCGCATGATCGGACGCTTTGGCGAGCGGCGGGCCGCAACTTGAAAATCTGCATGAACGAAGGTCGGCATCACTCCTGTCCACACAAACGCAGGCGGCAGTTTTTCTTTCAACTCCTGCGGATAGCCTTCGATGATCTTCGCTCCCTTGCTGCGCGCGAACTCTACGGCGGCCTCCAGCACCGCGACCGAAAGGCCTTTGCCGCGCGCTTTCTTGTCGATGAAGAAGCAGCTCACCGACCACACTTTTTCTTCGTCCACCGGAGCCAGAACCTTGGATTTGCCGAGCCGTACGTATTCTTCGCGCGGTGCTACAGCGCACCACGCCACGGCGCGCCCGTCTTCATAGAGCAGCACTCCAGGCTCGTGCCCGGCATCCACCAGCGCACGCATCGCCGAACGATTCCCTACGCTGCCATTGGACTTGAACTCCGCGAGCGGCAGCCTCCACGTCATGCACCAGCATCCGCCGCAGGCGCCGCGCGGGCCGAAAAGCGTTTCAAAGTCGTTCCATGTTTCGGGAGTAAGTGGCTTCCAATTTCGCAGTGGCTTCATGGCGGTCAAGAATACTAGGTTTCAGAGCACAGTTCCAAACATGCGTGTCTATGCAGCGGACTAGGCGATTGTCCTGAGTACCTCGTGGGCAAAGCAGGGTTATGATCGAGAGAGCATGGAATCTTTCGAACACCGCTGGCACAAGTTTCTTCCCAAGTCTGTTCTCAGCCTGAAGGGATACACTGCACGGATCTTTGCCGCTGATCTTGCGGCGGGCGTGACAGTGGGCCTGGTGGCTCTGCCGCTTGCCATGGCGTTTGCCATTGCCAGCGGACTGACGCCGCAGGCAGGCATCTACTGCGCCGTGGTTACGGGCTTCATCATCTCGCTGCTCGGCGGCAGCAAGATGCAGATTGGCGGACCGACCGGCGCGTTCGTCGTGGTGATTGCAGGAATCCTCGCCAAGCATGGCATTCACGGACTCTTCCTCTGCACGATGATGGCCGGAGTGATGCTGGTCATTATGGGCGTCACAGGACTGGGCAAGGCGGTGCAGTTCATCCCGCGCCCGGTGGTGATGGGCTTCACCAACGGCATTGCCGTGTTGATTGCCAGCACGCAAATTCGCGACTTCTTCGGCTTGCGGCTGGAGCACAATCCCGGAGAGTTCTTTGCGCGCATGAAGGAGTTGGTGGAGCACGCGGGCACCGTCTCGTTGCAGGCAACGGTCCTGGGCGTCGCGGCACTGGCCATCATTCTGCTCACGCCACGGGTCACGAAGCGCGTCCCTGGATACATCGTCGCGCTGATCGCCGGCACTGCGGCGGCGGCGTTGCTGAAGCTCCCGGTGGAAACCATTGGTTCGCGCTTTGGCGGCATTCCCTCCGGACTGCCGCACTTGCAGATTCCCGAGTTCCACACCGCAATGGTGCTGCCGCTATTCTCCTCGGCGGTGACGATTGCCATGCTGGGCGCGATTGAGTCGCTGATGTCTGCGGTGGTAGCCGACAGCATGAGCGGAGACAAACACAATCCGAATGTTGAACTGGTAGCGCAAGGTATCGCCAACATTGTCTCGCCGATCTTTGGCGGACTGCCTGCTACGGGTGCGATTGCACGGACGGCTACCAACATCCGCTCCGGGGCGAAGACTCCGATGGCGGGGATCATTCATTCCATTACGCTGCTGGCTGTGCTGCTGTTTGCTGCGCCGCTGGCCCGCTTCATTCCCATGGCCGTGCTGGCGGCGATCCTGTTTGTGGTGAGCTACAACATGGGGCAGTGGGGAGAAACACTGCGGCTGTTGCGCGTGACGAAGTCGGCGGTTGCGGTGTGGCTGGTCACCTTTGGACTTACGGTGATGGCCGACCTGACAACGGCGGTCGAGTTCGGAATGATTCTAGCGGCGCTGACGTTTATCCGCAGCGTGGCGGAGACCACATCGGTTTCTCCGGTGACCAAGGACTACATTCTTACGGGCCGCGCTCATGTGCTGCATGACAAGCACATTCCGGAGTACGTGGAGGTCTTCACCGTGCAGGGCGCGCTGATGTTTGGCGCAGCACAGAAGCTGGAAGTGATTCTGCACCACATCGCTTCCCTGCCTCCTATTGTGATTCTGCGGCTGCGCGGCATGAGCGCGATTGACTCCACCGGGCTCGGTGCAATTGAGGACATAACCACGCGCCTGCATGATTCCGGACGACATTTGTTACTGTGCGGGGCCAAGGAGCAACCGGCAAGACTCATTCATCAAAAGGTGTTTGAAGAGAAGATCGGCGCGGAGAATATCTGCTCCAACATTCAGGCTGCACTGGACCGGGCAGAGCAGATTGTGAGGAAGCAGGCGGCGGAGAGTCAGGCATAGGCAAAAGCTGGAGAAGAAGCGGAAGGCGAGAATGTAGCTCAATCCTGCCGGGTCCAGAAGCTGTCCCCGCCGATCATGGCTCCAAAGCCGCAGAAGGCCACGAGCCCAAGGGTGATGAGCAATCCCCTTCCGTGAAACGGGCTTGTTATGCGCTCGGGTTGAACGTAACGCCAAGCCGAACGCATAAAGAAACCCACTCCCAGGAACGCACCGAAGAGCGCTCCGCAGAAAAAGCGTACGGCTCTTGAGAAGCCATCATCGAGTCCGTCAGACATGGAAACAGAGTAGGACGGTTGACGACCTTGTGCAAGCACTCCACTTAGAGAAATGTCATGGCGAGCGCAGGGGGAGCGGGCTTATCGCTCTCCCGGAGTCGAGCCACCATTTGTTTCAGCCAGCGACTTCCCCCAACCCTCAGCCAAGTCATGCCAGTGCGGATTGCTCAGTTCGATGAGCCACTCCTTCTTTGCCCTGTTCCATTTCTTCAACTGCTTCTCGCGTGAAATCGCTGTCCGGATGTCACTGTAACGCTCCAGAAGCACGAGGCGCGTGGTGTTGTACTTTGCGGAGAAGCCTTCGATGAGGTGGTTCTTGTGTTCAAAGACACGCTTCTCGATGTTGCTCGTAACACCGATATAAAGCACGCGCCGGGAGACGCTCTGCATGATGTACACATGACAGCGGTGATCTCGGTTCATGCTGAAATTCTCGGTCAGCAACATCCATCGGGCAGTGATCGCTGCCGCTCGCGGATGTGATACGAAACAAAAGGTGGCTCGACTGCGGACGCGCGAGCGCGCGCCCTCCGCTCGCCATGACAGTTTCTTTCTTCGCATGACAGTTTCTTCTTCCACCATGGGTGACCATGGATCGCAGAAAAAGGGCGCCGCTGTTGCGACGCCCTTCTACTTGCTGAACTCTGCGATGAAACTATTTTGCTGATGCTTGTGCAGCCTTGGCGCCTTCTTTCAGAGCCTCAGCCTTATCCGTCTTCTCCCATGTGAAGTCAGGATCGGTGCGGCCGAAGTGGCCGTAGGCTGCGGTCTTCTGGTAGATGGGGCGGCGCAGGTTGAGCGACTCGATGATGCCCTTGGGGGTCAGCGAGAAGTTCTTGCGGACGAGATCGCCGAGGACTTCGCGGCTTACTGTGCCCGTGCCAAAGGTATCCACCAGAACGCTGACCGGCTCGGCAACGCCAATGGCGTAAGCGAGCTGAACTTCGACGCGGTCGGCGAGACCGGCGGCGACGATGTTCTTGGCGATGTAACGCGCCATGTAAGCGGCGGAGCGATCCACCTTGGTTGCGTCCTTACCACTGAATGCGCCACCACCGTGACGGCCCATGCCACCGTAGGTGTCCACGATGATCTTGCGGCCGGTGAGTCCGGTGTCACCCATGGGTCCGCCAACAACGAAGCGGCCTGTGGGATTGATGTGGTACTTGGTGTTTTCGTCCAGCAGTTTGGAAGGCAGCGTGGACTGGATGACGAACTTGAGAATGTCTGCGCGGAGTTGCTCGGTGGTAACCGCTTCCGCATGCTGAGTTGAAATGACGACGGCGTCAATGCGCAGCGGCTTGCCGCTTTCGTCGTACTCCACAGTGACCTGGCTCTTGCCATCAGGACGCAGATACGGAAGCTTGCCGCTCTTGCGTACTTCGGTCAATTTCAGGACCAGTTTGTGAGCCAGCGAAATTGGCATCGGCATCAGCTCAGGCGTTTCATTGGTGGCATAGCCGAACATCATGCCCTGATCGCCAGCGCCGCCGGTGTCCACGCCCATGGCGATATCGCCACTCTGCTTGTTGATGCTCGAAATCACCGCGCAGGTGTTCGAGTCGAAGCCGTAGAGGGCGTTGTCATAGCCGATTGAGCTGACGACGCCGCGCACCAGGGCCTGGAAATCAACATAGGCGCTGGTGGTAATTTCCCCCGCGATGACGACCAGGCCGGTGCAGGTGAGAGTCTCACAGGCTACACGGCTGTACGGGTCCTGCTCGAGGCAGGCGTCGAGGATTGCATCAGAAATCTGGTCTGCGATTTTGTCGGGATGCCCCTCGGTCACCGACTCAGACGTAAAGAGAAACCGGTTGTTTGACGACAATGTGTTGCCTCCTAAGAGCTATCACCGCTGCGACTCCGGACAGGAGAGGGTGCAACAAGCCGGAGTTCCGGAGGATAGCTGAGGGAAGTGTATCGTGCTCAAGAGCTTGTGAACAATGAGGTGGAAGCCCGAGAGCAACATCAGGCAGTGAACGGGGAGTTCCGGGGGGCGAGTGGGGAGGGCAGGTTGCACAGGTTTCGCAGGTTGGACAGGTTACACAGGTTGGAGAGCAAAGGCGGAGACAAGACCAGAGGCAAGGCAACGACCCACCCTGTTGCCAAAAGCCGGCGACAAGGGTAGGCAGCCACTGAAGCACCCGCGCAGGCACTGACTATCCTGTTCCAACTTGTTACAATCAGCTTTCACCATTTCAAGACGGGAACCCATTTCATCTATGCAACGCTGGTCCAAACTGTTCATTCCTACGCTTCGCGAAGCTCCGGCTGACGCGGAAGTTGCAAGCCACAAGTTCCTTGTTCGCGCCGGCTATGTACGGCAGTTGGCGGCGGGGATTTACTCCTATCTCTATCTTGCGCAGAGAACCATTCTCAAGATCACGAATATTGTGCGCGAGGAGATGGACACCATCGGGCAGGAGTTCTACCTGCCAGCGCTGAATCCGCGCGAGATATGGGAGGCGAGTGGGCGCTGGGATGTGATGGGCGACAATATGTTCCGGCTGAAGGACCGCAAGGGCGCGGACCTGTGCCTGGGCATGACTCATGAAGAGGTCATGACGGACATTGCGCGCAAGGAATTGCGCAGCTACAAGCAGTTGCCGCAGATCTGGTACCAGATTCAGACGAAATTTCGCGACGAGCCGCGCCCCAAGAGCGGGCTGCTGAGAGTGCGCCAGTTCACCATGAAAGACGCGTACTCCTTCGACGTGGACCGCGCGGGATTGGACAAGAGTTTCGATCTGCACGATGCGGTGTATCGCCGCATTTTTGACCGCTGCGGGCTGCAGTATGTGGCCGTGGAGGCGGATTCGGGTTCGATGGGTGGATCGCAGTCGCAGGAGTTCATGGTCTATACCGACGCGGGCGAGGACCTTGTGGCATCTTGCGGCAAGTGCGGCTACGCGGCGAATCTTGAGAAGGCTACTTCAAAGCTGGAAGCCGTTGAGGAACTGGCAGCCACGGCCAGCGGGGCGCGCGAAAAGGTTCACACTCCAGGAACGAAGACGATTGATGAGGTCGCGGCGTTCCTGAAGACTCCGGTGAACAACAATATGAAGTCGCTGGCGTACGTGATGACCGATGTGGCTGCGAAAGGTGAGGCGATCAGTCGTCCGCTGCTGGTGCTGATGCGCGGCAACGATCAGATGAACGAGGCCAAACTCTCCGGGGCGATCGGTGGACGCGAGTTCCGTCCCATGCAGGAAGAAGAGATTGTGAAGTACTTTGGCTCTCCGGCGGGATACTTGGGTCCGGTGGGACTGAAGCTTGCGAAGGCAGTGGAGCACGTTGGCGGAAGCAAGGGCAAGGCCGGATACATAGGCGATGCCGATGCGTTCGTGGTCATCCTGGACAAGGCTCTTGAAGGACGGAAGAACCTGGTAGGCGGAGCCAACGAGCTTGACCATCACTTCAAGGGGCTGACGGTTGGCGTGGACTTTGAGGTGACGACGTGGGCCGACCTGCGCAACGTGGTTGAGGGCGAGGGCTGCCCGCGCTGCGGCGAACCGATGAAGCTGGGCAGGACGGTCGAGATTGGCCACATCTTCAAGCTGGGTACGAAGTATTCGGAGTCGATGGGCGCGAAGGTGCTGGACAAGGACGGCAAGGAAGTCACGCTTATTATGGGCTGCTACGGCATCGGCATTGAGCGCATTTTGACCTCATGCATCGAGCAGAATCATGATGACAACGGCTTCTGGCTGGCGCCGTCGATTGCTCCGTTCACGGTGGTTGTGGTGCCGACGAACGTGAAGGACGCTACACTGTTTGCGGCCAGCGAAAAGATTGCTGCCGAGTTGGAAGCCGCCGGGTACGACGTGCTGCTCGACGACCGCGACGAACGCCCGGGTGTAAAGTTCAAGGACGCCGACCTGGTTGGTATCCCGTACCGCATTAATGTTGGTAAGCTGCTGGCCGAAGGCAAAGTGGAAGTGGTGGAGCGCGCCAAGTCGCAGAAGACAGAGGTTGCAGTGGACGAGATGCTGTCGCATTTGCAGGGCCTGTTCAACCCGCGGGCATAGGAGGGGCTGATGAAGGAACTGAAATCCATATTCTGGGTACTCGTGCTCCTGGTCGGCAGCTTTGTGCTCTACAAGGTTCTGCCGGCGTACTGGGGAGATTACAAGCTGAGCAAGATGATGGACGAGCAGGCAGTGGTGTACACGTATGCCATGAAGAACGATCAGGAAGTTGCTAAAGGGATCTCTGAAAAGGCACGCGAACTAAACGTTCCACTCTCGCCGGAGCAGATCAGGGTGGAACGCACGGCCTCCGAGCTCTCGATTACCGCTGTGTACACGGTGCATGTTGAGATTCCGGGATATCCGATGGACCTGAACTTTACGACCAAGACGCACAATCGGAACGTCATGAAATAGCTGCAAGCAGCTTGAATTCTTGAGGCCCAGAGCTCGCCGGAGCTCCGGGCCTTTCGTATTTCCACCTTGCAAAAAGGCTATTGGCTTACGTGGTTCTGGTGAGGAGCAATCGCCCGTTTCGCGGCTGAAAACGGGAATACCTGGGCGCGTCCGAGGAGTGGCAGCTATCTTGTGCCTCTTTGGTGCCTTACAATACTGGTTGCATACACGTGGCCATAAAACTGAAAATCCCGACCTCCTCCCGTGGGCAGCGCTGGCAACCGATTCGCGCCGCCGTCTCTCTCTTCATCTTTGTTGCGCTCATCTTCTTCGCATTCTTCGCGTACAACTACGTGAAGTACGACCACATTATCAGCGAGAAGATGAGTGGACAGATATTCTCCACTTCGGCCAAGATCTTTGCGCGGCCCGTGACGGTGCATCCGGGAGATAGATTCTCTCCCTCGCAGATCGCCACCATGCTGCGGCGCTCGGGCTATGTGGATTCCGAAGTCAGGGCCGACTCGGCGATGGGAACGTTTCACGCCTCCTCCAACAGCATTGAGATTCAGCCAGGAGCAGAGTCGTACCATTCCACCGACGGAGCGAGGATTTCACAAGGGCCGGATGGGCGGGTGGATCGCATCATCGGCGTGGGCTCGAACTCAGGCACAGCTTTGGATTCGTACGAACTGGAGCCCGTGCTGCTGACCGCTCTGTTCCAGGGGCAGGACCGCACCAAGCGCCAAATTCTGCGCTACGACGACATTCCGAAGGTGATGGTGGATGCGGTCTTGGCCATTGAAGATCGCAAATTCTTTGAGCACAGCGGCATCAACTGGATGAGCCTGATCGGATCGTTTGTCACCGACATACGCGGCGGCGGCAGACGGCGCGGCGGCTCCACGCTGACCATGCAGATTTCGCGCGGCTTCTTCCTGACCCAGGAAAAAACGTACAAACGCAAACTGACGGAGATGCTGATTGCGCTTGAGCTGGAACAGAAGTTCAACAAGCAGCAGATCTTTGAACTCTACGCCAACCAGGAGTACATGGGACAGCGCGGATCGTTCTCAATCAATGGATTCGGCGAGGCGGCGCGCGCCTACTTCGGTAAAGACATCAAGGAGATTACGCTGCCCGAAGCTGCACTGCTGGCCGGAATCATCCAGTCGCCGAATAATCTGTGGAACCCATATAAGCGTCCCGAGCGGGCAATGGAACGGCGCAATACTGTTCTGGACTCCATGGTGGAGACCGGCGCGATCACGCGCGAGCAGTGCGAGGCTGCCAAGGCAACACCGCTCAAGCTGACCGCCCCGAACGTGGAAGCCAGCGACGCTCCGTATTTTGTCGATCTGGTGAAAGATACGCTCTCCAGCAAGCACTCGGAGACCGAACTGAACGAGACTGCATACCGCATCTACACCACGCTTGATCCCGATTTGCAGCACGCGGCTGCCGAGGCAGTTGCTGAAGGCATCAAGCTGGTGGACGACCAAGTGGCTAAGCAGCGTACCCGCCGCTCCAAGGTAGGAACCGGTAAGGACAGCAAGATACAAGAGACGAAGGTCGCCGGGCCGATTCCGCAGGTGGCGCTGGTGGCACTGGACCCGCATACCGGAGAGGTGCTGGCACTTGTGGGCGGTAGAAATTACGGCTTCAGTCAGTTGGACCACGCCATAGCCAAGCGGCCAACGGGCTCCATTTTCAAGCCGTTTGTGTATGCAGCGGCGATTAATTCCGCACTGACCGCACAGGGCTCGGACCCGGTGTTCACGCAGGTTTCGCTGATTGACGATTCGCCGACGACCTTTGAATACGACGGCAAGGTGTACGATCCGCGCAATTACAAAGATGAGTATCACGGACAGGTGACGGCTCGTTATGCCTTGCAGATGAGCTTGAACAACGCCACGGTGAAAATGGCCGAGATGGTGGGCTATGACAAAGTAGCTTCCCTGGCACGCAATGCGGGAATCGCCAGCGTGCGGGCAACTCCGTCAGCGGCCCTGGGAGCCTATGACGCAAGCCCGCTGGAGATGGCCGGAGCCTACACGGTGCTGGCGAACAGTGGAACGCGTGTGGACCCGCTGCTGATCCGCTCCATGCGTGCTGCCAACGGTGACGTGGTGGAAGACTTCCACAATGACCGGCGGCCGGTACTGGACCCACGCGTGGCCTACGTGGTGACCACCATGATGCAGAACGTGATCGACCACGGCACGGGCTTCACGGTGCGTGCGCGCGGCTTCACGGCTCCTGCGGCGGGTAAGACAGGGACCTCGCACGATGCCTGGTTCGCGGGTTACACCAGCAACCTGCTATGCATTGTCTGGGTAGGGTACGACGATTACAGTGACCTGAAGCTGGCCGGCGGCTCAACGGCAGGACCGATCTGGGCTGAGTTCATGAAGAAGGCAGTAAAGCTGCCGCAATACAGCAACACCCAGGATTTCACCGCGCCGACTGGCGTGGTGACCGTTGCGCTCGACAAGACGACCAACCTGATTGGGACGGCAAGTTGTCCTGACACGTTCAACTCCGCGTTTGTGGAAGGCTCCGAGCCAAAGGAAACCTGCGACCGGACTGACCAGCGCAACGTACTGCAGAAGATTTTTGGCGGAGCTGCCCCTGTGCCGCCGCCTGTGAACCAGCCCGGACGAGCCATTCCGCCGGGCCAGCCGCGGCAGGCCATGGGTGCTCCCGCTGGAGGCGAGCAGCCCTTGGGCCAGGGACCGCCTCAACAGGGCGAAAAGAGGAAGGGATTCTGGGGTAAGGTGACCGGAGTTTTCACTGGCGACGATAAGAACAAAAATAAACCGCAAGACGGAAACGATTCCAACCAAAGATAGGTCTAACATTCTCAAGACGCGGGCCGGAGTTGCAGAAGGCTTTTTGGCCCCCCAGGGAGTGTGGCTATGACTCTCCGTTCTCTATGCATCACCAGTATTGCGCTGTTTGCCGCGCTGCCGCTCTATGCTGCGAGCCCACAGCAGTCGCAGGCAGCCCAACATCCAGGAAACCAGTCGACATCCGCGCCTTCCGCTACGATACAAGCTCCTAAGAATTCGGCTGCAGCTGCACCGTCGGCCCCGACACTGACCGAAATGCGCACCATGAGTCCCGCTGAACTGGACGAAGCAGGTGACCGGATGCGCACTGCCAAGGACTACCTGGCTGCGCTGGACTGCTACCGCGAAGCCATCCACAAGCATTCCACTGCCGCTTACTACAACAAGATTGCGATCACCGAGATCATGTTGCGACATCCTGAGGAGGCGGCAAAAGCCGCTAAGAAAGCCGTCCGAAAAGATAAGCGGATGGCTGAAGCCTGGAACAATCTTGGCGTGTCCTATTACCTGCTGGGTTCGGCTGAGCACAAGCGAGCGAAGACAGAGGACGCGGTGCGCACGTATGCGCGAGCCGTTTCGCTGGACCCGGACAACCCCTCATTCCACAACAATCTGGCCGCCGCACTGATGGACCTGAAAGAGTACGTACGCGGAATGGCCGAGTATCGCAAGGCGTTTGCACTGGACCCCGCCTTCTTCGAACGCACTTCAGAGAGCGGGATCAGCGCACGCATGAGTTCTCCCGACGATCGCGCGCAATTCGCCTTTGTGATGGCTCGCTTATTTGCCTCCGCGGGAGACACGGAGCGGGCCCTGCATTTTTTGCGCGCTGCGATGGAAGACGGATATCCAAAAATTGACGACGTTTACAGCGATAAGGAATTTGCGTCAGTACTCAAAGATGAGCGCTTTCTGGCTCTGATGAAAGAGCGGCCAGTGGCAATCCGTTAGAGAGAACGATGAAAAGGACTGTTGAGGTTCTACTGCTCGTGTTTATGTTCATGCTGGCCGCGGACACTGCACGGGCGCAAACAGTGGATGCGCCGCATGCCGCCAAAAACGCGGTTCGGACGATTTTCTACAAGAACCAGCAGTATCGCTTCAGGTTCAGGCTACCAGCGAGTTGGACAGGCTACACCATCCTCAAGGAGCAATGGACCGGATACATAGAGGGCCAGGAGGGAGGAGAACGAGAAGTCGAGCACGGTCCGTTGTTGATCATCCGCCACCCGCTCTGGACGGAAGATGATCCTCGAGAGGACATTCCGATCATGATTCTTTCTCATCGGCAATGGCGCAGGGTGCATAGCGAGGAGGTGCTTGTCAGCGCTGCTCCCTTTCCGCCATCTGAGCTTGGACACAACGCCAAATGGGTTTTCGCATTGCCTGCGCGATATAACTATGACCTGCTAACCGGGTTCGAAGAAGTTGATGAAATCATGAAAAGCAATCCACTTCGAGGTTTCTGAGCAGAATCGGCTCTAATCGTTCGCAGCGGGCCCAAGCAGGATGGGCTGAGCACGGCGGCTGCGCTCTTCAAGATGACGCTGACGGAAATGCGCCATTGCGCGATTTCCCCACGCTCGCACAAAGTAATAATTGAGCACCGCTCCTACCGCCGAGCTGAGCACGGGAATGGTGCGTGCGACCATCTTCTCGGCAAACTCCGTGCTGAAGCGGGCAGCAATGCGTCCGATGACGCGTTGCACAAAACCCTTTAGCAGGGTCCTCTCCAGCAACTCCTTGCTGATGTCGACCCCGGCGGCGGTGGCGGCGGCGATCCAGAGTTCGGCCACCTCTTCGTCCGTGTTGTACTGGAATCCGTAAATCAGGCTCAGCTTCTGCACCGTGCGCATGGTAATGGCCGAGAGGATTCCGAGGTCCGGGACGATGGTGGCAAAGCCTCCGAAGCCAAGTCCGGCACCCTCGGCTCCAGCCATCTTCATGGCTCCGCGAACCGTCTGGCGAGCAATCGCATCGAGCTCAGACACGGGAAGCGCGAACAGGCCCTCATAGCTTGTGACCGGGATGGCGTGAGCCATGCGCAGGTGCAGGAGATAGTCATCGGGATGCACACGCACGGTCTCGTAAGCGCGGGTAAGACCGGACTTGAGAGCACTCTCCAGACGCTGGGAGAGCCACGAACGATTCTCTGCGGGATCAGGCATAAGGCACCAGTGTAGTCAGATGCGGCGCTCGCGGAAAGTGTGGCACGGCCGCGATTCTCTGTATGTGCTAGCATCAACAGACATGCCCGCAGGAAAACTTCACATAGTACCTCTAGGCGGCCTTGGCGAGTTCGGTATGAACTGTATGGCCATCCGCTGGAATGATGACATCATCGTCATCGATGCCGGAATGATGTTCCCCGAAGATGATTTGCTCGGTGTGGACGTTGTAGTTCCCGCGCTCACTTACCTGATTGAAAACCGCGACAAAGTGCGCGGCGTACTGCTTACCCACGGCCACGAAGATCACATTGGCGGCATTCCATGGCTGATTGCAGAACTGAACGTGCCGATCTACGGCACCGAGTTCACGCTCGCCTACGTGGAAGACAAGTTGGAAGAGCACGGCCTGCTGGATAATGCCGAATTGAACGAGATGATTCCGGGCAAGCGCTTCCAGCTTGGTCCGTTCACGATTCATCCGATCCAGGTCACGCATTCGATTGTGGATGCTGTTTCCATTGCGGTTCACACCCCGCTCGGCGTCATCATCCATACCGGCGATTTCAAGGTGGACCTGACACCCACGGACAATAAGCTGTTTGACCTGCACGCCTTCGCCGAGTACGGCAAGGAAGGTGTGCTGGCCCTGCTGCAGGATTCGACCAACGTGGAACGCCCGGGCTATACGCCCAGCGAGCGAGCAGTACGGCCCAAGTTCGAAGAGATCTTTACGCACACGAAGCGGAGGCTTTTTGTTTCCTGCTTTTCGTCGTCGATTCACCGCATCAAGATGGCCACGGAGATGGCGCACCAGTTCCATCGCAAGATTGCGCTTTGCGGACGCAGCCTCACTGAGTCCACCGAAATTGCGCAGGATCTTGGCTACATCAATCTGCCACCTTCGGCTTGGATCACGCCGGGGCAAATTCGCGATTATCCGCCTGAGCAGGTGATGGTGATGATCAGCGGCACGCAGGGCGAGCCGATGAGCGCACTCTCACGCGCAGCAGTAGATAATCATCGCCACGCGAAAATCGAAAAGGGCGACACCGTGGTGCTCAGTTCAAGGGTGATTCCAGGCAATGAGAAGGCAATCTACCGCGTGGTGGATCACCTTTTCCGCCGCGATGCCCATGTCATTTACGACGACGGATCGAAGCCACCGGTGCACGTCAGCGGACACGCCAGCCAGGAAGAGTTGAAACTCATCATCAACCTGGTCAGGCCGCGTTACTTTATCCCTGTTCACGGCGAGTATCGCCAGCTCAAGCGCCACGCCGAGATGGCGGGAGGCATGAAGGGCGCCGTGGGACAGGTCATCATGATTGAAACCGGAGACATTCTGGAATTCGACGAACTGGGCGCGCGCCGCGTAGGACAGGCTCCTGTGGGACGCGTCTGCATCGACTCGGGATCGAACTCGGACGTGGTCGAAGAGATCATTATTCGCGACCGCAAGCACCTCAGCGAGGACGGGTTTGTGATGCCGATTCTAGCGGTCAGCAAGCTTACCGGGAAAATCGAGGGCTCGCCGGAGATCGTAATGCGCGGCTTTGCCGGAGCACCCGACGACAACGGTTTTGTGGAGGAGGCGCGCAATACAGTGCGACGCACGCTGGAAAACTCCAACAAGGAAGAAGTGGCTGACTACGGCATGATCAAGGAAAAAATCCGCACCGATTTGAAGCGCTATATTAATCGCAACACGCAGCGGCGGCCCTTGATAATCCCGGTAATCGTGGAAATCTAGCGCACGTATCAATGCTTCAGAATGATGAAAAGATGACGCGGCGTGCCCGTTGCACTTCCCAAGCAGCGGGCTGACGCGATACAACGGTTCTATGTCTGCCTTGACAGTTCCGGCACATGCGTCGGCCTCGCGACCCGCGAGGGCGGCGCGACCATATTCCAAAATCCTGCTTGCGCTTCCCTTCTTGCCTATCCTGCTGCTTGTGCTGGCTCCTCCGGTTTATAACCATCTGCGCGCCGCCTCAACGCTGATGGTGATTGCCGACATGCCGCATTCGGCGCTCTCGGATTTTGACACGAATCCCGTTATAGAAGAGCTGATCACGTTTCAATCCACGGTCACGGAACCGGCGCGCATCTATCATCCGGTGGGCATTGCTCATCCCAGCGCACTGGTGGTTGTTCCGGGCGTGCATCATCTCGGCATGGAGGAGCCACGGTTGCGCCGCTTTGCGCGGGCGCTGGCTTCGCACGGATACATGGTGCTGACTCCGCAGGTGGACGGATTGGCCGACTACAACATCACCAAGGGCTCGGCAACCGTGATTGGAGACGCCGTTCACGAACTGGTGCGCCGCAGCGGCGCGCAAAAGGTAGGACTGCTCGGTTTGAGCTTTGCCGGAGGCATGTCGCTGATCGCCGCCAGCGATCCGGCGGTACAACAGCAGCTCTCTGGAGTGATAGCCATTGGCGCGCATGACGACTTGAAACGCGTGCTCGACTTCTTTGAAACCGACGAAACGCGAGCCCCGGATGGTACGGTGCTGAAGATGAAGGCTCACGAGTACGGCTCGCTGGTGACCGCCTACTCGCACGCGACGGCCTTCTTCTCTCCGCAGGATGTTCCGCGGGCGCGTCTTGTGCTGCGCACGTTGCTATGGGAAGACCTGCCCAGGGCGCACGCCGAAGCCACCAAGCTTAGTCCCGCAGGACAGGCACGCATGGCCCAGCTTTTCGCCCACGACACGAAGTCGCTGGTAACGGACACGCAACGCGCACTGGCCGCGGCGCGTCCCGAACTGGATGCCGCATCTCCCCATTACTACCTTGCGCGGATTCATGTTCCAGTGATGCTGCTGCACGGCTCGGCGGACAATGTTGTGCCTCCAACCGAAACTTTGTGGCTTGAAAAGGATCTGCCAAAAGGCGTGTTGAAAGATGGGCTGATTTCACCTGCCATTGGACATGTAGAGGTAGGCGGCTCCGGCGTGATGGACCAGGTGCGGCTGATACATTGGATGGCTGAGATGCTCGGCCTGCTGGACACGGCGAGCGCCGCCCATCCATAGGTCCCTCTTCACTCACATTGCGCGGCCACTAGCTCTAAAGGAAAGAACGGATGAAGATTGCTGCCTTGGCTCTGCTCCTCTTCTCAGTATCACTCCTCGCGCAGAGTGCGCCGACTCCTGCAGCGGACCCATTGAAATCGCTAAGTTTTCTGGAAGGGACGTGGGATGCGAAGTCGGCAGCCGGAAGCGCAGGCGCCACTGCGAGCGGAGCCTATACGTTCAAGCGCGAGCTCGGGGGACACATCCTTGCGCGTAGCAGCAGTTCCTCTGACTGCAAAGGACCGGCGACATTTGACTGCGAACACCGGGACCTTCTGTACGTTTTCGACGATGTTGCTGGCCAACCACTCAAAGCCATTTACTTCGACAACGAGGGCCGCGTCATTCACTACGAGGTTTCAACTCCCACATCGACGAGCGCGATTTTTTTGTCGGACGCGTCACGGCCGGGGCCACAGTTCCGTCTTGTCTATGAACTGAAGGATGGAATAATGAGCGGAAAGTTTCAGATGCGTCTGCCCGGCCAACCCGATTGGAAATCGTACTTAGAGTGGAGTGGAGCAAGAGTCACAAGATGATCACACTGACAGAATTGCACGCAGCGCAGGCTCGGCTGAAAGGCGTGGCCGTACACACGCCGCTGGTGCGCTACTTTGATCTGACTGCGAAGGATTTGGCTGCGGATGCAGCGGGCGGTGAACTTTACTTCAAGCCGGAGAGTCTGCAACCGATTGGCAGCTTCAAGCTGCGTGGCGCGTACAACAAGATTGCTTCACTGACGCAAGCGGAACGCGCACGCGGCGTTATCACTTACTCCTCTGGAAACCACGCGCAGGGTGTGGCCTATGCCGCACGAGCGCTGGGAGCGCGAGCAGTGATCGTGATGCCCG
>Ga0181537_10002385_pt1 | contig 16569 bp, 12 predicted proteins | sample PEATcosm2014_Bin_39_FD_119765 | JGI IMG/M metagenome (GOLD analysis project Ga0181537, IMG submission 119765) | Peatland microbial communities from MTU Mesocosm Facility, Houghton, MI, USA - PEATcosm2014_Bin23_10_metaG | ecosystem: Environmental > Terrestrial > Soil > Wetlands > Peat | place... | reverse complement strand
GTTTTGCAGTCAGACCTGGGCCCACGGACGTTTCACCGCCACCGTAATCGCCCAAGCTGCCATGGCTGTAACCTGCGGTCTCGCCAGCCGCATTGCGTGCATCTTGGCAATGAAAAACTCAGACATCGGCAGAATCGGCGAAGCCGATAATCCTTTCTTCCATGAGCAGTTTCGCGAAAACGGCGGCCCCCACGCTGAAGAAGGCGCGATCGGTATGACTTCGCCGGTGGCTGGCGCGGCGTTGGCCTTCGATCTTTATTGTCGTCGCTATGAAAAGGACCGCGAGCTGCTCGCTGAGATTCCCTTGACGTTCCGACGGCATGCGCGCCTGAACCCGGATGCCGTCGCACGACACCCCTTGAGTTTGGAGGACTATCGGGCGGCGCGATCGGTGGTAGAGCCGCTCAGACTGCTGGACTGTTCGTTGATCGGAGACGGCGCGGTTTGCGTGATCGTTGCCGCTTGCGGCACCTCACCTGCGGGTCGTCCGTCGATAGCTCTAACGGGCATGCAGGGCGTGCAGGCTGGGCGCGAAACATTCATCTTCGCACCCAGAGGTCTGGGCATCGCACAGCAATCTTCCCGACGCTTGACGCTGGCCGAGGCCCGAGCCCAACCCGTCTACGCCATGGCCGGCGCACGGCCGGAAAGCATCGACGTGCTCGGGGTCTACGATTCCTTCTCGCCGTTGCCGCTCTACGCCTTCGAGGATTTCGGCTTTTGCGAGGCAGGAGAGGGCCTCGATTGGATACAGAACGGCCGGATCGGCCTTGGCGGTGAGCTACCGACCAATACGAACGGCGGGCAGCTATCTCACGCCCAGATCAACGGTTGGGGACAGCTACGCGAGCTTGTCTTACAGCTACGAGGCGAGGCGGGCGATCGGCAGGTCGCCGGTGCGCGCACCGCCATGTGGGTATCTTGCTGCGGCGACGCTCTGATCTTCGAGCGAGGTTGAGAGCTTGACCGAAACAGTTTTCCCCGTCGTCAATGACCTCAGCAGGCCATTCTGGTCGGCTGGCGAAAGGAACGAGTTACTGCTGCCGGTCTGTATCAGCAGCGGTCGGGCTTTTTGGCCGCCGAGCCCGATCAGTCCTTTCGTCAATGCAGGGTCGGTTGAATGGCGCCGGATTGCTCCCGAAGGCGTCGTCAAGTCGGTTGTCATCTATCGGCGGATATTCCAGGCGAGTTTCGAGCGACTGGCGCCTTATGGTGTCGGCCTCATCGAACTCGACGCCGGTCCGCGGCTGATGGCCCATGTCCCAAAACCGCAGGATCCGGACGCTCCGCGCGCGGGCTGTCGGGCCATGCTCCGTTTTACGCGTTTGCTGCTGAACGGACCGGCCGTCCCAACGCTCGTTCGACATGAATGATCGAATCGGCGGTTTTTCGCCCTATCAAAGGTTTGTTGCCGCTGTCTTGGCTTTCCTGCAGTTCACGGTCGTCCTCGATTTCATGGTTCTCTCGCCCTTGGGCGCGCAGCTCATGCCGGCTTTGCGAATTTCACCGGTTCAATTCGGACTGCTCGTCTCCACCTACGCCTTCAGTGCCGGCCTATCGGGTTTCTTGGCGGCCGGCTTCGCTGATCGCTTCGATCGCAAGAAGCTGCTTCTGGTCTTCTACGCAGGATTCCTGGCGGGCACGCTGTTGTGCGGATTCGCCAACAGTTACCAGGCCTTACTTCTTGGACGATTGACAACAGGTATCTTCGCCGGCGTGATCGGGTCGGTATCCTTCGCCATCATCACCGACGTCTTTCCGCTCGAGATGCGGGGCCGCGTCATGGGCGTCATACAAACCGCCTTCGCGGCGAGCTCGGTTCTCGGAATCCCGATTGGATTAGTGCTTGCAACCCGTTGGCGGTGGAATGCGCCGTTTTTGCTGATCGTGGTGGTCGGTGTCATCGTAGGCTGCCTGATATGGGCACGCTTGCAGCCGGTCGACGAGCATTTGACACACCGTCCGCATCACAGCCCGCTCCACCACTTCATCAATACCGTGTCGAACCGATTCTACTTGCAGGGGTTCGCAACGACGACATTGTTGAGCGTGGGCGGGTTCATGTTGATGCCGTTCACCAGTGCATTCATGGTTCATAACGTAGGTTTGCCCCTGGCGAAACTCCCCATAACCTATGTGGTGGTCGGATCGGTCTCTGCTGTTGCGGGGCCTCTGATAGGCCGCGCCAGCGATCGACTCGGTAAATTCAACGTCTTCGCATTTGGCTGTGCGCTCACGGTCATCATGGTCTTGATCTTCACCCACCTCGGCATTACTCCGTTTTGGGCACTCGCCGGCGTACTTGCCATCATGCAGGTCGGGATCTTCTCCAGAATCATTTCGGCCTCCGCACTCATGACCGCGCTCCCAGCACCTTCCGATCGAGGAGCGTACATGTCGATCAGCTCCTCGCTGCAGCAGGTCGCCGGTGGAATTGCCGCGGTACTGTCGGGCATGATCGTTTTTGAAGCCCCCGACGGCGTGATCATGCATTTCGATCGTGTAGGTTACGTTCTCGTCGGGACCACGTTGCTGACCCTTTCCATGATGTATTGCATCAATCGCAGGATTAACGAGGTGTTCCGCAAGGTGGTCGAATAGCTCCTTCCTATGAGGGCCATAACCGAAGGGCGTCTAGACAGCCGCCGCCATTTCAATACTCTACTGCGATGAGTTCACATCGACAGCCATCGATTTTCCTGCCGCACGGCGGCGGACCTTGCTTCTTCATGGACCCTCCCGCGAACAATCCGACGGTCTGGGTGGCGATGCGCAATTATCTCGCCGCGCTGCCCAGTTTCATGGCGGGCAGGCCCGCCGCGCTCGTCGTGATCTCGGGCCATTGGGAGACGCCGCGTCCCACGGTGCTCGCAGCGCCGCGACCCGGCTTGTTGTTCGATTACTACGGATTTCCCCCGGCCACCTATCGACTGACCTTCCCGGCCCCCGGTTCGCCCGCCGTCGCGGCGAGGGTGCGCGAGCTATTGGCGCGTGCCGGCATCGACAGCGACGAAGAACTCGCGCGGGGTTACGACCACGGCGTTTTCATCCCTTTGAAGGTCAGCTACCCGGACGCCGACATTCCCATCGTGCAGCTGTCCCTGGAATCGAGTTTGGACCCCGCGCGCCACATCGACATCGGCCGCGCGCTGGCGCCTCTGCGTGACGAGAATATCGCCATCATCGGCAGCGGCCTCAGTTACCATAATCTGGGGGCATTGCGCGACTCGTCACGCAACCAGCCCATGAACATTGCCGCCGCTGCGTTCGATCGATGGTTGACGCACACGCTGTGCGAAGCCCCCGTCGCCGAACGTGAGGAGGCCCTTGCGCACTGGAGTTCGGCACCTTATGCAAGACTCTGTCATCCGCGCGAAGAGCATTTGCTCCCGCTCATGGTCGCGGCCGGCGCCGCTGCCGGCGACCCCGGCCGCCACGCCTTCACCGATGCGATCTGGGGCAAAACCGTTTCGGCGTTTCACTTCGGCTGATTTCCTTATCGCGAGCAGCTGCAGAATTTAGCGGGTGCGGCGCGACGCCGGTGCTTACCCGCAGGCGCCATTTTCTGTGCCGGCGCCCGCGGCAATCCGATCGAGTGCTCTGCGGTAGCGGTCCACCAGCCATCGATTCATTTGCGGTAGTGTGGTTTCCAACCAAGACAAGGTGCCCGCAGGCGTGAAGCGCGACCGATGGCCGCGCTGCAGCGCCTCCTGAGTGACGATATCCTCGCCGCGGATCACTTGCAATGCGTTCATTTGCTCATCGACCCGCCGTGCGAAATCGGCCACCCGGGTCGATGCGCCCGGGTGTAGGGAGAAAGTTTGCAGTGTCATGGATTCCGCATCGATGGGCAGTACCAGCGTCACCACCACCGAGCTCGGCTCCAATACCAGGAACAGCGACGGCAGCACGGCGATGAACAACAGCCTGCCGTTCTGCTCGGCGGACAGGCCCGGGATGGGCGGCAGCCGCTCATCCGCAACGAACAATTCGTTGGCGTCCGTGAAAGCGGTGGTGGTCATGATTGCACCATCGGCCGCCCCGTGTTCATAAAAAGCGGACAGTCGAGACGGAGCCGCCTGGTGCGAAGCGCGATGCACCGTGTCCGTATGATAGGGCTCCAGGGCATTTTCCTGGTACAACTTCCAATTCGAGCCGATGTGGCTGCTCGTGCTCGGGCTCGGGATCATCTCTGCCAGCCCGAACCCGTCGATCATCTGCACCATTCGATTCAGGGTGGGTTCGAGTGGGGCTGCATCGCCATCGAAATTGATGAAGATCAGTCCATGAACGACGCAGTGCCGGATGCGCGGCAACCGGATACGCCGGCGCAATTCGGCGAGTGGCGCAGTGCGGTTCATACCCGGCGCACCGTACAGCGCGCCGTCGAGCGTGTAGCTCCACGCATGGTAGGGACAGATCAGCAATTCGGCGTGGCTGCACACGCCTGGGGCCGCCGGCGCGCCCAGCCCATCGAGCAACGGGTGGCCGCGGTGCTGGCAGATGGCAGACAGGACGCGGATCTCGCCCTCCTTGTCGCGGATGATGAGCAGCGGCTCGTCGAGCATGGTGATGCGAAAAATGTCGCCCGGTGCCGGCACTTGATTGACGTGACCCACGCACAGCCACTCACGCTCGAACAGCGCCCAGCGCTCGAAGCGCCAGAAGTCGGCGCCGGTGTACGCTTCGGCGGGGAACATTTCCGCGGTCGCAAAGGGTTCGGCTACGCGCCCGGCGCCGGCGATCACCCGCTCGGCGGCCGCCAGGGCGAGTTTGTCGGGATGGCGATTCACTGCTGTCGACATGGTGGTAGTCGGCTTCCTCAATTCGAAAAACGGCAGCGAATAGATAAAGAAAATTATCGTCGCTGTATAGCCGTTATCGCTCTATGCCGGGCATAGAACCAAGCTATGCGAGATCGATCTGCCGCGCTTTCGGCACGTGTTCGAGCACCGTTTCGACCAATAGTTGCGCTGCGCGGTCCTGCAAATCCGCCCTCCACATGAGAAAGATATCGAGTTCCGGCACGAGACTCGGCGGCAACACCATTGACAACCCAGGCCACATGGAATTCACCATGGGTTCCGGAAGGTTGCCGATGCCGACGCCGAGCCCGATCAACCATCCGGCCTCGTACATATTGTCGGCGTTGCCTCCGATCCGCTGACCGAGGCCGTAGCGGTTGCGAAAATCTCGCAGCACCGACGGTTCCCCGTTACCGAACAGCACGAAGGGATAGTCGGCGAGATCGCGAGGGTCATCGACTATGCGACCGAACAATTCGTGCGTGCGCCCGCAGTACACCGGCTGGCGCTCGCGAAGCAGCAATTCGCGGCGCAGATCGGCGTGCGGCTGTTCGTCGACACCCACCGCCACCGAGGACTCTCCGCTCAGGAGCGATTCGACGATGCGATCGCTGTGCGCGGTCTCGATCACCAATTCCACATCGGGGCAGCGCGCCTTGAAGGCCATCAATCCGGCATCCAGCGCCGGCGAGAAGATATGCGATATGGTCCGCACCAGCACCGAGCCGCCAAAACTGCCGGTAACCGAGCGCAACCCGGCGGGCGCCGCCACCAATCGTTTGACGATGTCGAGACAGTCCTTCAGCAAAACGTCGCCCGCCGGTGTCAACTGCACGCCTTTGCGGGTGCGCAGGAACAACTGAAGACCAAGTTGCGCCTCCAGCCTGCGCAACGCCGCGCTGACGCTGGGCTGACTCAGCTGCAAGCTTTCCGCCGCCGATCCGATGCTGCCGCACTCGGCGATCTGCACGAAGTATTTTAGAAGGTTCCAATCGAGCCCCCGCGCGAAACGATCGAGCGTAGTCAAGCGCGATCGCCCGCAGTGGCATAGCTGCAAGCTATGTGCGTCATAAACAAGTGGCCTCTATACAACGCGGTGGCAGTGCGTTACATACCAGATCGTCGTGTGCCGGTAAAGCAACGGCCAGCGTCGCTGATTTCAAGCACCCGAAGGTTTCCATGGCAGACAGTCTCGATTTCTCCACCGATCACCGTATCACACCCGCTGCGATCAGGGCGGCGCGTGAGGCGCTCGCCCGGCCCACGCAACTGGCGGAAGGACTGCCTGGCGCGTTTTACGGCGCGGAATTCTACGCAATCGAACGTCGCACGCTCTTTGCGCGCACCTGGTGTGCGGTTACGGTGGGCGCGGCACTGCCGAACGTGGGCGATCTGCTGCCAGTCGATCTGGCGGGTTGGCCGATTCTTTTGTTGCGGGGGCGAGACGGTCAGATTCAGGCATTTCACAACATCTGTCGGCATCGGGCGATGCGGCTGGTGAGCGAACCGTGCAGCGCGGCTACCCGAATCCGCTGCCCGTGGCATGGCTGGACTTACGATCTGGGGGGCAAGCTGCTCGGCACGCCGGAAGTCGGCGGTGCGGGCGTGCATTCGGCAGAAGGCTTGCATCGAGCAACGCTGGGACTCAAGCCCATCGCGGTGGGACGCTGGCTGGACTATGTGTTCGTCAATCTGGACGGACAGGCAAAGCCGTTCGCCGAGCACATCCGGCCGCTCGCAGAACTGCTGGGTGATTTCGATTTTTCGGATATTCGTCACGCCGACCGACTGGACGAGGTGTACCGCGGCAATTGGAAGCTCGCTACCGAAGGGGGCATCGAGGATTACCATTTGCCTTTCGGTCATCCGCAACTCGAGGCTCATCTGTCGAGGAACACCAAGCCGTACGCGGAGGCGGGCGTGTTCGCGGGGGGCGCCGTGTCGATGGGCCGCGCGCGGAACGCCGCTTCACTCACCGGGAGCGCAACCCGCGAGTCGCCCGCCGCGACCGCACCGCTCCCGAGATTGCGCTCACGCAGCGGCAAGGAAATGACGGAGCATTTCGTGTTCAACGTATTTCCGACGGGCACCGTGCTGATCACGGATAACCACGTCATGCTGGGAATGCTGCTGCCCGACGGGCCGGCCCGCACCAACGTGGAATTGCACCTCTACTACGAGGGCGATGCAGCCCACGGGCCCGATTACCAGGCTGCCCGCGCACAGTCCCTGACCCGATGGCGCGAGGTGCTGCCGCAGGACTTTCAATTCATCGAAGGCACGCAGGCAACGATCGACGCCCGCGATGCCGCAGGGATCAGGACGAGATTTTCGCCGTATTGGGAAGAGCCGGTGCAACGCTTCCAACAGATGGTGCTCGATACCGTTGTTTGACGCGATGCTTCTATAAAAAAGGTTGACAAGATTAGGGGGGCGGTTGGTGCTCAAACGAGGAATCGAGATGCCGTGTTTTTCGATCAGGACCGCCGCTATCTCTTGGGTATCGGTTGCCGTCTGTTTCTGTCTCGCACCGCCACGAGCAGTCCCGGCGGAGCCCGCCGCGGGCGACGAAGCATCGCTGGAAACCATCACCGTAAACGCACAAAAGCGCGTCGAGAAGCTCGAGGACGTACCCATCACGGTGAACGCGTTCGATGCCACTGAGCTGCAGCGCTCCGGCATCGAGTCGGTGAATGATCTGGGCACGGTCGTCCCCGGGCTGGTGTACGCCGATGTGGTCGGTTACGGCCTGCCGTACCTTCGCGGCGTCGGCACCACCGCGACGGGGCCGGGCTTCGAGAACCCGGTGGCCACGTATGTGGACGGCGTGTACTACGCATCCCAGGGTGCCGCCGCGCTGACATTCAACAATATCGCCTCGGTCGAAGTGGACAAGGGCCCGCAGGGAACCCTGTTCGGCCGCAATACCACGGGCGGCGCCATCCAGATCACCACGCTGGATCCGTCACGGGATTTCGGCGGGAAGGTCGAGGTCGGATATGGCAACTACGACACGGTGACTACCCGCGGCTATGTCACCGGCGCCCTTGCGTCCAACCTCGCCGCCGATCTCGCATTCAACTACTCGGACCAAGGCGACGGGTACGGGAAGAACCTGGCCAACGGAGCCGATGTCGACAAGACGGATGACCTGGGACTGCGGTCCAAGCTGCTCTACACCCCGGGCGATGCCACCCGCATGACTTTGATACTCGACTACACGCGTGTGCATTTCATTCCGACGCTGGCGCCCGCGCCGGGTACGACTCCGCAGTTCGATCCGCCGCTGTCCTCGAATCCCCGCGACGTCTACGGTAGCCCGCAGCCGTGGGGGGTCACGACCCAGATGGGAATTTCAATGACCATCGCTCACGAATTGGCCTCCGCCACGTTCACGAGCATCACCGCTTTTCGCAACACGCTTTATGAATCTCTGTTCGACAGCACCATGACCGCGGTGCCCGGTACCTTGTTCTACCTCGTGGGCGAGGAGCCGCACCGACAGGCTTCGCAGGAGTTTCAGCTCGCCTCACATGCCGGCGGCCCCATCGACTGGGTATCCGGCGCCTATCTGTACTGGGAGCGCGCCGGCTATTTGGACCCCACGTTTATCGGCGGAAGTTCGTTCGACTACTTTGGAATCCCGCACGGAATCCTGCAAGCCCCCGATGACAAGAGCTACTCCGCGGCGCTTTATGGACAGGGCACTTATCACTTCACGCCGGCCACGGCCCTCACCCTGGGGTTGCGATACACCGACGAATACAAGAACGACGAGTTCGTACAGACCATTCCCGATTTCTTCTCCGTCACCACGGTAGGTTCGGATCGCAATTTCACGAACCTGTCCTGGCGCATGGCCTTGCAACATTCCTTCGACGACGATCTGATGGGGTACTTTTCCTACAATCGCGGCTACAAAAGCGGCGGCTTCAATGATGGAGTCCCCTTTCAGCCGGAACGGCTCGACGCCTTCGAAGTGGGTGAAAAGGCCGAATTCCTCAATCAGCGCGTACGGTTGAACACCTCGCTGTTTTATTACCTGTACGACAACATCCAGACGGTCACGTATCCGAACGGCTCGCTCGATGTCACCAATGGCGGTCGGGCGCGCCTGTACGGCCTCGATTTCGATACGGAAATGGCCGTCACCACGAGCCTCAGGCTGAGTCTGGGATTCGAGGCGTTGGAGGCGAAGTACACCTCGTTCCCGGATGCATCGTTTTCCGTGCCGATTCCCGTGATCCCCTATGGACAGCCCGGCTACGGGGGCCCCACCAGCGGGGGCACCACCTACATCACGAAGCCCGGTGGCGCCTATGGCTACCAACTGCCGAAGGCGCCGAAGTTCACGGGAACACTTGCCGCCGACTACTCCACCCTGGTAGGGTCCGCGAAGGTGGCGTTCAACGCCACCTACAGTTACGACAGCGGGTGGTATGGCGAATCCGACAATCGTCTGCATCAGCCGGCCTATGGTCTGCTCAACTCCTCCCTCAGCGTCGGCACCGCCGATGACGGATGGGTGTTGAAACTCTGGGGGAAGAACCTGACAGACAAGCTCTATGCAGCCTTCCTCGCATCGGAGACCAATGGCGATGAGGTCCAATGGGCTCCGCCACGTACCTATGGATTTACCGTGACGAGGAAGTTCTGACGCATGGACGCCACGGCCGCGGTCGCAGCTTCAACCAAGCCGGTGCGCATCGATCGCGCCGCCAACATCGTCATCGCGAGCACGGTCGGCACGTCGCTCGGCGTGACGCCGGCGGTCACGGCGGTGTTCGGCGTGTTCCTCGTGTCGATTGCGGGCGAGTTCCACTGGCCGCGCGCCGAGGTCAGCGGGGCATTGGCCGCCGTTTCGATCGCCAACATGTTGGCGTCGCCGCTGGCCGGTTGGGTCGGCGACAAGATCGGCTCCCGGCTCACGCTATTGGGCGGCAGCCTGCTGCTCGGGCTGTCGGTTCTTTCGCTGTCGCTCGCCCGCCCGAGTCCGGTGCTTTTTTACCTACAGTTCATTTTGGTGGGCATCGCGGGCGCGCTGCCGAGCGGCATGATCTATTCCAAGCTGATCGCCGAATGGTTCGAGACTCGCCGCGGTCTTTGGATCGGCATTGCCGGCGGCGTCGGGAATGGCCTGGGAGCGACCGCCCTGCCGCTGCTCGCGGGCGCATTGTTGCCTCTGGTGGGATGGCGCGGCGCCTTCGCCGCCATCGCTCTGTTGATCTTACTGGTGGGTCTGCCGGTGCAAATCCTTCTGATCCGCGACGCGCCGTTGTTGCGCAGCCGTCAGGGCACGCGGGCGGCGAGCGAGTCGTTCGAAGGAGTCGATCTGCGCGGCGCATTTTGCACCCCGAGTTTCTGGCTGCTCGTCACATCGCTCGCGATCGGGGGCGGAATTTTGATCGGCCTGTTCTCCATGATAGTACCCATCGTGACCGATCGAGGTTTCTCCATCGAAATAGCGACGGGGGTCATCGCCCTGTGGTCGTTGGTTTGCACTTTCTGGGAACCCAGCGTCGGCTATATTCTCGACCGTTCGACGAGGCCGCGGATCCTCTCGGTGTTCTATTGGATCGCTGCCGGGGGTCTGGTGGTCCTGTTGTACGCGCCGAGCACGCTGCTGCTGATGATGAGTGCCGTCATGCTGGCGCTCGGTCTCGGCGCGGAATGCAGCGCATTGTCCTTTCTGTTGTCGCGTTATCTGGGCCGCCGTTCCATGGGCGCAATCTCCGGGATAGCCTTTGGGGTGCTGCTCGGCGTCACGGCGCTCACCATGGTGCTGCTGAACGTCGCCTACGACAGCGGCCTCGGCTATCGCATCGCCGTGCTCTGGATGATTCCGCTTTTCATCTGGAACGGCATTGCGGTGCTGTTCCTCGGACCCTATCCCTTCAACGCCTTGACCGACGCCAACCCCGGCTCGATCGCCGGCCCCGAATCACGGTTGCTCGGAGACGAATACGGGTGAACGGCGAGCAGCCGCGAGCGCCGCTCAACTGGTTGATCACCGGGGTAAGCTCCGGATTGGGCCGCGCACTCGCGCAAGCCGCGCTGTCGCGTGGCGACCGGGTGGTTGGAACGGTGCGAACCGAATCTGCCGCGGACCTGTTCACCCGCATGGCACCCGGTCTTTCGACCGGCATGCGCCTCGATGTCACCGACGAGGCAGCGGTGCATGCCACGGTCGCCGCTGCGGAGAAGGTGAGCGGTGGAATCCAGATTCTCGTCAACAATGCCGGCTACGGGCTCATCGGCGGCGTCGAAGAGACGAGCCTGCGTGAACTGCGGGCCCAGTTCGACGTGAACGTATTCGGCGCGGTCGCCATGATGCAAGCGATGCTGCCGTTCATGCGCACTCGCCGAGCCGGGCGCATCGTGAACGTCACGTCCGTTTCCGGGTTGGTGGGCTGGCCGAGCCTCGGCCCCTATTCCGGCAGCAAGTTCGCTCTCGAAGGCATTTCGGAGACCCTTGCTCGGGAAGTGGCGCCGCTCGGGATCAAGGTGCTCATCATTGAACCCGGCGGGCTAAGAACGGACTTCAGCGGCCGCAGCAGCGTGTCGAGCGCTCGCCGAATCGATGATTACGAGACCACCGTCGGCGAGTCGCGGCGCATCCTGAAGGAGTCCGCAGGCCGCGAACGGGGCGATCCCGCCCGCGCGGCGGCGGCCATACTCGAGATCGTCGACCATCCCGAGCCGCCGCTGCGCCTGTTGCTCGGGTCCGATGCGCTGGGCTATGCCACCAGGAAAATCGCCGCGCAAACCGCGGACATCGGCCGGTGGGACCGATTGTCGCGCTCCACCGATATCACACCCGCCTGACAGGCCCGGGGATGGAGTCGCGCTCACGGTAGTCGACTCTGCTGTGTCGGAATGATTTGGAGTCTCGCCGCCGTGCATTCTCCAGATGAATTGTAGGATTTACCACTTCTTGGCGGCACTCGCGCCTTGTAACCATTGTTATTGCGCGTGAGGCTGTTGCACAGGGCGATGGCCTAAGTTGTTTCGAGCTATTTGGGAACGTTCACCTCACGTTAACCCTGGCGATCTATTTTATGTAGAATCATTACCTCGCGGCTCGCCACCCAGGCGCGTTGGCGAAATCGATCTGCTGCCAAGTCAGTGGACAAGAAATGCCGAAGACACGAACAAAACTACGAATGAGTTTATTGTGCAGCGCGTTTGTCGTCGCAGTACTGATAGGGAGCGCCGTTACCCGCGGCGTCTTGGCCCAATCGACCCCGGCGGCGAAGCCGGCTGCCCCGGCGGACACTGATGATACGCGAATTAGGGATTTGGTCGAAGCGAATCACATTCTTGCGAACGAGCACGTACTCGACGGCTTCGGGCATATCAGTGTCCGGTCGGTGAGAAACCCGATGCATTTTTACATGTCGCGTTCCCGTGCCCCCGCGCTCGTCTCGGTCGCGGACATCATGGAATTCGATGAGAATAGCCACCCTGTCGATCAGCAAGGACGCCAGGTGTACGGTGAACGATTTATTCACGGCGAGATTTTTCGTGCGCGATCCGACGTTAACGCTGTGGTTCACAGCCACTCACCCGAGGTCGTCCCGTTCAGCGTCACCAAAGCTCCCTTTCAGGGTTTGGCGCATGTTGCTGGCTTTCTTGGGACGACGCCCGTACCGGTGTTTGAGATTCGCGATGTGGCCGGACCGGACAACGATATGCTGGTTCGCGACGTCAAGATCGGCGCGGCCTTGGCAAAGGCGCTAGGAGATCGGACCGTGGTGCTCATGCGCGGTCATGGGATGGCCGTTGTCGCCTCATCGGTACAAATGGTGGTGTTACGCTCGATATATACTCAATTGAACGCCAGGATCGAGACCGAGGCGCTGAAGCTTGGCACGCCCATTTTTCTGAACGCGGCGGAAGCTTCGAGGATCGATCCGACGGACAGGCCATGGGAAATTTGGGCCGCAGACGCTGACCGAGTTTCAAGAGCGGCGGCGCAATAGCAGGGGTCGCATGCTTTCGGTGCAGAAACTCCCAGCGACTCAACATAACCACAAAAGAGGCTGGAGTGAGTCAGTTTGCCGTGATGATTGCGGGGCTGTAGATTAAAAGGTCCTATTTGATTGGGAATAGCCAATGGATTCGAAGGTCCAAAAAGTAATCGATGACTACGACGCACGCATCGAGCGGGAAACCGCAGTTATGCGCTCGCTGACGATGGAGGAAATCGAAGAACGCAAGAACGACATGTTGATTGCGATCGGTCGTCAGAGCGCGGAGGTTTTGAGCAATCTGATCCAGGGTCAACGCGCTCGCACGATAGTTGAACTAGGTGCCTCGTACGGGTATTCGACCGTTTGGTTCGCACAGGCAGCGCGCGCTACCGGAGGGCGGGTAATCTCGTTTGAGCTGGACGGTTCGAAGGTCGAATATATTCGTACCAGGCTCGAGCAGGCGGGGTTGGCGGAATTCGTCGAATTTCAAATCGGAGACGCGACGAAACTTTTAGGGCAGTTGGAGGCTACAATCGATTTTGCGCTGATAGATCTGTGGAAGGACCTCTATATCCCTTGTTTCGATCTGCTTCTTCCACGGCTCGCCAACGGTGCGTTCGTTGCTGCCGATAACATGCTGCTACCGCCCGGATATCGGCAGATGGGAGAGCTCTACCGACAACACGTGCGCGCCAACGGCCGTTTCGATTCGGTACTCTTGCCCATCGGAAGTGGAATAGAGCTCAGCCGACTGCGTGACTGATGGCGGCTATGGGTACGCGACTAGCGAATTCACCGGCCGCCCGTTACGCCCTCGGCGGGTGCCTGGCGGCGGGCGCGGCGCTTCTGCAATGGGCGATATATCCCTGGGTAGGGAGCCAGGCACCGTTTTTATTTTTCTTGCCGGCGTTGCCGTTGTCGGCCGCGGCGCTCGGACGCGGACCGGCAATTGTCGTCCTGGTCCTGGGCGCGCTGAACGCTGCGCTGCTCGCGCCGCCGCTGGGAACTTTCAATGTCGTGCATTCGCACGATCTTGCCGCCATCTGGGTGTACGTCGCGCTCGGCACGCTGCTCGTTAGCTATGGTGGCCACCTACGGATCACAACCACCCGCGCTGCCCTGGCCGAGAAACGACTGAGTCTCGCCCAGGAAGACACCGGGATGGGCGTTTTCGAGTTGGATTTCGTCGCCGGCACGGCATATGTGTCGCCGAGTTTGTGTCAGATTCTGGGTCAACCCCCACAGCAAAGCTCCATGAGCCTCGATGAGTGGCTTGGGCGGCTGAATCAAGGCCATGTGGCCGAGAGCCGGCGCGCCATGCGCGAGCGGATTGCCAGGGGTGAGTTTGCCTATGAACGTGAGCAGTGCATCGAAATGCCGAACGGTGAGATGCGATGGCTCCTGCACAGAGTCCGGCTCGATGCCAGTGCGGATGGAGTGTTGACGCAGGCCCGGGGTGCAACGGTCGACATAACCGCACGCAAGCACGTCGATGCATTGCTGCAAACTGCGCAAGCCAAGCTGCAGCAACAACTCCAGGATCTGGAGCGTCTACACGGGTTCAGCCAAAAGCTCGTGTCTTCGGGCGATGACTTCAAAGGGGCGTTGCAGGGTCTACTCGAATTGCTGGTCAATCTCTACGGCACTCGCCATGGGGTCGTGTCGCTGTGCGATCACGGCGACAAAACTCTCAAGCTCGTGGCGCAGTGCGGCTTCGGCACCGACACGGCCGAGAATTTGCCTTTTGCGCTCGGTTTGACCAGCAGGTCTCGCGGACGGATCTCCGAGGCGCATCAGCCCGTGGCTGACGCCGATTACGACATGCTGCTCATCCTACATCGCGCATTGACGGTGCAGGAGGGATTGCACGGTCTGCACAGTATGCCGTTGGTGAGCGGAGGCGGCGAGCTCGTGGGAGCGATCTCCGTCATGTTCGACGAGCCGCGGGAGGTCTCCGAGCGCGAAATTCGGCTCGGCGAGGTGGGCGCGGCGACCGCCGCGGCCCTGGTGGAGCGCGAACGCGCACGCGCTTCGGCCGCGGAAAATGAAAGGCGCTTCTCCGTCGCGCTGCAGTCATCGATCGTCCCGTTCAGTATTCTAAAACCGGTCAGGAATGACGGCGGCCAGATCATCGATTTTGAATGGACCTATGTGAATCCCGCGGCGGCCCGTGCGCTGGGGCGCGAGGCCGACGAGCTGACCGGCAGAAGCATCGGAGTGTTGCTGCCCAAGGCATGGGATGCACCCGGCTTGTTCGATCGCTACGTGGCGGTCGTCGAGCGCGGCGAACAATGCGAGTTCGAAGTGCTCACGAATGTCACGGGCCGCGCCAGTTGGTACAACGTTGTCGCCTCGCCGCTGCAAGGGTCGGTAGCCGTGTGGTTTGCCAACATCAACGAGCGGAAGATCCATGAGCAGAATCTACACGCCGCCGACCGCCGCAAGGATGATTTCTTGGCGATACTCGCACATGAGCTTCGCAACCCGCTCGCTCCGATCCGACAAGCCGTGCGCATCGCCCGATCGGCCGCTTCCAGCGAGGCCCAAAGACGCTGGAGCCACGGGATCATCGAGCGGCAGGTGCAAAACATGTCGCTGTTGCTGGAGGATCTGCTCGACGTATCGCGCATCGGGCGCGGTACGCTGCTGCTGCGGAAGTCTCGCGAATCCATCGCCGCGGTGGTCGAGACGGCGGTCGAGACGGCTCGCCCGCACATCGAGGCCAAACGCCACCGCTTGGAAGTCGCATTGCCGGAAGAGCCGGTGGCGCTGGACATCGATCCGCTGCGCATTGCGCAGGTGCTCGGTAATTTGCTGACGAATTCCGCGAAATATACGGAGCCCGGCGGCCTGATCCGGGTGACCGCGGGGATTGAAGCCGATCACGTCGTGATTCGGGTAGTCGATAACGGCATCGGTCTGACTCAGGAGCAGGCGGCTCAGGTGTTCGAGTTGTTCTCGCAGATCCCGGCCGCCATGGAAAAATCGCAGGGTGGGTTGGGTATCGGTCTGGCGCTCTCGCGCGGGCTCATCGAGTTGCACGGGGGTCGCATAGAGGCATCGAGTTCGGGTCTCGGGCACGGCACCGAAGTGACGGTGCGACTGCCCTATCGTGGCGCCTCGAATCCGGCCGCTGAACGCGATTCGGCGTCGGAAGCTCCCGTGCCCGCACGCACCGGCGCGCCGCGCGCGCAACGTATTTTGATTGCGGATGACAATACGGACGCGGCGGACAGTTTGGCCGAATTGTTGCGCCTCGAGGGTCACGAAGTCCATGTGGCCTATGACGGCGCGGAGGCGCTGTCGATTTTTTCCCGAATAGATCCCGATGCGGCTCTGCTCGATGTGGGAATGCCGCGCATGTCGGGCCTGGAGGTTGCGCGTGAGATTCGTCAGCGCTCCTCGGGGCAACGCGCCACGCTGATTGCCGTGACCGGATGGGGTCAGGAACGCGACAGGTCCACGGCGCTGGAATCCGGATTTGATTACCACCTGACGAAGCCGATACAGCTCGAGGATATTCATGCGCTGATCGATGGAGGCCGCTCGCGTGCCGCGGCCAAGTCAACCCGACCTCGAGAATCGGGCCGATCTGATCCGGGGCTTGGGGCGCCCATCGACGGTGCTAGCGGCTAGGGCGCCAATACGACTTGTGTTCCTTTGGCGAGGGGCGCGAGCCTATTGCGCCCGCTACCGCGTGGGCATCAGAATGCGACCGTGGCATGTGCGCGAGTTGGGGGCAGTGAAAAATAAAGCATGACGGATCGAGCCTTTCAGCTTCTTGGACTTTT
>Ga0181537_10002384_pt1 | contig 16576 bp, 14 predicted proteins | sample PEATcosm2014_Bin_39_FD_119765 | JGI IMG/M metagenome (GOLD analysis project Ga0181537, IMG submission 119765) | Peatland microbial communities from MTU Mesocosm Facility, Houghton, MI, USA - PEATcosm2014_Bin23_10_metaG | ecosystem: Environmental > Terrestrial > Soil > Wetlands > Peat | place... | reverse complement strand
GTCCATTCCCAGCACAGGTGTCTATGAAGTCCTGGTCGTAGATTTATCTCCTTTTTGTTTTCCGGAGTTGGCGGCGAGAATTTCCGATGCGCCCTGTAACGGCGTGAAAGGTGAGCGATTCACAAGGGCATGGTACATTCATCCTTGGCGGTGGAGTTCGCCTGAACCGTTGTCGTGGACAACCAATGACTCCTGCATCGTAATTTGGAGCCCCGGATCGCTCGGGGCCTCGTTGGGTATGCAGGAGCACGGCATGGCTGTTATCGTTTCGTTAATGGCTCGCGAGATTCTTGATTCGCGCGGTGTTCCGACTATCGAAGTCGATGTGCTGCTGGATAGCGGCGCATTCGGCCGAGCTGCGGCGCCGGCGGGCGGCTCACGAGGACGCCAAGAAGCGGTTGAGCTCAGGGACGGCGATCAAGCGCGCTATGGAGGCAGCGGCGTGCGTCGGGCAGTGGCGAATGTAAGGCAATTGGTTGCACCCGCAATCGTGGGACGGGAATTTGATCGGGCATCTCTGGATCGATGTCTGATTGACCTTGACGGAAGCGATACCCGCAGCCGACTTGGTGCCAACACGATGTTAGCGGTATCGATTGCTGTGACACGCGCTCTGGCCGGCAGCGACAAACTATATGAGCATTTGGAATTCCACGGGCAGTGTCAGCTGCCGGTACCCATGTTCAATGTACTCAACGGTGGCGCCCACGCAGACAACGATGTGGATTTTCAAGAGTTCATGGTCGCTCCGGTCGGCGCGCCGGACTTTTCAGAGGCACTGAGAATGGGCGTCGAGACGTACCGAGCACTGCGATCATTGCTCAAGCGAGCAGGAAAGACTACGTCGGTTGGTGATGAAGGGGGATTCGCCCCGAATTTGGATGCGCACGTGGAGGCGCCAGAGCTGCTGCTGGCCGCGATCGAGCACGCGGGCCTTAAGCCGCGTGTGGATGTCGTCATTGCGGTCGATGCTGCGGCGGGAGAATTATTCGAAGACGGAACGTACGTCTTTCGGAAGTCTATGCGCCGACGGCGCACTAGTGAACAGATGATTCAATTCTATGAGAGCTGCGTAAGGCGGTATCCCATCTGGTCCATCGAAGATGGACTTGCAGATACGGATACAGAAGGGTGGAGAACACTCACTGCTTTGCTCGGAGATCGCGTTCAGCTGGTCGGCGATGACCTGTTCGTTACCAATTCATCTCTACTGCGAGCTGGAATCGCCGACGGTCTGGCCAATGCCGTGCTGATCAAGCTTAATCAGGTCGGAACCGTCTCGGAAACGCTTGATGCAATCGCCGAGGCTCAGCGTGGCCGCTACGGGGTCGTGATCAGCCATCGCGCGGGTGAAACCGCAGATGACTTCATCGCTGATCTGGCCGTTGCCACAAATGCAGGTCAAATCAAGGCTGGAGCACCTGCACGCGGAGAGCGGGTAGCGAAGTACAACCGCCTGTTACGCATTGAGGAGGCACTGGGGCCAACGGCGCAGTACGCTGGTCGTCAATTCGTGGAGCGAGGAGGATTTCTGGTAGATCGCTCGGTACAGATCCGACAAGTGGACGCGTGAAGCTTATGGAACGATGAGCATCGGCCGCATTGAGTGGCCCATGACTTGTCTGACAGTCGATCCCGTTAGCCCGCGTGCGATGGCAAAGATGCCGCTACAGCCCATCACGATAAGATCAGCCTCGATACTGTCGGCGCGGGCGATGACTTTGTCTGCTGGTTGTACGCCGGCTCCGACCCGTCGTAGGCCACTAGAATTTTCTTGAACATGATTATTCTCGTTGCGAACAAGTGATGGGACTCGTCTGACAGCGACTAGCGCAAGGTGAGGGCGAGAATGATGATCAGCAAACCACCAATAAGCGCCAGATAGAAGTTCAGGTCGCCGGATTGCAGTGCGCGCAGGAGGCCGGCCAATCGCCAGACTATGCGCCGAACCGGTGCGAACAACAGTGGTCCGAATACGTCGGCGACGGCGTGTTCGAATTCGAGTTTGCGTACGAAATACGCAACGGCTTCGTGCGCGCGCGCGGTATCCAAAGTCGGGCGATAAATGAAGCTATAGAAGATCCGCATGGCATTGGAGAAGGTCAGCGAGGTCGTCGCCGCGCGTAATGGATCTTCTCGCAAGCCCCCATACCAGACACGCGTGCGCCGGATGGGATGACGACGGAGATTGAACGCGAGCAGCAACGGCAGAATAGCCAGCAACGGCATCGCGATCACGAGCTTGGTAGGGGAGATGAACGCGAATTTGCTGGTGAGCGGTACGAGTAACCAGCCACTGGACATAGCCTGTGCGCTGTGGACACCGAATTGCGCAAAATCGGCATTGTCCAGCGCACTGAGCCAGATCGGTAGACCTACGGCGCTAATGAGCACGGCCAGCCCAAGTAGTAGTGCGGCCCAGCCGTAGCGTCTTCTGATGTGCGGACCTGACAGGCTGGCGCTGATCGGGTTGCTCGGCGCACCGGCGCCGAGCAACCCGATGCCCAGCACTTTGGCGAAGGTGGCCAGTGCGACTGCCGCGGTGAGCGCCAGCCCCGCCCCCGCGAGCGCTAGCGTAAGGCGGCCACCGAGGCTACTCAAGTGGAAGCCCTGAAAAAGGGTCTGGAAAGTCAGCCACTCGGTGGCGAAGCCGATCTGCGGGGGCATCGCCGCGAGACTCATTGCCGCGAACAGAGCGCCGATGCCAAAGGGGAGGCCGGCAGTACGCAGCCAGCCACGTTGCGCTATCCGGTAGCCGCCGCTCGCCCCATAAACTCCGTCCGCGCACAGAAACAATCCCCCCTTCGCCAGCGCATGGCCCGCCAGGTGAAGCATCGCCACGGTCCAGGCAAGGCCGGCGAGTTCAGTATGGCCGTCCTCACGAAAGATCAGGCTCGCGCCCAAGACTGTGACGGCGATGGCTGCATTTTCCGCGGACGAGAATGACAGCAGGCGTCGCCAGTCGTCCTGCTGGAAGGCGTAGAGCGCGGTCAGGATCGACGACAGCACGCCGACCACCGTGACGGCGAGGCCTAACGCGAACAGCCAATTGCCACCGCCGCCCGGCAGCCAGTCCACCAGCGCGCGCGAAAGCGCGAAGAACGCGGCGTTGAGTACTACACCCGACATGATCGCGCCGGAGGCGCCGCTGCCCGTGGCATAGGCGCCCGGAAACCACTCATAGAACGGCAGCAGACCGAGTTTGGCGCCGAAACCAAAGAGCACTAGAAGGCCTACCGCCACTCGCAGTGCGCTGGACATCGTTTGAGCGCCTGTCAGGAATCCGGCGAAATCCAGATTGCCGCCAGCGTTTCTGGCCAAGAGCAGCAGTGCCAGCAGGATCGCCACCGCCCCAGTCTCGAGCAGCGCCAGCATGTATAGTGCAGAGGATCCAGAATGCGGCGAGAGCCGCTCGGAGAGAATCATTACCGCACCGCCGAGGGTCATCAGCTCCCAGGCGATCAGAAACGAGTATCCGTCCTGCACGCCGTACACACCCAGTGCCCCGAGCAGCGATAGGGCCGCACCCACGAGCCAGCCGACGCGCGCTGTACGTACGGGACTGCAGAGCCATACTGCCAGTGCGGCCGGGAACATACCGAAGCCCATGAGCCACAACGCCTCGGGCGTGTAGTGCAGCCGCACCGATTGAGCGGCGTAGGCGATTGGTAAGCTTAATGTGCCTGCGCCGCCAGTGGGTAATGCGCCGATGGCGCCAATGATCGCGATCACAGCGCCCAGGCCAATGAGCACGCGTGCTGGTACAGTCCAGCGCAGCAGCGCAACCAGCAGACCCGCGATCCATATCCAGAATGCAGCGATCAGGAGTTCAGGCATCGCGCGCTCCGTTGATCACGTGACCAGCGTGCACACGCTCTGCGGCGCGTTCGAGCAGCATGAGCAATGCGTGAATGATCGCGGCGGGGTTGGGCGGGCAGCCTGGTAGGTAGATATCGACCGGCAGCACACCGTCCAGACCGTTGCCGCATGCATAGCCGCCACCGTTGGTGCCACCCGAGACGGCGCAGGTACCGACCGCCATGACGAATTTCGGGTCTGGCATCGCTTCAAAGGCTTCCAGCAGCGGACCGCGCATCGCATAGGTGACCGGACCGGTCACGAGCAACAGATCAGCGAAGCGCGGCGACGGTGTAAAGAAAATGCCGAGCCGATGCAGGTTGTAGAACGGATTGTTCAATGCCTGCAGCTCGGACTCGCAGCCGTTGCAGGAGCCTGAATCGACATGGCGGATATGCAAGCTTCGGCCAAAGAGGCGTTGAATGGCGCTCTTCAATGCTTCGCCCTCAGGGGTCGCGGCCGACTGAGCCCAGTGCAGATCCTCGCGGCGGCGTACTCCGAAGGCCCAATCGCTCGAGGCGGTGAATGCGCCGGTGGGACAGACCTCGACGCACAGCTGGCAAGCGACGCAACGGCCGTAATCCACCGCCAGCCGGGCGCCGCCCCCATCGATCATCGTGATCGCCTTAGGTAGACAGGTATCGGCACAGGCGCGACAGTCGCTTTGGCACTTTGCCGGCTCAAAGCGCGGCATACCCAGTACACCCGCCTGGCCATCGTCACCGGATTTGGGCCACGCGGTGCTGACCTTGCCTTGCTTCAAACCGTAGAAAGTCCACAGCGGCATTGTCTTGAGCTCCTAACGGTCACAGCCGGCGATGCTGAGGCCAAAGCTGGCCTCATTGATCGCATAGTCCATCATGTTGCTGTCATGTACGGTGAAGGCAAAAGCACGCCAGTTCGAGAAGCTCGGCGACTTGATCTTGACACGCCCGAGGTGGCCGTCTCGATCGAGGTGCACGGCGTAGTAGAGCGAGCCGCGTGGGGATTCCGTCCAGCCCAGCCCTTCGGAGCCCGCTGGTGCTTCGCACGAGACTCGTATAGCGCCGCTAGGGAGATCATGCAGCAGCGCGCGGATCAAATCGATGCTCTGGCCGATCTCCTCAATGCGCACCTGTTGGCGTGCATGGGCATCGCCGGCGTGGCGCACCGCTACTTTCAGCGGTAACTCGGGATAGGCCGCGTAGGTTTGATCGCGGCGTGGATCGCGGTCTAAACCCGATGCGCGCTCAATCGGGCCCGTGGCCCCCTGATCGAAGGCGAGTTTGGCGCTAAGCAGGCCGGTGGTGATCAGACGATCCAGATGCGTGGTGCTGGCTTCGAGCATCGCCGCGTAGGGTAAGAACTGGGCCTGCAGCGCGCTCAGTGCATCGCCCAGACCTTGGAGCTGCGGTTCCCGCCGTAAGCCTCCCGGAGTCAGTAGCGCGCGAAGAAAGCGGCTGCCGCTCATACGCGCATTGATCTGCTTGGCAAGCTCCTCGAGATACTTTCCCTGCGCTTCGCCGACCTTGAGCGTGGTTGTGTGGCACAGATGCCCTAGGTAGTGAAGATGGTTGTACAGGCGCTCGAGTTCGGCGAGGAGAACGCGCAACCACTGCGCGCGCCGTGGTACTTCGCAATTGGCCGCCGATTCCACGGCGCGACAGTAAGCCAGCGCGTGCGCAACGCTGCCGATTCCGGAAACGCGTTCGGCGAGCACAACACCAAGTTCCGGATTCAATCCTTCAAATCGCTTTTCCATGCCACGATGCTTAAAAAAGAGTTGTGGGTGGTAGTGCAGAATGCCTTCGCCGACGTAATAGAAATCGAACTGCGCCGACTCGAGCACATCGGCGCGCACCGGTCCGAAGGGCAGCAGCTGCACGTCCTCGTTCATCGGGCCGGTGATCTCCGGTAGCATGGAGCGCTCCGGGGTATAGCTCAGCGCGGCCGTCGCATCCGGCCGCAGTGGGGGTGTCGGCGCTGTCGCGCCGGGAAGCAGCGCAAGTGGCTCAGGCTGCGGATGCCCCTCGAAGCGCACGCCACACAGGTCTATCATCTCTCGTTCGTACCAGGACAGTAGCGGCGCGATGTGTGACAGACTCGGTACGGTTTGCGCCTCCGGTCGGCAACGCCAGATCTGAATTGGCTGACCGGCGCCCACATGCACGAGGTAGCGGATCTCCGGCAGGGTGCCGCGATTGGGAAACCATGCATAGGCCATTTGCATGCGCGCACCGCTCTGTACTGCGCCTTCACACCGACCCCTCAAGTCGGCCAGGGCGATATCTTCCAAGTGCGCCATCATGGAGAACTAACCGTGCTCGCGAGCTGGGAGGCGATGGCGGCAAAGTAGTGCGAAAATGTCTGCGGCCACCACAAGCCCAGCAGCAGCAGTGGCACCAGCGCCATCCACATGGGCACTACGCACCAGAGGCTCAGAGTTTTCTTGAGTGCAGGCGCCGAAGCGAGCACCAGGTTTGTCCTATTGCCGAAATACATGACGCGAAAGTGATTCAGGAAGCCGACAAAGATCACAATTAGCAGGATCAGCATTACGAAAACTGCCCAGGTGTACGGTCCGGTCAGGCCAGCGCGCAGAATGGTCAGTTCGCTGGGAAACAGGCCGAACGGGGGCGCGCCAGTAATCGCTACGGCGCCGGCCAGCCACAGTAGTCCAGAAATAGGCATTCTGGACAATACGTTGTGAATGCGACTGATACGTTTGCTGTGGAATGCGTGCATGGCATTGCCGGCGCCGAAGAACATCAATGGCTTGTTCAACGAATGACCCAGCATGTGGTAGAGCGCGCCGGCAATGCCCAAAGGGCCGCCAAACCCGAAGCCGAGCGCCATGACCCCCATGTGCTCCACACTCGAATAGGCCATCAGCCGCTTAATGCCGGTCTGTCGCGTAATGAAGAGCGCGGCGACAAATAGCGAGAACGCCCCGATCGCGACTACCACCGTGCGCGGGAGCGTGCCCAACTGCGCCGCGTCGCTGACCTGGATGAAGCGCGCGATGCCGATCATTGCTGTGTTCAGCAGGGCCCCGGAAAGCATCGCTGACACCGGTGCGGGACCCTCGGAATGCGCGTCTGGCAACCAGGTATGCATGGGCGCTAAGCCGACTTTGGTTCCAAATCCGATCAGCACCAGCAGGAACGCCATCAGGCCAATGGTGGGATTGATCTGGGGCGCCACCTGGCGCAGCGTCGACCAGGTCAGGTCGTAGGTGGCGCCGAGAACAAAACTGCCGCCCCAGTAGTAAAACACGATGCCGAGCAGCGCCAGGCTGATGCCGCCCGAAACGATCACAATGTACTTCCACGCCGCTTCGACGCTTTCGCGCCCGAGTTCGAAGCAGACGAGGAAGGTACTGACCAGCGTTGTCAGTTCAATAGCAATCCAGTACACGCCAATGTTGTTCATCAGCGGTCCAGTCAGAGTCGTAAGCGCGAAGCCCGCGAACAGGGCATAAAATCGGTACAAGCGTTGATCCTCGCCGGTCGAGCGCATGTAGCCGATGGCATAGATGGAGGCCAGCAGATAAACGCTGGAGACGCTCAGAAGTACCCACGCACCCAGCGCGTCCACGATCAGATACGCGTGCCAGAACAAGTACGGGCCCGCCAGGGCCAGCGGCAACAATCGCAGCACCGCGAGGAACGCTATCAACGCCGCGGCGAGGTTTAGAAATTCGACGAACCGCGGTCGGTGCAACAGCAGGCAGCCGAGCACGGCCAGGAGTGGCGCAAGGAGAATTACTGCGAGGAGATGGCCGACCACTAGCCCACCAGTCTTCTGAGGTCGTACGCACTCGAAGTACCGGCATGCGCCACTAAATAGCGAATGAGGACGCCGAAGCAGGCCACTACGACGAGCAGATCGAACAGGATGACGAGCTCGATGAGCAGGGGCATGCCGGGGACCAGAATCTGTGAGCCTAGAAAGATTCCGTTTTCCAGCACCAGCAATCCGAGGATCTGGCTTAGTGCCTCACTGCGGACCACCAGCATTAGAAATCCGATCAGCTTCATCGACAGCATGACCGTCATTGCGAGCACCGCGACTGTACCGGTGAGCCCAAGGGACTTGCCGAGATGGCTGGAGACGACGAAGGCGAACAGTACCAGCAGAGCCCCGAGGACCATGCACGCACTCGGTGAAAGGCGTTCATGCACTTCGCGATCGACATCTTGCCGTTTGATAATCTTCAGGATTAGGTAGGGCAGCAGTATTCCGCGAAATAGCGCCGTGAGAATGGCGATCAGATACAGCTCCGGGTAGTGGCCGTAGTAACCCACCGCCGCGGAAAGGAACGCGATCAGCCAGGACTGGACCGCAAACGCTACGAGATAGTCTGTCAACCAACGTGAGCCGAGCATTACAAAGGAAAGCAGCAGGCTCGCGATCGCCATTAGGCTAAAGAGCGAGGCGGCAAGCGGATCCAGCTGGGCGGCGAGCATGGACAGTTACCTCAGCTGATTGGCCACGATCGCGAGGATGGCGAGGAGGAACGAGGTGGCGAGCGGCTCCTGATAGCGGTAATAGCGCAGGCGCGATTGCGCAGTTTCGACGAACACGACGGTCAGCGCGACGATGAGGAATTTTCCGAACAGTGCTGCGGCGGCGGCCAGCGCGCCGACAGCCGTGCCCTGACGAGACAGCCCCCAGGGCAAAAGCAGCACATTGCTGAAAATCGTGTAGAGAATGAACTGCTTCATCATCGAGGCCCATTTCAACAGCGCGAGCAGCGGACCGGAATATTCCAGGATGCGCGCCTCATCGATCATGTAGACCTCGATATGCGTGCTCGAATGGACGGGCAGGCGATCAGTCTCAACCAACAGCAGAATGAAGAATGCCGCGACCAAAAATAGATGAGCTGGACTCCAATAGATTGCCGGCTGCTGCACCAGCAGATGGTTGACGACGAACGGCAGCATCGCTTTGGCCAAGAGCGTGATGCCGACGAACACTAGAATAAGAGTTGGCTCGGCGAGTATGGCGAGCATCACGGCGCGCGATGAGCCGATGCCCCCGTAGGCGCTGCCAGAATCCAACCCCGCCAGCGTAATCAGAAAAGAGCCGAGCGTCAGAATCAGGCCTCCCCCGAGAATATCGCCCATGTCGGACTGGGGCAGCGGGAAATCCGTCAACACCGGAATGAGAATCGGCACCGTCAACATGCAGGTGAAGGCAACGATCGGTGCGATCCAGTAAATGAAGCTGGCCGTTTCCGGCACGACGCCCTGCTTGTGAAACAATTTCCACAAGTCGCGATATGGCTGGAAGGTCCCTGGTCCCTGTGCGCGCTGGACGCGTTCCTCCCACTGCAAGATCACCCCTTGCAGCAAGGGGGCAAGGGCAATTACCGTGATGACCTGGCCGATCTGGAGCAGGATGTCGCGCGTCACGGCACGCGGCCCTCATGGCTCTCGGAGCTAGTGAGGCTAGGATGAGACAGGGCAGTTTCGCATGGCACTACCAGATCCTCTCTATTCCGGAGAATGGACTGGGTAGGCATCATCAGCCGACGAGCGGCGGTTTGTTAGCGGAGAATGCCATCTCCTTGCAATGCAATATACGGATTGGTTCGCCCGTCAGCAAGTGTCCTCATCTTTGAATGCGTCCTGGATCCGGAGAAGAGGGGGCGCCTAAGATAAGGGGCCTGCTGTCGGATAATTCGGAGCTGCGGTCGAGGACTGCAGCTTGTCTGGTGTCGTATCTCTACTCGCTCGAAGTCAGTTCGGGTGCATCCTCCTTGTCGGGATTGATCACGCCGAAATGCGCCGGAATGTGCGCATAGAACAACCGAATCTTCTCCTCGTGAATTAGCTTTAGCAATTCCGTTGCTTCCTTATCCGTCACCATGAACTCGACTTCCACGGCGACGCTGCCGGCGAGTTCGAAGAACGTCTGTTCGTGCAGCACGTGATGACGGCCGAACCCTGCGACAGCGCGGAAAGCAGAGCCACCGCGTATACCGAGATTGCTGGCCTTTTTTAGCAGCCATTCCCACACTAACAATCCGTGATGGCGATGGCTCTCATGCACATAAAATCGCAGGAATGCACCGTTCATGGTTGTATCCTTCTTTTCTTTTCAGTAATGCTGTCTGGCCGGTATGATGCCGCGTACCCCGCCGCGTGGATTCTCGACATCGCCGCTGTAGCGCGGAATCAAGTGTAGGTGAGCATGCGCGATCGTCTGACCGCCCGCCTCGCCCACATTGACCCCCAAGTTGTAGCCGTCGGGATGATGCTTTTCTTCAAGTAGCGCTTTTGCGGCCTCAACCAAGACCCAGATCGCCTCTAGTTCATCGAAGCTCGTAGCAAAGAAATCTGACACATGACGACAAGGAATGATGAGTAGATGTCCAGGCGTAACGGGATTCTTATCCGCGAGCACATAGGCCAGTGTATTGGCCAGCAGGGCATCGTCGGATCTACAGAATGGACAGGCTGATCTCACACTAGGGGCTCGCTTAAGCTTCGCGCCCACCCAACCGTTCCCATACCGGCGAAGGTCATCAGCAGTGACCCGCCCAGGTGCGCCATGATTGAAGCGCAGGTCCACAGTGCCTGTCGTGCTTGCAGCAAGTTGGCAACTTCCGCCGAAAACGTGGAGAAGGTCGTCAAACCTCCACAGAAGCCAGTCATCACGAATAGTCGCCACTCCGGCGATGCGACCGAACCAGAGGCAAAAAATGCGACGGCGGCGCCGATTATGTAGCCGCCTACGAGATTTGCGGCAAGGGTGCCGAGTGGGATGGTCGGAAAGATGGCGTTCAGTCGCATACCGAACCACCAGCGCAGCAGCGCGCCGAAGCTTGCCCCGATAGAAATGGCGACGATAGATTTCCACATGTACCTGCCCTACAAAGCTAGTCACACTCGGGGTCAGGTCGCGCAAGGCACTACGATCCTGTCACCGAGGAACGTAGGCATCATCAGCCGACTGAGCGGCAGTTTACGGAGGCATGCCATCTCCGCAGCGGATAGTGTTCCAGAGACGGCCTCAGGACACAACCTAAGTCGCCCAGGTCAGCGACATACATTACCGTATGCGTTAGAAGGGCCTGCCATCCCGCGCAAGCTGGATTCGCCGGCAACAACTCGAATCGGGCCATGCACGTCTATCGGTTGCGCTTCCTCCATCAATACGCATTGACGCTGGCGGCTCACGCCTTTATGCTTTTCCGGTTGCGGGGATGGAGTTCCCCTTCAAGCGCCCGATAGGCTGATGACTCCTGCGGTACATGTATTAATGTGCTTGAAGGGAGCCATCCATGATTGGGCAGAATCCCGCATTTGAGCGGACTGCAAGAGCAGGACAGCCAAGGTATCTTGCGCCGTTTCGGGCGGATCTCATCAGCCGACTGCAATCCGGCGCGCATCTTATCCTCCATGGGCCTCGAGGCTCTGGCAAATCAACTTTGCTTGCCTCCATGCGGGACTATTACCAGTCTCGTACAGTTCCGTGTGCAATCGCGCCACAAACCTTGGGGCTTTCAGACGTTGTCACGGCGCTCTCTCAAGCCTATCCGAAAGTTGATCTCGAGACTCTGAGCCGCCGCGCCATCGGTAGCCGGTTGTGCATGACAGCGGACCGCACGCCAGGTGTTCTGTTGTTGGACCACACGCGCGAACTGACTACCGCGACGATCAGCTTCCTGCGTCGGCTGCGGCGCGCACTCGTCGGCGTACTGTTGGTGGTCGATATTGATTCGGAATTTGAGCGCGACCGTCTGCGTACGTGGCGACGACATGCACTCTGTGCGCGCATGCCGCTCATGCCCAACAGTCGACTGCGTCGGTTGCTGCAGTCCGGTTGCTCGACGATAGCTTTGCCTGCAATCGAGCCCGGAATGTCCCGCCAGATCGTGCACGCGGCGCGCGGCCGAGTCGGATGGCTATGTGAGTGCGTGCATCATTTGGGGTCACCGGCATATTGGAGCGGTGGCCGCCTGCATGTCTGGGCGCTGTGCATAGACTGTGAAATTGCGGTCCGTGAAGGTCGACGGGGGCCGCGCATGCGGTTGCGAAAGGCGGGCATTACGGGAAATTCCCAACGGTAGGGCTGGAGGAGGTACTTGCCGCCACCGGTTCCAACTCGTATAGTCTTTGGAGGAGATGGCATTCTCCTCCGACAAACCGCCCTTGGGGCTGATAATGCCTACATCGCATCGACAAGTCGGCCGAGATGCAGTGCTTCTTGTCACGTTCATCTCAACCCTGCTGGCCCGTCGTGCGTCGGAGTGATTCGCGTGTCGATATGATCGCGCGCATGATGTGCGCAACGTAAAAGAACACGAATAGGCGGCTTCGCTTTTGGCGCACGATTCGCGCTGCGTAAGATCGCGTTCCCGATGGCTGCCGCGAAGATGGAGAGTAGATCTGATGGTTCGCCAGTCCTGAGCGCATGGAAGAATCTTGGAGAAGACATGACAACCCAAAGCGATATGGGAGCGAGTACCTCTTCGATTGGATTGCTTGGGCGCGAACGAACCATAGCGGGACCGAGTTTCAATCGTTGGCTGGTACCTCCTCCGGCCCTCGCCATCCATCTGTGCATCGGGATGGCCTACGGTTTTTCGGTATTCTGGTTGCCGATGAGCCACCTTCTGCCAATAACGAATGGCACGAGTTGTGCGGCGCAGAATTTCTCCACTGCGCTCGGATCGACAGCCTGCAACTGGTCGGTTCCCACCGTCACTCATATCTTTGAGATATTCATCGCAGTGCTTGGCATTTCAGCCGCCATCTGGGGCGGCTGGCTCGAGCATGCCGGTCCACGCAAGGCTGGTGTGATCTCGGCCATATGCTGGGGTGGCGGGCTGGTGTTGCTCGGTGGTGCCGTCGCGCTCCATCAGCTTTGGCTGGTATACCTAGTCGCTGTGTTTTGCGGCATCGGTCAGGGACTTGGCTACATTACTCCCGTATCGACGCTGATTAAGTGGTTTCCCGATCGTCGCGGCATGGCAACCGGATTCGCGATTCTGGGTTATGGCGGTGGCGCGATGATCGGCGCGCCCCTCGCGGTTTGGCTGATGAGCCATTTCGCTCGCAGCGGCTCGCCCGGAGTGCCGCAGACATTGGTCGTTATGGGCATCATTTACTTCGTCGTCATGATGGTGGGCGCGTTCGGCTTCCGCGTGACGCCCGCCGGCTGGCGGCCACAAGGTTGGACGCCTCATGCGAACGTTGATAGCAAATCGTTGATCACGCAGCGCAACGTGCATCTGAACCGGGTTTGGCGGACGCCGCAATTCTGGCTGATCTGGGGTGTCTTAGGGCTCAATGTGACTGCTGGTATCGGTGTGATTTCAATGGCCAGTCCGATGTTACAGGATGTCTTCGGCGCCAAGCTTTTGGGAGTCGATTCAAGTGCGGCGTTGACGCCCACCCAGAGGGGCGCGGTTGTAGCCGCTGCGGCGGGCCTCGTTGGTCTAATCAGCCTGTTTAACTGTCTCGGGCGGATCTTCTGGGCATCGCTGTCGGACAAGATCGGCCGCAAGAACATGTATTACACGATCTTCGTTTTGGGCATTATTTTATATTGCCTGCTACCCACTTGGGGTCATCTCGGCATCCCGATGCTGTTCGTGGCATCAATCTGCATCATCTTGACCATGTACGGTGGCGGTTTCGCCACGGTTCCAGCGTATCTTGCCGACATCTTCGGGACGCAGATGGTAGGCGCCATTCATGGTCGTCTGATCACCGCTTGGTCAGTCGCCGGCGTTGTGGGTCCGGCACTCATCGCCGGTGTGCGCCAATTTCAGATCGATCACGGCGTTGCGCACAACTTGGTGTATGACATCACCCTATACATCATGGCGTTCCTGCTGTTTTGCGGGTTGGTGTGCAATTTCTTTATCAAGCCGGTGGATGCTAAGCACTGGATGAGCGATGAGGAACTGACGCGCGAACGCTCGCTGCAACACGAAGATCGCATCGGCGCGACCGCCGAAACCGCCGCGCGCGGCAGCTTTGGGATCGGCGGCGTGTTGGCGTGGGTGGCGGTTGCCATTCCTTTTTCTATCGGTCTGTATATCGCCATTCAAAAGGCAGCCGCTCTGTTTTAGAGCGTGGCGTCCCTTGGAGCGCTCAAGCTGGGTGTAATTATAGTGGCATCGGCCAACTGGATTTCGGCTTCGCCGGACATTGGTGGTCACGAGTTCCCGCTGTGCTCTTTCCTCGTCGATGTAACGCGAACCTAAGGCGCGACGGATGGCGCGGATTGTGGTTGTGCGTCACGGCCACGTGGCCGGGATCCGTCCCGCACGTTTTCGGGGACGCATAAATCTTGAGCTGACGGAACGAGGATTGCAGCAAGCACACGCCACGGCGGTGAGAATTGCGAAGCATTGACGTACAGTTATGGTCTACACGAGTCCGATGATACGTTGCGTGATGACCGGCCAGCTGATTGCGAACGCCGTTGGCGCCGCCCCCTTGCGGTGCTCCCCTCCGCGTAACAGCTATGCAAGGGTTGCATCCGCGGCGGGCACGCCCTACGATCCGTGTCGGGAGATGGCATTCCTCCTCTGACAAACCGCCGAATGGCTGATGATGCCTACGCTTTCCGCTTGGCGGAGCGTAGTGCGCTGCGCGACCCCGCCCCTGAGTATTGGAGGATGGGTACGCATGAGAAGTCGAAGCTGCTATTCCCTGCGGGCAGGTAGCAACATCGCTTCAACTCTTACGGCCAACACCGCGCCGTCGCGCTCTTCCCTGCATTTCGGATCGAGCCGGGCTCCGATGAGAGCGGCCGGACGGACTGGATGTGCCGGCTTCTGTTTGGCCATCCACCTACAGGGCCACCAATCATCTGTGAAAGCACGAACGCACAAATGATTGTAAATCACCGCAGCCGCACAATTACCGACGGCATCGCTCGATCACCCAACCGCGCCATGCTGCGTGCAGTCGGATTTGCCGACGCGGATTTCATCAAGCCGATTGTTGGCATCGCCAACGGCCATTCGACAATGAATCCTTGCAACGCCGGTTTAGGACCGCTCGCCGCGCGCGCTGAAGAGGCGCTGAAGCGTGTCGGCGCCATGCCGCAGACCTTTGGCTTTCCGACGGTTACTGATGGCATAGCGATGGGAACCGAGGGGATGAAGTACTCGCTGGTATCGCGCGAAGTGATAGCCGACGCAATCGAAACCGCGGTCCAATCGCAATTCATGGATGGCGTCCTGGTTGTGGGCGGTTGCGACAAGAACATGCCTGGCGCAATGATGGCAATGCTGCGGATGAATATTCCCGGGATCTTTTGCTATGGCGGCACTATCAGGCCGGGCAACTGGAAGGGAACGCCGCTGACCATTGTGTCCTCGTTCGAGGCGGTCGGAGCCTTTACAGCTGGCAAGATCAGCAAGGAGGATTACGACGGCATCGAGCGAAATGCGTGTCCGAGTCTTGGTGCCTGCGGAGGCATGTATACAGCCAATACCATGTCCGGTGCAATTGAAGCGATGGGACTGTCCCTTCCCGGATCCTCGACGCAGGCGAATCCGGATCCGGAGAAGGCAGACTCGGTCGCCCGGTCGGCGCAAGCGCTGATGAGGGCGATTCAGGACGACCTGAAGCCACGCGACATCGTCACTCGCGCATCGCTTGAAAACGCAATAGCTGTAGTGATGGCGACTGGCGGTTCCAGCAATGCCGTACTGCATTTGCTGGCCATTGCGCATGCGGCCGAGGTGCGACTTGCGATTGAAGACTTCGAAGCCATCCGGCAGCGCGTGCCGGTGCTGTGCGACATGAAGCCTAGTGGGCGGTTCGCGGTCACAGATCTGCACGAAGCCGGCGGAATTCCGCAGGTGATGAAGATCCTGCTTTCTCGAGGCTTGCTGCATGGCGAGTGCGTGACAATCACGGGGACAACAGTTGAGATGAATTTGCATGACATACCGGGTCGGCCGCCCGACGGGCAGGAAGTGATCCGGCCATTTAACAAACCGCTGTACCGGCGGGGTCAATTGGCGATTTTGTGGGGAAACTTGGCGCCGGAGGGTTGTGTGGCGAAGATTGCCGGTCTTAGAAAGACGCATATCACAGGGCCTGCCAAGGTGTTTGATTCCGAGGATGCGGCGATGACCGCAGTTCTTACCGATACGATCCGTCACGGCGATGTAGTGGTGATCCGCTACGAAGGTCCTAAGGGCGGCCCAGGCATGCGCGAAATGCTCGCACCGACCTCCGCTCTGATCGGCAAGGGCTTTGGCGAAACCGTGGGTCTAATTACCGATGGACGTTTCTCGGGAGGCACATGGGGCATGGTGGTGGGTCATATAGCACCCGAGGCGTTTGAAGGTGGTGCGATCGCTCTCGTGCAGGATGGCGACACGATTACTATCGACGCAAGGAAGTTATCCATTCACCTGCACGTATCGAATAAGGAACTGCAGAGGCGCCGCGCCACGTGGGTGCAGCCGGTGCCTCGGTACACACGGGGAGTGCTGGGGAAATACGCCAAGTTGGTTGGCACAGCGAGTGAAGGAGCAGTAACCGACAGCTGAACGATCCGGAGTTGCGGACCGCGGACCGTAGCGGAACAGGGCGGATCCAAATTGCGCTTGACGCGCTCCCGAAGGAGGTAAGAGGTGTTCAGCGGGGTGAATTTCGCTGAAGTCTGGGCGGCGACTGTCGCGGGCTTCTTGTCTTGTGCTATCGAGTCCGTCGATGTGTTGACGATCGTGTTCGCAATCGCCGTGGTTAGG
>Ga0181537_10002382_pt1 | contig 16587 bp, 16 predicted proteins | sample PEATcosm2014_Bin_39_FD_119765 | JGI IMG/M metagenome (GOLD analysis project Ga0181537, IMG submission 119765) | Peatland microbial communities from MTU Mesocosm Facility, Houghton, MI, USA - PEATcosm2014_Bin23_10_metaG | ecosystem: Environmental > Terrestrial > Soil > Wetlands > Peat | place... | reverse complement strand
GTCGGTGCGCGGCTACATGCGCTGAGGTCGCACAAGCGGGGCCAGTCCGGCGGTCTGCTGCATAAGATGAGCGAACCTATCGTTCATCCGAAATGGCCTGCCTTGCCGCGGGACTCCCCTCATTCTCGCAATTGGAGCCCAATACGTAACACAGCTTTAACTTGCAGCCATTACAATCGGCGCGAGAACGTTTCGCTCTCACCACCGCCCCATTGTTTTCGTATTAGCGGATTTCCGCAAGAGTCGCACATCGTCGTTAATACTAACCTCTGGCCAAAAGGAGAAAGGACTATGCCGACGATTACAACGAAAGATGGCACAACGATTTATTACAAGGACTGGGGAACAGGGCAGCCCATCGTGTTTAGCCACGGATGGCCGCTCACCGCAGACGACTGGGATTCGCAAATGTTGTTTTTCGGACAGCAAGGATACCGTGTCATTGCGCACGATCGGCGCGGCCATGGACGTTCTACGCAAACGTGGGATGGCAATGACATGGATACGTACGCCGACGATCTGGCGGCTCTGACGGAAAAGCTTGACCTAAAGAATGCGATCCATGTGGGCCACTCGACTGGTGGCGGAGAAGTGGCGCGCTATATCGGACGGCACGGTTCGAAACGCGTTGCCATGGCCGTGCTCATCAGTTCCGTGCCGCCTCTGATGGTGCAGACGGCAAATAATCCCGGCGGACTTCCGATCTCGGTGTTCGACGGGCTGCGTGCCGCGTACGTGGAGAACCGGCCGCAGTTTTACAAAGACATTACGCTGCCCTTTTACAGCTACAACCGGCCGGGTGCGAAGATTTCAGAAGGCATCCGGGAGAAGTGGTGGCTCCAGGGAATGATGGGCGGAATGAAAGCGGGCTACGACTGCATCAAGGCCTTCTCGGAAACCGATTTCACCGAGGATCTAAAGAAGTTCGATGTGCCGACGCTTGTCATGCACGGCGATGACGATCAGATCGTGCCGATCGGAGCCTCCGCGCTGATGTCCGCAAAGATCGTAAAGAATGCAACGTTGAAGGTGTACCCGGGTTTCCCGCACGGGATGCCGACCACCCACGCCGACCAGATCAATAATGACCTGCTGGGGTTCCTCAAGCAAAGTCAGGCAGTCGCAGCGTAATCGAGATCCGGCCTTCGCATTGCTGCAAGGCCGGATTTTAACTTTCTTCGACGAGAGACGTTCGCTGCTGGTCGACAACTGTCAAAGGCCGCCGATCTTGAGAAAAGAGTACGCGCAAGTCCGGCTTAGCGCCCCAAAAAAGAGAGCAGGAGGACGAGACGCATCCTGCTCTCGAAATTGCGATTATGCACGGGGAACGAGGGAATGATTCACCGCGTGCACGGAAAGCATGATGCGGTTCTGAACTCCAACTTTCCTCAATAATTTAGCTACGTGCGCTTTGACGGTGCGCTCCTGAATCCCGAGGGGAGACGCTATTTCCTTGTTCGAGCATCCCTCCACCAACATCTTCAGCACTTGGGCTTCGCGGCTGGTGAAATTCCGGCCTCTCATCGCGACACGTTCGTTGGAGACACCATGGCGCTCAATGTAGGTCGCCAAAACGCGTCGTGATCCCCAGATCAGACCTTGATTCACGATGCGAATTGCTTTCGCGAAGTCCTCGGCAGGAGCGGCTTCATCGACATAGCCCTTTGCGCCAGAAGAGAGTGCTTCGAGAACGGTGTCGTCAGTGCCGCCAGCGGCGGTCACAATCACGCGCAAATTTGGCCGGATCGTTTTCAGGTACTGCATCGACTGGGAGATGCTTTGATTGGGCCGCTTCCCGAGAAGCACCACATTAAAGTCGGGAGCGCCTCCGAGTTCGGCAAGCGAGACAGCGGCCAATTCGAGATCGCCGTAGCATTCAAGCAGTGCGCGGTAGCCGGCAAGACGCAGTGGATCGCTCTCTGCCACGGCGACGCGTATCTTTGGTTCAAACATCTTTTTTTTCTGCTTCACAACTCTCCTAAGACAATCGGGGGATGGGGCTTTCGGTTGAACTCCAAATGGTATGCACTTCAGTCCCCAATATCAGACCTCGGAGTGAGCAGTTTCCGTTTCACATTTTGTGGGAGTTACGGGAAAAGGCAAACTCAGGGAAAATGCGGGGGCCTGTCCTGCGTCTGTGGTTTGGACTATCCGTCCGTGTCTCAGAACGCGGTCTTGGTTTTGGAGAAAATGGCGTCTCGCAATCCGAAATATCCTCGAAATGGTTTGCGGATACGGCAGGGCAATTTTGTCTCAGAAGAGGACAATATCTGAGTTCCGGACTGTCAGGATCAACCGAAAACAAGGGGTTGGCCTGTAAGTCTCTCAAATCAAGGCTTCCAATAAAACTTTCATCTTGGCCGCATGGTTGCACGGTTGGTGAGGACGGGGGTGGTGTTCTTGAAAACGATTCTGTTGGTGGATGACAGCAAGTTTCAACGGCTGGCTAACGAACGAGTACTTACGAAAGCTGGATTTCAGGTGCTCACGGCAGGCGACGGTGAGCAGGCACTGGAGATCGCTGGGTCCGTGATTCCCGACCTGATCGTGCTGGACATGCTTTTGCCGAAATTGACAGGGCCTGAGGTTCTAAAAGCGCTGAGAGAGAATCGGCAAACATCTGCCGTTCCGGTGGTCGTACTCAGCGGCCTGGCTCAAAAAAATGAAGCCAAGCTGGTCCGGGAGGGAGCCACTGCGTACTTCGAGAAATCGAAACTCGATCTGGCGAAGAGTTCGGAGCCGCTCCTTAAAGTCGTGCGGCAGATCTTGGAACAGCCCGGCATCCAGGGCGAGGAGGCGACTGCTGGACTGGGGACGATCTCTGAAGATCAACTAGCGGTCCAGCCTTAACAACAGCAAAGGTGGAGAATCGCAATGACTGCCGACATGGCATTTGAAGGATTGATTGTTTCTCATGACGCTGCCCTGTACAGCGTGTTCGATCGCGTGCTTCGTCAGCTGTCGATTTCGACGAATGTTTGCCTTAGTGCATCGAAAGCCTGCAGCCAGCTCAAAGAAGGGAGCACGGATCTGTTGGTGATCGACTGCGATGGTCAAGACTGGTCGGAAGTCCTGGACCGAGTCTGGGCATCCAGATCGACGAAGAAGCCGACAGTGGTGGCCATCACGCGCAAGGAAGAACGAGTGCCAGGGGCACATGTCGTTCTGAAAAGGCCAGTCACGGTGGAGAACGGCGCGCTATCTTTGAAAGCCGCATATCACCGGATGCTGCACGATTATCGTCAGCATGCTCGTCATGCGCTGATGACGCCGGTGGTTGCTACCGATACAAAGGAAAAGACTGTACGCGTGACAGTGACTGACATTGGAGATAGAGGAATTGGCATCAGTAGCAAGGAGCAGCTTGCGGTCGGTACGGTCCTGCGGTTTCGGTTGCAGCTGCCGGGAGCGCCCAGGGAGATTTTGGTGGAAGCGCGAGTGTTATGGACGCGCGAGTACGGCAGAAGTGGCTGCGAGTTTGTGCGTGTACCACCTGTCGACGCAATGGTCTTACATGATTGGCTGAAAAGCAGAATTCGAGTGAAGAAACCTTTGGTCGAAATGTGAAATTCAGATGCTAAAAATTCTTGTTGCCGACGATTCGCGCTTCCACATTGCCCTGCTGACGAAAGCTTTGCAGGAAAAGGGCTTTGAAGTATTTACTGCCCAAGACGCCATGCAGACGGGAATGTTTGCCCTTCGCACTTCCCCAGACGCCATTGTTCTTGACATCAATATGCCGGGCGGGTCAGGGATCGAGGTTTTGAAGAGACTCAAGCGATCCAAAAAGACTCAGAACATTCCGGTCGTGGTGGTAAGCGGGACCAATGATTCGAATATTCGCCAGGTCGCAGAGGGCCTCGGGGTCGTTGATTTTCTAGCGAAACCTGTCGATCTCGAGCAGCTTTGCTCGACACTTTCGGGCGTTTTATCGAATGCTTGAAAGTACCGGCTAGGCACGCGCTTTGTCGATCATCGATTCCCAGATGCCTTTGGATTTGAGAATGAGTTCGATGGCTTCTCGGACTGCCCCATGGCCCGCCAGCGCGCGTGTTGTGTAGTGGGCGGCCTTTTTCACTTCGGCGACAGCGTCGCCGACCGCAACCGCCAGACCTACGCGCTGCATCAATGGAATATCCGGAAGGTCGTCGCCGATGTATGCCACTGCTGAGTCCAAAACCCCTGCTTTTTGAAGGATCTCTTCGTAAGCCGGCATCTTCAGCGGCTGCTTCATATAGATGAATTCCATCTTCATTTCGTTGGCGCGGCGGAGCAGCGCGGCGCTCTCTCGTCCCGTGATGCAGCCGGTCCGGAGACCTGCGGTTCGAGCCAGAGTAAGGCCCTGACCATCGTGGGCGTCGAAGGTCTTGATCTCAAGGGACGAACCGTCCGTCTGAGAGAGCAGAGTGACGCCCCCGTCTGTCATGGTGCCGTCAACGTCCATCAGTAGGACTTCGATTCGCGACGCGCGCTTTTTAACGGAAGAAGATATCCTGGGACCAGGTGCCAAACAAGCCTCCACGAGCTGAGAATAGCAACCCCTGACACAATACCTTAAATCGCAAGGTCGACACCCCACTGACCTTGAAGATCTCGCCATAGAGTCGGGTGATACAGTGAATCACGGATGGATCGCGACTGGCTCTGCGTTCTAGCCTTGGTGTTTTGAGCTTAATCGAGAAGTGGAGGCGGCCGGTCCGATGCGCGTTGTCCGGAAAGCTTCTTCCCTGCAAGTGATCTCCTGCCGATGCCGACGATGAAAGTACTGCTGCGAAGAAGCTGTCGCACAGTAGGATTGCTGTTGGTGATTGTCGCGTGCACAGCTAACAGCCCGGCTTACTCGGTCCTCACTCATGAAGAGTTGATCGACTTGGCGTGGAATGACTCGATACGGCCGTTTTTGCTGGCACGTTTCCCGAACTCGACGGAACAACAACTCGTTGAAGCACATGCTTATGCGTACGGCGGATGCGCGATTCAGGACATGGGTTACTACCCCTTCGGTAAACCATTCTTCAGCAACCTCACTCATTACGTTCGCACCGGCGATTTCATCGCGTGGATGCTGCAGAACGCGCACAACTTGGATGAACTGGCATTCGCGGTGGGAGCGCTGTCTCACTATCTGGGAGATTCGATTGGTCACTCGGAGGCGATTAATCCATCGACAGCCATCAACTTTCCTAAATTGAAGGACAAGTTCGGTGCGTCAGTAACTTACGGCGAAAGTCCTCATGGCCACATTCGAACGGAGTTTGCCTTTGACATCGACGAACTCACGGACGCGGCTTTCGCGCCGCCCGCTTATTTACATTTCATCGGATTCAAGGTGCCGAGGAAGTACCTGGAACAAGCTTTCGTAACCACCTACGGATTCGACATTCATGAAATCGTAGGACGAGCCCATCCGGCTCTCCGAAGCTACGATGCGAGCGTTCGCCGATTTATCCCGCTCTTTGCTGAAGGGGAAGTTGTGCTGCACCGGCATCACTTTTCTCCGCATCCCAATGACGAGGCCTTCCGCGAATTCAAAGAGCGCGTAGCCCGCACGAACTACGACCGGCGATGGAAGCACACGTACCGGAATCCCGGATTCAAAGCCCATCTTGTAGCAGCTCTGATTTTCATTATTCCAAAGATTGGAGCCGCCTCCGACCTTGCGATAAAAATCCCGACACCCGATACTGAAGAGAAATACCTGCGGAGCGTGAACCGCACGGTGGATGTATTCCATGAGACGCTGCAGAAACTGCAGGATGGCGCGACGCCCCCTGTGCTGGCAAACCTCGACTTGGATACGGGAAACGGGGCCAAGCTAGGAGATTATCCGCTCGCCGATCAAGCCTACTCGAGTTTGCTCGATCGCCTGACGGCAAGGCCCAGGCGGGTCGTCCCAGCCGGGTTGAAACAGAATGTCATCGATTACTTCGCGAATTTAGAAACGGTTACCGATTCACAGGTGCGACTGCACGAGCAACTCGCGAAGCTGAAAGAAATGAAAACGAAGTAGACTCTCTCTTTTTATCGGCACGTGACTCAAGACTGCCTCGAATTTTCCTTCGAACCTCTGTGATGCGCGATCCGCCCTTACAATGGATAGGGAGGACTATTTGGAAGCATGTTCGTCGATTCGCATGCACACTTGGATGGCAAGCAGTTCGATTCTGATCGCGAGGCCGTGATTGCGCGCTCCCGCGACGAGGGAGTCAACACGATCGTTGCTATCGGAAACGGCGATGGTCCGCCAGTGCTGGACGCTGGCATTCGGCTCGCCGAGAAATATCCATTCATGTACGCAACGATTGGAATCCATCCACATGAGGCACGACTCGCGTCGGACGAGGTGTATGCCGAGATGGAAGGACTGGCGCGGAGTCCGAAGGTGATCGGCTGGGGCGAGATCGGACTCGATTATTTCTACGATCATTCGCCACGGGATATCCAGAAGCAGGTTTTCATCCGGCAAATGGAGTTGGCGGCGGATGCCAAGCTGCCGATCGTAATTCACTGCCGTCCCTCCGATAGTAGCGATGACGCTTGGGAAGACTGCCTGCAACTGATGCAAGAGCAGTGGGCTCCGAAGGGCATTGGGGGCATTCTGCACTGCTTCACCGGAACCTGGTCACACGCCAAACGCGCGCTCGACATGGGATTCGTCATTTCGTTTGCCGGTAATTTGACCTTTCCCAAGGCGCAGCAGATCCGAGACGCTGCGCTGGAGGTTCCGCTGGATCGCATCCTGATTGAAACGGACTCGCCGTATCTGGCGCCTGTCCCCCACCGGGGCAAGCGTAACGAACCGTCTTATGTGAAGGAAACCGCCAAAAAGTTGGGGGAGTTGCGCGAACTGCCCATGGAAGAGATCGGCGAACGGACCTCCCGGAATTTCTACAAATTTTTCAAAATATCTGAAACGGCTGAAAGCAAAGTTCCATCCCGCTAAACCACGAGTTCTGTTAACCTTTCGTAAAGATTTCTTTATTTCAGAAAGATTAGAAATGTATGCCCGATAACAGTTTCGATGTCGTCAGCAAGATTGACCTGACCGAGGTGTCGAACGCCATCCAGCAGGCGCTAAAGGAGATCCATACACGTTTCGACCTGAAGGATTCGAAGTCGAATATTGAACTGGAAAAAGACGCAATCCTGCTCCACTCTGCCGACGAGTACAAACTGAAAGCAGTGAACGACGTCCTGCAGCAGAAGCTGGTCAAACGAGGCGTTTCGCTCAAAGGGCTGACCTACGGCCCGGTCGAAGCTGCAGCGGGAGGAACGGCGAAACGCAAGGTCACAATGCAGCAAGGCATCGCCATCGAAAAAGCACGGGAGATCGTGAAGCTGGTGAAGGACTCAAAGAAGAAAGCCCAGGCATCGATTCAGGGAGACTTGGTCCGGATCAGCAGCAAAGACCGCGATACGCTGCAAGATGTCATCGCCATGTTGCGGCAGAAAGATTTTGGAATCGATTTGCAGTTTACGAACTACCGTTCGAACTAGAGATTTCTTCATTGAGCGCGCCCGCCACCATTAACGGAAAAGAAGTCTTTGATTTGCTGCGGGACGACCTTGTCGCGCTGGAGAGCGAGTTCGGCCGCGATACGGTGTCCAATGTGGGAGTGATCACCGAGATTGGCGAATATCTTCGTGCTGGCGGGGGCAAACGCATACGGCCAGCGTTGTTACTTCTCTCAGCGAAACTTCTGAACTACGAAGGCCAGGGTGCTGTGCGGCTGGGCGCCGTCGTCGAGATCATCCATACGGCGACGCTCGTCCATGACGACATCATCGACGAGGCCAAGACGCGGCGCGGACGTCCTGCGGCCAATACACAGTGGGGAAATTCTAAATGCGTGCTCGCGGGCGATTGGCTCTATATGCAGGCGTTCAAGATCGCAGTGCAAGAGCGGAACTTCCGGATCCTCGACACGCTGATCGAACTCACGCAGGCGATGGTCGAGGGTGAACTGCTGCAAATGGAGAAGCTCGGCAAGCTGATCACGCTCGACGAGCATTTCGACCTGATCTTCCGCAAGACGGCGTGCTTGTTCTCAGTTTGCATGCGGCTGGGAGCCATCCTTGCGGGTGCCACTCCGGAGCAGGAAGCTGCGCTGGGCCAATATGGCCACGACTTGGGAATGGCGTTTCAGATCGTGGACGATGTTCTCGATCTGACCGCTTCCGAGGATGTGCTCGGGAAACCGGTCGCCAGCGATCTGCGCGAGGGGAAAGTCACGATGGCCGTGATCCACGCGTTAGAGCGCTGCACGGAAGAGGAGCAGTCGAAGATTGAAGCGATTCTGCGCGACCGGGCGTTCAACGGCGTAACGCATACGCACATTCTCGATATTCTGCAGCGTTACGGATCACTGGAGGCGGCCACCACTCGGGCCGTCCAATATGCGGAGTCTGCCCAGAAAGCGATCTGTACATTCCCCGATTCGGAGATAAAACGGGCACTGCTCTGGGCACCCGAGTTCGTCGTGGCGCGAGAAAAGTAGTTCATTAGGATCTCCTTTCTTGTTGTTCCTCTGCAGATCTCTGTCTTCTTCTGTATACCTAATGCGTCCGAACACAGAATGCCCTTATGCTTCGGATTGATTACCGTCACTTTCGACGGTGATCAAGACCACAGATTTTTCGACTCAAACCGTTGCAAGATCAGCGCAGTCGATGGAAGTATCCAGCGGAGCGGAAGGCTAACGAGACGCACTGGCATGCGGTGAGGTGCGGCGACGTACCTCATCTATCTCACCTCGGCATCTGAGAAAGGCAGGTCGTCGAGGTTCCATCCTACCGCCAGGAGCTACCGTCGATGACATGATGGCGGGTTCAGTCGAAGCTTAGACGAAAGGCGCCTTGGTTTTCCGACGCGCCGGCCCGGACAGGGTCGGAAAGGCTTCGAGTGGGAGCCGCCGTCTTGCTCACCCTGTCGAGGAAGTCCTCCTGAGAGACTCGCTCCTCGCAGAAACCGGGCGTGTTCCATCGGACACGCCCGGCTTTGTATATACTGAACCCTTTCCTGTTCCAGCGAATCGAACTTTCTTACCTTCGATTTTTCACTATGCATGCATTGCTTTCCATCATGGCCCGCCACGGCTATGTCCTGATCTTTGGACTACTGTTCGCCGAGGCGGTGGGATTCCCGTTTCCCGCCGCAGTCGCGTTAGTCGCGGCCGGAGCCGGGATCGCTTCGCACACCTTGTGGGGGGCCGGCGTGCTCGTGTCGGCAATGATCGGGCTGATGGTTGGAGATATCGCGCAGTTCTGGCTGGGCCGCTATTCAGGATGGGCGCTGCTTGGGTTCCTCTGCCGTCTATCGATGAATCCGGAGACCTGCATGCTGCGATCCGCCGAATCGTTTTATAAACGCGGAAAGCTAACACTGGTGATCGCGAAGTTTATTCCCGGGATCAACACCATGGCCGCTCCGCTAGCCGGCAGTATGAAGATGCGCTTCGGACAATTTCTGCGGCTGGACTTTGCCGGTGCGTTGCTCTACTCGACAAGCTACCTAATGGTCGGATTTCTCTCACGTGACTTCCTGGCAGCGACGCTCGATAGCTTTCACGCCGCGAGCAGGGTCTTGGAAGTCGTGCTGACTGCGGTACTGGTCGCATACGCAGGTTACCGCATAGCCCAGGCTTTCAAATATCGCGAGTACAACGTTGTGCCTCGCGTCCAGGTGCAGGAACTGGCCGCCCGTTTGGCGGCGGGAGAAGCGGACCGCCTCCAGATCGTAGATGTCCGCAGCCACGGCTATTACGACATCGGCGCGGAGCGGATCCACGGATCGATTCGCATTGAGCCCAACAATCTCGACGAGGAGATCAAGACTCTCCCCAAAGACAAGGACATTTATCTCTACTGTACTTGAGCGCGCGAAGCGACTAGCGCCCGGGTGGCGCATCTACTGCGGGAAAGAGGATTCACCACGTTCGTGATCGTCGGCGGCCTCACTGCCTGGCGCAAAGCCGGGGGAGCGTTGGAGTCGATTCCGAAAGACGATCTCGTAAAGCTGCCGACATTCAGTTAGTCGTTTGCGGCTTGTACTATGTCACGCGCCGAATTGCCGCAGGTGATGATCGAGATGTTTATACATTCCGCGGCTCCAGTCCTGAGGCGAAAGCTGTCCGAAGAATGGATGCGGATGCCGAGTGCACTTCGCTTCCCTGCCCTCGTGAAATTCTCGCACGCAGACCTTGAGACGTTCCCGTTCTCGTTGGAAATCGCGGTGATCCGCGATCAGCAGTTTCTTGTCCGTCGGATTGTTCTGCGAGAAGGGCTTTTCGTTGATATAAATCGGCTTGATAAGTGGACCTAGCAACCTGCCGATAAGCATCCGCGGCGGATTAATCTTTCCGGAAGCCATATCCATGGCCGCCGCACAATGGGCCAGCATCTGCGCCACGTCCATCTTTCCCCATTGCCGCTGGGAGGCAGGTTGCAGCGTGTCCAGCCGAGCAATCACTTCGTCGACAGATTCTCGCTCGAATAAATTCTTCATCACGTCCCGTTCCGGTGTGGGATTGCCGAAAATGATAGCACCAGCTAGGCGGGCAGTTGCTCCACGATGAATTCCAGACGAAAGATTGGGGATGTTGTAGCATTGTCCGGCTTTCCACGATGACCGCGACAATCACAAAGGAAACGGCGCGAAGAAGCGGGATGAATGGCGTCCTCTTCCTGATGAGCCTGTCCGTGCTCATCAACTACATCGACCGCAGTAATCTCTCGATCGCCGCACCGCTGCTGCAAAACGAACTTCGGATCTCCAACACTGAGCTGGGCACACTACTGTCGGCGTTTTTTTGGACCTACGCTCTCATGCAATCGCTCACCGGATGGCTGGTCGACCGGTTCGACGTGAAGTGGGTCTTCGCCGCTGGGTTTTTCGTCTGGTCGTCGGCAACCGCCGTTACAGGCGTACTCCACGGATTCGTAGCACTTTTGCTCATTCGCGTGATCCTCGGCGTTGGAGAGTCCGTTGCTTTTCCCTCCTACAGCAAGATCCTGAGTACGCATTTTCGGGAGGAACGTCGAGGCTTTGCCAACGCCATGATCATCGCGGGACTCTCGCTTGGGCCGGCGATCGGCATGCTGGTCGGCGGCCGCGCCGTCGGGCGTTTTGGGTGGCGGCCTTTCTTTCTCATCCTAGGACTGGCCGGGTTGTTTTGGCTGGCCCCTTGGATCAAATGGATGCCGCGACGCCCCAAACCGACGCACTTGCCACCCTCCCCGTGGTCAGGATTGCTTCCGCTCGTTCGGCAAAGATCTGCCTGGGGTACGTGCCTTGGTCAATTCTGCGTGAATTATTACCTGTATTTCTTAGTGACATGGTTTCCTTCCTACTTGGTCCGGGGCCGGCATCTTTCGATGAATACGATGGCAAGCGACGGCGGCCTACTCTTTCTCATGTGTGCGATCGCATCCAGCGCGTGGGGAAAACTTTCGGATCGCTGGCTGCAGGCCGGGGCGTCCGTAACGCTTGTGCGGAAGGGATCGATGGCGGTGGGATGCACAGGCTTCGGAATTTCTCTTGCCTTGCTGGCGATCTCACCCGAACCATTGTTCACGTGGATGCTGGTACCAACGGGAATGTTATTGGGTATCAGTTGTTGTGCTACCTGGGCGATTCCGCAGACACTCGCAGGACCAGAGATGGTCGGACGCTGGACCGGCATGCAGAACTTCGTCGGCAACTTTGCTGGCGCGGTCGCGCCCGCACTGACGGGATACCTCCTCGATAAAACAGGGCTCTTCGATTGGCCCTTTTTCATTACCGCCGCGGTTGCATGGCTGGGCACCTTCGCATGGACAGTTGTGATCGGACCGATCGAAGAAGTCCGCTGGACGCATTTGGGTCCGAGTTCAATCGCGATTGCCTCACCGGGAACTTCCCAGTCGCCTCAGCCGTAATACACTCTTTGCATGGCGCAGGAGATTGAAATCAAGTTTCGCGTCGCTGACTTGCGCGTGTTGACGCGGAAGCTGCGTGCCACCGGATTTCGCCTTGTCACGAAGCGCACGCATGAAATGAATACGCTCTACGATTTGCCTGGAGATGTATTGCGGAATCGGAAAGAACTGCTCAGGATCCGGAAGTATGGAGCAGAGTGGACGATGACGCACAAGAGCGGCACCAAGCGAGGCCGCCACAGTAGCCGGGTTGAGTTGGAAACGCAGGTGGCAGACGGCAAGACTATGGATGCAATTCTGCGTGCCCTGGGATACTTACCAACCTTTCGCTACGAAAAGTTCCGCGCAGAATGGACCGATAGCAAAGGCCAAGTCGTCGTTGATGAAACGCCGATCGGAAATTTCTGTGAGATTGAAGGGCCGCCGCGTTGGATCGATGCGGTCGCGAAAAAACTGGGAGTCCAGCCCGACGATTACATCACGAAAAACTACGCGACGCTGTTTCTCGATTGGAAGCGCCAGACCAAGAGCGCCGCGCGGGAAATGACGTTCGCGGCGGTTCGTTAGTCTGTGGTATCTGATTCCCCGGATTAAGAACCGTGGCACTTCTTGTATTTCTTGCCTGACCCGCATGGACAAGGATCGTTCCGGCCCACTTTTTCCTGGCCACGAACTACCTGCTGCACCTGCGGCGCCTCGCCGCCTCCGGCCATGCGAGCTTGTTCAAGTTCCCGGCGCTTGCGGCGCATGAAGGCTTCTTCCAGTTCATCGGCGGACGTAGAAACCATCTTGGGAGGACGACGCCCATTGCCATCGCCATCGTGACGCGATGGGCCGGAGTCCGGTCCTTCTCCACCGGGTCCTCCCGGCGGCGGGCCCCCCGCACCGGTGTCTGGCGGACGTTCCGGCCGTTCCAGGATCTGCATCAGGTAGAGATAGCGAACCGTATCTTCCTGGAAGCGTTGCATCATCGCTTCGAACATCTCGAACGATTCTTTCTTGTACTCGACCAGCGGATCATGCTGGCCGTACCCGCGCAGCCCGATGCCTTCTTTCAGGTGATCCATGCTGAGCAGGTGATCTTTCCATTGCTGGTCAATGACGCTCAACATAATCATGCGCTCGTGATGTCGCATGGCGTCGGGTCCGATGAGTTTCTCTTTCGCGTCGTAGCGCTCTTTCAGCTTCTCGAAAATCGCATCGCCGAGCTCCTGACGATTCAGGTTCTCAGGCTTCACTCCCTCGGCAAGGAAATCGACGCCAAACCGCGTGAAAATCGCATCTTTCAACCCCTTGATATTCCAATCGTCGGCGTGTGCTTTGGGTGGACAATACTGCTCCAACTGGTCCGCCAGAATGGCCGAAACATAATCTTCAAGGATCAGATCCTTTTGATCCGTCCCTTCGAGCAACCGGCGACGCAGGCCATAGACGGCCTCGCGCTGCTTGTTCATCACATCGTCGTATTCGAGCAAGTGCTTGCGCGACTCGAAGTGCTGGCCTTCTACCGCTTTCTGCGCGGTCTCGATGCGGCGCGTGATCATCTTCGACTCGATCGGTACGCCTTCTTCCATGCCAAGGCGCTGGAGCAGCGTCGACACCCACTCCTTGGCGAAGATGCGCATCAAGTCATCTTCGAGCGCCAGGTAAAAGCGCGAGGAGCCGGGATCACCCTGCCGGCCAGCGCGACCGCGAAGCTGGTTGTCGATGCGCCGTGATTCATGGCGCTCAGTGCCCAGAATATGCAGACCGCCGACAGCAGTCACGTCATCATGCTCGACATCGGTCTGCTGCTTGTATCGATTGAAAGCGTCGGTCCACTTGTCGGTGGGAACCGTGTACTCGTTGCCGTTGTAATAGAAAATGGACGTCTGCCCGTCTTCCTGCGGACCTTCGATCTTTCCCTGCGCCACGCGCAGCTGCTGCGCGATTCCCTTCTTCACCAGTTCCTGCTTGGCCATGAATTCTGGATTGCCGCCCAGCAGGATATCGGTGCCGCGACCCGCCATGTTGGTTGCTATCGTGACCATGCCTTTGCGTCCGGCTTGCGCAACGATTTCCGCTTCTCGCTCGTGAAACTTGGCATTAAGCACAACGTGCTTGATGCCCTTTTTCTTCAGTAGATCCGAAAGCCGTTCTGACTTCTCGACCGACGTCGTACCGACCAGCACCGGCTGACCTTTTTCAGCAAGTTTCTGGATTTCATCCGCCGCCGCGAAGTATTTCTCTTTTTCCGTTCGATAAACAACATCGGGATTCTCGATACGTAACATCTGCTTATTCGTCGGAATCACGACGACATCGAGCTTATAAATCTTGTCGAACTCGGTGGCTTCCGTTTCCGCGGTACCGGTCATGCCGGCTAGCTTCTTGAACATGCGGAAGTAATTCTGGAAGGTGATGGTCGCCAGCGTCTGATTCTCGCGCTCGATCTTGACGCCTTCCTTGGCTTCAATCGCCTGATGCAATCCGTCGGACCAGCGCCGTCCCGGCATCATGCGACCGGTGAACTCGTCGACGATAATGACTTCCCCATCTTTAATGACGTATTCCACGTCTCGCCGATAGAGCGCATGCGCCTTGATAGCGGTCTCGACGTGGTGCTTCAGCGGCCAGTTTTCCGGGTCGGCAATGTTGCCGATACCGAGCAATCCTTCAACTTTCTCCCAGCCTTCATCGGTAACGGTAATGTTCCGGTGTTTTTCGTCGATCACGAAATCGCCGGTTAACTGTGCAGGCTCGCCCGGAGCGACTTCCAGTTCTTCGCCTTTTTCCAGCTTCGGGATGATCCGATTGACCTTGTAATACTTATCGGTGGATTCTTCGCTCGCGCCGGAAATAATCAGTGGCGTCCTGGCCTCGTCGATCAGGATCGAATCGACTTCGTCGACGATGGCGAAATTGTGCCCACGCTGCACGCAATCTCGAATATCGAACTTCATGTTGTCGCGGAGGTAGTCGAAGCCGAACTCGTTATTGGTGCCGTAGGTAACATCGGCTGCGTAAGCTGCCCGGCGTTCTGCATCATCCAGATCGTGCACGATGACGCCTACAGTTAAACCGAGAAAGCGGTAGAGCCGGCCCATCCACTCGGAATCGCGCTTGGCCAGGTAGTCATTGACCGTAACCACATGAACGCCACGCCCGCTGAGCGCATTAAGGTAGACCGGGAGCGTAGCGACGAGCGTTTTGCCTTCGCCGGTCTTCATTTCGGCGATCGTGCCCGAGTGCAACACCATGCCACCGATCAACTGGACATCGAAGTGGCGCATATGGAGCACGCGCCACCCGGCTTCGCGGACCACGGCGAAAGCTTCGACCAGAATCTCGTCCAGAACTTCCTGCAGCGCTTCGTATTCGCGCTTTTCGAACTCTTTCTGTTCGTCGAAATCCGGCTTATCTTCCCCTTCCGGAGCCGGCGACTCGATCTGCGGGCTTTTCGCGACTTTGCTGAGGCGTTCCTGGATGCGCTGCCGGAATTCGTCTGTCTTCGCGCGCAGCTCTGCATCCGTAAGCTTTTGAATCTGCGGCTCGAGCGCGTTAATGGCCTGAACCTTCGGTGTGAGCGACTTGACGACGCGCTCGTTCTTGGTGCCGAAAACCTTACCTAGCAATGTATTAATCAAACCGGAAGTCCTTCAGCGAGCAGAATCCGCCCGAACACTATCTGTAAAAGCCTAGCATATTAGATGCGGCCGCACGTCTCGGCGGACGCAAGGGACCTCCCTAGTATAGCGGTCCAGCGTCCAGAAATCGGGGCCCTATTCTTCTTTCCTCGCGTCGACGGCACCCAGATGTGACCTGCTAAGGGCGGCCAGTTTCGTGTATATTCCCCACGACGCATGCCCACGTTCTACGACCGCTTTGTCGAATGTTCGGAGCGCTGGCCCAACAACGTGGCGCTCGAGCTGCAGCGTCATGACCAGGTCGAAAGCTGCACCTATGCGGAGCTCCATCGGATGGCCCAATCGGTGGGCCGGTGGATCAATGAAACCAGATTCGACCGAGGTGCCCGACTCGCCATTTTGGCCGACAATCACCCTCGATGGGTCGCCTGTTATCTAGGAACCATCGCTTCCGGGTGTGCAGTCGTGCCGCTCGATACCGCCCTTCACGCTGATCAGGTAACCAAGCTGCTGAAAGACAGCGGCGCATCCGCAATCTTCTGCGATGTAAAACACGTCCCGATCGCGCGTCCGGCTGCCGACGAATTAAAACTGGGCATGATCCTCATTGATCCCGACCGGATGCCACAGGGTTCGAAACCCGACAAATGGCTTGGAGAATTGCCGGCGATTTTCGAAAAGGGCCCCGGAAATTTCACCCCCGCGGAAGCCAAAGACGATAATCTTGCTTCTCTGCTTTACACGTCTGGCACCACCGCCGATCCCAAGGGAGTGATGCTGACACACGCCAACTTTCTCGGCGAGGTGGAAGCCGTCTTCAACTGGGTGGAACTCGGACCGAGCGATGCACTGCTTGGTATTCTGCCTCTGTTTCACGTGCTGGCGCAGATGGCGAATTTGCTGCTCCCGCTGGTCAAAGGCGCTCGCGTTGTCTATCTGGAAACTCTGAACACGACGGAGTTGTTACGGGCGTTGACCGAGCGAAACATTACTGCTTTTGCCGTCGTGCCGCAGTTTTTCTATCTGATTCATGAGCGCGTGATGC
>Ga0181537_10002381_pt1 | contig 16588 bp, 20 predicted proteins | sample PEATcosm2014_Bin_39_FD_119765 | JGI IMG/M metagenome (GOLD analysis project Ga0181537, IMG submission 119765) | Peatland microbial communities from MTU Mesocosm Facility, Houghton, MI, USA - PEATcosm2014_Bin23_10_metaG | ecosystem: Environmental > Terrestrial > Soil > Wetlands > Peat | place... | reverse complement strand
GCCCAGGGCAACACTTTGCTGTTCTCGGGCTACATGTACAACACGAATGGACAGGCCGTGTGGTACGTCAGCCAGGGCTCGATGCAATCGCCCAGCACCTACCAGGGAGAATGGACGGAGTATGCCGGCGGCGAGACACTGACCGGGCCTTACAAGTCGCCCACCACCAGCATCGACCGCGGCCCGATCACGCTGCAGTTCAACGATCAACAGAATGCCGTTCTCACATTGCCCAACGGCAATCAGATTCCGTTGACCCGTTTCCGTTTCTAGCAATATCCGCTCGCCCCCCGCTTAGACTCAATGCGGGGGCTGGCTCTGAGCTTGTCGAAAGCCTGCCCGGAGCCTGTCGAAGGGGGTGCTCTCCAGACGTTAAAGAGACGTCAGCGTCCCGCCAGTAACGTCTTCAAATCTTCGATGAGCTCGGTGCTATGGCGCTCGCTTGCATCCTGGTCGTAACGCACGAACAGGCGCAAGCGGCCTTGCGGATCGTAGACATAGGTCGCCGCGGTGTGGTCCAGCGAATAAGAATCGGGCGTCTTGCCCGGCTGCTTCTGGTAGAACACGTGGAAGTCCTTCGCGGTTTCCAGCGTCGTTGTTTCGTCGGCGTAGAGCCCGATGAATCCCGGGTCGAACGCCGGCACGTATTGCGCGAGCAATTGCCCGGTGTCGCGCGCAGGATCGAGGGTCACGAACAGCACCTGCACGCGCTTGCCGTCATCCCCCAGCCGCTTCACCACTTGCGCGAGCTCGGCCATGGTGATGGGGCAGACGTCGGGACAGTGCGTGTAGCCGAAGAACAGCACCACCACCTTGCCGCGAAAATCCGCCAGCGAGCGCGGCTTGCCGGTCTGGTCGGTAAGATGGAAATCCTTGCCGTAATCGGCGCCGGTGATATCGATATTGTTGAAGTGCGGACCGGGCTGACCGCAGCCCGCAACCAGCAAGGCGCAGCAGCAAGCCGCAAGCAGGCGCGCAGCCGGCAGCCATCCGCGGGTGGTGGTCGCCGCCCGCATCACGCCCTCAGGTAGTGATCTGCGAGCAGCGCCGCGAACAAAAGCGCGAGATAGAGAATCGAAAACCGGAAAGTCCTGCGCGCAAGCTGGTCGCTGTAATCGACGTAGATCCTGACCGCGTAATAGAGGAAACACACGCCGAGGACCACAGCGGCGGCAAGATAAAGCGTTCCGCTCATGCCGGTAGCGAAGGGCAGCATGCTGCAGGCAAACAGGATCACCGTATACAGCAGGAGGTGCAGGCGGGTGAATTTCGCGCCGTGCGTGACGGGCAGCATCGGCAGCCCGGCCTGGGCGTACTCCTCGGTGCGGTACAAAGCGAGCGCCCAGAAATGCGGCGGGGTCCAGGCAAAAATAATGAGGAACAGCAATAGGCTGTAGGGTGAAACGTCGCCGGTTACCGCGGCCCAGCCCAGCACCGGCGGCATCGCACCGGCAGCACCGCCGATGACGATGTTCTGCGGCGTCGCCGGCTTCAGGAGCACGGTATAGATTATGGCGTAGCCGACGAAGGTGGCGAGCGTCAGCCACATGGTAAGCGGATTTACCAGCCGGAACAGCAGGGTCAGGCCGAGCCCGCCGAGCACACCCGCGAACACCAGGGTCTGCGCGGCCGAGACTTCGCCGCGCGGCAACGGCCTCGCCCGGGTACGCGCCATCACGCGGTCGATTTTCTGCTCGATCAGGCAATTGACGGCTGCCGCCGCCCCGGCTACCAGGTAAATTCCCAGCGCGGCAATAATGACGGTCGCCAGCGGCGGCACGCCATCTGCCGGCCCCGCCAGGAACATGCCGATCACCGCGCAAAACACGATGAGCGACACGACACGCGGCTTGGTCAGTTCATGGAACTGGCGAAGTTGGTGGGTGGTGCGTTCCAGGGTGAGTTGCATGGTCGGGCCCGCGGCGAAGCGGTGCGCACTGGCGCTCGAAACATCGCGAGAGCGGATTTTATCACTTAGCGGCGCTCGCCTCCGCTCAGGGGCTGGTGCCTTGGGCCTTGAACAGGCGCTCCAGATCTTTTTTCGCGCGATTCGGATCCGGACGCGGCGGAAAGCGCAGCATCACGTTGCCGTAGGGATCGGCGAGATAAATATGCTCCTCCGGCGAATCGGCTGCCGGAAACGCCTGCAGCAGCGCACTAACCTGCGCAGGCGGCACGCGCGCCATGCGGGTGCCGTCGAATTCGCGCAACAACAGGGTAGTCAGCGGCTTGTCGTCGGTAATCAGGAACGCGCGCTCCAGGCGTTCCATGTCGCGTCCCTGCATCAGGCGCAGTTGCCGCATCATCAGGAGCTTGTCCTGGCAGGCAGTCGCGCAGGCGCCCGAGTCGATGCTCAGCAGCACCCACTTTCCCTTGAGGCTTCCCAGGCGGAACGCTTCGCCGTCGAGCTGCTTCAATGCGATATCCGGCAACGGATGCAATTCGACCAGCTCGCCGTAATTCACGTGGCTGGTCGGGCGCCAGACGTAGTAAGCGAAGTAGGAGGCGACCACCGGCAATGCGCAGAGTGCTGCGACCAGCAGCATTTTGAGGCGGCCGCGCCGCTTGGGATCAGGTTTGCTTTTCGTCGGTCGCGGCATCGGGTTTCAAATTCAGAAAGAAATAAAGAACGAGCACCAGCGCCGCCATCGCGTACCACTGGAAAGCGTAACCGCGGTGCATGTTGACCCCGGTGTCGGGCCGCTCGGCGACGCGGGCCAGGCCGTCATCGCTTGCACTGGTCTGTTGCAGCAGAAAAGGCTGCAACGCCAATCCGCTCGCGGCGGCGTAGCGGTCGAGCGCAAGATTCTCCCACACCGGCCCCGCCACCGTGTCGTGGCCGAGCTCAAAAAAACGCCTGGGCGGCGGCGTCGCGATGCCCTCGACGGCTTGGGTGCCGGCCGGGGTCGGCACCTGCGGCAGCAGGTCGCGCCTTGACGTGGCCGCAACCCAGCCGCGGTTGACGAGGATATTGAGGCTGCCGCCTTCGATCCTGAGCGGAGTCAGCACCTGGTAACCGACCACGCCCTTCAACACCCGGTTATCCAGCAGGATCGTATGCTGCGGCAGGAATTCGCCGCGCGCGGAAATGTGCGCATACTCGACGCTGCCGGCATCGACAAGCTTCGACGGCACCTGGATGGCGGGAGCCTGACTGCGCTCATCATAACGCTGCTGTACAGCGAGTTTTTCAGCCGCGCGGCGCACCTGCCAGTTGCCAAGCGACACCAGGGCAAACAGCGCCGCCACCGCGAACACGGTCATGAGCCAGCCCGGCCGGAACCTGCGCGAGCCGATCTTCACGGCAACGCCGCTCCGCCATACGCGCCCGCAGTGTTACACTCGGCGCAGGCGTCCCTGGCTAAGCGCGCGCACGCCTGAACGCGCAACGAATCGATGAAAATCCTGGTCATCATCCTGCTTTTGGCCATAGTCGGCAGCCTGGGTTCCGCGCTGTTCTTCCTGGTGACCGACCAGGGCAAATCGAAACGCACCGTCAAAGCGCTCGCCATTCGCGTCGGGTTGTCGCTCACCCTATTCCTGCTCCTGATGGCGGGACACTACTTCGGCTTTATACCGGACAAATTACGCTGAAGACAAAAAAAACGCCGCACTCAGTGCGGCGCCACTCCCCTTATTTTTCGTATCTCAGGCGATGCTCCCTCAAACGGGAGTCTCCTCCTCCTTGGATTTGTGTGGGGATTCGTTGCCGTTACAGCCAGTAGCTGCGGTTACAACCGGTAGTTGCGGTTACAACCAGTAAACCGTGACGAACAATCCGAGCCAGACCACGTCGACGAAGTGCCAGTACCAGGCCACGGCCTCGAACGCAAAGTGATGCTCCGGCTTGAAATGACCTTTCATGCAGCGGATCAGGATCACGATCAGCATGGTGGCGCCGACGGTCACGTGAAAGCCGTGAAACCCGGTCAGCATGAAAAACGTGGAGCCGTAGATTCCGGTTGTGAGCTTGAGGTTGAGTTCGCTGTAGGCGTGCGAATATTCGGAAACCTGCAGGCACAGGAAGGCCAAGCCCAGGACGATGGTGAAAAGCATGAAAAGCTTGAGGGTGCCGCGCTTGTTTTCCTTCAGGGCGTGATGCGCGATGGTAATGGTCACGCCGGAGGACAGGAGCAGCAGGGTATTGATCGCCGGGATGCCCCAGGCTTTCATCGGCGTGAAGGGATCGGTCAGCGCCGGCCCCGAAGTCGGCCATTGCGCCGAAAAATCCGGCCACAGCAGTTTCTGCTCAAGGCCGCCGAGATCCGGGATCGCGAGCACGCGGGCGTAATACAGCGCGCCGAAGAACGCCGAGAAAAACATGACTTCGGAAAAAATGAACCAGCTCATGCCCCAGCGGAACGACACATCCTCCCAGTGCCCGTACTTGCCGGCTTCGGACTCGCCTATCACGTCGCCGAACCAGCGCACCATCATGAAGGCGAGCACCGCGAACCCCGCCAACACCAGGAATTTCGCGTCGTGCAGGCCGTTGAACCACATCGCGGCGCCCGAGGCCATGCATAACAGCGCGAACGACCCGAAAATCATCCAGTGCGATGGCTGCGGTATGTAGTAATGCTGGGCTCGATCGCTCATTTTCCTCTCCTGTCAGACTGCGTATGCGGCTTTATTCGAACAACCTATGTTGCGTGGCTGATGATGAATCTCACCAGCAATAATAACGTCACCACCAGCAACGCGGCGCCGATGATGCCGGCGACGACGACCTGGACCGGAGTCAGGCGCACCGCGTCCCGTTCGTAATCCTGTTTCCGGCGAATCCCCAGAAACGACCAGAACACCGCCTTCGCTACCTGCAGCGGCGTTGCTTTCTTCGGTTCTATCGCCATTTCCACGATCCGGTTCTGTTCGCCTTTGCTGTTTCCCGAATCCCGAATCCTGATTCCCGAATCCTGATTCCAGCCCTACCCTGCGCTGCGCGAGCCGTTGACTTCAAAAAAAGTGTAAGACAGCGTGATGGTATCCACGCCCTTCGGCAGCTTCGGATCGACCACGAATACCACTGGCATTTGCCTTGTTTCGTGCGCCGCCAGCGTCTGGCTCCTGAAGCAGAAGCATTCGACCTTGGTGAAATACTTCACCGCCAGCTGCGGCGCAAAACTCGGTATCGCCTGCCCGGTGATCGGGACATCGAGCCGGTTCCTTACCTCGAACATGACCTGCGTCACCGCGCCCGGGTGCACGTCGATATGCGGCGTCACGGGTTTGAAGTCCCAGGCGAGGTCCTTGAGGTTGGAATCGAACTCGATGCCGACCGAACGCGTCGCGTCCACCTGGGTGTTGAGCGGCACGGCACCCGCTTCGTCCACGTTGCGCAGCCCCGCCACTTCGCAAATCTTGTTGTAAAACGGCACCAGCGCGTAACCGAACACTCCCATGATCGCGACCACGATCAAAAGCCGCTGCAACAGGCGCCTGTTGCTCGCCCCCTGGCCCACCAGATCCGAGCCTTCGGTCATCTGAGCAGCAGGTACTTCAGCATAATGCCGAAAAAGAATATTGCGACGATCGAGGCCAGGACCAGCGCCGTGGCGCGATTGTTGCGCGCGGTCCGCTCGTCCATCGGCTGATTGCGTTTTGCAGACTGGGCCATCGCCGCTTATTTGACCACCGGCGCGATTTCGAACGAGTGGTAGGGCGCGGGCGAAGGCAGGTGCGTCCACTCCAGGGTGTCGGCGCCTTCCCAGGGATTGGCCGGCGCCGTAACGCCGCCGCGCACGCACTTGAACACCGCGTAGACGAATATCAGTTGCGAGAAGCCGAAACCGAAGGCGCCGATCGACGCGATCGCATTGAAATCGGCGAATTGCAGCGCGTAGTCCGGGATGCGGCGCGGCATGCCCGCGAGGCCGAGGAAATGCATCGGGAAAAACGTCACGTTGAAGAAAATCATCGACAGCCAGAAGTGAGTCTTGCCCAAAGTCTCGTCGTACATATGGCCGGTCCACTTGGGTAGCCAGAAATAGGTGCCGCCGAACATCGCGAACAGGGAGCCCGCCACCAGCACGTAGTGGAAGTGCGCCACCACGTAATAAGTGTCCTGCATCTGGATGTCGACCGGGTAGATGGCGAGGATGAGGCCGGTGAAGCCGCCCATGGTGAACACAAAAATGAAGCCCACCGCCCACAGCATCGGCGTTTCAAAGGTCATCGAACCGCGCCACATGGTGGCAAGCCAGTTGAACACCTTGACCCCGGTCGGCACCGCGATCAGCATGGTCGCGTACATGAAGAACATGAGGCCCGCCGCCGGCATGCCGACGGTAAACATATGGTGCGCCCACACGATAAACGACAGGATCGCAATCGAGGAGGTCGCATACACCATCGAGGCGTAACCGAACAGCGGCTTGCGCGCAAAGCTCGGCACGATCTGCGACACGATGCCGAACGCCGGCAGGATCATGATGTAGACCTCGGGATGGCCGAAGAACCAGAATATATGCTGGAACATCACCGGGTCGCCGCCGCCGGCCGCGTTGAAGAACGAGGTGCCGAAATGGCGGTCGGTGAGCAGCATGGTGATGGCGCCCGCCAGCACCGGCATCACCGCGATCAGCAGGTAGGCGGTAATCAGCCAGGTCCACACGAACAGCGGCATTTTCATCAGCGTCATCCCCGGCGCCCGCATGTTGAGGATGGTGGTGATGATGTTGATCGAGCCCATGATGGATGACGCGCCCATGATGTGCAGCGCGAAAATGCCGAGGTCCATGCCCGGGCCCATCTGGATCGACAGCGGCGCGTAAATGGTCCAGCCCGCCGCGGGCGCGCCGCCGGGAACGAAGAACGACCCGATCAGCAGGCAGGCCGCCACCGGCAGCAGCCAGAAGCTCCAGTTGTTGAGCCGCGCGAACGCCATGTCGGGCGCGCCGATCATCATCGGGATCTGCCAGTTGGCGAAGCCGACGAAGCCCGGCATGATCGCGCCGAACACCATGATCAGTCCGTGCATGGTGGTGAGCTGGTTGAAGAACTCCGGCCGCCAGAATTGCAGGCCGGGCTGGAACAGCTCGGCGCGGATGCACAGCGCGAGGATGCCGCCGACGAAGAACATGGTCAGGCTGAACAGCAGGTACAGGGTGCCGATGTCCTTGTGGTTGGTGGTGGTGATCCAGCGCATGATCCCGCTCGGATGGTGCGCGTGGCCGTGTTCGTCGTGACCGGCGCCGCCGTACGCGGTGCTGTGTGTCTGCTCTGCTGCCATGTTGCTCTCCTGAAATCTGGATTCGTTACGGGCGCGCCTACTTGCGCCGGGCCTTGACGTCGGCCGGGGCGACCATGTCGCCGCTCTTGTTGTTCCACGCGTTGCGCTCATAGGTGATGATGGACGCGAGGTCGGTATCCGACAGGCCCTTGAACGGGGCCATCGCGGTTCCCGGGCGGCCGTTCAACACGGTGTCGATGTGGCCTTCCTTCGGACCCTTCACTGTCTTCGAACCGTCGAGCGCCGGGAACGCGCCGGGCACGCCCTGGCCGGTCGCCTGGTGGCAGGCCACGCAATTGGCGCCATAGGCTTTTTCGCCGCGCGCCTTCAATTCGTCGAGCGTCCATACCTTGTTCGGGTCATCCGCCGCCGCTGCGAGTTTCTTCTTCTGCTCACCGACCCACGCGGTGTACTGCTCCGCCGACACCACGCTCACCACGATCGGCATGAAGCCGTGGTCCTTGCCGCAAAGTTCGGCGCACTGGCCGCGGTAAATGCCTTCCTTGTCCGCCTTGAACCAGGCATCACGCACGAAACCGGGGATCGCATCCTGCTTGACGCCGAACGCCGGCACCCACCAGGCGTGGATCACGTCGTTGGCGGTGATCAGCAGCCTTACCTTCTTGCCCACCGGCACGATCAGGGGATTATCCACCTCGAGCAGGTAATGCTCGCCTTTCTTGGCGCTGCCGGTGATCTGGTCCTGCGGAGTCGACAGCGCCGACAGCATGCTCACGCCCTCGCCCTCGCCGTTCAGGTATTCGTAGCCCCATTTCCACTGGTAGCCCACGACCTTGATCGTCATGTCGGGCGCCGAAGTGTCCTTGTACGCGAGCAGGGTCTTGGTCGCCGGGTAGGCCATGAAAATCAGGATCACGAACGGAATCACGGTCCACAGGATTTCGACCGTGGTGTTTTCGTGAAACTGCTGCGCCTGGTGGCCCTTCGACTTGCGGTGGGCGAAAATGGAATAGAACATCACGCCGAACACGATGCAGAAAATGACGGCGACGATGTACAGCATCAGGATATGCAGGTCGTAGATATCGGCCGCGATGCTGGTCACCGGCTGCTGGAAATTGATCGCGTATTCCGCGTGCGCGGCGCCGGCCGCGGCCATCAGCGCGAGCGCACCGGCCGCGGGGTGGCCCTTCCGCCACAGTTGGTGGGTTATGCTTGTCATTCTTCCCTCAGTTTTCGATTCGAATTCTTGCGCTATTGTTGTTATACGCGCGGCGCGCCGTTCGCCCCTTGGCCTCACGCCCTTTGCAATCCCAGCTCGCCCAATTCGCGCGCCAATCCAAGACGGTCATCCGCGCTGAGATGCCGGCCGATTTCGAGTTCCCGCCCATGCGAGCGCAGCGCGAGCCGCGCGCGATTGCCCTGTGCCTCGAATACCACCCGCGCCCATGCCGGGTTGAACTCGCGCCGCGTGCGGCGCCTGCCATCCACCACCTCCACTTCCAGCAGTCCACCGCGCAGGCAGATGCGCTCGTAATCGAGGGCATGGCGAAAAATCCAGGTGAGCGCCGCGCCGAGCGCGGCGACCTCGATGCCGGCAAACGGCAGTACCAGCCAGGCGCCCAGCGCCGCGAAACCGATTCCAACCACCAGCGCGACGGCGATCAGCGAGCCGAACACCACGCTCACGCCCGTAACCGAAATCGAACGGTTGCGCCTGGCTATCCTGGAGAATTCTGCGGCGCTCGCGGAGTTCGGGGCGTGCATGTCGGATGTCGGAATCGATTGTCGGCGCTGGCTAAATGCGCCGCAGGATGTGTGACCGGAGCGCAACAAATCAAACGGCGCAAGGTTATCACAGCACCTAGTGAGGGGCAACTTTGGCGCGCTTGAAAAATTTGAGAAACGCAGAGCGTCCGCGCAGCTAACTCGCCGGCGGCCGGCGGCTTGTGAGCGCCGCCAGCAACTTGTCGTGGATGCCGCCGAAACCGCCGTTGCTCATCACCAGTACCTGGTCGCCGTTGCGCGCTTGCGCCGCGACCGCCTCGATCAGCGTCTCCAGGCGGTCGCTCACCAGCGCCTTCGCCCCCAGCGGCGCGAGTGCCGCGGCGACGTCCCAGCCCAGGTTCGGCGCATAACAAAACACCAGATCCGCGCCGGCCAGGCTTCCCGGCAACTGCGCTTTCACCGCGCCGAGCTTCATGGTGTTCGATCGCGGCTCCAGCACCGCGAGAATGCGGCGGGCGCCCACTTTGCGGCGCAGCCCCTCGATGGTCACCGCGATTGCGGTCGGATGGTGCGCGAAATCGTCGTACACCGTGACGCCGCCCGCCACGCCGCGCAGCTCCATGCGCCGCTTCACGCCTTTGAAACGCGACAGGGCGGCGAGCGCGATGCCCACCGGCACCCCGGCGTGGCGCGCGGCGGCGACTGCGGCGAGGGCGTTCGCGGCGTCGTGTTCGCCCATCGACTCCCATTCCAGCCTGCCCTCGACCCTGCCTTGGAAGCGGACCTCCCGCGCGTTACTGTCGGTGGCAGGCCCCGCCTCCCAACCGGCCGCCGTCCCAAAAAGCTCGACCTCGCTCCAGCATCCGCGATCGAGGACGCGTTGAATCGAGGTTTCCCGCCCATTCGCGACAATACGTCCGGAACGGGGGATTATGCGCACGAAGTGGTGAAATTGCTGCTCGATCTGAGCAAGATCGGCGAAGATGTCGGCATGATCGAACTCAAGATTATTCAGAATGGCGGTCCTCGCCCGGTAATGCACGAATTTCGAGCGCTTGTCGAAAAACGCCGTGTCGTACTCGTCGGCCTCGATCACAAAAAAATTCGAGCCGCCGGCACGTGCCGACACGCCAAAATCCAACGGCACACCGCCAATCAGGAAGCCGGGTTGCAAACCCGCGTCTTCGAGTATCCAGGCCAGCATCGCCGAAGTGGTGGTTTTGCCATGGGTGCCCGCCACCGCCAGCAGCCACTTGCCGTCGAGCACGTTGTCCGCGAGCCATTGCGGACCCGAGGTGTAGGGCAGCCCGCGGTCCAGAATGGCTTCGACGAGAGGTTTGCCGCGGGTGAGCGCGTTGCCGATGACGTAGATATCTGCGCCCAGTCGGATCTGGTCCTCGGCGTAACCTTCGATGAGCTCGATGCCCTGCGCGCGCAGCTGGGTGCTCATCGGCGGATAGACATTGGCGTCGCAACCCGTCACGCGGTGTCCCGCTTCCTTGGCCAGTACCGCGAGGCCACCCATGAAGGTGCCGCAGATTCCCAGGATATGTATGTGCATGTACGCAGTACTCAGACGGTGACCGTGGCGAAAGCCGGGCATTCTAGCCGATCGCCACCGCCGCCTTTCCCGTACCGGCCCGCCGCGGTATGATCGTGGCCCTTTTGCAGCAAGCAGCCGGCGGCCCGGGCTCGAACCAGGAGCTAGCTCTAGCCGGCGTCCGCGGTGGGCACTAAACCTCAACTGATGCGCAACCAAATCGCCGCCCTTGCCGCGCGACTGATGGCGGAGGATGGCGCCGCCGATTTCGCCTGGGCCAAGCGCAAAGCCGCGCGCCAGCTCGGCGTGGCCTCGGCCCAGTCGCTGCCGGACAACGACGAAATCGAAATCGAATTGAAGGCGTATCGCCAGTTGTTCCAGCCGGAACGGCACGCTGCGGTGATCGCCGAATTAAGGCACAAGGCATTGCGGGCGATGCGTTTCTTCGAAAAATTCCAACCCTACCTCCATGGACCCGTGCTTCGGGGTACTGCCGGACATCATTCTGTCGTTAACTTGCAGCTATTTGCTGCGAACGAGAAGGATTTGGAGCTCTTCTTACTCGATCACCGCATTTGGTTCGAAATTTCCGGGGGACGGCAGTTCAACGACAAAGCGAGGCGCGAAGTTTGCACCCTTAGCGTGGTCTGGGAAGGGGTTCCGCTGACCCTCGAGCTCTATGAGCCGGTCGAATTGCGCGGCGCATTGCGCCATCCAGCGGGCGGCGCCGTCGAGCGCGCGGACGTTGCCGCCCTGGAGCGGCTGCTGGCCCAGGAGACTCCCGACCGGGCCGCTCCCACGGTCCCGGCCGAGGAATGAACAGCAGATTACAGCGAGTGGCGCTGGCAGCCGCCGCGATAATCGGGGTGGCCGCGGGCATCTACGCCGGGATCGCGAGGCTGGCCCCGGACTCCACCCAGGCTGCGACGGATGCCCTGTATGCGGTGTCGCTACCGGATCTCGACTTGCGGCCACAGGCCCTGTCGCAATGGAAAGAGCAGACCCTGTTGGTCAACTTTTGGGCCACCTGGTGCGTACCCTGCCGCGAGGAAATACCGGCTTTGGTCCGTATCCAGTCGCGATATTCGCCGAAAAGCATGAGAATTGTCGGTATCGCGCTTGATAACCCCGATCAGGCGCGCGCGTTTGCAAAAGACCTGGGGATCAACTACCCTGTGCTCATCGGGAGCTTGAATACCATGGATTTGACCCGCTCCCTGGGTAATCGCGGGGGGGTTCTGCCTTATACCCTGGCCCTGGGGCCGGGCGGCAAGGTCAGCAAATTTCACCTGGGCGCCTTGAAAGAACCGGAAATCGAAGCGCTGATCGCCGAAATACAGGCGGAAGCCAGCGGTAGTGAGCGGTAATTTCGTCGAAAATCCGTTAAAAACTGGACAACGAGCCGCTAAGTGCGGCAAACTTACCTGCTATGCCGCGTGCGCCCAAGCCCAGGTCCGGTCGATCCCGGCCATCCGCCGCGAGCCGAGCTCCGGGACGCACCGGTGCAAAAGCAGCCAAGGCGCCGGGTACAAAATCGGCACGGCAGCACAAGATCCTGGTGCTGCATGGCCCCAACCTCAATTTGCTGGGCACGCGCGAACCTCAAATCTATGGCCACACCACCCTTGCCGAAATCGATCGCAGCCTCGCCCGCCAGGCCAAGGCCGCCGGCGCCGCGCTCGACAGCTTTCAAAGCAACCTGGAAGGCGAACTCATCAGCCGGGTGCAGGCGGCAGCCAGGCAGGGGGTCTCGTTTATCCTGATCAACGCAGCGGGCTACACCCACACCAGCATCGGATTGCGCGATGCACTGGCGGCGGCGCGCATCCCGTTTATCGAAGTGCATTTGACCAACGTCTACGCCCGCGAGCCCTTTCGCCACCACTCCTGCCTCGCGGATCTCGCCACCGGCGTGATCTGCGGAATGGGCGCGCGGGGCTACGAGCTTGCGCTGAGTTACGCACTGTCGCAGCGGTAATTCCCGGCGGGCGGCGCCGAACCGACAACCAAGCCGCTCCCGGTATCAAATCAGCGGGGGATTCATGGACCTGAGGAAACTCAAGAAGCTTATCGATCTCGTCGAGGAATCGGGGATTACCGAACTCGAGGTCACGGAAGGCGAGGAGAAGGTGCGCATCGCCAAGCAGAAGACGCAGGCGATGCCCGTGGTTTCAACCATGCCGGCGGCGGCAGCGGCCGAAGCGGCGCCGGCCGAGGCCAAACCGCCGCCCGCGGCCGAACCCAAAGGCCACGTGGTGAAAGCGCCGATGGTCGGGACCTTCTACCGCTCTTCGGCGCCCGGCGCCAAGCCCTTCGTCGACGTCGGCCAGACCGTGGCGGTGGGCGACACCCTGTGCGTGATCGAGGCGATGAAGCTGATGAACGAAATCGAGACCGACTGCGCCGGCACCATCACCTCGATCCTGGTCGAGAACGGCCAGCCGGTGGAATACGGCGAGCCCCTGTTTGTCATCGAGTAGGAAGAGCGCGCGGGCGCACGCCGCAAGGCGGCTCACGCTGCGCGCATAACACTGCCCATGTTCGAAAAAATCCTGATTGCGAATCGCGGCGAAATCGCGCTGAGAGTGCAGCGCGCCTGCCGCGAACTCGGCGTGCGTACCGTGGTCGTGCATTCGGAGGCCGATCGCGACGCCAAGTACGTGTCGCTGGCCGACGAGTCGGTGTGCATCGGCCCCGCGGCGTCGAGCCAGAGCTACCTGAATATCCCCGCCATCATCAGCGCAGCCGAAGTGACCGACGCCGAGGCGATACATCCCGGCTACGGTTTTCTCTCGGAAAACGCCGATTTTGCCGAGCGCGTCGAGAAAAGCGGCTTCGTATTCATCGGACCGCGCCCCGAGACCATCCGCCTGATGGGCGACAAGGTCAGCGCCAAGCAGGCGATGACCAAGGCCGGCGTGCCCTGCGTGCCGGGCTCGGAAGGCGAACTGCCGGAAGACCCCAAGGAGATCGTCAAGATCGCGCGCGCCGTCGGTTACCCGGTGATCGTCAAGGCGGCGGGCGGCGGCGGCGGGCGCGGCATGCGGGTGGTGCACACCGAAGCCGCTTTGCTCAACGCGGTGGCGATGACGCGAACCGAGGCCAACGCCGCCTTCGGCAACCCCAGCGTATACATGGAAAAGTTCCTCGAAAATCCCCGCCACATCGAGATCCAGGTGCTCGCTGACGAATTCAAGAACGCGGTCTACCTCGGCGCGCGCGACTGCTCGATGCAAAGACGCCACCAGAAAATCATCGAGGAAGCGCCGCCGCCCGACCTGCCCGCGCGTTTCATCACGCGCATCGGCGAACGCTGCGCGGACGCCTGCCGCAAAATCAACTATCGCGGCGCGGGAACCTTCGAATACCTGTACGAGAACGGCGCGTTCTATTTCATCGAAATGAACACCCGCATCCAGGTCGAGCATCCGGTGACGGAACTCATCACCGGCATCGACCTGGTGCAGCAACAAATCCGCGTCGCCGCCGGCGAGAAGCTGAAGTTCCGGCAAAAGGACATCGAGTTTCGCGGTCACGCAATCGAGTGCCGCATCAACGCCGAGGACCCGTTCAATTTCACGCCCTCGCCGGGGCGCATCACCTCCTACCATCCGCCGGGCGGCCCCGGGGTGAGGGTCGACTCGCACGCTTATCATAACTATCTGGTGCCGCCGAACTACGATTCCATGATCGGCAAGGTCATCACCTACGGCGATACCCGCGACCAGGCGATCCGCCGCATGCGCATCGCGCTGTCCGAAATGGTGGTCACCGGCATCAAGACCAACATCCCGCTGCACCAGGACCTGATGCAGGACGCTAGCTTCGTCAAGGGCGGCACCAATATTCATTACCTCGAAGCCAAGCTCGCCGACTACGACAAGGCTCGCACGGGGGGCTGAGCGTGTCCTGGGTTTCGGTCGAACTCACGGCGCCCGCGGAATGCGCCGAGGCATGGTCGGAGGCGCTGCTGGAGGCGGGCGCCGACTCGGTCGCCACCAGCGACGAGGATGCCGGCACCGAACGCGAAGCCGCGTTTTACGGTGAACCAGGCACACCGATCGCGCCGGCGTGGCCGGCCAACCGCATTGCCGCTCTGTTCGAAACGGGCGCCGACATTGCCACCATCATCGGCGCCTGCGCCTCACGTACAGGCTTCGCCATGCCGGACTACCGGGTGCGGGAAGTCGGCGACCAAGACTGGGTCAGGCTGACCCAAAGCCAGTTCAAGCCCATCGCCATCGATGGCAGCGCAGCCGGCGGCAAGACGCTGTGGATCGTTCCTTCCTGGGAGAGCTGCCCCGATCCGCAGGCAATCAGCGTGACCCTCGACCCGGGCCTTGCCTTCGGCACCGGCAGCCATCCGACCACGCGCCTATGCCTGCGCTGGCTCGCTGAGAAACTCCGTGGCGGCGAGACCGTGCTGGATTACGGCTGCGGCTCAGGTATATTAGCGATCGCGGCGCTGAAGCTGGGCGCGCGGCGCGCCGTCGGCGTCGACATCGATAGGCAGGCGCTCGCCGCCGCCGCTGACAATGCCGCGCGCAACGGGGTCGCCGCCGAATTCGTCGGCGCCGATGCGCCGCCGGATATTTGCGCAGACCTGGTCATCGCCAATATTCTCGCCAATCCTTTGAAACTCCTGGCACCCATCCTGAGCGGCCATTGCGCGCCCGGCGGCAGCCTGCTGCTCTCCGGGATACTCGAAGCCCAGGCTAACGAGGTCATCGCTGCCTATCGAGGGCTAATCGAACTCAAGGTGAGCGCCTTTGAAGACGGTTGGGTCACGCTATTGGGAACACGCCCGCGGGCAGGCGCATGCTGACCTGCTGCCCGCAATGCGGCACCACGTTTCGCGTCTCTCCCCAGCAACTCAAGGTGCACCAGGGCGAAGTGCGCTGTGGACGCTGTGCGACCGTGTTCGACGCCTTCGATTCCCTGCTCGCGGAAGCGTCGGAAACTTCCGCGACGGTGGTCGAGAGCCTCGGCGGCCAGCCGGTAGTCGCACCGCTGGGCGCTCCTGCGGAGGCGCCGGCGGAGCGGGCGGCACCTGAAGAGCGCCGGCGTGAACTGCGCGAACTGCTGCCCGCCGCTGACATGATTGGAGTGGCGCCTTCACCGGCGCCTTCCGCGGCGTTCGCCGGACAAGGCAGGGCCGGGCCGCGCTGGCCCTGGGTCGTGCTGTCGGCGGTGGCTGCCCTCGGTCTCGCGTCGCAGGCTACCTATCGCTATCGCGCCGAACTCGCCGCCATGTGGCCCGACACCCGGCCCTGGCTCGATCGCGCCTGCGTCAGCCTGCACTGCGCGGTGCCGCTGCCGCGCCACATTGAGCTGGTCAGCATCGATGCCTCCGACCTGCAGGTCGACACCACGCACGCCAACCTGATGCTGCTGACGGCGACGCTGAAAAACCGCGCGCCCTTCGCCCAGGAGCACCCCGCGCTCGCGCTGACCCTGACCGACGTTTCCGAGCAGCCGCTGGCGCGGCGGGTATTGAACCCGGCCGATTACCTCGAGCGCAAAACCGACACCCGTGTCGGGTTCGCCGCCAACGGCGAATTCGCCATCAAGGTATTCATCGACAGCCGCGATCTCAAGGCCACCGGCTACCGGCTGTTCCTGTTTTATCCTTAACGACCGACTCCCAAATGCCTACGCTCATCTGCGGTTCCATCGCCTACGACAACATCATGGTGTTCCCGGACCGCTTCAAGAACCACATCCTGCCCGACCAGATTCACATCCTCAACGTCGCCTTCCTGGTGCCGGAGTTGAGGCGCGAATTCGGCGGCTGCGCCGGCAACATCGCCTACAACCTGCGGCTGTTAGGCGGCGATCCGCTGATCATGGCGACGGTGGGCGATGACTATGGTCCCTACGAATACCGGCTGAAGCGCCTCGGTCTCGCGCAGTCCCATGTGAAGCGGGTGCCGCAGACCTTCACCGCGCAAGCCTTCATTACCACCGACCTGGACGACAACCAGATCACGGCCTTCCATCCGGGTGCGATGAATCATTCGCACTTGAATCGCGTGGCATCCGCGCAGGACGTGAGCCTGGGCATCGTGTCGCCCGACGGCCGCGACGGCATGTTGCAGCACGCCGAAGAATTCGCCGAGCGCGGCATC
>Ga0181537_10002380_pt1 | contig 16591 bp, 11 predicted proteins | sample PEATcosm2014_Bin_39_FD_119765 | JGI IMG/M metagenome (GOLD analysis project Ga0181537, IMG submission 119765) | Peatland microbial communities from MTU Mesocosm Facility, Houghton, MI, USA - PEATcosm2014_Bin23_10_metaG | ecosystem: Environmental > Terrestrial > Soil > Wetlands > Peat | place... | reverse complement strand
TTCGTACCATTGCACAAATTCCGCGTTCGCGGTATTCTCACCCTGCAACTCAACCCATAGGAGTTACCATGAAGCGAAAGATTGAATTGACAGTGGATGAGGCCCTGATGATCAAGACCGCGCTATTCAACGATGCAGAGTGGGATTTCGCGGAAGAGTTCGAGAACCGTTTTCTTGCCGCCGATCCAGCCAACGAGGGCGCGGAAGTTGCGATCCTGAGTGTTAATCCCGATGCTCTATAAATTGGAATTCGCCGGGATTGTGCTGGGAACCTTGGCGCTCGTGGCATGGATAGTGGTCTGCATACACCACATTTACCACCAACTATTTTAGTGCCCGTATTTCTCATAGGCAGCAACTCCACCGCCAACTACCGGCGCAGAAACTGCCGTGCGGAGCGCCCACTTTTTCAAATTCTGTGTGGCGGCCTGATCGTTAATGAATTTCTCCACTTTCGCAACGTCAGAGAATCGTGCGCCGCGATCAGACATCTTGCTGAAGTCATCGCGTAGCGCGCCCCAATTTGTTTTGGCTCCCACCTTGGTTGTGGTGGTGTGGTCCGCGATCAATTGACGCAACGCCTGCGTCTCTGTCGGCGGCATCTGCGCCGTCAATTCCGCCGTGGCACGGGCAGAAGAAAGCGCCTTCATGGCTTCGGTGGCTTGCTGTTCGCCGCCTAGCGCCTGCTGAAGTCGTCCGCTATCGTACTGGGCCTGCCATCGGTTCTCCAGCGCACTCAGGTTCGTTATCCGCTCTCCGGCATTCGCAGTGGTGTCGCCTGCAATCTTGTTCGCCATGCGTACATCGTGCGCAATATCCAGCGTCGCATTACCAGCGGTGAATTTCGCTTTGGCTGTATCTGCCACGTCTTTCGGCATACCTTTCGCCACGGCGTCGTCAAACAATTGATCTAATTTCATTTGAGCGCGCGTGACATTCGTATCAAGAGTGTCCGCGTCAAAGCCTGTTTTGCCTGCATTCATCGTACGCTCGACCTGTGCGTTTTTTAATTCTTTGGCGACATTTGTAAATTTCCCATCGGTGTATTTATCCAAAACCGCATAGTCGCTCTTTGCCGAATTGATGAGAGCGTTTCCATTATTCTGCAGAAGATCGCGAGATGCCGTCCCAGCCTTCGGAGCCGGTAAACCATGCGTCGTCGAATGCTGTTGGGTAATATCCTGAAGCGTCTGATCAACATTGCGTTGAGTAGCCGCCTGCGCCTCTGTCTTAGCCGCCGCGTTTGCTTCCGCAGCCGCCTGTTCCGTCACGCCCTGTGTTCCTGCGGGCAAGCCTGCTTTCGCTACCGCCTCGTCTATGGCGGGCTCGATCTTGCTGGCATTGCGATACGGGTTGACGTTCAGCTTCGAGGCTTTCGCTACGCGCGCCGCGTCAACGCCGCCTTCAATTGCGCCAGTCGCGCCGCCCAGCAGTGCCCCAGTAGTCGCGCCTTTTGTTACATTCCCTTCCTGCGCGCCCTTCACAGCACCTTCAACACCTCCAACAACCGCACCCTTGCCACCTTTCGTGATCATATTCGCAAGCCATGGATGGCGTGTTGCCAAATCCAACGCTTCGGCAACCGCCGGGTATTTTTTCGCAAGCGCAACTAGTTTTACGCCTTTCGACAAACCCTCCATCAATTCATCGCCCGTTGCAAATTCCGCAATCCCTTCCAACCCCTTGCCTGCCGCTTCCGCCGTGCCGTGGGTCGTGTCGACTTTATCGAGCGCAGAAATTCCCTGCGATGGCGCAAGGGTTTCACCGACAACCGGAATTTTATTGATCAGATGAGAGACGCCAGAAACTGTGTCTCCCATACCTTTAGCAAACCCTGTCGCAACATGCGCGCCGGTTTCTCCAATCGCATTCGCGCCCCGTTCCAGCCATGATTGATCTGGAGGTGGCGTTGTGGTTGTGGTATCTGCGATAGGCTGAGCGATTGAAGCGTACGGATCGGCAGAGTCTCCTGCCGATGGTGCAGTCGGAGCCGCTACAGGAGCCGCAGCCGGAATCGGAGTGGCGATGCTCGCGTACGGATCAGCAGCCGCTGATGTTTGAGGCGGCATTTTATTCTCCTACCTGATATCCGTGAGCCTGAATATGTGCTCGAATTTCCGCGTCAGTCTTGCCCTTATTAATGGGGAGCGCACGCGCCGCAGCTAAACTCACCGCTTTGCCGCTGGGAGCCTTTGTCTGCGGGGCTCGCTGTGTTCCCGCCACACCCGGAGTTTCTTGCAACGTAGACGGATCAGGAAAGCGTTCTTTCATGTACGGGTTGATACCAATGCGGCCATTTCGCTGCGACTCCACGACTGCCCGAAGACGGTTGATTGATGCCGCCTGCCCTGCGGGAGATAGATCAGCCTTCATGATATTCAAAACATCTTGGCGCGATTTATCGGAACCTGCGCCTGTGCCAGAGATAACTTTCGCCAGATCGTCGGCGACACCCAACTGCGCCGCATAAGCGTCCGCAATCGGGCCACTACCCAATGCGGCCTTGCGCAGATTTTCAAGATCGTTGATTGCAGGGATCGCAGTATTCCCCAAATTTTTATATGCCTGCTGCAATTGATCCAGCGAACCACCCTTGACCAATAGAGAATCCGTGTTTCCAAAGAAGCGAGTATTTTCAGCACTCCCTGCTTGATCAGCTTCGCGATCTGCAATGGCTGGTTTGTAATTTGGATCGATTTTCTGAGCCGCTGCAACAGCAGTCTCGATATCTTCCGGCCTTGTAAATCGGGTTTTCAATTCGGCGAGAGTCAAAGTTCGATCTGCCAGCATACGTCCTGCTAATTTCGGATCGCCCGCATTCGCAATCTGCACCAAACGGGCTTCCCTCGCTTTGAGATTTGCCGCATTATTTTGAGCCACTGCCGCCTGCGGCAGCAATGCGCGCAGACGCAACACATCTTCCCGGCTCGTAGTAGGATCATCAATCTTCGCCTGAATTGCGGCCTGTGCCCCGGGATTAGCCAGTGCTTCCGCCGTCGACAACTTCGAGATCGGGCTGTTCGCCAAAGCCGCTTCCTGCTTTGTGCGTGACTCTGTGCCCGCGTCCAATGCCGCCATTCTGTTCTTCGCGCCATTCGCCGCTGCAGCCAACTGCATCGGTGATGCGGTCGGATCAGTCAACGTCTGCGCGTATTGTTTAATCTGCGGATCGTTCGGATACGCAGATGCCGCCGAATCCACGGAATTCTGCCAAACCGCTTTCGCTTGCGGAGGAATTACTGGTGCCGCACCCGCTACCGGAGCACCCGGCGCTTGTACAGGCGCAGCCGGAGCCGCACCTGCAGGAGTTCCTGCCGGAGTTGTCCCGGGAGCCGCTGGAGCCCCACCCTGATCTGCCGGAGCCGCACTACCACCTGCCGCATCCAATTGTGAAAGCGTCTTCTGATAGGCCCCGATGTCACCGGTTGCCGTAAAATCCTGAAGCGCCTTCGTTCGAATATCCTGTGCCTGCCCAATCGTACCCTGTTCCGCGTTCACTCGTTCGAAATGTGTTTTCGCCTGTTCGTCATGAAACGATCCCTGCATCTGGCGGACACGAAAATTCGCCTCGTTGGTTTGCGCGCTGGTCAACTGGTTCTGCAGTTGCTGACTCTTTAGCGCCTGCGCAGCTTGCGCGGCCTGTTGTTTTCCCTGTTCTTGCTTCTGATAAAATTCCTGAACCTCTGGCGCGCCGCCCTCTCGACCATGTGTTCCCAGAGATGTTCCGGCAGCAGAAAGGCCCACAGACAAACCCTGTATCATTGCCAGCAGTTTTGAATGGCCGCCCACGTTGGCCGGGGCAGCGGCTGGTGCCGCAGCCGCAGCAGGAGCAGCGGCTGGTGCCGCAGCCGCAGCAGGAGCAGCGGCAGGAGTTCCTGTCGTATCCGCCGGAGCCGAAGCGGCAGCCGGAGCAGACGCCGGAGCGACTGCAGCGGCGGGTTGAGCCGCCGGGGTCGCCGGTGCCGCACTGGGTTGCGCTGCGGTAACGGGAGTAGATGTGGGTTGCGTTGTCGGGTCAGCCATGACTTATTGTCCTTGTGCCTGTTCTTCGCTTTGCGGGGCTGCTGGAGCCTCTGGAGCCGCCGCTTGACCTTCCGGGGCCTCCCCGCCTGCGGGAGCCTCACCTTGCCCTGATTCCTCTTGATCCTGCCCCTCTTGGGGAGCCTGCTGATCCGCCGATCCCCCGCCCGATTGCTGCGGGGCTGTCAATTTCGGATGGACTCGCCCGTGCTGCGCCTGCGAATGCCGCTTCGCAGCGGCCTGCGTCGGAGGAAGTGCGATTTGAATCAGCATCACGCCAAAATCAAATAGCGTCATCCCAGCCCCATTAAATTTCTTCAGCAATTTCAGTTGGCTGTTCGCCGTCACTAGCGAAGGGTCGTCGTCACCAATCAAAAACCCAATGTCATCAAAATATTTTTGGCATGCCGCGATGGCTGCTTTTGCATTCTCGTCGTTCTTGGGGATTGTGGTTGTCCGCAGCTTCTCGCTGGGATGCCCTACCGTATGTCCTTCGCCCGATCCGTAACCCTTACCTTCCGAATGATGCGCGGAGGTAAGCAAATTGTTTGTCATCCCACCGTGCTGCGCACCGATCTGGCCCACTGCGGAAATATGATCCGCCATGGACTGCCCGTCGATATAAGGGATCGTGAACGCGCGGCGCACACCCGATTCATCAAACAGCTTGATCAGCGCCTCGTTCAGTTTCGAATAATCGTTCTGCAATGATACTTTGTCGGGCATGGAAAAATCCTCAGTCTGTGTCTCCCGTAAAATACGGGTTGTTGTTCGTCGCGCCAGTGAACGTGCCGGGGGTGCTGCCCCCGCCGCTAAAATCCTTGCCTATGGCAGCACCTGCCATTCCAAGACTGCCGACCGCACCAATTACTCCGGCCACGTCTTGCCATCCTGCCTGCTGCGCCGCCAACGCGCCGCTACCTGCGCCCACCGAAGAGTTGGCCGCCGTTCCTGCGCCACCGATTGCTGTGCCGCCTTGACCGCCCAGTTCACTACCGACGCTGTTCAAGCCACCGATAGCGTTCCAAAAATTGTTTTGCTTCATGGCCTCGTTTTGCTGGCTCAACTGCGACAACTGCATGGCTTTGCTTTGAGCCGCGCCGGATTCAATTCCAGCCGCCATCTGTCCCGCAACCCCGCTGCCCACATCTGCCGCGCCATGTCCCGCCGAATATGCGGCTGCCGCACCCAGCGCCTGCTTGGCTGCCGTTGCGGTGTTCTCGTTAATGTTAGTCGTTGCGTCATGCAACTGGGCGGTCGTGTACCCCATCGGGTTTGCTGCAATCGCACTCAACCGGGCCTGCTGGTTTGCCAACAACTGCTGTTGCTCTGAGAACGTCGTCGAATAATCGCTATTCAACGTATTCGTCATCGCGGCTTGCGATTGCTGCAGTGCCTCGTCAGTTGCGCTAACTTCTCCACCAGAGCAACACATTTTACTTTACCTCACCCGCCATTACTTTGTTCAAATTCAATTTCAGAGTCTGCCGTTTTTCCAAATCGAAATCATGCTTCATGGCCCAGCGCGCCATCGGCAATTTTTCTTCGCTGAGCGTGACGATCTCGCGAATACCAAACTGGACCGCAAAACCGGCGATCCCGTCTGTTAGCCGCTGCATTCCTTCTGCGATGTCTCGCGAATCAGCATCGGGATTGAATCCCAGATGCGGCACCGCAAACTGCAAATAGACCGGCGCAAAAGTCTGGGCAACGCCATCCTTTGTTTCCACAAACCACAAAATGGTCGGATTGTTGGTCTTCAGCGCAGCCAACTTATCCGCATCGGGAATCTGTTGGTTTTCCCCGATCCATTTGCTAAACGCTGCAGCATCATCAGGCCCAGCTAACCTAAACTCCCACACGCTCATGGTTTGCCCCTTACTTATGACACGAGAAGTCTTAATTTACTGCAACCGAACTCGCGCCGACGGGCTTGACAAGACAGGAGTTTCTCCCCAATTCCCTACACTCGTGATCACTATCGTATGCGGAGCCGTGCTAACGGGCACAGTAAACGACAACGGGGATTTGGCTCCGCTCGCGACTTGCGCGGGCTGGCCCTTTCCCTTTTTCAAATAGACGTTGGCCCCGGCGAAATATTGATCTCCGCCCGGGTGATTGAACTGAACCGTAATGGTTTTTTGTCCGTTCACCGCTGGCTTCGTCACCACCCGCACAGTGTTGACTGGCTTCGGGGTCGTGCGCGGCGAGACGCGCGATTGGTTCGGTTGCGTGGTCGGGCGCACGCTGGTACTCAGCGGCTTCGCCGATCCTTTGGTCTGCTGAATCTGGTTCGACTTGTGTTGATCGACCGGCCACAAAATCGGCGTACTGGGAACCTTGCCCGGATGCGGCGTGACGATTGTGTCCTGTTGATTCATTGTTTATGCCTTTCTAGCGCGATACCAATCCCGCGACTGAATTCGACTGCAGGTTAAACAAAATCTTTTCCCGTACTGCTCTGTGATCGGGTGTCCGTATTTACACAACGATTTAATGTTCCCCCGATAATGTGTGTTGCCAAGCATGATGACACTCATTTTTTCGCTGATTTGTTTTCGCCGCTCCGCCTCCGCCGCTGGATCACGATTCGCAATCGCAGCCCGAAGTTTTGCGCGATGTTCAGGTGTAAACTCCCCCGCAAACCCCTCTCCGCCTGCACAAATGTTGTACCCAACTTCAGGGTGTTGCGTATTCAATGCCCGAATAAAATGTTTTTCTAGCGCATCAACTTCCGCCCGCGTCTCAATCCCAGAAACCAAAGAATGAATGCTCCACGTCTCGCGTGAGTGTCGTCGCATCGCCGCATATAAATGCGACCGCCGTTTCACATTGTTATGTGCCTCGTACCACTTCTGCTGCAGGTAGTGGCGCAAGTCATCCCGCTTATGCTGCCCGATATAAATCTTCTGCGTCTCACTGCAAACAATCACATAGACAAACATGGCGATCTCCTATGCCGATACTATAGCATAGAAAGTCGTAAAATGTAAGCCATCAAGTTTCTTGACTCTCCATAAATGCGAGCGCCTTGATCGTGTTCGGCGCATTTTCCGGGTTGAACAGAATTCGCACTTGCAAATGGTGCATCAGTTGGCTGGCGAGCGTCGAGTTCATCATGTTCACTGGCCAGCGCAAAGCGAGAAGAGATTGCGACGGGATGTTCTGCCCGACCGGCGGCTCTTGAGTCACATCAGGTAATTGAATAAATCCAATTCCCTTCGTATCCGAAATTTCATTGGGCATCACCCAAACTTCTGGATATGATGAGCCGCCGTTGTCCTGCGTGCCAAGATTTCCAACCGCATCGAAATATCCAACGATGTGCTGCAGAGACATCAACCGTGCCCCCGGCTGAGTCAGCGTTATGCTACCCAACACAATGTCGCAGTCCGTGTACGGCGTGCCGTTGTTCAGGCCGAAGCCGCCGCAATCGCCCCATGAGTTGATATCGCGCGCATAAAGATAGTTGCCCGGATTCTGATATGTGATCGTCACCTGCACTTCGGATATGAACATCTCCGGTGTGCTGGCTGCAGTGTATTTTGCGGTAATATCAAAACTCAAAGCGCCGTTCACCAAATTCGTCGGAATCATCCATGCAGGCATGTTCCATGTGTCCGTGGCGCTACCAAAAACCACCGTAGTATTCGAAGTCCCAAAAGACCCCGTGTGCGTCGTGGCCCCAGCAACCGCGTTTGTTGGGGCGATAGTGAAAGAAAGATCACCTAGAATCTCAGATTGCTTTCCGGTGATCGCAACTTGAATACCTTGCACAACTGCGGTCGACGGTAGTGTCGAGAGTGCGTAGGCAGCAGCGCGCAAAATCTGCGAAGCGGCAGCAGCGCCAGCGAATGTCACTGTCGCATAACTTGTCGGGCTCCCCGCCGTAATGTTGCCGGGGTTGAGCCACGCGATGCCAGTGCCCGTCACCGAAACTCCAGAACCGGGGTTGAGCGCCGCTGTTGCGCCCGTCACACCACCAGTCGGCGATGCCGTCATCAAGCTGTAAATTCCAACTGAAGTCTCCACCGAATTCAACGCACCCGCACCAAAAATCGGATACGCCGGAACACTCCATGCCCCGATGTTTGTCCCGTACCGCACGATCTGATCCACACCGTTGCTGACGAAGACTCCGACATCGAGTCCATTACGGTGCATCGTGACGTACGTCTTCGCCGGGGTGAAATTCTCCGACAAATAATCCGCGATGTGTTCGCCGATCTCCTGCCGCTCTCGCCCAGACAATTCCGTGTAGTACGCCTGTGTGGTGAACTGGCCCAGCATGGAGCCATCTTTGAACACCGCGTTCGGATTCGCAATACCAAAATTGGTCAAGAAATCATCGGGATAGAAACTGATCGTTTCTGGTCCACCCAAAATCACGTTGACGCGGTCGGCCAAGTAAACAATCAGCCCGGCTCCGCTTTGCATCGGCTCCAACCCAATCACCGGCCCTGCGAATTGGAATCGATTTCCCGGGGGCCATGATTCTTCAGGGATGCCGTTTGTGCAATCCGGTCCCGCATCGAAATAAACATAGTTGCCCACCACCAACCAGATACGCCCATTCCAGTACGCAGAGATCGTACCCACGGTTGTGGTGATCGTCGAGCCCGGGCCGCCCGGAGGGGGATCATTCTGATCGTCCAGTGCCGCTTCCAAATCTACATCGAGATCGGCATCGGGCACGAAATCATCAAAGGTCCACGGCAGGAATGCGCCGGGATTCGTCACAGCGCCGTCGAACAAATACTGACCGCCGCCATCCGACGTGCGATAAATCTCCACCGCGTTGAATGTGGCTGTGCCGGAATCCGCCGTGAAAACAGAGTTCGCGGTCTCAAAGAAAATTTGAAACTGGGTGTTCTGCGTGCCGACTAATTGGTCGACAGAGATCACCTGAAATTGTTGATCGTTGAGATACGTCGCGGTCGTCAATCCCGCGATGGTGACCCAAATCCCCGGCTGAAAATTATTGCTGGCGATCAGCGTCACGAGGTTGTCTGTCACGGATAACCCGGTAATGTTCGCCACGGAATTACAGAGCGGAGAGCCCGTTCCTGTCCCCGTCACCGTTGATATCAGCGGGAGAGCCTGCCCAGCGTCAGCGACTAGCCCACCTGTATCTGCGTGAGTGAATGTCGCGGTCCAACTTCCGTTCAAAAGCACGTCGCCCGTATCGGCGGTCGGCCCATAGTTCGTGTGCGTGAAATTCGCTTCGAACTGCGTACCAGATAAACCACCGGACAACACGGTGACGGTCACACCATTCAAGAACGTCGCGGTGCCGACGCTACTGAACGTCACCTGCTGGCCTGCCACAAGATTGTTGATTGCTTGAATTGTAAGAACATCTGCACTCACCGCAACCGAAGTCAGCGGGAAAATCTGCGAGTCGGTCGCAGAGATAACCGTGAACACTTGCTCGTTCAAATACACGCCAGTCGTCAGCCCCTGCACCGTGAACACGTTCCCCGGAATGAAGTTGTTGCTTCCAAAGAAAGTCACCACGTCGCTGGTGATTGAATACCCAGAGATGCTTCCGTTCAACGGTCCCAGAATTGCACCTGTGTTGTTGCTGTACGGACTCGCGGTCGTCAAGTGCCCATAGATCGTGCGGAAAGCATAGACGTAGGCATATCCCGTGACTGCGAGTTGTGAACCTTGCCCGATGTTCGTCCATGTGTAGCTGCCGTCAACTGTCGTGCCGCCAATAGTGGTATTCCACACCGGCGCAATCGAACCTGTCTGCACTGGGTTGTTTGCGAGCGCCCAATAAGCGGTCGTCGTCACTGTGCTGCCAGATGTCACCGCCACACTGTAGTTCGCATTCGGCGCAATTCCCGTGTTGGAGTTGACAGTGGAAATCCAGAAATTTCCCCCGAATGTGACCACATTGCCCACTGCGTAAGTGGTGCCACTGGCCCACGGCTGAACAGGATTCGCAACTGCTGTTGCGAGTTGCAAAAATCCGTTCGTATCCAAAATCACGATGGGTGTCGGATAGTTCGTAAGGGGGTACCACACCGCCGCTGCACCATAGTTCGTCCACGCAAGACCACCATCGTTCACACTGGTGCCAAGATTCACCGGCCAGATCGGTTCCGTATTTCCTGAGTAGCCGGGACCAACACCCGAAGGCAATTTGTAATAGATCGTCACAATCGGAAGATTGGGACTACCTGCCCCAATAACGGCTGTGGCTGTTTGCGCAGATTTAAGTGCCACAGTCAAACCCGTGCTTCCTTCACTCCACTCTGGTGAGAATGTTCCAGTTACCCCCGGTGCTGCAAAAGCGGTCCCAATGGTCGTAATAAAACTGCCCGGAGTATCATTCACCACATTTTGCGTCGCATATGTATACGCGGCGGGTTGTGTGATGCCAGTACCGCCCTGCACCATAGAAAATAACAGGTCAGTCGCATTCGCCGTCGTCACGGTTCCGGTATTAAACGGAGATTGATTCGGAGCGGGCAAGGAATTATGTGTGCCCGTGACTTCGATAGGTGAGACTGAAACGATGCCGCTGAACTCATGGATATTGAGTGCCGTGAAAGAATTGAAGTGGAGATTATTGACCGATGCTGTGACCGTGTTAGGGCCGCCGGAGGCGACATGGCCCACAAAACAGAGCAGAGTCATTTCCCCATTTATCGATGTGGCGGCTAAAGTGTATGTGGTGCCCAGTGTGTCATGAATCGAGACGAATGATTGATTGAATCCTGCGTAACAAACCACCAGTGTATTGCCTGCTTGCACCGGATTGTTGAACGCGCAGAGGGTGGTCGATGCTTCTATATTATTTGCCGTGTTGCTCTGTATCAGATTGAAGTTCGTTGTGCTGAGCACATCGGCTGCAATGGCGAAACCAAACCCACCCGCACCATTTGTATTCGCCTGCGAAGGAGTCAAACCACCCCAGTTATCTGTCGGAGTTCCGTATGTGGTGCTCGTCAACGACAATGTGTTCCATGGCGTCGCAGAGGCGTGTTCTACACCGGCCACGGCTCCGCCAATTACCAGCTTCACAGATTCATCAACCGCAGTGCCACCCAAAATTTCTTTCGGAATGCTGATCACCACGCCTAAAATCGTTGCGCCTGATGGAACACCCAAATTACAATTTCCGAAAAACACATAGTCGGTATATCCCGGCGTCACCGACACGGTATTCGAAACTGTTCCGCCGGGACCAATCGTACCGGTCCAGCCTGATCCGGTGCTGCCCGCGAGTGCGAGGTTGTAAAATGCCGTTGGCGACTCAATGGCACCATTCGGAACAAGAATCGCAGAAACCGATTCCACGTTTCCGTTCGTATCTTGAATTGAATTTCCCAAACTGAAGTGCGTATCCGGTTGCCAAAATCCCAGCCCGGTCGACGTAGGGATTGTCGTCGGAGCCGCAAGCCCCCACACGCTTAAATTCGTGCCGTCGAATTTCATAAGATCGGCAGAAGCACCATCAGAAAGATAGGTCATGTTTCCAATGGTTGTGACATACCCCTGCGCAGTCGTCGTCTTATTCAAAACGGTTGTAAGACTGGTCGAAGAGAACAGCGCGATCCGACGAGTCGTGTCCACCCACGGCAACACAGTGCCGTTCAAATTTCGAGAAGAGTAGTATTGATTGACGACTTCCCCATCGGGCAAAGCAATAGGACAGAAGATCGAGTACCCGGCCCGGCGCGTCCACTCGTATAGATCGGTGTCTTCCATGTTGTGCCCGTCAATCACGGGGTCATGGAACGAAATGACGTTTACGCCCACACCTTTGAAGGGTGCGAATAGCTGCGACCTGTGGGTGTAGAAGCCCGATAAAAAAAATTCAATGGCGAGCGCAGGGTCTTGTTGACTGATTTTACGAGCCATATGTTTGATCCTGTTTTTGATGCGAAGCAGACATCTTTGCTCGTGTTTCAGGAGATAGTTTTCTCCCTCTCATTCGAGCGGCGCAAGTTCATATATTTGAAGAGGGAAGAACCCTCTACTTATGGTTTGAGAAGTCTTGTTTCCGCAGATATGTGAGCGCGAGAGATGCCATCACAAGAAGAGACGCCGATCCGGCCACGTCGCAGAGTGAGCGCCATTGCTCAATCCCGGGAGGGTTCGTCAAAAAATACATCGTATGTTCCATAGTCAGGACTGCCCCAGCCATGGTAAATACTACCAAAAAGAATTTGCCGATTTTATTCATCTCAACTCCGGACGCTTTAATACGTCAGTTGGTATCCCCACAAATATGCGCTGCCTGCGACGGTTCCTGCCGAAAGAATTAAAGAGTCTCCCGCATTCAGTGTAAAAGGGCCGGGAGCCGTTATGGTTGTGGCCACCGTAGTTGCACCAACTGACGAAGAACTCGATGTAAATGTGGCCGCAATGACTATGTTTGACCCACCGTTCGGTGTGATGGTGAGAGTGTTTCCTGTAATGCTCGACCCTGATTTATTATATATAAACAAACTCTGAGCAGCAATCGTCCCTTGGTTTACAACTACTTGTGCAGTATTCAAAATAGTAATATGTTTCCCTGTAGGTGCGGTGGCAATGGTGTTGTTGCCGGTCACTAAAGCAGGAATAAAAATCTGCGATACCGGAGATGTGTTATCGAATTCTAAAATCGAGGTCCATATGTATCCAGCCCCGCTGGTCGCAACCACCCATGAAAGGGATTGTCCGGCCTCCAATATCATTGCAAAAGCATCTGTCGTTCCTGTATTGACACTTCCGGGCGTAGCCCCGCCCCCAGTCAGAGATTGTGATGGTTGAATCTGATAGTAGGTCCCGCTGATTTTCAAACACGCATACCACGAGCCTGTTGTGCCGGTGTTATTTGCAATCCATGTCCCATACCAAATTGCGCGACGATTCGCAGGCACCGTATAGACATCATTATTGCCCGCTGTCACAGCGAAAGATGAGCCGATTAGTTTAGGGTTCGGCACCACAATTCCGGCAATTACAAACGACCCGTTTGGAACATACCCCTGCGCCTGCACATATGCCGTTGTCGCTACATTAGTGCTATTGTCCGATGTGGCGGGTGTAGTGGCTGTTGCTGCCGCTATCGCCGGGGCCCCAGTCAATGCCGGTGACGCCGCTAGTACGATTGCTCCCGTACCAGTTGTCCCATTGGAAAGATTTGATGCCGCGATCTGCACACCCGCCACGTTATACTGTGCCGCGTTCATCGTGCCAGAAGCGTCGCCCGGCGTCCCATTCCCGACATCGACTATACCTGCAGAGGCGCGCGAAAGTCCAGTATCGGTACCGAATTCGATAGACGCCGCAGCAGGGAGTTGCAAAGCGATCACACCCGTCGATCCCGAATGCACTAGCGCCAACTTACTGGTTGGATTTGCTCCAGTCCCCAACACATCTTGGAAAGTCCACCCATCCGTCGCGGTCACCGTGCCTGTCCAGTACTGCCCAGAAATCAATTCCAGCGGCGATGATTGATTCGCGCCTGAAGTAGCGGCGGTCAAGTTTGAAATCTGTACAGCCTGCAGCGTGGAATTGCCGCCGAAGAAATTCGGAGTGGCAACTCCGTCAATATATAAACCCCATGCCGTTGTGATATCGGTCGCCGTATAGGGTCCGACATAAATTGCCTGAGCAACACCAATGGACCCTCCGGCATCAGTGTAACCGGGAATCCAAATCGCAGTTGCTTTACCGACTGTAGTTCCGGCCACATGCCCGGTATCAGCCACGATAGAACAGACCGATGAAACAGTCGTGTTGGTAAAAACCGCCGCCCGACAAGTTAAGGCCACGACTCCGAAATTTGTTCCGGTCAGATTGCCGCTTCCAATATGCGTAGCGAGAATATATGCTCCATTTATCCCGCTAGGAAAAATCGTGGAGTTATACCCCACCGTCGTGGAGTTATTAGAGATCGCGTCAACCAATAATCCTGTAATCCCGCCTGTTGAATCATTCGCAAAGTTATCTTGATTGATGACGCCTAACCCGATGTACGGACTCCCGGTCGCAGTCAATTGGTTCGCTACAGCAATCCGGTTAATTACCGTTGACGCGGAGATTCCCAAATTCACCGGAGGGAAACTTACATTTCCCAGTACAGAATCCAGCGCCCCGATATATGCCGTCCCAACTGCGCCGTTCGAAACCTGAAATGCAAAAGTGCTTGGGGTAAAGGTAAATGCGCTATTCGCCGCCAGCGCACCGCTCTCGTTATAAATGATATCGTTGCTGCTCCCCGGCACCAATCCAGAAATATCCGATGCGGTAATCGCCCGAAATGTCGGATCAGCCGCAGCACCCGATGTCGGCCCCGCCAAAAAAGTATTCGCGCTTTGTGTAAGCAGCGTAGGCCCAATATCGCCCGCACTCGTCACTGGGGTCGAAGGAGTTGTGGAAAAAATAGTGCCATCACCCACAAAAGCGACACTCGTAACAGTTCCGTCGCCACCCACCGGAATCGGGTAATAGATAATGTTCCCGCCCGCGACCATATATGGCGTCATGGCGCTGATGTTGACAGTGGAGTTGGCAGGTTCCGTGAACTGCCACCACATGGGATTCTTGTTTATGCGAGCGCCGTTCGCGTCATAGAACGTGACGAGATAGTAAGTACCCAGCCCATTCGAATTCTGCGGCTGCAATTCGGCGTTGCTATAAATCTGTGCGCCAGACTGAAGGTTTCCCGTGGAGTCAAATTGAAACAACACAGGCTCATTGGCCAACACAATGCCATACGGAGCCGCAATCACGGTTCCGTCGACATTCAACTGCAGAGTCATCGATCCATTCGGGACGATCAGACTCGCCGGAGTTTGTACATTGCCATTTATCAGAGTAATCACAAATCACCTTACTGAAACAGCGGATACCAATATTTCGTCCCGGCGATATCAAGTTCAAGCCACTTAACCGCCGTAAGAGAAGCAGGACCCGTACCTGTGTTTTGCGCCGGAGCCTGCATATTTGTAGCAGACCCATTTCCAATCCCAGCGGTCGTTCCAAAACTCAACTGCCCTGTAGTTCCAGTTGGTGTTGCTCCGCTCAACATAAGAGGCGCGTTGATGATCACTGCCGCCGCTCCTGCGTTCACATCACCCAATTGAATCGTGATCGGGTTCAAGCCAGTACCATCAACAATTGCGCCAATCTCCAAGCCATGAACGCCGGTGCTACCGATATTCAATATGCGCAAATACGCCGCATCTTCGGCATCGCCTTTGCAATTCAATGTGATCGCAGGCCCGCCCGGCAATGCCTCGAAACCTGCTTCAGTCGTATAGGCGGTCCCCTCAATAGAGAAAATAGCCGCCACGCCCAAGTTGGCCGCAAAACCCGCTTGGTTGATGAAACCCTCGTCCACCGCACCCGTGGCCACATGAGTTTCGGATACCGCTGACGCATTGTAGAGCGTCATTGACGTAGTGTTGGCACTCGCCAAAATGAAATACCCGTTATTGCTTGTGTGTGTCACAAAACCTGCCACCGTAACTCGCATGCCTGCCGTCAGCCCCGATCCTGCAGGAATAGTGGCCTGATAAACCGCCGTCGATCCCACAGAAGTAGCCACCGACGTGATGGGGTATGTGATGCCTGATCCATCTTGGGCAAACGCAGCAGCAACTTGCGAAGCGACAATCGTGGCTCCGACAGTTAGATTCCCACTGATTGTTGCATTCGCGTTCGTGATAGCCACCTCATTTGCAGTACTGCCCGAACCGGAGTGCGTAAACGCGAGTACAGATGCGCCGTTTGTGCCGTTCGCAATCCCTACTTCTATCGACCAATCATCCACTGCGCTGGCCGATCCATTCCAGTAGGTACCTGCCAGAACAAGAATGGGAGAATTTTGACTCGCTCCGCTGGTCGAGGCAGTAGTGTTTGCCCACTCCCATGTAACAGCAGACGTGTGATTAAATGTGGTCCCAAAAGTGGAGTTCGCTAAAGTCAAAACCCCGGTTGCATTTGCAATGCTATTCCACGGCACAGTGACGGACGGAATATCCGCTGCGACAAGCGCGCGGAATGTCGGAGCCGCTGCTGCACCGGTTGTCGGCCCTGCAAGAATTGTATTCGCGTTCTGCGTCAACAGAGTCGCGATGAGATCACCCGACGTTGTCACAGGCGTCGAAGGAGTTGCGGACAAGACAGTTCCGTCGCCGACGAACGCGACGCTGGTCACCGTACCTGTGCCGCCAAAATCTGTTGGATAGAATATGATATTGCCTCCCACCGTCGATATCGGGGTCACCTTACTGATATCGACTGTCGCCCCACTAGATTCGGGAAACTGCCACCACATCGGAACTTTGTTGATCCGCGCACCGTTCGCGTCATAGAACGTGACGAGATAGTAGGTGCCCAGCCCCACGCTGTTTTGCGGATTCAATTCCGCGTTGCTATAAATCTGGGCCGCCGCGCCCGTATTCGGTTGAATCTGTCCAGCGGCATTGAACTGAAAGACTACTTCAATCGAACCCGACACAAAACCGTACGGAGCGGCAATGACCGTCGCGTCGACGTTCAGTTGAAATCCCACGGCACCGTCAGCAACAATCAAGCCGTTCGGGCCTTGTGGATACCC
>Ga0181537_10002379_pt1 | contig 16597 bp, 10 predicted proteins | sample PEATcosm2014_Bin_39_FD_119765 | JGI IMG/M metagenome (GOLD analysis project Ga0181537, IMG submission 119765) | Peatland microbial communities from MTU Mesocosm Facility, Houghton, MI, USA - PEATcosm2014_Bin23_10_metaG | ecosystem: Environmental > Terrestrial > Soil > Wetlands > Peat | place... | reverse complement strand
TTCGTCAATGAAGATGCAAGCTGGACGCTTCCCATCCCAGCGACGTTCGTTCTTGACCGCCAAGGCATCATTACTTATATGTCCGCCAACGAGGACTACACGCAACGGCCCGAGCCAGCCGACATCCTGCGCGCGCTGCCCGCGTTTTAGTTCTGTCTTACCGGCGAAACCGAATATCATTGGACATGGGCGACTCTTCTCTTTGGAGCGCGGACGATCAGTGTAGCCGGCTGGCGGAACTCACCGCGGCCAGCGGCGATCCGCTGCGCGATCAGCCATTGCGACGCGACGTGCGGTCGCTGGGAACTTTGCTGGGCCGTGTATTGGTTGAACAAGCGGGCACACAGTTGTTCGAGACCGTGGAACAACTTCGCCGCCTGCTGATTCAATATCGCGAACCGCAGTCCGACGAAGAAATTCCTGCCGGACGCGAACATCCGCAAATGGCCGAGGCGCGGGCGATCGTCGAGTCGCTTTCGGTGGAGGACGCCTATCGCGTGACCAAAGCGTTCGCGATTTATTTCGAGCTGACCAATCTTGCCGAAACCAATCACCGCAAGCGAAGACGCCGAGCCGCCACACTGCACTCGGAGCAGCCTCCGTTGCCGGGATCATTTCGTGGCACACTGCGGCGGTTGCGCAAGGCGGGATTCACCGCGGAAAGAGTGCTGAGTGAGTTGGACAAAATTAGGGTTGTACCAGTATTCACGGCGCATCCCACTGAAGTCGCTCGCCGAACTGTGTTGTTCAAGCGCCGTCGCATTGCGAAACAACTCGAACGTCTGGATCGACTACCGTTGTCGGAAGCTGATGCGACCAAGTTTGAAACTCTTATCTTCGGGGAGATTACAGCGCTGTGGCAGACCGATGAAGTTCGGCTGGAGAAGCCGCTGGTCACCGACGAGATTCGCATGGGGCTCGATCACTACTCGATGTCGATTTTCGAAGCTCTGCCGCGGCTTTATGCTGAGATCGCGGAGGCGCTCGGGGAAACTTTCGGAATCGCATTGGATGCACTCGCGTTGCCGGATGTCTTGAGCTTTGGTTCGTGGATTGGCGGCGATCGCGATGGCAATCCTTTTGTCACGTCTGAGTCGACGCATGAAGCGCTGCAACGGGCGCGCAACGCCATCCTCGGTCACTACATTGCGGAACTGGATCGCCTGCGCGACCAAATCAGCTTGTCGTTCCGGCAAGTTTCTGTCTCGGATGAGCTGCGATTGCGGCTTACCGAATATGCAGCGCGACTGGGGGATGAACATTCGCGGCAGTCCCGCATTTCTGAGACTGAACTTTATCGCCGCTTTTTGAACTTTATCGCCATCCGGCTCAAGCACACGCGCGGCGAGCCCGGCCACGTCCACGGTTACGGGTCGGCTGCCGAGTTCGAATCGGATCTCCGGTTGTTGCACAACAGCTTGCTTGTGAATCGCGGGCGTCGTCTCACCGATCTTGGGTTGGTGCCGTTGCTCGAAAAAGTTCGCACTTTCGGATTTCATCTTTCTGTGCTCGACATCCGTCAGCACGCGCGGGTTCACGCGAGACTTTTGGAGGAACTTGCAGCGGCGGTGTCTCCGGAGGCTTCAGAGAAGGCCGTTCCCCATATGCTTTCGGCGGCGTCATCGGAAGCGCTAGACACTTTCAAGAACGTCGCGGAGCTTAAGAAGATTTATCCGGCTCATGCCATTCGCAACTACATCATCAGCGGCGCTGAGTGCGAGGACGACATTTTTGCGGTCACGCGACTGGCCACGCTGTCTGGCGTTTCTGTGGCGGCCTCCGGTGACGACCCGGGCCTGATGCCGGTGCCGTTGTTCGAATCCATCGAAGCCTTGCGCAGCGCGGCTTCCATCATGGATCGCGTCTGGAGCGCTGAGAGTTACAATCCTTTGCTCGATTCGTGGGGACGCTGGCAGGAAGTGATGCTGGGCTATTCGGACTCCAATAAAGATGGAGGCATGTTGACCAGCACGTGGGAGTTGTACAAAGCGCATCGCGAGTTGCATCGCGTGGCGCGCGCACACAACGTTAAGTTGCGACTTTTTCATGGTCGCGGAGGAACGGTTGGTCGCGGCGGTGGGCCTACGCATGACGCGATTCTGGCACAACCGGTGGGAGATTTTTCCGGCGAGATTCGGGTGACCGAACAGGGCGAGGTGCTCAACTGGAAATATTCCGATCCGGTGCTAGCGGAGTGGAATTTGGAAATTATGATTGCGGCGTCGCTGGAAGCGCTGACACGCCCTAATGGTCCCGCAGTCGGCGACGATCGACGCTGGAACGATGCGATGGAGGCGATGTCCGCGGACGCTTTTGCCTTCTACCGGAAGAATATCGCGGACAATGCGGATGTGCTCACGTACTTCGAACAAGCGACGCCGGTGAACGAATTGGAGCACGCGCGGCTCGGATCACGTCCAGTGCGGCGCAGCCAGAGCCGCAAGCTCGAAGACTTGCGCGCGATTCCGTGGGTCTTCGGCTGGATGCAGAGTCGCCACGCTGTTCCAGCGTGGTTCGGCGTCGGCTATGCCATCGAACGTTACGCGGCCCGAGGCCCTGAAAACATAAAGCTTCTGCGAGACATGCTGCGCGAGTCTCCGCTGTTTTCTAACCTGTTGCGCAACGTCGAACTCGCGATGGCGAAGGCCGATCTTGCGATCGCGCGAATGTACTCCCGCCTGGTGACGGACGAGTCGTTGCGCGAACGAGTTTGGCAGATGCTGTCGGAGGAGTTCGAGCGCACTCGACGCGCGATTTTGCTGATCACGCAACAGGAAGGATTGCTGGGCGGTAATCCGGTGGTGTCGCGTTCGATTCGCCTGCGGAATCCATATGTGGATCCGATGAGCTTGATTCAGGTGGAATTGCTGCGCCGCAAACGTACTGGCGACAACTTCGATGGTGATGCTCTGAACTATGCTCTGGGTGCGACTATCAACGGCATAGCCGCCGGTCTGCACAATACCGGATGAAACGAAAGCGTTTCCCTTGTCGAGCTGTTCGACAAAGGAAACGCTCATCATCCCGCCTAAGAGGGGTGCTCTGAGAATTAGTCAAACTGCAAGCAGATTTCCAACTGGTGCTGCGCTTCATCGATGGCGCGAATCGCTTCCGCACGATGCCCGTGGAAATCGTGTGCCGCGTGATTCAGATGCTCTTTGGCATTGTGCAAAGCGTCGAGCGCGGCGCGAATCTCGGGATGCCGCTGGAAAGCGGGTGAGGTCGGCGTGAAGGCCAGCATAAAAGCGGCCACGATGAATATGGACATCACTTTTTTCTTCATCAGTCATTCTCCATTGGAATAATCCCGACATGCGGTGCGAAATCTTATGTCGGTCTTGCGCTTAGCCTATCGAATCCAAGCTCACCCTCGCAAGTTGCAATGAGGGATGCGTTCCAGCATGGGCAACAGGCTTGCTTACGCCTAACGCGGAAGCTTTGCCAGCCGACTCGCTGGAATCGGCAGCTCGCCATCGTCATCGTAAAAAGCCTTGGGCGTGTGGCCTGAAAAAACTACCTGACGATCGTACTGCGAACTGAAGCGTTCAGTGTCGCCGGGCAAGAGCAGGGGTTCTTTTGTGGTGTACATGGCTTCGTTGAGGACGCTGCCCGTCGGAGCCTTTGCGACGGGGAAGACGCCGTAAGGATTGCCATTGGCATACGAAACGTGAATGTAGTCGGCGACCATGTATCCGTTGTCCGACAGCGGCAGCCATAAGAGTTGCATGGGGCCGGCGAGGATTTTTCCGGTTGTCCAAGTATTGCCGCCATCCTGCGAAGTGGTGAAGGCAACATATAGCTTGCAGGTATTTGTATTGCAGTTGTAGTCGGAATATCCGTAAAGCACGATGGTGATGTGCGCGGTGGTTCCGGACGTGGAGTGGTCGATGCCGATGCCGGGGATAAAGTGATCGTACTTGCTGGTGACGGGATCGAGCGGGATTCGCGCGGGTTTGCTCCAAGTTTTGCCGTCGGCGGAGGTACTCATGACGATGTCATTGGCATAGCAATTCTTGCGGAAGCGGCAGTCGTTCCAGACGACATAAACATTGCCTGCGGCATCGATCTCGGCGGAGGGCAGGTCAGGATTGCGAATGTTGCCGGCGTCTCCCGATGCTTCCACGTTGGAAACCAGCACGGAACTACCCCAGCTCTGGCCGCCGTTGGTGGAACTGAAGGAATAGACATTCCCTGCGGAAAAGGGAACGATGACGGTGCCGTTGGGCTGGACTAAGGGCTGTCCGCCAAGACCGCCCGCGTGATCTGCGGAAGGCAAGCCGGGTCCCCATGTCTGACCGCCATCGCTGGAAACACTCATCAGAACATCGCCCGTTCCGTAGGCCTGATCCCATTCGGTATAGCAGTTGCCGTAGTAGGGACTGGTGGTGGTGTTATCGCAGACGGTCCAGTTCTTGTCGTCGAGATGTGTCTTATCGATGTTGATGGGATTGCCCCAGTGCAGTCCGTCGGTGGAGCGGCTGACGGCGACGTCGCCGATGTACTGGCTCTCACCGTTTAATCCGACTAGCGGCAACGACGAAATCAGCCAGACGCCGTGCTTGGCATCGTAGGCGACGGAAGGATCGGCGGCGGCGCCGTAGGTTCCGCCTTCGTAGTTCTTGGTTAGGCCGGGCAGATTGCCGTAAGTCCATGTTTTGCCGCCGTCGGTGGAAGTGGAGAAGCCAACGTCGGCGCTGCCCCAGCCGATCGAACCGGGGCGCCGGGCTACGTGGAAGGCGCTAACGATAGTCGATCCCCAAGAGAAGGTTGCGGGTTCGACTTCGGTTTTATGCACGCTATCTGAATTGGAGAAATTGTCTACGCTGATTTGTTGCAGGGTGAATTGTGCGCTAGCTGGCGTGCGGAAGAGGGTTGTGACCACAAATAACAGAGCAGCGAATAAAAAGTAGCGGCGTTTCCGTGAGGCAATCGCTTTCATGAGTTGAAATCCTTAGTAGAGATGGAATGGGGTCGCGACTGGTGCATCCCGACTACTATCGCCGCGTAGGAGACAAGAGTAGTGCATCCGCTGGAGGGTTGCAATGAGGACGAAAGTCTCTATGGAAGAGGTATGGGTTCTAGGGGCGAGGCTTGGTAAGGCTGCGGCGGGAGGCGCCGAAGCGGGGTTCCATGGCCGCGAGGGTACAAAGAAAATAGAAGAGAAGAGCATTGGATCGGATTTGCAGATTGAAGTCGAAGAGGCTATGCACCAGGATTCCAAGAATGCCGAGCAGGGAGGCCAAGGCGACAGCGCCATTGATGTCGGCGGGCCATTGCTTCAATTTTTGCAATCCTGCCCGGAATACGACGATGAGCAACCAGAGCATGGTGGCAAAACCCAGTAGTCCCATTTCGACCAGGAGTTGCACGTAGTCGTTGTGCGCCTGGTTGACCTCGAAGTTGGTGAAGAAAGTGCGGAATCGAGGGTAAACATCGGCGAATGTGCCCAACCCCCAACCGAGGATTGGGCGCTGCCTGATCATGTGGAGTGAGTCACGCACGATGTTGGTTCGGGTGTCGGTCGAAAGGTCGCGAGCATTTGAACCGGGCAGAGTCGCCATCCGGTTCAGCAACGCGTTGCCTCCCAGATAAGCCAGCAAAATTGCAAACAGCAACAGGAACGCCGCTGCTGGAATCAGAGTCTTTCGGTCGCGCGGTTGCTTGCGTCGTAAGAGAATAACGGCGAGGGCGGCGATCTGGACCGAGAGTGCGACCATTCCTCCGCGCGATTGGGAGAGAAATATCGTTGCGGCCATAAGCGAAGCTGCGAGGATGGAGTAGAGCTTTTGGAGGCCGCGCACGTAATGGGAAAGTGCGACGGTCAAGGCGACCGGTGTGAGCATTTCCATCAAACCTGCGTAGAGGTTGTGATTGGCATACGGACCATAAATCGAGCCACCATGTGACAAGGGCTTCATCCAATAAATTCTGCCGTTGAAGGTGATGCTCTGCACGATCGCAAACAGGGCGATAACCGAACCATAGATAGTGAGGATGACGGCAAGTTTCTTGATCTGGCGGGTACGGCGTATAGACTGTACGGCGATGAAGCAGATTAGTCCGTAAGCGCCATAGAAAAGTAGCGATGAGATGGACTGCTGGGCATAGGCGGAGCGATGGCTTAGGAGTTGGAGCAGAACCAAGCCTGCGAATGCGAGCATCGGGAGAAATACAGGATTGCGCAGGATCGAGATTTCTCTAGTTCTCAGCTGTCGGAGCAACCAATACAGAAATAAAGATGAAGCTCCAATCTCCAGAACGAACACGGCCCAGGGCGCATCGCCGCCGAACGCAAGAGGGCCAAAGAGCAGCAGGCAGCAGAGGCCGTAATAGAGGATGGAATCCGAAGCGTGGGGCGCGCGGCTGTCGCATGATTCGGTACGGTGTGTCGGGGTTGGCGCTGGGGATGCCATTTGAAGTTAAGGAGTCGTCCGATTCAGGGCTCGGGGTTGTGATGCAGGCGTGAGACTAATCGCATCCAGCCACAAATTCCCTCGTATCGGATTGTTCGCTGGAGAACGCTCGACATAGATTTTCAGCAAGCGCGTTTCGTGGCCGGTCGTGAATTGTCCGGCGGCTGGTTTCCAGAAGTCGGCGTCTCGCAGGGGAGGCGTAGAAAAGTAGATGTGTCCATCGAAGCTATCCGCAAGTGCAAGATCAACTCCGCCCGCGCCCTGCATGTCCTTTGCCCGAAAGAATGCGTGAAAGTTGTAAGTGGTGTTTGGCTCCACGGCAACCAGTTGCTCGATCCCGGCCTCACCAAGGTTGGCGCCATCAAAGCGAATCAAGAGGGAATGGGTGCCGAAGTGAGGCTGGGATGGGTCGAGAGAGAGCGCAACTCCAGGAACCTTCTCATAGCGCCAGTCGAACCCGGCGTTCAGGATATCGAGACTGAAATCTCCGTTGATTACTAAATTTGCAGGCGAAGGTTGGTAGGCTTCGAGATCGCAGAGGGATGCAGCTTGTCTCCAGACGAACAATGCCTGATCGACCTGCTGACGGGATAACAGGACTCTGACATACTCAAATACTTGCCGCCGTTGCACGGGTTCTCGCAGGGATGCGATTTGATCCCACACCTGCGCGGCTGCAGCGTCTTTGCCTTGAGAGAGTAGAAGATCGATGAGGGCAAAATAGACGTCGGCATTATGCGGCAGGATATCGCGAATAAGAATGGTGACGTCGGGCTGTAGACGTAGCACGAAGGGAAGCGCATCGCTGGCCCTTGACGTCTCATTGGCGAGTACGATGCGGAGTTCCTGCAGCGCCTTCGCACTTTGCCCCTGAACTAAATAAAGGTTGGCAGCTTCCCATGCCACATCGGGGGTGGTGGGATCGAAGGCGATGGCTTCGTCGAGGGCCGAGGCCTGTTCGCTGGTCTGGCCCAGGGCTGCATGGGTCGCTGCCAAATCAAGCCAATACCTGCTCTGGTAAGGGTCGAGCGAAGTTGCAGCGCGAAAATGGGGCAATGCGGCTGGCAGAGACGCAGATAAGGAAAAAAAACGGGCGAGGCGGAATTGATAGTCGGCATTCCACGGCTGAAGAAACGTAGCGCGAGTGAGGTGGGTGAGGCTTGGCCGCTCGGCGTAGAAATCCGCCAGATACTGGCAGGCCGAAGCTGCCATATAAAACACTGTCGCGATCAAAAGCGCGCTTGCGATCGTGAGCCTGTAGAGGGGAGTGGTTAGCGAGAGTCGCATCTCTAACGCCATGTGCGATTAGTTCCTTGGTCGATGAATCGAACTCAGACCCTATTCCGTTCGATAGGGAATGAGGATGCTATAAACCGCTCGATGCGGCTTTCGATGCGTTTTCCGCGTCTGGGGCAGGCTCCGCCGTCCCTTCGTCCTGGTAGTAACGGTTGCCGTACTTGCCCTGGTATTCGTAATAGTGATAGTCGGCTGAATTCAGATCGACAGCGTTCAACAGTATTCCGGAAATGCGGGCGTTAACTTGCGATAAGAGTTCCCGCGCGCGGCGCAGCGCTTGTTTCGTAGTTTGACCGGAGCGTATGACAAGGACGACTGAGTCGGCAGCAGTGGAGAGCACAACGGCGTCAGTCACGGATAGCGTTGGTGGAGTATCGATGACTATGTGGTCGTACTGTTCGCGCATCTGGGTGAGAATATGCTTCATGCCGGCGGAAGCCAGCAGTTCGGCAGGATTCGGTGGCGGAGTTCCGGCTGGCAAGATAAAAAGATTGGGCAGGATCGTCGAGCGCACCGTGGCCTGCTGGAGCGTGGCGTTGCCAGTGAGCACATTGCTCAGGCCCGCCCTTGGTCCCATGCCAAGGGTCTTATGGATGCTTGGCCTGCGAAGATCGCAGTCAACCAGCAGAACCCGCGAACCCTTCTGGGCGAGAACGACCGCGCAGTTAATGCTGGTTGTCGTCTTGCCTTCCTGCGGCAGCGCACTGGTGATGAGGACAATTTTAGGGGGTGTGCCTGCTGATGTGAGCAAGATCGATGTGCGGACGGCACGATATGATTCAGCCATCTGCGATTGCGGCCGCGCCTGCGTAATCAACTCGACGGCTTCTTTGCTCGATCCAAACTTGCTTGACCCCGCCGCAAGTTTCTGGCGATTTGAGGTCCCGTCGTTGAGGCGCGAGCCCATCGGAATCATGCCGAGCGAAGGTAATCCTGAGATTGCCTGGGCTTGTTCGGGGGTGCGTATCGTGTTGTCCAAACTATCCATGAGGAAAGCCAGGCCGATGCCGGTGCTGAGGCCCAGAGCAAGCGCCATGGCGAGATTGCGCGGAATGTTGGGTTCGGAAGGATAGGTGGGAACCCGGGCTACATCCACGATGCGAAAGTTATTAGATTTAAGGCCCGCAGTAACTCCTGCTTCTTTGAGTTTTTGGAGCAGCCCATCATAGAGGCTGCGATTGGAGTCGACATCACGCTTGAGCAGGCTGTATTCGATGGCGCTCTCGTTGAGCTTGTTGGCTTCCTGTTTCTGTGCCTCGAGCGCAGCGTGCAACAGATTTTCGTGTTGTTGTGCAGCCAGAAATTCGCTGCGGAGTCGATTGACAGCTTTTGCTGTTTCAATGTCAATCTGCGCATTGACTTCTTTAACTTGGTTATCGAGTTGGGCGACTTTGGGATAGGAGGGGCCGAATTGGGTGCTTAAATTGGCAATCTGAATTTTCAGGTCCGCCTGTTGCTCACGCAACTTCTCTAAGAGGTTGGAGCCCCCGGGAGAAGCGCTCGATCCGGTGCCCATCGTGGCGGCGGCGACAGCATCGGGGTTGCCGGCTTGCACCATGCGATACATGGATTCTTTCTCCATGCGTTCGCCTTCCGCGGCTGTCAACTCACGATTGAGTTCATCCAGCTTTGCCGTGGTCGTATTCTGTTTCTCATCGACGCCCACAATTTCGTGATCCTTCTGATACTTCACCAACTTCTCTTCCGAGCTCTCGACCTTCATTTGCAGATCGACGAGTTGCTTGGACAGCCAGTCTGACGCCTGCATCGTCGATTCGAAGCGAGTCTTGAAATTCTGTTCCACATAAGTGTTGGCCAGCGTGTTGACAATGCGCGCCGCCAACGTTTTATCAGGACTTCGATAGGCAATTTCGATGACGCGCGTGTTGGGTACCAGCGATACCCGGAGGTTGCCTTTGAAGCTCGCCAGGACGGCCGAAGATTGGGGAGAGTCGTTGGAAATGTCATCGGTCGTGAGTGGCAGGGGCGAATCGGGCGTGCCTCCGAACGCTGACTGATGGTCCAGGTTTAACTGCTTGATGACCTGGAGCGCGAGTAAATCGCTGCGCAGGATTCTCACTTCAGTATCGAGGTCGCTGGGGTCGTAGTAGTCTTCGCCGGATCCAGCCGAGTCATGAAACGCGAATTGCATGGGGTCAGGTTTATTGATGGCAATGCTACCCACAGCCTCATAAATCTTGGTGCTGCGGAGCGAGGCAATGGCGACGGACCCCACGATTAAGGTCACGGTTGAGAGAATGACCCAGCGACGCTTGATGAGGATGCGAAGATACTCGCGCAGCGGGGAATCGCTTTCCTGCGAGGGAGGATAAACCGGGTACCCTGGATATTTTCCGAAGTCGAGCTGGAGGGCGGTTTTTTGCTCCGGCATCGCTTGAGCGTTGGCTTGAACCAGAGATCCCGAATCCATGAGAATGCCTGCGCCGTCGTTATAAGGCTGCGGAAAGTGAACCGCGAAGTTGAAATTCCAATTGCCCGTGATTTTAACACCGCTCAAACTATGCTTTGACTCTTAATTGACGTGGTTCCTCATGGGTTAATGGCACGAAAGGATGGTCAATCGACGGCGGGTTGTCGGCTATAGTTAGGCTGCAAGAGGATTTCGCAGCTTCTATACTTTTTTCGAAGCAGCTCTTTGGGGATGACACGCATGAATTGGCAGGAGCAAGTGGTGTTGGTGACGGGAGGGACCGGTTCGTTCGGAAGAAAATTTGTCGAGGTCATGCTGCGGCACCATCACCCCAAGAAGCTGATTATTTATAGTCGCGACGAATTGAAGCAGCATGATATGCGTGCTGCGGGATTGGATGGTTCCAGCGTCCGCTATTTCATCGGCGACGTGCGTGACGCACCGCGGCTTCAGCGAGCTTTGAGCGGGGTCACGGTGGTTGTCCATGCGGCCGCGCTGAAGCAGGTGCCAGCTTGCGAGTACAACCCGTTCGAGGCGATTCAGACCAACATCATGGGCGGCAAGAATGTAATTGACGCAGCCATCGACCAGGGGGTGTCGCGAATTCTGGCGCTGAGCACGGACAAAGCCGTCAACCCGATCAATTTGTATGGGGCAACCAAGCTCTGCGCGGAAAAAATGTTTGTGCAAGCGAATGCCTATGCCGGCGCTCAAAACACTCGCTTCAGTTGTGCCCGCTACGGCAACGTGTTGGGCAGTCGCGGCAGCGTAATCCCGGTTTTTCAAGAGCAGCGCAAGAGCGGCAAGATAACCCTGACCGACGATCGCATGACGCGCTTCTGGTTAACCCTGGAACAAGGAGTGCGATTCGTGTTGCGTTGCATCGAGGAGATGCACGGAGGAGAAATCTTCGTTCCGAAGATTCCCAGCATGAAGATGATCGACATGGCGGAGGCGATCGCTCCGGGATGCGAGATCGAGTCCGTCGGTATTCGTCCTGGAGAAAAGCTGCACGAAGTTTTGGTTTCAGAGGATGAGGCCAGAAACACGGTCGAAGTGGAAGATATGTACGTGATACAACCGGCGCACTCGTGGTGGAGTGAAAAGAACTGGAAGAAGGCGCGTCCGGTGAGCGAGGGCTTTCGCTACGCCAGCGATTCCAACGAACTCTGGATAACGGCGGCGGAATTAGCCGACCTAGTAGACGAAACCGGCGGCGCGCCGAAGATGCGGCGGGCGACCGCCTGAGGGCTAAGGCATGAGCACGGTTTCAGCGGCTCGCGAACTGCTCGCGATCGATGGCGGAACTCCCGTGCGCGCGTCGTTACTGCCCTATGGGCGACAGTCCATCTCGGAGAGCGACATCGAAGCAGTGGTCGAAGCGCTTCGTTCGGACTGGCTGACCACCGGACCGAAAGTCGGTGAGTTTGAAGAAGCGTTCGCGGCATGGATCGGCGTGAAGCATGCGATAAGCTTCAGTTCGGGCACAGCCGCATTGCATGCAGCGGCTTTTGCCGCGGGCTTGGGGCCAGGGGATGAAGCCATCACGACTCCGCTGACCTTTGCCGCGACCGCGAACTGCGTGCTGTATCAAGGCGCAACTCCTGTGTTCGCCGATGTTCGCGCCGATACACTCAACCTGGATCCCGCGGCGGTGGCGGCGCGTGTCAATGACAAGACCAAAGCTATTCTTCCGGTCGCGTATGCCGGACACCCCGCCGAAATGAGTTCGCTGCTCGAAATTGCCGAGCAGCGAGGGCTTATCGTCATCGAAGACGGCTGCCACGCACTGGGCGCGGAATACCATGGTCGCCGTACGGGTAGCATCGCGCACATGACTGCGTTCAGCTTTCATCCGGTGAAGCATTTGGCGACGGGTGAAGGCGGCATGGTAACGACGGACAATGCGGTGTTCGCTGAGAGCCTGCGCCGCTTTCGAAATCATGGCATCACGACGGATGCGCGACAGCGTCAGGCCGAAGGCCAGTGGCACTATGAAATGGTGCTGCTGGGGTTCAATTACCGTCTGACCGACATTGCGTGCGCGCTCGGCCTTTCGCAATTACGCCGGCTCGATGAGAACTTATCGCGGCGGAGGCAGATTGCTCGGCGCTACGCCGAGGCTTTCAAGAATTTGAGTGGGATCATTCCACCGACGGCGCGGGATGGCGTGAATCCCGCATGGCATTTGTATCCCATTCGTTTGCGGCTGGAAAAGCTGGGAGTCAGTCGGGCTGAAATTTTCCGTGCGCTGCGGGCTGAAAACATGGGTGTGAACGTGCATTACGTTCCCGTCCATTTGCATCCTTACTACCGCGATCGTTTTGGCTACAGCCGGGGAGATTTCCCTGTGGCGGAAGACGCATACGAGCGCCTCGTCAGCCTGCCTATGTTTCATGGCATGAGCGATGGCGACGTTGAGGATGTTATTCGCGCGGTGGGTAAAGTTCTTGCCGCGTATGCCAATTGACTTCATGGCCCGCAGACTAGTCCATGAATCGGGAAACCGCGAATGAAGGCTCTGATTGTCGGCGGAGGCTCGATCGGCAGCAGGCATTTGCGAAATCTGCGGGCGCTCGGAATTGGGTCGCTCGGCCTCGTGGAAATCAGTGCGGATCGGCGACAGGCGCTGGGCGCGGAAAGCGGCGCGATTTCTTTTTCGCGGCTGGATGCGGGCCTCGATTGGGGTCCAGACTTCGTCGTCATTGCCACGCCGAGTCACTTGCATGTTGAACAAGCGCTTGCGGTTGTGAAGCGCGGCTTTGACGTCTTTGTCGAAAAGCCTCTGGCGCACGCTGGCGCGGGACTAACCGAGCTCTCAGCTCTGGTCAAGAGTAAGCGCGTCATTTCGATCGTCGGATGCAACATGAGATTCCATCCCGGCCCGGCGAAAGTCAAAGAGTTGCTGGACCAAGGATCGATCGGTAAGATTCTTTTCGCTCGTTTTCAGTTTGGCTACTATCTGCCTGACTGGCGGCCGGGCGTCGATTACCGCGCGAATTATGCGGCCCGTGAAGATTCCGGCGGAGGTTGCGTTCTGGATGGGATTCACGAGATCGACTTGGCGCGATGGATGCTTGGAGAGATCGAACAGGTAACTTGTTTCGCCAGCCGAGTGAGCTCTCTGGAAATTGAAACCGAAGATGTCGCGGCGATTCTGTGCCGCCATGAAAACGCAGCGATCTCTGAAATTCATCTCGACTACGTGCAGCGCAGTTATCAGAGAAGTTGCCAAGTCGCGGGGGAACTGGGAACTATCTTCTGGGACTTCAACGAACGCCGGGTTCGCTGGTATGACTCCGCCAGTGGACAGTGGACGAATTTTGAGCAACCCGGTGAATGGCAGTTGAATGACATGTATGTGGACGAAGTGGAGCATTTTCTGGCATGCGTGAGAGATCGTGCGCCAACGATGCTTCCGATTGAAGATGCCGTCGGATTGATGCGAGCGACGTTCGCCGCAAAGGAGTCAGCGCGGAGAGCCTCGCCCGTCTGGGCGGCGACCGGAAGTGCGGTTTGATTGTTGCCGTAATCCAAGCGCGGATGGGTTCAACGCGGCTACCGGGAAAATCTCTAGCCGATGTTGAAGGCCGGCCGATGCTAGGCCGAGTCGTGGATCGAGTCCGCGCGGCGAAAACGATTCATTCGACCGTAGTGGCAACGAGTACGGCCGAATGCGACGACGCGATTGCAAGTTTTTGCGAGTTGGAATCGATCAAGTATTTTCGCGGCAATGAGAACGATGTGTTGGATCGCTTCTGGCAGGCCGCAAAAGAAAATAGCGCGCAAGTTGTAGTTAGGGTGACGGCGGATTGCCCGCTACTTGATCCGGAAGTGATCGACCGGGTGGTTCAGCGTTTTCTAGTGGGTGATTGCGATTACGCGGCAAATATTCTGCGTTACACGTATCCTGACGGCCTGGATACAGAAGTCTTTTCCTTTGCAGCGCTTGATCGGGCGTGGCGCGAGGCGAAGAAAATATCGGAACGAGAGCACGTCACACCCTACTTGCGATCGGGGAAATTTCGAGTTGCGAATGTGGAGAGCGAGATTCCAGTTTCCCTGGAAGACTATCGCTGGACGGTGGATAACGCCGCCGACCTGGAATTCGTTCGCGCCGTGTACCGCGAACTCGCGCCGCAGACAGTCTTTGGATTCAAGAAAGTATTCGATGTATTGAAAGCGAGGCCTGCATTGGCGACGGTTCAACCGCAAACCATCAGCAACGAAGGCTACTACAGGAGCTTATATAAGGAAGCTAGGAACGGCCCTGCTCCGATGCGGAAATTAAATAAATCGGAGGAGTGGCTGTCTCGGTCGCGAAAAGTGATTCCGACGTGTGCGCAAACGTTCAGCAAGAATCACAAACAATATGTGCAGGGGGTCGCTCCCATCTTCCTCGAACGGGGCAAGGGATGCCGGGTTTGGGACGTTGACGGTAATGAGTACATTGATTACGTCCAGGGCTTGCTGCCGAATATTTTGGGTTACGCCAACGACGACGTGAACCGTGCAGCGACGGCGCAATTGAGCCAGGGACATAGTTTTTCTCTGCCGCATCCCATTGAAGTCGAACTGGCCGAGCGCTTGACGCGATTGATTCCGTGCGCGGAAATGGTGAGATTTGGCAAGAATGGATCGGATGCCACATCGGGCGCGGTGCGTGCCGCGCGCGCCTTCACGCGGCGAGACCGTATTGCCTGTTGCGGATACCACGGGTGGCAGGATTGGTATATCGGCAGTACCACGCGAAATGCGGGCGTTCCGGCGTCGGTGCGTGAGTTGACTCATCCTTTTCGCTACAACGACCTTGCATCTCTGGAAGAGATTCTGAAGACACATCCCAACGAATTTGCAGCAGTCATCATGGAGCCGATTAATTTTGAAGAACCGTCCCCGGGATTCTTGCAGGGGGTTAAGGATCTTGCACATCGGCACGGTGCGGTCTTAATCTTCGACGAAATTTGCAGTGGTTTTCATTTCGGATTAGGCGGCGCACAGAAGATTTTCGGCGTGACGCCCGATCTTGCGTGCTTCGGCAAAGCGATGGGTAACGGATTTCCAATCTCGTGCGTGGTCGGTCGGGCCGATGTCATGCAAGTGTTCGATGAAATTTTTTTTAGCTTTACCTTTGCGGGCGAAACTCAATCGCTGGCAGCCGCGATGAGTGTGCTCGACATTCTCGAAGGTACCGACGCGCTCGCAAGAATGGCGGAAAGCGGGAAACTTTTGCAGGATGGGATCCATGCCATGGCGAAAGAGGCCGGTCTCGGGCAACGTGTGCAATGCGTTGGCCGTCCGCAGTGGTCGCTGCTGAAGTTTCGCGGCGCCGACGGCGGCGACAGCCCACTGATGAAGAATTTGTTTCAGCAGGAAGCGGTAAAACGCGGCATTCTGCTTTTGGCGACGCATAACATGACCGCGGCACACGACAATTCCGCAATTCATCAAACACTGGAAGCCTACGCGAGTACGATCAAAACCCTGTCGACATGGATGGACGACGCAGACCCAACTCGTTTTCTCGAAGGCCCGATGAGCCAACCCGTATTCAAGGTGCGATAGGTGCCATGAACCGCGAAGTTGATGTTACCTCTGAAGTTCGAACAGGCGGGCAAACTTTACTGCTACGCGCTGACGCGTCGGTTGAGATTGGCACGGGTCATGTGATGCGATGCTTTGCACTCGCGCAGGCATGGCAGGATACGGGCGGCCGTGCCATGTTTGCCTCGGCGAGAATGACTCCTGCGCTGCGCAAGAAACTTTTCTCCGAAGGCATGGAGATCGTCGACTTAGAGCAACACGGTGGCACGGTGGCTGAAATCGATTGCATGGCGAGCTTCGGCGTTAACGCCCAATGGGTGGTGTGCGACGGATATCAGTTGGATTGCGAATACCACCGAGGCCTGCGACAGCGCGGTTTTCGTGTTCTCGCCATCGACGACTACGGACAGTGCGAACACTACGCTGCCGACCTCATCCTGAACCAAAACATACACGCCAGAGAAAGCCTTTATACAAGCCGTGAAAGCTATACTCAGCTTTTGATAGGGCCGCGCTATGCCATGTTGCGGCGCGAGTTTGCGAAGTGGAAAGACTGGAAGCGTGAAATTCCAGCCAAGGCGAATCGTGTCCTTGTCACCATGGGGGGCAGCGATCCGGACAATGTGACGGCGCGAATCATTGCGCTCCTGTTAGAGATCGAAGAACCGGAACTTCAATTTACGGTTCTCGGGGGGGGCAGTAATCGAAACTTAAGCGGGCTTGAATCGCTCATCGCGAATGACAGTCGCTTCGGTCTGATCGCGGACGCCGCGGATGTGGCAGAGCAAATGGCAAAGTCCGATCTGGCGATTTCGGCGGCGGGTACGACTTGTTGGGAGATGTGTTTGCTCGGACTGCCCATGTTGCTGGTCGATCTGGCAGAGAATCAAAGACCGATTGCCAAGGCTCTCCA
>Ga0181537_10002375_pt1 | contig 16614 bp, 14 predicted proteins | sample PEATcosm2014_Bin_39_FD_119765 | JGI IMG/M metagenome (GOLD analysis project Ga0181537, IMG submission 119765) | Peatland microbial communities from MTU Mesocosm Facility, Houghton, MI, USA - PEATcosm2014_Bin23_10_metaG | ecosystem: Environmental > Terrestrial > Soil > Wetlands > Peat | place... | reverse complement strand
GCGGTGACGCGTTACTTCCTGACACACTACATAAATACCTGCGAGCGCTTCAATCTTGCCACCGCCGAGAGCGACTACCAGGAATGCGGTGCATTTCACGGCGCGCAGCGCAATCAAGCCTGGTACGCGCTGTGGAATCCCGGTAATCCACTCTCACCCCTGAATCTGCACAAGGACGGCAGCGTGGTGTCGGCGCAGGTGCAATCGGTCAGTTTCTTTCGACGTGCGAGCGGCCTTGCCGACACAGCGCAGGTGCGCTACCTGAAGGTAGAACGCCCGGCGCCGGGGATGCCGGCGCACGTCAGCCACTGGGTCGCAACGATTCAATATGCCTACGCGACACCATCTGCCAATCCAGCCATCCGCCGCTGGAATCCGCTCGGCTTCCGGCTGCTCGAATTCGTCGCCGAGCCTGAAGTCGCGGGCGAGCAGACGCTGGATGGTGAAGCGGTGGCCGGCACGGGCGCGACTGCTGACAGCACGGCGGCCGCGCCGCCGAAGGGGAGCTTGCCATGATGCTGGTCGGCCGCTGCGCATCCTGTGTTGCTGCCATCTCGACTGCGGTGCTGCTGACGATGCGCGTCGCCGGCGGCGCGCTAGCGGCTGAACCGATAACTCAAAGGGGCGCCTCAGACAGCCGCTTGCGCTCCGTGATCTACAGTGTCGATGAGGTCTACCGACTGCGCGGCTATGCCGGCTATCAGATCGATCTTGAGTTCGAAGCCGGCGAGAGCTTCGTCGGGTTGGGAGCGGGCGATGTCGAGGCGCTGGCGTTCGTCGCGCAGGGAAATCACCTGTTCATCAAGCCACGGGCGGTCAATGTGCGCACCAACCTGACCGTGCTGACAACACGACGCAGCTATCACTTTGAGTATCTGGTGGCAGGCGCACTTCCCGACCCCGCCCATGTCGACGTGGTCTACGTGCTGCGCTTTCTGTACCCGCCGGCACCCGCGGTCGCGGCATCGGGGCCGTCGCCGGAAGAAACACTGGCACAAGCGGCAGTCACTCGTGCACGGAATGCCGACTACTGGTATTGCGGAGGCGCGGCGCTGCAGCCGCTGGCCGCCTGGGACGATGGCGTGCACACGTACCTGCAATTCAGCCCGCGCGCCGAGCTGCCGGCGCTGTTCGTGCGCAATGATGACGGCACCGAGTCACTGCTCAATTTCAATGTCGAGCATGGCGAAGTGGTGATCCATCGTATCGCACGCCGTTTCGTGGTCCGGCGCGGCAAGCTCACTGGCTGCATCGTCAACCGGGGCTTCGAGGGATCCGGTGATGCGTTGAGCTCCGGCACCCTGGCACCTGAAATCGAGCGCAGCACGCGTGAGGCACACAGTGGCACTGTTCGCTAGGCTGCGGGACCATAGGGCGCAGTCCGGGCCTCAGACCGTGGCGGGCGAACGGCGCGCCGCGCTGCTGGCACCTGGGATGTCGCTGCAGTCACGCATCAGCAAACTGCTGGCGATGTCGCTGATGTTTGCGCTCGGTATTGCGTTCCTGACCTGGTATTACAGTCATGTGGCGGCGCGCCCGGCGCGGACTCGCCAGGGGGCGCAGGCGCAGCTCGCGAGCCGCGCGCAGGCCGAGATGACGCTGCCCTCGCTGGGGCCGATTCCGCCACCGCCGGTAGCATCGGCAATCCCGGCGCCGGCGGCGGCCGCCGATGTAGCGATGCCGGCGATCCCCGCGCCAGCTGCACCGCTGGCACCGCTGGCACCGGCGCCTGCGAATGGAAGCGGCGGGCCGGTTAGCCAGACGGCGCTCGAGCGCCGCCTGTCAGGTGCTGCTTTCGCCGGAAGTTCGCCATCCGCGACACTGCCCGAGGCGTCACTGAGTGTACGCGTCGGCGCTAATGACACCGGTACGTCTGCCGGTGCCACCGCCGCGCCAGCCCCACGGGCGACCCCGACGTCCAGCGCCACGGCGGATGCTCTGCCGCGGCTGTTGCAGGCCGAGGCGACGGTGGCGACGCGGGCTCGGGTATTGCCGACGCAGCGGCTGCTGCTACCCAAGGGTGCGTTCATCGACTGCACGCTCGAGACTGCGATCGACTCGACCCTGCCGGGACTTACCACCTGCGTGACGGCCACTGACACTTTTGGTGCTGACGGCACCGTGGTGCTGCTCGAACGCGGTACCAAGCTGATCGGTGAGACGCGCGGGCAGGTGCAGCAGGGCGCGGCACGCGTGTTCGTGTTGTGGACCGAGGCACGTACACCTACCGGGGTCGTAGTGGCGCTCGACTCCCCAGGGGCGGATGAACTGGGCCGCTCCGGCCTTGCAGGCGAGGTCAACCGGCACTTCTGGCAGCGCTTCGGCGCCGCCATCCTGATCTCCACCATCAACGGCGCACTGCAGGCCGCGGTGCAATCCTCCGGGTCCGGCGGGGGGAGCGTCATCTACGGTCCGACGGATGCCCAGGGGGTCATGACCGAGGTGCTCAAGGATACCGTGAACATCCCGCCGACAGTGACCAAGAACAATGGCGATCGCATTCAGGTGCTGGTGGCCCGCGATGTCGACTTCAGCAGTGTCTACGAGCTTCACCATGCCGGCAGCCGCCCCTGAGTCCGCGCTCGAGTCGACGCGTCCGGAGCCGCTGCCGGACGCCCGGCGGGGCGCGAATGCCGAGCTGACCGCGCTGACACTGACGCTCGGAACCCTGGGCCGATTCCTCCAGGATCCGCAGATCACCGAGATCTGCATAAATCGGCCCGGTACGCTGTTCATCGAGACCGGATCGGGCTGGCAATACGTTTCGGCAGCAGAGATCGACTTCGATTGGTGTCGACGCTTCGCCAAGCTGGTAGCCAACTACAGCCATCAGCGCGTGGACGCAGTCACCCCGCTAGTGTCGGCGGCGCTGCCGGGTGGCGAGCGCGTGCAGCTGGTGCTGCCGCCGGCCACCACCGCTGGTTGCATTGCCATCAGCATCCGGCGCCCGGCGCCACAGCTGTGGTCGATCGAAGAGCTGGCGCAGCGCGGCGTGTTTCGCAACACGCGGCGATCCGATTCAGTATGCGACCGGATCGATACCCAGTTGCTGCGCCTGTTGGAGGCGAATCAGTTCGAGGCATTCATGCGCCTGGCGGTCCGCAGCCGGCGCAACATACTGGTATCGGGTCCAACCGGCTCGGGCAAGACCACCTGGACCAAGGCACTGATCCGTGAGATTCCGGCCGATGAGCGGCTGATCACGATCGAGGACGCGCCCGAACTGGTGCTCGATCGCCATCCCAACCATGTGCGGCTGTTCTATTCCAAGGACGACCAGGGGCTGTCGCGCGTCAGCCCGAAACAATTGATCGAATGCTGCCTGCGGATGAAACCGGATCGCATCCTGCTGGCGGAGTTGCGCTCCGAGGAGGCGTTCGACTACCTGCGCAGCGTCAATTCCGGTCATCCGGGATCAATCACCAGCGTGCACGCCACCAGTGCCGAACTGGCGTTCGAGCAGCTGGTGCTGCTGGTGAAGCAAAGCGCCGCCGGGCGCGAGCTGTCGCGCACTGACATCAAGGACCTGCTCTACCTGCTGATCGACGTCGTGATCCAGTTCGAAACCCGCCAGAACCAGCGCTTCATCCGGGAAATCTGGTATGAACCCTCGCGCAAGCACCGCGCTGCCGCGGCCATGTCCTGAGTGCGCGCGGATGATCGAAGCCTCGCCATTGGAAGCGCTGACACGTGGCTGGTCGGGCCTGGCGGTGGGTTACGCCAGCGTCCAGGTGCCGATGCTCGTGGGGATGGTGCGCGCGCGTGCCGCGTGGCATCGACTGCTGCTGTCACCACTGCTGGCCGCGCCTATGACCGCAGTCGCTGGCATCGGCATCGCCATGGTGGCACCGGCGCTGCGTGGTTTGGGCCTGGCATCATCAGGACTAGGGCAGTTGAGCGTCGGCTTCTGCCTGTGTGCCGGCCTCGGCTATGTCAGCGGCCGATCGCTGTGGCGCGGCACCGGGATGCTCGCATCGGTCCATCAGCGCGGCGCGGTAATCACCCGCGCCGACGAACGCGCCCGGGATGACCAGCCCGACGCGGGTGCCGAGCGGGGCTCGGCCCTCAAGCTTGCGGGCCTGGCGGTGGCAGCGGCCGACGAGACCAAGCATTTCAAATTCATCGGCACTACCGGTACCGGCAAGAGCAGCGCGATCTCGCAGCTGCTCGGCGGAGCACTGGCGCGCGGCGATCGCGCGGTCATTGCCGATCCTGAAGGGGGTTATCTGCGCCGCTTCTACGATCCGGACCGAGGCGATGTGATTCTCAATCCCTTCGATCAACGTTCGGTGCGGTGGGATCTGTTCGCCGAGATCCGCCACGGCTACGACGTGGAACAGATCGCGCGCTCGCTGCTGCCTGACCATGAGGGCGCCGATCGCAGCTGGCGCGGCTACGCGCGCACTTTCTTCAGTGCGGTCACACGCCAGGCGCATGCCGCTGGAGTACGCGATGTGCGGGAGTTGTATCGGCTGCTGGTGGTAGCCGACAGCGACGAATTGCGCGCGCTGACACGCGGAACCCCGGCGCAGCCGTTCCTCGAGGAGCACAACGGCCGCATGTTCGACTCGATCCGCTCGGTGACCAGCTCGGCAGTTGGCGCACTCGAATACGTGGCCGCGCAGCGCGCCACGCCATTCTCACTGCGACAGTGGGTAGACCAGCAACCGCGCGGCCATGGCGGGGTGCTGTTCATTCCATACCGCGCCGGTCAGATCGCAGCGCTGCGCTCGGTGATCTCGGCCTGGACGCGGATAGCGATATTCGCCGCCATGGATCGGGAGGAGGCGGACCAGCGACTCTGGTTCGTGGTCGATGAACTCGACGCGCTCGGCCAGATCGACGGACTGAAGGATGCACTGGCCCGGCTGCGAAAATTCGGCGGTCGGTGCATCCTGGGATTCCAATCGATTTCGCAGGTCGCCAGTACGTATGGCGATGAAGCGCACACTATCGTTGAAAACTGCGGCAATACGTTAATTTTTCGCTGCTCGGCGAGCGAGGGCGGAGGCACGTCGCGCTTTGCCTCGACGCTGATCGGGCAGCGCGAGGTGCGGCGCACCACCAATTCGCACTCACGACGCCTGACCGAGCTGTTTGGCAGCACCACCCGCTCTGAGCACGTCAATATCGAACCGGCGGTGATGGATTCGGAGATTGAACAACTGCCAGATCTGTGCGGCTACCTCAAATTCGCGTCGCAACGCGAATGGTTGGGAGTGCGATTGAAGCCCATGGCTCCCGCGGGCGCACTGCGAAGTCGGCACCCGGGTTATATAGCCGCTGAAGCGCCCAACGCGGCGGGTGTGAGTGTCGAGGCATGTGCCCAACAGCCGGGACCAGCACCGGCACTGACTGCGCCGACGCCGACACCGACGCCTTCTATACAGAGCTCTCCCACAGTTGCACCGACGCCCGCGCCGAAGCGACGACGTACTGCGACGCGCACGCGCAGCGCCGGGCCCGCACCTCAACCGCGCCAGCGCGGCGCTGCACCTTCGAGGCCGGTCCGCAGTGCCGGCGCGGATGACCGGAGTTGCGAGCCATGACCGAGACTGCGGCAGCGCCGGATGCCGGCACCATGCAGCTTGGAATGCTGATGGAGACTGCGCACGCCCACCAGGAGGTGATCGAAGGCAGCCTGAAGCGGCTGCAGGCACACACGCAGGGACTCGACGATGTGGTGCGCGACGAGATCCGCCGTGTCTTTATCGCTGAATTGGCCGAGCTGGTGGACGAGAGTGCACGGGCGGCATCGGCTCTGCGATCGCTGGGCCGCGCCGCATCGCTGCGCAGCGCTGGATGGGGCGCACTGTTCGGGGCCCTGCCAGGCGTTGCACTCACATTGCTGCTGACGTGGTGGTTGCCGACACCGGCTCAGGTTGGAGCCCTCAGGCTCGAACATGCGCGCCTGGCAGCCGGGATTGCACGCCTCACCGACAGCGGTGCGCGCATCGACCTGCGCCGCTGCGGCGACAGTTCAAGGCTCTGTGTGCGCGTTGATCGGCGCGCGCCAGCCTACGGTGAGCAGGCGGACTACCTGGTAGTCCGCGGTTACTGACCGATGCACGGCTGGCTGCCGCCATGGGTGCTGCTGGTTTTCGGGGCTATCGTGGTTGCTGTGGCATGCGCACGATTGTTACTGCATCCGTCGGCGCGCGAGCGGCACCGGCGCGGCGCTCGGATCGTACGGCAACGCCGCTGGAGCAGGGTACCGCTGATGTTCGACGGGATGCGCGATCGTCGCCTGCAGCTGGCCGGCATTGCGATACCGATGGCGGATGAGGTCAAGCATTTCAAGATCATCGGCACTACCGGCACCGGAAAGTCCACCGCCATACGCGAGCTTCTGGCGCAGGGGCTGCTGCGCGGTGACCGCGCCGTAATCAGCGATCCGGACGGCGCTTATGCACGGCGCTTCATTGGCCGCCATTGCGGTGACGTGATTCTCAATCCATTCGAGCCAGAATCGTTGCGCTGGGACCTTTACGGCGAAATTCGCGATCCGTACGACATCGAGCAGCTCGCCAGCGCGCTGATTCCATCGAGCGCGGATCCGGCGGCGCAGGAGTGGCGCGGCTATGCTCGCACTTTCATCAGTGCGCTGCTCCGCCGCACTTGCGTTGATGGGGGACGTGACACGGCCGAGCTGTGGCGGCTACTGACCGTCGCTCCGATCGAGGAGCTGCGCACGCTGCTCGCCGCCACACCGGCGCAGCCGTTCCTCGAGCCCGACAACGTACGCATGTTCGCCTCGATTCGATCGGTGGCGGTCTCTGCGATGGCGGCGCTGGAATATATCCTGGCGCAACGTGCCGCACCGTTCTCGGTGCGGCACTGGATCAGGGCGGGCCGAGGCGCGCTGTTCGTCCCATACCGTGCCGGGCAGATAGCCGCGCTGCGCTCGATCATCGCCGCCTGGATCCGGCTGGCGATTGTCGAGGCCATGCACCAGCCTGAACAGCACGACCAGCGGCTCTGGTTCGTAGTCGATGAACTCGATGCGCTCGGCCAGATCGACGGCCTGAAGGACGCACTGGCCCGTCTGCGAAAGTTTGGCGGCCGCTGCATCCTCGGATTCCAATCGGCTGCCCAGGTCTCCAGTACGTACGGCCATGGGGAGGCGCAAACAATCGTAGAAAACTGTAGCAATACTTTGATCCTGCGCTGCAGTGGCAGCGAGCAGGGCGGTACATCGCAATTCGCCTCGCGCCTGATCGGCGAACGCGAAGTGATCCGGCGCCAACGTTCGCGCGGCCATGACCGTGACGGGCTATTCAGCGCGCGCGGCACACGCCGTTCGAGCCAGGTCAGTGAACAGCAGGTGATCGAGAGCGCGGTGCTGGCTTCCGAGATTGAGCAGCTGCCGGATCTGGCGGGCTACTTCAAGAGCGCATCTTCGCCGTGCTGGGAGCGTATCGGATTGCGGCCGGCAGCGGATCACTAGCCGTGGCCATCTATCGGCTGCAGATCAATTCGATCTCGCGCGGCGCCGGTCGCAGCGCGATTGCCGCCGCGGCCTATCGGGCTGGCGAGCGCCTGCGCGATCGGCGCACCGGCAGGCTGCACAATTACGCGCAGCGCACCGACGTCAGTCACACCCAGATTTTCCTGCCGTCGCGACTGCGGCCAGCCGATGTGACGTGGGCGAACGACCGCGCGCGGCTGTGGAACGCCGCCGAAGCCGCGGAACGGCAACGTAACGCGCGTGTGGCGCGCGAATACCTGGTCTCGTTGCCGTTTGAACTCGATCCGGAACAACGCCTTCAGCTGGCGCGCCGCTTTGCGCTGGAATTGGCGGATCGCTACAACGTGGCTGTGGATCTGGCAGTGCACGGTCCGCGCCCGCAGGGTGATCCTCGCCACCATCACGCCCATCTGCTGACGACCTCGCGCGAGATCAGCCAATCCGGCTTTGGTCCCAAGGCCGGATTGGACATGCAGAGCGACGAGCGGCGGCGGCGCGGCCTGCCCGCCGGCATTGCCGAGATCAAGATCGTTCGTGAACGCTGGGCGCAGTTGAACAATGAGGCGTTCCTGGCCGCGGGGCTTGCGCTGCGGGTCGATCACCGCAGCCTGCGCGCCCAGGGCATTGACCGCGAGCCGCGTCATATCCCGTTTGCAGCAATCCAGAGGGAGCGCCGCGGCCTGCGCAGCGAGGTGGCCGACCGCATCCGCCAGCGTTGGCACGATCGCACGCAAGCGCGGGAGGGGCGACCGTCGGCGCCGGATCTTGAGGCCGTGCGGCGTCAGGGACGCGAGGCCTGGCTGGCACTGCGGGAGCAGGCGGCAGCAGCCGCGGCGGTCGGACTATCCCAGTCTCAAGCTCGCCATATAGAAGAGTCGTCGCACCCGAGGCCGGGCGTGGCCCCACCGGCACCCGCATCGCGATTGTCCGCCGAACAGCGTCGCGCAGCCCATGAGCGCGAGCGTGATGCTGCCGACCGGGATTTCGCGCTGTGAAGGGTTTGGCCGGCGGACTGCTCGTCCTCGATGCGCAGCAATGCGCCGAACATGCGTTCCTGAGCGCGGCCGATCGCTGCCATTGCCTGGCGGAATACCTGCCCGGGCGCGGCTATCGTGCCGGCGAGGTCAACCAGCTGATCCTCAACCTGAAGTGTGCGCCATCGATCGCCGCCCTCGATGCCCGCCGCCGGTATTACAAGCAGCGTGCCATCAACGATATCGCCAGCGCACTGCGGACCGCTGTGGACCAGGCCGAGGTGGAGCGCACGACCTGGATTCCGATACCGACCTCGCGTCCCGCGGCCGATGCGGATTATGACGACCGGCTGCAACGCATCCTTTGGGCGGCTTTCGGCCGCTACCAGCTGGATCTGCGAAGCGCGCTGTACCAGCGCCAGGCCGTGCCCGCAGATCACCGCAGCGCGCGACGACTGGGCGCCCAAGCGCTACTGCGCATCATCGGGCTGGATCGGGAACTGCTGGAGCGCGAGCCGCTGCGTGAACGCATCGTGTTGTTCGATGATGTGTTGACCAGCGGCAAGCACTACAAGTGCTGCGAGTGGCGGCTGCGCGAACAGCTGGCAGTCGTGCCTATCAGCGGACTATTCGTCGCGCGTCGGCTGCTGCCGCGTCGCCGAGGCTGCCCACCGCCGCCCGGTCACGCCGGAACCGCGCGGGCGGTGATGACGCCCTGACGGCCGATCAGCAGCGCCAGAGCTGCGGCGATCATGCCGGTGGCACCGGCCAATACAAAGGCATCGACGTAATCACCCTGCAGCGTACGCAGGTAGCCGGCCATGAACGCGGCACACGCGGCGCCGAGCTGATGGCCGGCAAGAATCCAGCCGAACACCATGGCGGCGGCGGTCTCACCGAAGGCCTCGGTGGTCAGACGCAACGTCGGGGGCACTGTCGCGATCCAGTCCAGGCCGTAGATCACCGCGAACATCGACAGGCTGACAAAGGAAAAGTTGGAGAACGGCAGATACACCAGTGCCGCACCACGCAGGCTGTAATAGATGAACAGCAGCTTTCTGGGATCTACCCGATCGGTCAACCAGCCCGAGGCGGTAGTGCCGACCAGATCGAACACGCCCATCATCGCCAGCAGTCCGGCGGCGCGCACTTCCGCGATGCCATGATCCCCGCACAGCGCGATCAGATGCGTGCCGATCAGCCCGTTGGTGGTGAATCCGCAGATGAAGAACGTGGCGAACAGATACCAGAAGTCGCGCCGTCGGACCGCCACGGCGAGCGCCCCGAGCGCGGCACCGAGCGGATTGCCGGTACTGGCGGTCTGCGCTTCGGTGCCGGAGGCGCCATAGCGCGTCAGGCCGATATCTGCCGGACGCTCGGGCAACAGCCACCACACCAGCGGAATCAGCGCCGCGGCACTCGCGGCGACCGTCAGCACCACAGGCCGCCAGCCGTGATGCTGGGCGATAGCTGCCAGTCCGGGCAGGAAAATCAGCGTGCCGGTGGCGGCGCTGGCGGTCATCGCGCCCATCACCACACCGCGGTGCTTCACGAACCAGCGATTGACGATCGTGGCGCCGAGCACCACCGCCACGCAGCCGGTACTCAGCCCCGACAGCACGCCCCAGCACAGCACCAGCTGCCAGCGGCTGGTCATCAACGCGCTGGCTGCACTCGATGCCGCCATCAGCGCCAGCGCGGATAACACCGTGCGCCGGATGCCAAAACGCAGCATCAGTGCTGCGCTGAACGGGCCGATCAGCCCGTACAGGAAGATGCCAATGGCCGCGGCCAGCGAGATCGAGGCGCGGTCCCAGCCAAATGCCGACTCCAGCGGCAGGATCAGCACGCCGGGCGTGGCACGCAGCCCGGCACTCACCATGAGCGCCAGGAATATCACCGCGACCACCAGGAAAACGTAGTTATGGCCGAGGCGCTGGCGCAGTGATAAAATCATGTTACTGACCGGTACGTACTGTGGACACGCATGCTACGTACCGATCGGTAACACAGTCAAGAGGAAAGTCCGTGAATCAAGCTGCTGATGGTGCAATGCCGGTGCCGACGGCGGGCGATCGCATCCGCGATACCGCCCGGCGCCTGTTCTACACCCAAGGCATTCGCGCCATCGGGGTCGAAGAGATCGTGCGGCGCGCAGGAGCCACTAAACCAAGCCTGTACCGCAGCTTCGCGTCGAAGGACGAACTGGCGGCGGCCTACCTGCGCGACTGGGACCGCGCGTTCTGGCAGCGGTTCGAGGCGGCGGTGGCGGCGCGCCCGGATGACCCGCGAGCGCAGCTGCATCTGTTTATGTCGCGCTTGAGCCGGCGCATGCGGCTGCGAGGCTATCGCGGCTGCGGGCTCACCAACGCGGCCATCGAGTACCCGGAACCCGGCCATCCGGCAAGGCGGGTGGCAGTTGCCAACAAACGCAAACTGCGACGGCGGCTGCGGGAGATGGCCAGAGCGATGGGTGCACGCCAGCCGGTCCAGCTCGGCGATGCGCTGACATTGCTGCTGGAAGGCGCATTCGTCAGCAGCCAGTTATTCGGCCGGGATGGACCCGGACAGGTACTGCCGCAGGTGGCTGGGCAACTGATCGACGCCGCGCTGCCGCGAAGGCGTACTGGCCGGCGCGCGCGCAGCTAGCAGCGCATCCGGCTTTTCAAGCTCTTCAGGCCAGCGCCGCGAGCACGGCGGCTCCCGCTTCCTGCGTGGTGGCCGGCCGCTGGTTGGGCGCCGCGATATCGGCGGTGCGCACTCCATCGCCGATCGCGCGGTGTACGGCAAGTTCCACCGCGCGCGCTTCCTGCTCGAGCTTGAGCGAATGACGCAGCAGCAGGGCGACGCTCAGGATCGCCCCATACGGATTGGCGATGCCCTGGCCGGCGATGTCCGGGGCTGACCCGTGAATCGGTTCATATAGTCCGCGCGTGCCATCGCCCAGGGATGCTGACGGCAGCAGCCCGAGCGAGCCGCACAGCATCGAGGCCTCATCGGTGAGGATGTCGCCGAACATGTTCTCGGTGACCGCGACGTCGATGTCACGCGGGCGGCGGATCAGGTGCATCGCGGCCGAATCCACCAGCATATGCTCGAGCTGCACGTCCGGGAACTCGTTGTGCATCACGCGCTCGCACACCTCACGCCACAGGCGCGAGGTTTCCAGCACATTGGACTTGTCGATCGACAGCAGCCGCCGGCGCCGGGTGCGTGCTATTTGCGCGGCGACGCGCACGATGCGCTCGATTTCCGGGGTGGTATAGGTGCACAGGTCGGTGGCCTGGTGCGCATCGCGGGTCTTGGGACCGAAGTAGATGCCGCCGGTCAGTTCGCGCACGAAGATCAGATCCACGCCGTCGACGATCTCCGGCTTGAGCGAGGAGGCGTTGCGCAGTTCCGAGTGCACACTGACCGGACGAAGATTGGCATACACGCCGAGCTCACGGCGCAGGCGCAGCAAGCCGCTCTCGGGCCGCACCTTGGCCGTCGGCGAGGACCATTTCGGACCGCCGATGGCCCCCAGAAGGATCGCATCCGACGCCAGGCAGAGCTTGAGAGTGGCAGGCGGCAGCGGCTCACCATGCTGCTCGATGGCAATGCCGCCGAACGGCGCAGGCGACAGTGTGAACTCATGGCGGAAGCGCGCCGCGACCGCCTGCAGCACCGGCGCCGCCTCGGCGATCACTTCCGGCCCGATGCCATCACCGGCCAGCACCGCAATTGCAGCCTTCATGTCGGGATGCCTCGCTCATAGGCGCCAATCTCTCCGCTGCGCGCGATCAGGAAACCCAGCTGGTCAACCCCGTTCAGCAGGCAATAGCGCGCGAAGTCCTCGATCGGAAAGCGCACCGCCGTGCCGTCGGGCAGCCGCAGCGTCGTGCTCGCAAGGTCGATGCTGATCTCGGCACCGGGATGCTCCAGCAGCCAGCGGCCGGTGGCCGCATCGACTTCTATCGGCAGCAGCCCGTTCTTGAGCGAATTGCTGCGGAAGATATCGGCGATCTCGGTGCTGATCACCGCGCGAAAGCCATAATCGAGCAACGCCCACGGAGCGTGCTCGCGCGAGGAGCCGCAGCCGAAATTATGGCCGGCCACCAGCACCGCGCAGCCGGCTGCCTCCGGACGGTTCAACGCGAACTCGGGCTTGACCGCGCCAGTGGCATCGTAGCGCCAGTCGGCGAACAGCTGACGGCCCAGGCCTTCACGCGACGTGGTGCGCAAAAAGCGTGCCGGTATGATCTGGTCGGTGTCGATATTGGTGGACGGCAATACCACCGTGTGTGAGCGAATTTCGCGTATCGGTTCCATGGTGTGTGGTCAGCCGTTGAGGAATTCGCGCGGGTCGGTGACCCGGCCGCGCACCGCGCTGGCCGCGGCGGTCAGCGGACTTGCCAGCAACGTGCGCGCGCCGGGACCCTGGCGACCCTCGAAGTTGCGATTGCTGGTGCTGATCGAATACTCGCCGCTGCCCACGGTATCGCCGTTCATGCCGATGCACATGGAGCAGCCCGACTCGCGCCACTCAGCCCCCGCATCGATGAAGATGCGGTCCAACCCCTCGGCTTCCGCGGCCTTCTTGACTTGCTGCGAGCCTGGGACGACCAGTGCGCGCACGCCGCGCGCGATCTTGTGCCCGCGCAGCAACTGCGCGGCGCCGCGCAGGTCAGACAGCCGGCCGTTGGTGCAGCTGCCGATGAACACGACATTGACCGGCTGGCCGCCGATCGGTGCGCCGGCGGTCAGGCCCATGTAGGCCAGCGCCTGGTCGAACACCGCGTCATCGCGCCGCTCCGGAATCGAGCCTGACACCGCGACTACCATCCCCGGGTTGGTGCCGTAGGTGATCATCGGCTCAAGCGTGCCGCCGTCGAGCGTGACTTCACGGTCGAAGCTCGCGCCCGGGTCACTCGGCAGGCGACGCCAGCGCTCGACGGCACGCTCCCAGGCCTCGCCCTGCGGCGAGCGCGGCCGTGATTTGAGGTAACTATAGGTGATCTCGTCGGGCGCAATCATGCCGGCGCGTGCGCCGGCCTCGATCGACATGTTGCACACCGTCATGCGCTCTTCCATCGACAACGCGCGCATCACCGCGCCGCGGTACTCGAGCACATGGCCGGTGCCGCCGCCGATGCCGATCTCACCGATGATCGAAAGGATCAGGTCCTTTGCGGTCACCCCGGGCGAGAGCGCGCCATCGACTGTGATCGCAAAGGTGCGAGGCCGGCGCTGCAGCAGGCACTGGGTTGCCAGCACATGCCCGACCTCGGTGGTGCCGATACCGAAGGCGAGGGCGCCGAATGCTCCGTGGGTGCTGGTGTGGCTGTCGCCGCAGACTATGGTCTGCCCGGGCTGCGTGAAGCCGAACTCAGGACCCACGATATGCACGATGCCGCGCTGGTCGCTCTTGAGGTCCAGCAACTCGACGCCGAACTCGGCACAGTTCTTCTGCAGCTGCGCGATCTGTTTCGCCGCCGATTCGATCGCGATCGGCACGCCGCCGAAGATCTGATCGCTGCGGGTCGGACTGGAATGATCGATGGTCGCCAGTGTGCGGTCCGGCCGCCGCACGCCAAGCCCGCGCTCGCGCAGCACCGTGAAGGCCTGCGGCGAGGTGACTTCATGGACCAGGTGGCGGTCGACGTACAGCACCGCAGGAGTGTCGGCCGTTTCGGCTAGCACCTCGTGCGCCTCCCACACCTTCTGGAACATGGTCTTCATTCTGGCAATCCCGTGCGTGGCGGCGGCGTACTCGCCCGTCAAGGCCGCGACATCGATGCACCAGCACGCCCAATCAGGGTGACAGGTGCCATGGGTTTATTTTTCATTAATAAAAATAAACCCATGGCACCGGTCACCTTCATTAAGCGCACTGGTGTTTCGATCGCCGTCTCGTCAGCTCGCCGCGGCCACGCGCGGCTTGGCCTGCATGTCCACGTAATCCAGCCAGCCCCATTTGTCGCTGGTCGTCCCCGAGAACAGCCCGAAGAACGCCTGCTGCAGCCGCTCGGTGATCGGGCCGCGCCGGCCGGTGCCGATCGCGATGCGATCGACCGAGCGGATCGGGGTCACCTCGACCGCGGTCCCGGTGAAAAACAGCTCGTCCGCCAGGTACAGCAGCTCGCGCGGTATCGAGGTTTCGCGCACCTCGATGCCGGCCTCGCGCGCCAGCCTGATCACGGTATCGCGCGTGATACCGGCGAGCGCCGAATGCGCCAGCCCCGGCGTCAGGATCACCCCGTCGCGCACCAGGAACAGGTTCTCCCCGGCTCCCTCGCTGACCAGCCCGTCGGGCGACAGGCCGATGCCCTCGGCGAAACCCAGCCGCTTGGCCTCCTGGCTGATCAGCTGGCTCGACAGGTAATTGCCGCCGGCCTTGGCGAGCGCCGGCAGCGTGTTCGGCGCCACGCGCTGCCACGAGGACACGCACACATCGACGCCGGCCTCCTCGCTCTCATGCCCCAGGTACTTGCCCCATTCCCAGGCCGCGATCGCCACATCCACCGGCGGGTCGACCTTCGGCGCCACGCCGATCTCGCCGTAGCCGCGAAACGCGATCGGGCGGATGTACGCGCCATGCGCCAGGCTGTTGACCGCGATCACCTGGCGGCAGGCATCGTTGATCTGCTCGGAAGAGAATGGCAGCGCTATTCGGTAGATCTTCGCTGAATCGAACAGCCGGCGGGTGTGGTCGAGCAGACGAAAAATCGCGACGCCCTTGGGCGTCTCGTAGGCACGTATGCCTTCGAACACCGACGAGCCGTAGTGCAGCGCGTGTGCGAGCACATGCACCGTGGCCTTCTCCCAGGCCGTAAGCTTACCGTTGAACCAGATGTACGGAGTGGCAGGTATCGGCATGATTGCAGCTCCTAGATGACGTTGTGCGCCAGCGGCGTGCTCTTCTCGCGCGCCACCGCGGGCTGGCGCCCGCTCTTCTGCGAAAGTTCGATGCGATTGATGACCTCGAGCAGCGCCCGGCCGGCCGCCTCGATGATGTTGGTGCTGATGCTCGAGCCGCGATAACTGCGGCCGTTGTTGTCCACGTACAGGATGGCCTCGCCCTGGGCATCCTCCCCGACCGTCACCGCATGCACCTCGAATTTGCGCACCGTGAGCGCGACCCCGGTCGCCAGCACGATCGACTTGTAGGCGGCATCCACCGGACCGTCGCCCGCGGCCTGGCGCTCGATCACCCGGCCGTCGCTGTGTCGCAGGCGCACCGTGGCCTGGGCGCCGGCGCCGCTGTGCGCCTCCACATCCAGATGCTCCAGCTCCCAGGGACCGGCCGCCGCGCTGCCGGCGCGCAGTACGATCGCCTCGATGTCGCCGTCGAACAGCTCCTTCTTGCGATCCGCCAGCGCCTTGAATTCCTCGAATACCCGGTTGAGCTCCGCCTCGTCGAGCTCGAAGCCGAGTTCCTTGACGCGCTCGCGAAACGCGTGCCGGCCGCTGTGCTTGCCCAGCACCAGGTTGCTGCGCGGCAGGCCGACGTCCTCGGGCCGCATGATCTCGTAGGTGGTGCGGTTCTGCAGCATGCCGTGCTGATGGATGCCGGCCTCGTGCGCGAACGCGTTCTCGCCGATCACCGCCTTGTTGCGCGGGATCGGCATGCCGGTGATGCTCGATACCAGGCGGCTGGTCGGATACAGGCGCGAGGTGTTGACGTTGGTCTTCAGGTTGAAGAACGCGGCACGCGTGGCCAGCGCCATCACCACCTCCTCGAGCGAGCAGTTGCCGGCGCGCTCGCCGATGCCGTTGATGGTGCACTCGATCTGGCGTGCACCGGCGACCACCGCCGTGAGACTGTTGGCGACCGCCATGCCAAGATCGTCGTGGCAATGCACCGACAGCGTCGCCTTGTCGATGCCGCGCACGTGCTGGCGCAGGTAGCGAAACAGCTCGCCGAATTCATCCGGCACCGTGTAGCCGACGGTATCCGGAATGTTGACCGTGGTGGCGCCGGCCGCAATCACCGCCTCGACCACCTGGGCCAGGAAGTCCAGTTCAGTACGCGAGGCATCCTCGGGCGAGAACTCGACGTCGTCGCAGTACTCGCGCGCGATCGATACGCCCTCCACTGCGAGCCGGATGATCTGCTCCTGCGCCATATGCAGCTTGTACTGGCGATGAATCGCACTGGTGGCCAGGAACAGGTGCAGCCGATGGCGCGGG
>Ga0181537_10002374_pt1 | contig 16614 bp, 13 predicted proteins | sample PEATcosm2014_Bin_39_FD_119765 | JGI IMG/M metagenome (GOLD analysis project Ga0181537, IMG submission 119765) | Peatland microbial communities from MTU Mesocosm Facility, Houghton, MI, USA - PEATcosm2014_Bin23_10_metaG | ecosystem: Environmental > Terrestrial > Soil > Wetlands > Peat | place... | reverse complement strand
GTGTCGACACCGAGCCGGCGCAGTTGTTCCGCGTAACCGGTTCCGAAGAAGGCCGACGGCTGGGTTTTGCGCAGGATCGTTTCAGCCGCGACCGGTCTGAGTTCCGGCACGATCTGGGCCGCCGGCGCGCGCTCGGTCAGTGTCGCCAGCGCCGGCACTTTGCGCGCGAAGGCGCAGTGGTCGCTGCCGTCCTCGGCATAGACCACCCGCGAGAAGGCGACCGGCAATCCGCAGCGCCGCGCCGCCGCCAAGAGGCCGACCGTCTTCGCCACGGCCTGCGCAATATTGCCGCCGCCGAAGATCGCCGGGTCGACAAATCCGTTGGTAAAATCGACGATGCAGAGTGCCGGCCGCGCACCCATGCCGACGCTCTGGCCAAAACCCTGGTTGCGATAGATCGCGGTATCGTCTCGGCTCATGGCGTCATTCACCTCGCTCACTCGATCTCGGCTGCGCGCCGCATGCTGGCGATCATCGATGACTTCAAAACATAGTCCCGCGCCGCGATTTTGTCGCCGGCAACCCGCCGCATTTCGTCGAGCGCCTTTTTGCGGACGGCGGGATCGCGCTCGCCGATGAGCTGCCGGTTGCGGTGGGTCTGCGCCTGCACCGCCTCGACGGCGACTGTGCGACGCTGGCGATCGTAGCGGTCCAGCGAACGGTCGTCGTCGCCGGCCCAGATCTTCTGCAGCTTGTCGGCGAGATTGAAGGCGTCCTGGATGCCGCCGTTCATGCCCATGCCGCCCAGCGGATTATTGATATGCGCGGCATCGCCGGCCAGCAGCACGCGGCCGACCCGGAAGCTCTTCGCCACCTTCTGGTGCACGTGATAGATGGAGCGGTGAGCAATGTGGTACGGCTCGGCGCGCGGCACCACGCCTTGCAGCACATGTTGCAAGAATTCTTCGGAAAGCAGCTCGGCGCGGTCTGAATTTTCCGCCGCCGGCACCATGACGCGCCAGAGGCCCGGCACGCGCAACAGCACCAGCCACTCTTCCGGGTCGGCGATATAGTTGACAAAGGCGATGTCGCTCAGCGTGCTTTCGAAGGGAAAATCGGTGGAGGCGACCAAAAATAATTCGGGATAGGTAAAACCCTCGAATTCGACGCCGAGCGATTGGCGCACCACGCTGCGGGCGCCATCGGCGCCGATGACATAGCGCCCGGTGATCACGACCTCCTCGGATTGCACGCGCGCGGTCACCGTAACGGCATCGTCGCCTTGCCGCACGGCGGTCACTTCGTGGCCGAAGCGAATGTCGGCATCAGGCAGCTTGCGCAATTCCTCCTCGAGAAATCGCATTAGCTTCCATTGCTCGCATTGTATGCGATAGGGGTGATTGGTATCTTCGGCGAGCAAGGCCAAATCGAAAGTCGCCACCGGACCGGTCTCGCGGTCGCGGAACTGCCACGTCGGCGCCTTGAGCCCGACGTCGATCATGCGCGGGACGACGTCGAACTCGTCGAGCAAATCCAGCGTCGGCGGATGGAAGGTCGAGCCGCGCAGCTCGGTGACGAGTTGCGCCTCGCTCGCGAGAAGCACGGTCGGGATGCCACGGCGAAGCAAAGCCAACGCGGCGGTCAGTCCGACCGGCCCCGCGCCGACAACTATAACGCGATCTTCTTCATTCGGCATGACATTGCGACGTGGGCTTACGTATCCGAACGAGCGCACGATAAGCGGCGGGCGCAGCCACGATAAGCGAAAGTTTTGGGCAGGCCCTGCACGCGAGCGATGCGGCGCTGGACGTCGGCTTTTTCCGTCGTCCCCGACCTTGACGGCCTCCGCCGCCTCCCCGCACACTGGCTGCGGTTTGGAACATTTGCGCGCCGGCTTGGAGCGGTTCTTCAATGAGGGATGTACTCGGTTGGCGACGCAAATTCGGCGTTATTGGGCCCTCCACCAACACGATCGTGCAGCCCGATTTCGAGATGATGCGGCCGCCCGGCGTTACCAATCATTACCGCGGAATTTTCACGCCAAACAATAAGGCCGTCAGCAATGAGACCTTCGTCGCCGGCGTCCATGTCATCGGCGGTAATGTGCTCGACGCCGTGAAGAACGTCATGACCTGCGAGCCGGATTACCTGGTCATGGGCATGTCGGCGGTCACGTTTTTCGGCGGCGCCGCCGGCGCCGATGCGTTTCAGGCCAAAGTGGAGAGCACGGCCGGCGTCGGCATCAGCATCGGCTCGCATTCCTCGACCGCGGCGCTGAAGGCTTATGGCGGCGTCAAGCGCATCGCGTTCCTGTCGCCTTATTACGAGGTTGCCAATACCGAAGTACGGCGCTATTTCAGCGAATCCGGCTTCGAGGTCGTCCGCGATATTTATCTCGAATGTAAAAGCTGGACTGCTATCGCCGAAGTCACCCCGGATATGCTGCGGGACAAGCTGATTGAATTGAACGGCGACGGCCGCGACGTCGACGCCATCATCCAAGTCGGAACCAATCTCAGCATGGTTCGCCTCGCCGCAGCCGCCGAACTCTGGCTCGGCAAGCCGGTCATCGCCATTAACACCGCGACCTACTGGCATGCGCTGCGGCACAATAAGATCATGGACAAGATCCCGGGGCTTGGCCGCCTGCTCGAAGAGTTTTAGCCGCTTGCCAAAGGCGGAGGAACTTCGCACTAATACCAGCACGCGGGGGATACATCATGAAACGTTTGCGCGTTTTCACGTACTTAGCCGTGCTTGCCGGCAGTTTTGTCGCCGTTGCGGCCACCTCCGCAATCGCTGCCGACCATGTTATCAAGATCGGCGGGCTATTTCCGATTTCCGGTCCCGGCTCGTATTTCGGCGTCCAGGATAAGCAAGGCATCGAGCTCGCGCTCGATCAGATCAACAAAGCCGGCGTCGCGGGCTACACCTTCGAAATCCAATATGAAGATTCCGCATGCGCGCCCCTGCCGGCGACCCAGGCCGCGAAACGCCTGATCGACGAATACAAACCCGATGTTCTAATCGGCGAAGAATGCTCCGACGCCACGCTCGCCGTCATGCCGATCGTGGAGCAGGCTAAAATCCCGCTGATCAATGCGGGCTCGTCGTCGATCAAGGTCACCGATCCCGGAAATCCCTGGACCTTTCGCATTATGCCGAACGAGGTGATGCAGGGTGTCGACATTGCCACCAATGCCTACAAACGCTTGAATGCGCGAACCGCGGTTCTGTTGCACGAGAATACCAATGCGGGAATCGGCAACGCCAATGTGTTCGCCGATACTTTCACTAAGCTCGGCGGCAAGGTTTTGGCCGATATCGGTTTCGGCCGCGACGTCAACGATTTCACGGCGATCGCGACCCGCATCGCCGGCATCGGCGACGTCGACGTGATTCCGACCTATACGCTGGAGGGACAAGGCCTGAAGATTACCCAAGCGCTGATGCAGGCGGGCGTCGTAAAAGGCGGCGGCGGCAAAGCCATTCAGCTCGGCACGATATGGTTGCCGTTCGGTTTCGAGCACAAGGCCGGCAATGCCGCGATCGGCTATATCCGTATCGTGCAATTCGATCCGACCGACCAGCGGCCTCTGGTCCGTGATTTCGTCGAGGCCTTCAAGGCGAAATTCAACACCGATCCCACGCACATCAATGCGCACGCCTACGATCAGATCATGCTGATCGCGGACGTCGTCAAGCGTGGTGGCACAGATCCGCAATCGATCCGGGATAAACTTGCCGCGACGAAGGGGTTCGCCGGCGTGACGGGGACTGTTGAGTTCGACAAAAGCAATCAAAACGTGGAGATGGACACCGTCCATTACATGGAGACAAAACCGGACCTGTCATGGGTTTCGCTGAAGTGGAATTAGCTCAGCGGAAATGACCGGCATCGTCCTGCAACAAGGGATTAACGGCATCGTTATCGGAAGCCTCTACGTGCTCGTGGCATTGGGGCTTACATTGATCTACGGCGTGCTGGTTCAGATTAATTTCGCCCATGCCGACATCGTCACATTGGGGGCCTTTACGGCCTACGCGGTTACGCATTTTTTGGGCCAAAGTTACTTTGCGGGCATAGCCGTCGCACTCGCCGTCGGAGCTGTTCTCGGCTGGCTGGTCAATGCCACGATCTTTTCGCCGTTGCGGGATCGCGGCAACGAATTACTGCCGCTGATCGCCACCATCGGCGTCTCGATCATGCTGCAGAATGCGATGCTGGCCTTGCTCGGCCCCATTCCTTACGCGTTCGAAACGCCCTACAGCAATCACGTTATTCGCTACGGCGGTCTGTTCCTCACAGTCCAGAATGTGCTGATCGTTGTCGTTTCAAGCGTGAGCATTGCGCTCCTCTACGGCTTCATGAAGTTCACTTTCCTCGGCAAGGCGCTGCGCGCTGTCGCCCAGGATCGCGAAACCGCGGGGCTGATGGGCATTAATCCCAACCATCTGATCATGCTGACCTTCGTCATCGCTTCCGCGCTAGCCGGGATGGGCGGGGCCTTGCTCGGGCCGGTGCTGGTGCTCACGCCATTCGCCGGCACCTCGGTGATCGTCAAGGCCTTCGCCATCGTCATCATCGGCGGTTTCGGCAATATCGAGGGCACGATTCTCGCGGGTCTGCTGGTCGGCCTGATCGAAAGCTTTACCACCCAATTTCTCGATCCGGGGCTCATCGATATCGTGGTATTCGCGCTGTTGCTGCTGACGCTGGCGGTGCGGCCGACGGGATTGGTCGCCGAGAAGCGCGAAGAAAATGTCTGAGGCCCCGCGACGGGTGGGCCGGCAGCGTTTTTGGGGGCGCTCCCTGGCGCGTTCGCGCAAGCTTCGGTTCCTGCTCGCCGTGGTCGTCATCGGTCTCCTTCCTCTGGCGTTCACGGGGTCATATTGGCGCACCAATTTGATCGTCTGCGCCATCAACGTATTGCTCGCGATCGGACTCGATTTCGTGCTTGGCTACGCCGGCCAGCTCAATCTTGGACAATCGGCGTTCTTTGGCATCGGCGCTTACGCTTCGACGCTGCTGGTGATCAAACTCGGCGTACCGTTCTGGGCCGCCTTTGCACTCGGAACTCTCGGGGCTGGGGCTGCCGGCGCTTTGCTATCGATATTTGCCGTACGGCTGCGCGGACACTACCTCGCCATTGCCTCGTTGGGCTTCGCGGTCATTACCTATCAAGTCCTCCTTAACTGGATCAGCCTGACGCAGGGCCCGCTCGGCATCTATGCTATTGCGCCGCCGCCAACGATCGCGTTGCGTTGGCTTGGACGAATACCGTTCACCGATCTCGCCAATCTTTTTTATCTGACCGCCGGTCTAACGCTGGTGGTCTATGTCCTGCTGGATCGGATGCTGAGATCGCCCATCGGCGAAACCCTGACGGCCATCCGCGAGGACGAGATTTCGGCGGCCTCGCTCGGTATCAATGCTTCCAGATGGAAAGTCTTCGCTTTTGCCGTAAGCTCGGCCGTCGCCGGGGCCGCGGGGTGTTTTTACGCCCCATTCGTCGGAACACTCGTGCCGGATGCGTTCTTCGTCACCGAATCCTTCACCATTCTGGCCATGGTCATCGTCGGCGGCACCGGAACTTTGATCGGGCCGGCTGTCGGGGCGATCCTTCTCACCCTCTTGCCGGAGCTGCTGCGTTCTATCGGCGATCTTCGCCTCATCTTGTATGGCGCTTCGATCACCTTGGTGGTGCTGTTCATGCCGGGCGGTCTCATGCAGGCTTGGCGGCTGTTACGGTCGCGGCTTTATTTGGGAGCCGAGGTGCCGTGACCTGCCTTCTCGCCACCACGGGCCTCGATATTACCTACGGCAAAGTTTTTGCGTGCCGTGATATCTCGATCGATGTCGCGGAAGGCGAGATCGTCACGCTGATCGGCGCCAACGGCGCCGGCAAGAGCACCACGCTGCGCGCCATAGCCGGCGTCATCAAACCGCGCTCAGGCGTTATCCTTTTCGAAGGCCGCGACATTACCGCGTTGCCATCGCACGAGCGCAATCGACTTGGCATCGCCTTAGTGCCTGAAGGACGTCATGTCTTCCCACACCTGACGGTGCGTGAAAATCTCGAACTCGGCGGCTTCAAATATCGTAAAGACCACGTCCGGGTGCGCAGGCTCGTCGAGGCCATGTTTGCCACGTTTACGCGCCTGCGCGAACGCGCCGGTCAAAAAGCGGGCACGCTGAGCGGCGGCGAGCAGCAAATGCTCGTCCTCGGCCGCGCGATGATGTCGGAACCGCGATTGTTATGCCTCGATGAGCCGTCGCTCGGGCTTGCGCCCTTGGTCGTCCGGGACATTTTCCGCACCATCGGTTCGATCAACGCGGGCGGCACGAGCGTGCTTCTGGTGGAGCAGAACGCGCGCTATGCCCTTAAGACCGCGAGCCGCGGCTACGTACTTCAGACCGGATCGATTACGGCCTCGGGCCCGTGCGCGCTGTTGCGCGCGGATATCCGCGTCCAAGAGGCCTATCTCGGACGCCGAACATCGGACGGAATAATCAATAACGTGAGGCCGAAATCGGAGTAGATATAACCGGGGCCTGTCGTCGCGATCAATGTGGAGAATTAAAATGAAGTGGCTTTCTACGGCGGCCCTGGTGGGCATTATGTCCATTCATTCCGCATCCGCCAGCGACTTGGGCTGCGTTAGCACCACGTTTAATGCACTTTCCCCCAACGACAAGGTATGCGTTAGCGTCTTTGAAGATCCGCAAGTGCCTGGCGTCGCGTGCGACATTTCGCAGGCTAGAAAAGGCGGATGGGGTCAGCCATTCGGGCTAAATGACGATCCATCCAATTTTTCCGTCGCATGCCGGCAAATTGGTCCAATCGACGTCGACCTAACAAAGTTACGTGAAAACGAAGAGGTGTTCAGCCAAAAAACGAGCATTTTTTTCAAGACGACGCGGATTTATCGCTTGGTGGACACACCTCGGAACACGCTCGTCTATCTCGCCATCAGCACTAAGATCGTCAATGGCTCTCCGGCGAACGCGATCAGCATCGTTCCAATCCTGCCATGGCAACACTGAAGCATCCGGCGGCTATGGACTTGGAATACCGTCTGGTCAGAAACGGTTTTTAGATCCTTGGCCGCGCTGCCCGCGCAATGCGTCGGCCGCGAGACAAACCACTTCGGAAATTTGCATAAGCTGTGCAGCCAGAGGACTTGTCTTGCGCCAGATCATGCCGATGGTTCGCGACGGCTGCGGTCTTTTGAAGCGCGTAACGGACACTGCCGCCGAGCGTGTCTCCACCGCCACGGCCATTTCCGGAATCAAGGTTACACCCATGCCGGCGCCGACCATTTGGACGAGTGTCGAGAGTGAGCTCGCGTCCAGCATCTCCCGCGGCAGCGACGCTTGCGCCTTGCAGAACGACAGGGCCTGCTCGCGAAAACAGTGCCCCTCTTCCAAGAGAAGTAGCCGCATTTCGCGCAGCATAGCGCTGCTGGGCACCGGCGTTCCATTATCCTTGCCGGGCCGGACCAGCAGGAAATTTTCCGCGAACAGGGCGACCTCGGTCAGCGAAGGTTCGGACACCGGCAAAGCGACAATCGCCGCGTCAAGCCGGCCTTCCGCGAGCTCTTGTATCAGCGTTGAGGTCAGAGCTTCACGGACGTGAATATCAAGTTCGGGACGCGTTCGCGTTAGATTGCCGATGACTGCTGGCAGCAGATAGGGTGCAATCGTCGGGATCATGCCGATGCGCAGCCGGCCCGCGAGCCGGTCCCGCGACGCGCGCGCGAAGTCTCCCAATTCGTCGACCGCGCGCAGGATGCCGCGAACGCGGAGCGCGGCCTCTTCGCCGAACTTGGTAAGGCGGATTTGCCGTGCGCCGCGCTCGATCAGCACGGCGCCCAGACCCTCTTCGAGTTCCTTGATCTGCATCGACAAAGCCGGCTGCGTGATCGCACAAGCCGCCGCCGCGCGGCCGAAGTGGCTATGACGCGCCAGCGCGTCGAAATAGCTCAGCTGCCTGAGTGTTATTGGAATCATTAGAATATCTTATCGGAGCGATCACTAAAGTCAACTTTACCTGATGATGTGCATGCGATAAGCTTCCCGGACTTACGTAAGTGAGAAAGTTGCGATGCGCCGGGTCGGAAACCGGTGCAGAAGACATTCCGGATCGCCCGGCATTCTGATCGGAGAGAAACATGGACGCAAAAACGGACGACGAGGGCGCTGGCAAGTGCCCGTTCACCGGCGGCTTACGCGGACACACGAACCGGGACTGGTGGCCGGAAGGACTGAACCTCGAGATGCTCCATCGTAACTCCGACCTCTCCGATCCGATGGACAAGGGCTTCGACTACGCCAAGGAGTTCAAGACGCTTGATCTCAATGCCGTCATCAAGGACCTGCATGCTTTGATGACGGATTCGCAGTCCTGGTGGCCGGCCGACTTCGGCCACTATGGCGGTCTGTTTATCCGCATGGCGTGGCACAGTGCGGGCACTTACCGCATCACCGACGGCCGCGGCGGCGCCGGCGCCGGCCAGCAGCGTTTCGCACCGCTCAACTCTTGGCCGGACAATGCCAACCTCGACAAGGCACGTCGGCTCTTGTGGCCGATCAAGCAGAAATACGGCCGGAAGATTTCCTGGGCCGACTTGATGGTCCTCGCCGGCAACGTCGCCCTCGATTCGATGGGCTTCAAGACGTTCGGTTTCGCCGGCGGCCGCGCCGACGTTTGGGAACCCGAAGAGCTCTACTGGGGTCCCGAAGGAACGTGGCTTGGCGACGAACGCTATAGCGGCGAACGCCAGCTCGCGGAACCGCTCGGCGCCGTGCAGATGGGCCTGATCTACGTCAATCCGGAAGGGCCGAACGGCAATCCGGACCCGCTCGCGGCGGCCAAGGACATCCGCGAAACATTCTTCCGAATGGCAATGAACGACGAAGAGACCGTCGCGCTGATCGCCGGCGGCCACAGTTTCGGCAAGACCCATGGCGCGGGCGATCCGTCACTGGTCGGACCGGAGCCGGAAGCTGGCGCGCTCGAAGATCAGGGCCTCGGCTGGAAAAGCACGCACGGCACCGGCTTCGGCGCCGACGCCATTACGGGCGGTCCCGAGGTCACGTGGACGCAGACGCCGACGAAGTGGAGCAACCTCTTCTTCGACAACCTGTTCAAGTTCGAATGGGAGCTGACGAAGAGTCCGGCCGGTGCGAAGCAGTGGAAGGCGAAAGGCGCGGAAGCCACGATCCCGGACGCCCACGACAAGTCGAAGAAGCATGTGCCGACCATGCTGACCACCGACCTCGCGCTACGGTTGGACCCGGCCTACGAGAAGATCTCGCGCCGCTTCTATGAGCACCCGGACCAGTTCGCGGATGCTTTTGCGCGCGCGTGGTTCAAGCTCACGCACCGCGACATGGGCCCGATCCATCGATATCTCGGTCCGCTCGTGCCGAAGGAGACGCTGGTATGGCAGGATCCGATCCCGGCGGCCGATCATCCGCCGATCGGGGAGCAGGACATCGCGGCTTTGAAGACCAAGATTCTCGCTTCAGGCCTGTCGGTGTCGCAGCTCGTTTCGACCGCATGGGCGTCGGCGTCGACGTTCCGCCGCTCCGATAAACGTGGCGGCGCCAACGGCGCGCGCGTTCGCCTTAGCCCCCAGAAGGATTGGGAGGTCAACCAGCCGGCTCAATTGAAGACGGTTCTTCAGAAGCTCGAAGCGATCCAGAAGGAGTTCGGCAAGAAGGTTTCTCTCGCCGATCTGATCGTTCTCGGCGGTGACGCCGCTGTCGAAAAGGCCGCGAAGGACGCCGGAGTCGACGTGAAAGTCCCCTTCGCGCCGGGACGCATGGACGCGTCGCAGGAGCAGACCGATGTCGACTCCTTCGCGCCGCTTGAGCCGCGCGCGGACGCCTTCCGCAATTACATCAGCAAAAAGCGGCAGTTCATGCAGCCTGAGGAGGCGATGGTGGACCGCGCGCAATTGCTGAAGCTGACGGGACCGGAGATGACCGTCCTCCTCGGCGGCCTGCGCGTGCTCGGGGCCAACGCCGGGGACTCCAAGCACGGCGTCTTCACCCAGCAGCCCGGAAAGCTGACGAACGACTTCTTCGTCAATCTGCTCGACATGGGCACGGAGTGGCAGCCCCCGAATGCCGATGGCGTTTACGAGGGCCGCGACCGCAAAACGAAGGCGGCCAAATGGACCGCAACGCGGGTCGATCTGATCTTCGGCTCGCACTCGCAGCTCCGCGCCTTCGCGGAAGTCTATGCATGCGCGGACTCGAAGCAAAAGTTCGTGAAAGACTTCGTGGCGGCGTGGGCCAAAGTGATGAACCTCGATCGCTTCGACCTCGCCTGATCTTCTGCCGAAGCCATGGACGAGAAATCGGGGCGGCGCTTCAAAGCAACATGAATCGCTGCCCCGACGCGAGACCCTCATAAGAACTTTTAGAACAGCCCCTGCTTTTTTAGCTTGCTTCAGAATAGGACGACCGAGCGAATCGACTTGCCTTGGTGCATGAGCTCGAATCCTCGGTTGATCTCGTCCAACTTGAGGACGTGAGTGATCATCGGATCGATTTCGATTTTACCGCTCATGTACCAATCGACCATCTTCGGCACATCGGTACGACCGCGCGCGCCGCCGAAGGCGGTACCCTTCCAGACCCGTCCGGTGACGAGTTGAAATGGACGAGTGGCAATTTCCTTGCCCGCTTCGGCGACGCCGATCACGACCGAAACGCCCCAGCCACGGTGACAAGCCTCCAGAGCCTGGCGCATCACGTTGGTATTTCCGGTGCAGTCGAAAGTGTAGTCGGCGCCGCCGTCGGTCAACGCGACGAGACGGTCGACAAGGCTCCCGGCGACGTTCGACGGATTGACGAAATGCGTCATGCCGAAGCGCCGGCCCCAGCGTTCCTTGTCGTCGTTGAGATCGACGCCGATAATCTTGTCGGCGCCCACCATCCTGGCGCCCTGGATGACGTTGAGACCAATTCCGCCCAGACCAAACACGACGACATTGGCCCCCGGTTCGACCTTTGCGGTGTTAACGACCGCGCCCACGCCGGTCGTAACGCCGCAGCCAATGTAGCAACTCTTGTCGAAAGGCGCGTCCTGCCGGATTTTCGCCACGGCGATTTCCGGCAGCACCGTGAAGTTCGAGAACGTCGAGCAACCCATGTAATGGAAGATCGGACGGCCCTTGTAACTGAAGCGCGACGTACCGTCGGGCATCAACCCTTTGCCCTGTGTCGCACGAATGGCCGTACAGAGATTAGTCTTGCCTGAAAGGCACGACTTACACTGCCGGCACTCCGGCGTGTAGAGCGGAATGACGTGATCGCCTGACTTCAACGAGTTTACATCGGGGCCAACCTCCCGGACAATTCCAGCGCCCTCATGACCGAGGATGGAAGGGAAAATCCCCTCGCTATCAAAGCCATCCAGCGTATAGGCATCGGTATGACAAATCCCCGTCGCCTTGATCTCGATCAAGACTTCGCCGGGCTTCGGCCCGTCGACATCGACCTCGACGATCTCAAGTGGCCTCTTGGCTTCAAACGCGACGGCGGCACGGCTCTTCATGGTCTTCCCCTACTACGGTCCGATGAAGGCCGCAATTTTGGCAAGGCGATCGTGCGCGTCTCGCGCTGAGAATTGCGCCGGCCGCTCGTTGTCGAGCGCTGACTGGCCGGCCTATCCGTCTGTGGGCAATTCAAAGCTGAAACGGGCACCGCCAAGAACCGACTTATTATCCACGCGAATGTGACCGCCGTGCGCTTCGATAATGGATCGTGCCAGAGACAGGCCCATACCCATACCGGTGTCTTTGGTTGTAAAAAAGCTCGCGAACAGATGCTCAAGGTGGTCGGGAGCAATTCCGGGTCCGCTGTCCTCGAAGGTGCAACACAGGTTTTTCGACTCGGACAGCCTCGTCCGGATCAGAAGCTCGCGCTGCGCCAGCGCCTCGTGGGCCACGGCGTGTATCGCATTCATTGCCAAATTCACCACCACCTGTTGAAGCTGAACGCGGTCACCCTTCACCGGACCAAGCTGCTTTTCCAAGTCAAGAGACACATTGACGCCATTCGATTTGCATTCATGTCGGAGTAACGTCATCGATTCTTTGATGACATCGTTGAGTGACACTTTGGTCTGCTGCGACGCTCGCCCCATTGCCATCGCCCGAATGCGCGTAATGATATCACCGGCGCGGTGCGAATCGTCGACGATTCGCCGCACCAAACCGCGCGCCTTTGCCACGTCCGGCTCGGATCGTTCGAGCCAGCGCAGTGCCGCCGCGCCTCCGGTCGCTACCGAAGCAAGCGGCTGGTTGACCTCGTGGGCGATCGACGCAACAAGTTCCCCAAGCAACGAAATCCGCGCCGCATGCGCGAATTCCGCTTGGACTTGCTGCAGTCTTTCCAGGGCACGAACCCGATCCGTGATGTCGATGCACCCAGCAAGACCGATGCCGAAGTCGCCACCCGGCCCGGGCCGTGCGGTTGAGAAAAGAACATCGATGACACGCCCGTCCAAGGTCACCATCTTGGTTTCTTCCTCGAAAGTGGCATCGTCTCGAAAGCGGGCTTCCAAAAAGCGCCGAAATGTGTCGGGACTTTCTTGCCAATACCGCGCGACCGATCCAGCGAATTCGCGTGCATCGTGGCCCCCGAAGGATTGGATTGTACGATGATTGACTTCTTCGACGATCAGCTCCTCCATGGCGCGACGCAGAAAGTCAGGACGCTGATCCAGGTAGCGAGGAAAATCCGTCACCCCTTGCCTACGCAACTCCTCGAACAACCCCAACAGGCCGCGCTCGTCGAGCTGCCATAGGGCGACCGGCATGTTGTGAAAGAGGTGCCGATATCGTTGTTCGCTTGCCTGCAACGCCCGCTCGGATTGCTTGCGATCCTCGATGTCGATATTTGTCCCATACCATTTGATGACGTTTCCAGCTTGATCGCAAAGCGGCACGGCGCGGGCCAGAAACCAACGATATTCTCCGTCGAACCGGCGCAATCGCGATTCAAATTCAAAGGGTATGCCGGCCGTCGCCGCGGCGCGCCAGGCTGCCATATGGGCCGGGGCATCGTCTGGATGAAACATCGCGGTCCAGCCGTCACCCTGCAACTGCTCGGGCGATAGCTTTGTATAGGCCAGCAAGCGTTCGTTGTGGAAGTCGTTGCCACCGTTGGGTAATGCCGTCCACACAATCACCGGGATGGTGTCGAGGGTGGCGCGTAACTCAATTTCGACGAGCCGGGTCCGCTCTTCGGCGCGCTTCCGCGCGGTGACGTCCATGAGGGCGCCGCGGAGCTGAATTTTACCTTCGTCATCGATAACGTGGCAGATTACGGAAACATCCTTGATAGAACCGTTCGGCATCACCAAGCGAAATTCGATGTCAAAATTCTTGCGGTCTTTCATTGCGCGATCAACGACTTGCCGGAGCCGCAAAACATCGTCCGGATAGACACGCTGCATGCACATTCTGACCGAAGGCGTCGCCTTGGTGTCATATTCGTAAATTCTGTAGGTCTCTTCGGACCAGAAGATCTCTCCGCTCGAGACGTCCCAGCGGAAGCTGCCGGTGTGGCTTAATTGCTGGGCTTCCGCCAAGTACGTCTCTTGGGCTCGACGTAGCGCGTCCTCGGCGCGCTTGCGCTTGGTGATGTCGTTATTGGTCTCAAGCGTTCCGATGGGGCGCCCATCGCCGTCGCTCCGGAGAGACCACCGGCTTGCGACGGAGACTTGTTTCCCGTCACGAGTTGAGTGAAGAAGCTCGCCCTCCCAGCGACCAGTGCTGAACAATATTTCCGTGATTTGTTCGAGCGGAGCAGGAAATATTGTCTGCAACAGCCGATGAGAATCTTTGCCGATCGCTTCTTCTCTCGTCCAACCGTAAATCTCTTGCGAGCCGCAATTCCAGTAGGTGATGATGCCGTCCAGGTCGCGAACAAGGATCGAGTCGGGGGTAATATCGAGTAGTCGAGTTTGTTCCCGGTGCGCGTCCTCAAGCCGGCGTAGCCGACGCACCAGGCCCGTGATAGCGAGCGAAGTGATAAGGAACGCGAATAGCGTGATTAAATCCTGCCCGTCCGTTACGTCAAAACTATAAAGCGGCTTGATGAAGAAGAAGTCCAGGCAACCTACCGCCATAACTGAAAAAACAGCGGAAGCGATAAAGCTATCCATGAGCGACAGCGGGACGATGAAAATCAAATAGACAAGAGCGGTCGTCGCGGAATTAAGGGCGAGCCGAAAGCACGCGGAGGTTATGACCGTTAGTCCAATGCCGCCAGCGAGCCAGAGTACGGCCGTCGAGCCGATCCGACCGAAGCGAGCCCGTGTCAGGCGCCAAAACCCGATAGAAAGTAGCGATAAAAATTTGTCCGTGGAATGGGGCACGCGGCTTGCTGAACCTCCCAATTCGAAAGGGGCGGTGGATCCTCACCGAAGTAGCTTTCTTAGGCAAGATCCATGACCACGGCACCCAGTTAAAACAATATCGCAATTATAGGGACCGAAGGCAGCAACTCAGCGCCCGAACACTTCGGACACGGCGTCCGCAACGCGGACATATGGCCTCCGCATTAGCGGCAGAAGGTGCCGCCTCCTCGAAGCGGTAGCGAAGTCGCCCGAAATTGAGGGAACGGGCGTGCTCGTCGCATCGGCGGGCCCGATCTGCTATCCGTGGTCGATGCCGCAAGCGGATTTGCGTCCCAATGCGGCGTCATAACTTTGCTGGAATTGCCGCATGACACGGGTGGTCTTCCTCGTCGACGTCGATAACACGCTGCTCGACAACGACCGGATCCAGCAAGACTTAAGGGACCATCTCGATCGCGCTTTCGGTATTGCCTGCCGCGAGCGCTATTGGACGATCCTGGAGACTCTATTCGCGGAACTCGGCTATCGCGACTATATCGGGGCACTGCAGCGCTACCGCGTCGAGCACCCGCGCGAGATCGAGCTTCTTTCGATGTCCTCCTTCCTGATCGATTACCCTTTCGCCGAACGGCTGTTCCCCGGCGCGCTGAATGTGCTGGCGCGGCTTCGCGGCTTTGGTCCGACGGTCATCCTGTCGGACGGCGATGTCGTATTCCAGCCGCGCAAGGTCGAGCACGCCGGCATAGCCGCAGCGGTGGCCGGGCATGTGCTGATCTACATCCACAAGGAGGCGGTCCTGGATGACGTCCAGCGGCGCTATCCGGCTGAGCATTACGTCATTATTGATGACAAGCTCCGTATCCTTACGGCGGTCAAGCAGATTTGGGGCGCGCGCGTGACCACGGTGTTTGTGCGCCAGGGCTCCTTCGCTCACGATCAAAAAATGATCAGCGCCTTGCCGGCGGCGGACCTGACAATCGAGCGCATCGACGATCTGCTCGACTTTGACCTGACGCGGTTGCGCGCCAGCCATTCGTGAACGGGGCGCCCGTCATGCGGCGTCGGTCGAGAAGCGGAAAATCGTGGTCGAGCGATAGTGCTGCCCGGGTCGCAGCACCGCTGACGGAAAGCCCGGGTGATTTGGCGCGTCCGGGAACTGTTGCGTCTCAAAGCAAACTCCGTCGCTCTGCCGATAGGCCTGGCCGGCCGGGCCGACCAAAGCGCCGGTCAAATTGTTGCCGGTATAGAACTGCAGCCCGGGCGCGTCGGTCAGGACCTCGAGGATGCGGCCCGATTTGGGCTCAAACACGCGCGCCGCCGGCCGTAATGGATCGCCGGCCGGCGCGCGCAGGACCCAATTATGATCGAAGCCGTGGGCGATCAGGAGCTGCTCGTCGGCACCGCGAATGCGATCGCCGATGCGCTTGGGCGAGGTAAAATCGAAGGCAGTCCCGCCGACTGCCCGGATTTCGCCCGTGGGAATTTGCGTCGCGTCGGTCGGCGTGAACAGGTCGGCCGCGATCGAAACGACGTGGCCCAGCACGTCTCCGGAACCTTCGCCGGCGAGATTGAAATAGCTGTGATTGGTCAGGTTCACGATCGTCGGCCGGTCGGTCGTCGCGGCATAATCGATGCGCAATTCATTGGCCGCCCCCAATCCGTAAGTCACCTCGACGGCGAGGTTGCCTGGATAGCCCTCCTCGCCATCCGGACTGTCATAGCGCAACAGTACCTCCTCGCCGCCGCGGCCGATCGCTTGCCAGACCGCCTTGTCGAAGCCGTGCCGGCCGCCGTGCAGTGCATTTGGCGGGGCATTGATGTCGAGTTGGTACTCGATCCCGTCAATAGCGAAGCGCCCGCCTGCGATCCGGTTGGCATACCGCCCGGCGATCGCCCCGAAATGTGGACTGCGATGCAAATAGCCGTCGACTGAGTCCGATCCGAGCACGACGTTGGCGGACTTTCCATCGCGGTCGGGTACCTCCAGGCGAGCAATGATGCAGCCGAGGGTGAGAATGCGCGCTCGCATGCCCGCGGCGTTGGCCAACGTGTAGGCGACAACGGGCCTCCCGTCTTCGGTGATCCCGTATGGTTCGCTGATCATCGCCTTCCGAACGCTCCTATCAGATTCACAAACGGGACGGTTCCGAGTGTCTGTCACGTGTTGGCAACGAGCTATTTCGCTCCGGCAGCCGACCGATCGACAAACCAGATCAGCTCGCCCACCGGCTTCACGCGCGCGGCGGGCACGCGGCTGCCACCGGCGCGGATCGAGTCAAAGATCGCCGCC
>Ga0181537_10002373_pt1 | contig 16620 bp, 13 predicted proteins | sample PEATcosm2014_Bin_39_FD_119765 | JGI IMG/M metagenome (GOLD analysis project Ga0181537, IMG submission 119765) | Peatland microbial communities from MTU Mesocosm Facility, Houghton, MI, USA - PEATcosm2014_Bin23_10_metaG | ecosystem: Environmental > Terrestrial > Soil > Wetlands > Peat | place... | reverse complement strand
CCTTGCGCGTCGATATCACGTGAAATGAAACCAAGCGCGCCATCGGTCCACGCCGGGCGCAATCTTCAAAGGAGATGATCATGTTCAAACGAATTCTTGTCGCGATCGACGGCAGCAGACCGGCGAATCGGGGTCTGCACGCCGCGGTGAATCTCGCCGCGGATCAGAAGGCGACGCTTTGCATCGTGCACGTCGTCAACAACGGCAATATTCCACCGGCGTTCGAAGCGGGGCTCGTTCCTGCGCAGTATCTCGAGGGAGAAATCGAGAAGATCCGGGTCGCGGGCCTGGAACTCCTCGCGCAGGCGCAAGCGGTCGCCAAGGCGCGCGGCGTCGACGTGTTGACCCGGCTCGTCGAGATGTTCGGGCAGTCGGTCGCGGATTCGATCGTCGGCGAGGCGCGCGCGCAGAATTCCGAAGTGATCCTCCTGGGCACCCATGGTCGTCAGGGACTGAAACGTTTCTTCCTGGGCAGCGATGCCGAGGCCGTGTTGCGCCATTCGCCAATTCCGGTGATGCTCGTCAAGGATCTGGAGCCCGGGCACGAATGGCATTTGCATCAAGGGGACGGCGCCGACACGCTTGCCACCCCGAATGCCCCGATGACCGCGCGAAACGGTGCGGCAGGACACGCCAAGATGCCCGTGCAAACGGAGGTTTGAAATCGCCGGCCCGGGTGCGTGAGAATCACCAGGTCGGCGTTCAGCCTGCGGTCGGAACCGCTCAATGGGTGGCCCCCTCGTAGATTCTTGCAAGGCTGTGTCATTGGTTAACACTATATCCATTTTGTGCGAATTTGGATATACTGCTATCCATTATGCCGCGCAGAAAGCAACCCATTTACCCGTCCGAACTCCGGGAGCTCGTCGCCCTCGGGGAGCGGCTTCGCCTTGCCCGTAAGCGCCGCAAGCTAACGGCCGAGTCAATCGCCCAGCGCGCGGGGATCACCCGCGTGACGCTTCGTAAGGTCGAAGCGGGCGACGGCGCGGTCACCATGGGCTCCTACGTGCGCGTGCTCGCCGCCCTTGGCTTGGACAAGGAATTGGCCAAAGTGGCGCAAGAGGACACCCTAGGCCGAGCGCTGCAGGATCAGCGCACCGACCCGAAGGCGAAGGTGATCCCATGAGCGAGGTCCTGGAGGTATGGCTCGACAGCGACCAGGTTCCGATGACGCTCGTCGGCACGCTCGCACAAGAGCACGGCATCGTGCGCTTTCGCTACGACCGCCCGTGGCTCGGCAACCCAGCGCGCTTTGCGCTTGACCCGGACCTGGCCCTGCACGACGGCATGTACTTCCCAAATGCGAAGGACCGCAACTTCGGGATCTTCCTCGATTCGGCCCCCGATCGGTGGGGCCAGACGCTCATGAAGCGGCGTGAGGCGCTTGCCGCGCGCGACGAAAAGCGCCCAGCGCGCACGCTTTACGCCTGGGACTACCTGATCGGCGTGCAAGATTTCACGCGCCAAGGCGCGCTGCGCGTGCGCAGAGTCGGCACCGAAGAATTTCTTGGCGCGGAAAAGTTTGCGGCACCCCCGGTGACGAGCCTGCGGGAGCTCGAGGAAGTCGCACTCAAGCTCACGAGCAAAAGGATCGACGACCTGGACGCCTTACGCAAGTGGCTCTCCGTGCTCGTTGCGCCGGGCGCTTCCCTGGGCGGCGCGCGCCCTAAAGCAAACTTCACGCAAGCCGATGGCTCTCTTTGGATTGCGAAATTTCCCTCGCGCGACGACGATCGCGATGTGGGAGGCTGGGAATTTATCGTGCACAAACTGGCGCAGGACGCCGGCATCGACGTGCCGCCCGCCCGCATCGCACGGCTCGGCAACGGGTACCACACCTTCTGCAGCAAGCGCTTTGACCGTGAAAAGAGCGTGCGCAAGTTCTACGCCTCGGCGATGACGCTTCTGCGCAAAGAGGAGTCCGAAGGCACGAGCTACCTCGAACTCGCGCAGTTTCTGCGCCAGCAGGGCAGCCCGCGCCATGTTCGGGAGGGTTTGCACGAGCTCTTTCGGCGCGTCTTGTTCAACGTCGGTGTGGGCAACCGGGACGACCACCTGCGCAACCACGGTTTCATCCACAGCACAGATGGCTGGCGCCTGGCCCCGGCCTTTGACATCAACTCCAATCTCGACAAGGCCGACCACGTTCTGAATATCGACGACGCGGACAACCGCCCGAGCATCGAACTCGTGATGCAGACGCCCTCGTTTTACGACCTCAGCCCTGCCGATGCCGCACGCATCAAGAATCGTGTCCTGACCGCGATCGATCGCTGGCCGCACGTGGCAAAGGCCAACGGCATGTCGGACGCGGATATTGCAATTGCCGCGCCCGCATTTCAGGCGCACGCCGACGCGCGCGCGAACAGGTGACATTCGGGCAATGCTTGTCGTCCGCAAAAATCCGGCAATGCATTGGCAAACGCCAAACCATTGCCGGAATCCAAAGGACGATCAGGAAATGAACCTTTGAATTTGGCGCGCCCGGCAGGAATCGAACCTGCGACCCTTGGCTTCGGAGGCCAATACTCTATCCCCTGAGCTACGGGCGCAAAGACTTCGATTTTACCTGGAGCTCAGGAAGCTACGTTCGCCAGGGAAAGTGGGCCGCTATTGCTGCCAGCACTGGCTGGCAACCGCCGCGCTCGCCGTGCCGTTCAGCGCGTACTTGACGCCCGTGTTATCCAACTTGAGGATGTCGCAAGTCGGATCGACGAACGCCATGTTCGAAGATGCGGCCGTGCAGTTTGATCCGGAATCGCCACACGGTGTTGCGGCGAGCAGGAATGCGGCCCCCGAACCCGACGGATCCGACCCGGTGACGCAGTAGGTGGTCGTGTTGGAATCCATCGGCGCCACGGCCGCGCAGGCCCCGACCCCAGCGGATAGCAGCGACGGGGCCCAGCTTTTGGGATAGTACCCATTGGTCGTGTAATACCGCTCCGCCGATTGCGCTACTTGCAGCAAGACGGCCTTGGCCGCGGAACGCTGCGCGCGGATCACGTAGGCCGAATACGACGGGATGGCGATTGCCGCGATGATGCCGAGGATCGCCACGGCAACCATCAGTTCGATCAGCGAAAATCCCTTCGTTCGGCGCATGTTGCCCCTGACGTGAATGCCTTCGTGGCTACTGGTTGATGATGTGCTCATGCCACGAAACGCGGCCCGGGGCGCTCGCCAGGCCCTTGCCGTGCTGGATCGAATTGCTATTGGGTCCCGAGGGAGGAATGAACGTCTGGCCGTTGTTGCCCGGCCCGCCGCTCGTCCCGGTATTGGCAGTTGCGCTCGCGCCGCTGCCGAAGTTGGTGCCGTTCCCGGAAAGGTACCAATTCAGGGTCCCGTTGTTGCCGCTGATCACCGTAATGCTCTTGACGCATCCCACGGTATCGGCCAGCGCGTCGACCGCCGTGGTGCCGTCGGTCAGGAAACCCGTGCCGCCGTTGCCGTCGAAGGCGTTCACGGCATACACGAATCCTTTGCAGTCTCCGGAGCACGGATTCGCCTGCGGAATGACCGTCGTGAAGAGCAACATGCCGTTGATGAGCAAGGGTGTGCTCAAGGATCGCTCGCCCGCATTGGGCAGGTCGATATACCAGCCGTCGACGGAGTAAAGATTGACCGTCGGGTACGGTGTCTGGATATCCTCGTTGCCGTCCGCCGTCGAGATCACGACCTGCTGCACGAGTGTGCTGCGCGACGTCGCCGTGATGGCCCGGCCCTGATCCTGGATCGCGTACATGGACTGCGTCGTGGTGTCGGAGGCATCCCCCGTCGCAAAAATGTGGCCCGTGTCGAAGTACACGAAGTAGCCGTTCACGTTACCAACCGTCGGCCCGAGATTCGGCGCTGCGACGATCGGTTGCCGCACATTGGCGGAGTTGATTGCGGTGAAAAGCGGAACATTCGCAACGCTTGCCGTATTGGAATTCGACCACTTCGCCACTCCCCACTTCGTCGGATCCGTATTGGTGAGGTCGAATTTCCAGAGATTGCCCTGCAGGTCGCCGGCATACACGTAATCGGTCGTGCCGTTCTGGTCGAGGTCGAGCAGCGTCACCGACCCCAGTCCGTTGAGCGTGGGACACGCCGAGGTCGTCGAGACATTGTTGGAAGTATCGATCGTGCGGATCTGACCGCTGGGAATGTAGACGACGTACAGGACCGCGCAGCCCCGCGCTCCGGCCAGCAGGTTTCCATTGATATCGGTTTGGGGATAGGAGCTCGAATAGCCGTTGCCGAAAATTGCCGCCCAGTTGCCGTCGTTCAGGAGAGCAATGATCGGCTGGCCGATTGTTGCGCCCAGGTTGACGTCGATGCTCGCATTTCCGTCCAGGTCCCAAATCACGTTCTGCGCGCTGCTCTTGCTGCCGTTGAAGCTGGAGGGATTTGTCACGTCGAGCGCAAAAACCCCTGGCCCGCCGGCGCCTGTCGTACCGATAAGAACGCTGTGCCAGGAATTGCCGTAATACGCGTCACCGACAAAGCTCGGACCATCCACGTAGAAATGGTGCAGGTAGCTCGGATTGTCGAGCGCGGGCATGTTGTTGACTACCGTATGCGGCACGTAGGCAAAGATCTCCGTGCCTCCGCCGTTGCCGCTGCCACTGGTGGCGTTGAATCCATGCAGCATGCCGTCGTTGCCGCCAACGTACACCATCGGCATGCGGCTCGACTTGTTGGCGACGAAACCGGCATAGATGTTCGAACCCGTGACTTGGGGGAGATTTGCGTAGCCGAAGTCCTCCTGCCAGGAATAGACGGGATAAGAGTCGACGATGTCGCCGAGCACGGTCACCGGACGGTTGCGATACGTGCCGCCATTGCGCTGTTCGTTGCTGGAATCGCCCAGTAGGTAATTCAAGACCGGGGAGGGACTCGTGGTCCAGCCGTCGGCCGCGACCAGCATGTTGTTCGTCGTCAGGGAATTCAGGTCGAACGTGATGCCCGGATTGCTGGGCGTACCCGAGCCCGACGCAGGAAGCGTGGCGCCGGCGCTGTACACGGCGCGGCTTGCGAAGGGGGCGATGCTCGATGCCGATGTCTGCCAATCAGCCGTCGCGTTCACGTTGCCGCTGGTCGGGTCAATCGAGTAAGCCGTCACGGTCCCATGCCAATCGGAGCCGTCGTAGCTCGCAACGAACAGGTCCGTGGTCGCGCTCGCGCTCAAGGAAGGCGAACTGCCCGACGCTCCGGAATTGCCGCGTGCCTGACCCTCGATGCGCGCGAAGATGCTTTTCATCGCGCCGACGACATCCTGCGCGGACTCCGAACTGAAGGCGTTGCCGCGGCTGGCGATTGCCGCGTGCCAGAGGTCGTAGACATTCCCGGCGCCTGCAAGACCTCCGGTGTACCCGTTGCCGCTACCGCTTGCGTCAACCTGCGGCCACACGCAGGTGGGTGTTTCCGGATAGAGCTCGCCCACCTGAGGCGCACTCAAGCCCATCGTCGAGCCCTGCGGACAGTTCGACGCCGCGCCCAGGAGGTTCGTGTACGCGCTGCCAAGGTGCGCATCGCCCGACCAGTTCAAGCCCGGCAGCTGCAGGAAGGAGGTCAAGCCGACGCCCACCGTGAAATTGACGAGGTGCGGCCAGGTCGCCGGGTCGTTGACGGAATTCCAGTAGGGCCACGTCGAGTCCGACTGCCCGGTCAGCGGATTGGTCGTGTCGGGCAAGGGGTTCGTCGACGAAATAGGCGTGAAATAAGCCGGGACGCTGAATCCCGTCAGGTCGGGACGCAAATTCGTTGCCCAGTAATAAAACGCGATGTCCGAGAGACCGCCGCTCTCGACTTGCACTTGCTTCTTGCCACTTTGGACCGTGTTATTCAACGGCAAGCCCGAAGACCCCCCGTTCGTGCCGTCGCCGTAAATCGTCGTCGACTGCGCGCCCGTTGAGGGCGTGTAGATCGTGTTGTCCGGAAACGTCGTGGCCGTGGAGTCCGCGTGCCCGCAGGCAGTCGCATTGCCGTTCAAGCCGCAAAACGTCGTGTCGCCGCCTTCACTTCCCTGATTCCACAATCCGTCCGTGAGGGTGACGTTGAAGTTGTACGCGCACATCAATTCATTGTTCGTCGTTGCCGCCGGATTGGAGGGAGGATCGTTGGGATCCTTGCCATACGGGCCGTTCGAGCCAAGATCCGTGCGACTGAAGAAATTCCCCGCGCGCCACCATGCCACACGCGTCGGCGTGTAGCTGCCCGCAGGAAGTTCGAACAGCCAGTTATAGAAGTCGCTTTTGTGCGAGCCTGTGAAATAGGAAATCTTGTCGATGAAAGTATCGCCACGCCATCCTTGGCAGCCGCCCGTCGAGGACGTCCCCGCCTGGAAATTGTCCGAACAGGTATTCAGGCCCTGCCAGGCGACGCGCGTGTTGGCGAGGCCCGCGTCCTGCATGGCAGTCGCAGCGGCCGAAATCAGGGTCAGGTGTCGCGTGCGATAAAACGAGAACCAGTTCGCGAAATTCTGCTGCTCACCTGCTCCGACCGTCACGGTCGTGAAGCACGGAGAGTCCGGAGGAGGGGGCTGGCCGGGAACGAGCTGGCTCACGCACGTCACATTGATCGGTTGCCCACCGGCCGGGTTCGGGATCGAATACGTGCTGTTCGGGTTGAAGGTGTTGTAAAACGCCGCGCCGGCGACTCCGCCGGTCGTTGCGGCAGCATTCGAAATTCTTACGGACGGTGGATTGTTCGAATAGGCCATCGTCAGCGTGACGACGTAGGACGTGCCGAGATTGACGGTGCCCAGGTCCGGATTGAAGCCGTCGTAATAGGCCGCCGCGAAAGTCGTCGAGGCGCAGGTCACGGTCCCGCAACTCTTCGCGGTGGGCACCGGATTGCCGTTGACGTCCGGCGGAATGTTGTAGGTGACTGCCGGGTTGTAATAGAACGAGTTGTAGGCGCTCGACGCAAAGGCGGCGCTGCTCTGGTAATTGGCGACCGAGTCGGGCACGTACGCGTACGTCATGCTGCCCGAGTCGTCGATGGTGAAGACGATATTGGCGGGTGGCGGCGTAGGGACGAGCGCCGGCATTTGCGAGATCGACATCTGCGCATGAGCGGTGGGCAAGGTTCCCACGAAGAGCGCACCTGCGAGAAGGAGGGCTGCAGGAAATGTTCCCGCTCGCATCGATCGGCGCTCGCCGCGCGAAGGACCCGCCTGCGCGTGGCGACTGGATTTCATTTTTGCAGGCATGCTCACCACCACGACAGGTAGCTGACGAGGGTTACCGAGGTATTCGGATTCAAGCCGTAGCCGCGTGCCGCGATATGCGCGACCTTGGGCGTGCTCGTGTTGCCGACCGGCCAGCCTGCCGGGCGTATGGGCTGCGTCGCACTCGGCGGATACAGCTCCGCGATGCATTGCGGCTGGCCGCCTTGCCATTGCGAATCAATCGTTGTGTAACTCGCAAGATTTCTCGGGTTCAGCGACGCCCAGGACGTCTGGTCCGAGAGCCACGTCATGCCGGGCGTGGTGGACGCGTAATACATGCCGGGATCGGTGCCGGTGGTGGTCCAGCTGGTGGTCGTCGTCCCATACTGAACGTGATTCTCGCAGTCGCGCAGCATGGTCTCGGCCGCTTCCAGTGCGCGCGCGTGGTCGCGCGCATTGCCGGCGATGCGTTCATCCTGCGTGGCAACCGAATAGGCGGATGCGCCAATGAGCGCCAGCACGACCAGGATGACGAGGCCGACGATCAGCGCGATTCCGCGCTGCTGCATTCGTGGGGGATGGGAACGTCTTGTCTGCACGATTGCCGCTCCTGCGAATTTTCTAGTTCAAACGATCGCGAAGTGCCGCCACGCCGGTAAATACCTGCCAGTAGCGCGTGTCGGTCGGGGTAAAGGATGGTGCCGTATTGGGCGCGCCGAATGCCAAGGCCGGTTGCGGCAAGGTCGCGACGCCCAGGTCGTCGCCCGCGGTGAGCAACTGGATGCGGATGTTGGTCACCGAAGGCCAGAGGCTTGGCGTCATCGCGCTGGCCGCGTAATAGGCGATCGGATTGCCGCCGCCGGGATCGACTCCGTAATAGACACTCATGCTCTGCACATGATCGACGACCTCCTCGGAGACTCCGTTCCAACTCGCGTTTTGCGTTTGGCGAAAGGACAGGCGGTACAGCGCAGGCCAGGGGCGCCCCGTCAGTTGGCCGACGTAGTACGTGTATTCGTCGAAGGTTTGCACGCTGCCCAGCGACTTGTACGGAAAGGCCTGGGGGGTCACCGTGGAGGAATTGACCGCGTTCCCGTTGACGTCCTTCGTTGCGTAATCGATTTCCACTCCCGGCGAAATCGCCGTGCCCGTGTTCGGCACCGGGCAAGCGGTCGGCGACGCAGGTAGCGGTGGCACATTGGAAACGCGCAGGATCGTCGCGGAGGTGCAGCTCGATGCAATCACGTAATCGCCCGTCGACACGCGCGCGCAGTTGTCGGCAACGAACAAGGCCGGCGTGGTCGTATTCGAATCCGACACCATGCGGACCGGGCTCGAAGTTGCGACCCGGATGACGAGTACATCGCCGCCGGTGGCAATCCACTGGGGATTCGCGCTCGTCCCCACAGGGGTGCTTGCCCAGGAATTGGTCGAGCCCGCCGTATAGCCGGACGCGGAGTAACCGAATACCGCCTGCGTCGGATCCGTCATGGACATCTGGGGCACCGCCGTCTGGTTGATCTGCAGGGGCATATACGTGGAAAGCGACTCGCGCGAACCGCAGCCGATGTACCCGGCTTCCCGGATGTCGTGCAAGACCGCATCCAGGCCGACGCGCCCCGCCTCCTGCGCGCGCGAAGTCGATTTGCTGGTCCGGTACGAGCCCTTGGAACTCAGGTACATGTACAGCACGCCGCCGATCACGACCAAACCAAGCGTGATGCTGATCATCAGCTCGACGAGGGTCAGGCCGCGTTGCGGACGCGCGCTTGCGCCGGAGTGGAGTTTCGCGAATGACATCGAAGCGCTCAGAAGGTGTCGGTGAACTCGGCCACTGTCGTGAAATGACCCAAGGAAGCGTTCGCCGAGACGACCGCGCCGGGGACGGAAGAACCCGGCGTGGAAGCACCGGCCGCGCGCGCGTCGTTCCAATAGATATCGATCTGGACAGGAGTGAGAATGGTCCCGGCCGGCTTCGCCAGCGTCTGGATGTTCGCGCAGGGAAGCGGCTGACTTGCGCATCCATCCGTAATCTGGGAGGACGCGGGCCCTGCAGGAAGTGCGCTGAGACTATAGAGCCAATCATTCAGCGAAACGGTCGGGGTGGCCCCGACCTTGGCAGGTGTCCAGGCATTGAAAAATGATCCGGAGGTAAATGCCGCGTAATCGCCGCGCATGCGGTCGGCGAGGTCCTCGGCGAGAATCGCCGCTTGCGAGCGCATCGCGGCGCCTTGGTTGACCTGGATGCCACGCAACTGCAGGCCCGCAAGGCCGAGCAATCCGACCGACAGCACGACAATGGTGACCAGGACCTCGACCAGCGTCATGCCCTGCTCGGTTGCGCGCACGGGCTTTCGTGCCCGATTCCTGCGGTGCGAGGACCTGCCTGCGCTTCGATTCATATTCGCCTCGTGCTTTTCTCGAACAGCTTCCATCATTGGGGGTTATTGCAAGCAGTCTCGACCGTACCGAGATCGTTGGCAGGCGCCTGACCGTTCGAAGGCGCGACGACGCGTGCACGCCCCGACGGCGCGACAGTGACGAGATAGGCCTTCGTCACGTCGGACCCATCCGGACAAAACAGAAAGCTTTGCGCCGCAGTGCCAGCGGGCATGCGCCCCATGGGCCCGAAGATCACGCTTGATACCGTGCCGTAGCTCGTCATCGGCGATGACAGCCCCAGGCTCGCCGACGTGCCCGTCGCGGCTTGATTGCTCAATACGGTCACTGACCAGCCTTGCGTCCCCCAATTCGTGCTGTTCGAATTGCTGCTGACGCTCACTTGGGTACCCTGCCGGACCGCTTCGCTGCGCGCCATCGAAAGCGCCGCGACGAACTGATTGCTCGCGGTGTCTGCGCGGTTCATGAGAATCGTGTTCTTGAAGGATGGCACCGCAATGGCCGCCAGGATCGCCGCAACCGAGATCACGACGAGCAACTCCACCAAGGTGAAGCCGTTCCCTTGCGTCTTCCTCCTGCTCGCCTTCCGGGATGCGTAGGTCATTGCTCTTGACGAATCAATTCCGGGATCCGGGTGGATGATTATTTCAATGAGAGCGGGACCGTCCAATGCCGCAAGTGCTCTCCGGTCACTCTCGCGCGACGAACGGACGGGGTCGTAGTTTTCCCTATGTCCCGTTCGTACTTACCCGCGATAGCCTTCGTCCATTCGATGTCCCGCGCGTGTCACGCGAATGTCGCGATGCGCAGCGCTTTGAGGGGATAGACAGCGGGGATAGACAGCGGGGATAGACAGCGGGGAATCGCCTGCGCGGGATAGACAAGCGCAACTCAGATGGCCTGCGGGTCAACCTCGATGGCCCAACGCAGCACGCCGCGCGCGCCCTGTGCACGAATCAGCGGCAGCCATTCGCGCAGGAAGGCATGCAGCTGCGGACGTTGTGCGGACTCGACCAGCAATTGCGCGCGCGATTCCGAAGCAAGCCGCGCGAGCGGCATCGGCACCGCGTCAAAGAGGCTGATCTTGTGTTCGCGTTCGAGCGCCTCACGCAGCTGCGCGCAATGGCGCAGGAACTCGAGTGCCTGTTCCATCGTGCGCGCCGCCGCCGTCAGCAAGGCGTGATGGACGAACGGCGGCATGCGCGCCGCCTTGCGTTCGCGAATCTGCTCCTGCGCGAATTCGCCGAAGTCCTGGCGGGCGAGGGCAAGAAACAGCGGATGGCGCGGGTACCGCGTCTGGATCAGCACCCGGCTTGCCTGACCGGCACGGCCCGCGCGCCCGGCCACCTGCATGAGTACGGCGAAAAGCCGTTCGGGCGCGCGAAAGTCCGCGGCGACGAGTTGTGCGTCGGCATTGAGTACACCGACCGTCGTGACGCGCTGGAAGTCGTGGCCCTTCGTGATCATCTGCGTGCCGACCAGGATGTCGACGTCGCCTGCGTGCACCGCTTCGAAGGCCTCGCCAGCCCGGCTCGCCCCGCGCACGCCCTGCGTGTTGTCGCGATCGATACGGGCGACGCGCGCCTGGGGCCAAAGGCGGCGCAAGGTTTCCTCGATGCGCTGCGTCCCTTGCCCGACCCCCAGCAGGTCCTGGTTGCCGCAGTCGGGGCAGGCCTTGGGTACGGCCGCGCTCCATCCGCAATGGTGGCACCGCAACGAGGCACCGACCTTGTGATAGGCCGCAAAGACATCGCAGCGCGGGCAACGCGACAGCCATTCGCACGCGCCGCATCGAAGCACCGGAGCGAAGCCGCGACGATTGAGGAAAACGAGTGCCTGCTCGCCCCGTGCCAGCGTCTGCTCCAGTGCCGCGCGCAGTGCCGGCGCCAGACCCTGGTCGGCGGGTTCCTGGCGCAGGTCGATCGTCCTGATCGCGACACTCGGCGTTCCCGGCTGTGCACCTGCCTCGAGTGCGCCGGCAAGGCGTTCGCGCAGCTCGAGCACGCGATAGCGGCCTGCGCGCGCGTGATGCCAGGTCTCGAGCGATGGCGTCGCCGAGCCGAGCACGACCGGAACACCCTCGAGCTGCGCGCGCTTGATCGCAAGGTCGCGTGCCGAATACGGAGGCCCGCCGTGCGCCTTGAACGACGCATCGTGTTCCTCGTCGACCAGAACCAGGCGCAATCGCGGAAGAGACGCGAAGACCGCCGTGCGCGTGCCCAGCACGACCTGCGCTTGCCCCGAATGCGCCTGCAGCCAGGCCTGGGCGCGCTCGCGCGGCGTCATCGCGCTGTGCAGGCTCACGACCCGCCACCGGGGAAAGCGGGCTCGCAGCCGCTCGAGCAGTTGTGGCGTGAGGTTGATTTCCGGGATGAGCAACAGCGCCTGGCCGGATTCGCCGGCTTCTTCCGCAGCCGCGCCCAGCACCCGCTCGATCGCCTGCAGGTACACCTCGGTCTTGCCGCTGCCGGTGACACCGAAAAGCAGGAAAGGGGCAAAGCCCTTTGCTGCAGCAATTGCCTCTACGGCGTCGCTCTGCTCGGCGCGCAACGCCGGGCGCGCCGGATGTGCCGGCGCAGGTCCCAAAGCGTCCGCGTTCCACTCTGCGCGGAGTGTCTCCGAGGTCCCGAACGCCACGGACGGAGCTTCCTTTTTGCGGACCTTGCTGCGCGCCGCCTTGGGAATGTTGCGCAACAAAGGAGGCAGGGCAGGCAAGGCGACCTCACCCCAGGAATAGTGGTAGTACTCCGATGCAAAGCGCGTGAGTTCCAGCCAGGACGAAGACAGTTGCGGTCCCGTGACCGGGCCCGCGACGGCACGCAGCCTGGCATCGGGAACCACACTGTCGCGCGCCAGCGCGACAACGATGCCGACCTCCCTGCGCCTGCCCACCGGCACGACGCAAAGGGAACCAGGTCCGAAGTCTGCGGGCAGGCCGGGCTCCAGGCGATAGTCGAGCGGCTGCGCTACAGGTATGTCAACGACGACGCGTGCGATTCGAGGTGCGTCCGCTTGACTGCGTCCGTCGAGTCCGTTGCCCACGCCCTTGCTCACCCTTGGTTTCGCCCTAACATCGCGTGGAACTTCAGCTTTTACGACTAAATGCCTAATTTGGAAAGACTATTCGGCGTGGCTTCGGTGTGGGCGCGGCAAATGTGGACAACTTTGTGAACAACTGCGGGGAAAGCGAGCTAAGTCCGCGCCACCGTGCAAATTTGACGTTTGCGTCATATTCGAACGAATTCCAAAATGCATTTATATTCAATAACTTAATATGCAAATGCGGGGCGCTTGAGGGATCGGGTCCGAGCCGGCCGCAAGAATCCGGCACGCACCAGATTTTGTGCATAAGTCAAGCGTGCCGGCACGTTGTGGCTGTTCCGCACTTATCACCCGGTCATCGCCAAGACCTTGAAATTGGTGTGCGCACACTCACGCCGGGTGCTGCTCAGGATCGAAGCTTTCGGCCATGCGCGTGCACGGTTTCGACTACCGCTTGAACGACTTCCGGATCGGTGAATTGCGAAATGCCATGACCCAGATTGAATACGTGGCCATCCCAGCCTCCATCCGGGCGCCGGGGGCTGCCAAAGGAATCGAGCACCTGGACCGCTTCCGCTGATGCGGCATCTGCACCGGCGAGCAGTACCGTCGGGTCAAGATTTCCTTGGAGGGCGCAGTGATCGCCAATTCGACGGCGTGCGTCGCCCAGGTCGACAACCCAGTCGACGCCAACCGCGTCGCAACCGATCGCCGCCATTTCCTCCAACCACAGGCCGCCGCCTTTGGTGAACACGATGCACGGCACGCGCTCGCCTTCGTGCTCGAGTTCGAGGCCGGCGACGATCTGCCGCATGGGCTCCAGGGAAAACTCGCGATAGGCACGGCCCGTGAGTACGCCGCCCCAGGTATCGAACACCATCACCGCCTGGGCGCCCGCGCGAATCTGTGCGTTCAGGTAGTCGGTGACGGCCTGCACATTGACCGCAAGCAAGCGACGCATGAGGTCCGGCCGCGTATAGAGCAGCGACTTCACGGTGCGGAAGTCCTCCGAGCCTGCGCCTTCGACCATGTAGCAGGCCAAGGTCCAGGGGCTGCCGGAGAACCCGATGAGGGGAATGCGGTTTGCCAGCGCCTTGCGGATGGAGCGCACCGCGTCGGTCACGTAGCGCAAGCTGTCGTCGGGATCGGGCGGCGCCAGTGCCGCCACATCCGACTCGCTGCGAACCGGCCGCGCGAACTTCGGCCCTTCGCCCTCGACGAAATGCAAACCGAGTCCCATCGCGTCCGGGACCGTGAGAATGTCGGAAAAGAGAATGGCAGCGTCGAGCGCATAGCGATCGATGGGCTGCAGGGTGACTTCGGTGGCGAACTGCGGCGACTTCGCCAGGCCCAGGAAGCTGCCTGCGCGCTTGCGCGTCTCGTTGTACTCGGGCAGGTAGCGGCCGGCCTGTCGCATCAGCCAGATCGGCGTCGTTTCCGTTGGCTGGCGCAGCAGTGCGCGCAGGAATAGATCGTTGGCTGGTTTCACAACTGGCAAGGTTTCGGCGTGGGCGCCGATTCTCGCATGCGCATGAGGCATGAAACGCGCGCGGCGGCCCTGCGGTAATTCCGCAGGAGGCCGCCGCAGCAGGTACAGCGCGCGAAGAAGAAACTACTTCGAGGAATTACTTCGTGGCGGGTGCCGGGGCCGGAGCGGCCTTCGACGCGTCGGAGGTCGTAGAGCTGCCGGACGTCTTGCTGGCATCCGTGCTCGCGGGCTTGGACCTGTGGCTCTTCTTTTTCTTCTTCGTGGTGGGCTTGGTCGTATCGCTCTTGGCATCGCTCTTCGACGCATCGGCGGCGGGAGCCGGGGAAGCGGCAGGAGCGGGGGTCGATGCGGCCGGGGCCGGTGTGGTCTGCGCAACGGCGACGCCGGTGGCAAACAATCCGGAGATCAGTACGGAAATAAGTTTGTTCATAGGTCTTTCCAGGTCAGGAGGAAGAGGGAGTTCAATTCAGGCAACCGCTATTGTGGCACCGGAACCGCGCTCGAAATTCGCGCGCGCTTACCCTGAACGCGCCGCAACACGATAGCGTTGACGGGCGTAACAACTGAATACATGCGCGCAGCGCATAAAGGCCGCAATGAAAAAGGGCGAGCATAGGTCGACCCCATGCCCGCCCTTTCGAACGCAGCAGCGAGTGCTGCGACGCGCTTACTTCTTGGCGTCGTCTTTCTTGGCGTCGGCCTTCTTGTCGTCCTTCTTCATTTCGGTCTTCTTGGCGTCCGTCTTCTTTTCGTCCTTCTTCATTTCGGTCTTCTTCGCGTCGTCCTTCTTCATGTCGTCGGCATACGCGGCACCGGCGGCGAACATCGAGGCGACCAACATTGCAAGCAGTTTCTTCATTTTGGTTCCGTGGTAAGTGTGAGTTAGAAAAACGAGAGCGTTCTACCGCCGGGTGTCATCGTTCGGCATCACCGCCCTGCACCCGTAACGCGGCATTCACCCGGGGCGTTGACAGGGGTCTTCGAAGAAACCTCCGCGCACCGCTCCGGGGCAACGCCCCTCCCCTCCGCGAATCGCAACGGGAAACCCGCGTCAAATCAACGCCCCCGACACGACTCGGGCGCGGATTATGCACGGGAAACCGGCGCGTGGCGACGATCTGCGTCATGAATCGGCTTAGAGCCCTATAAGTCTTCCGTGCCCTGCGCACGTTTTAGCGGATACGAGGGATGGGCGCGCAGGCAAATCGGTCCGTCAGGCGACCGCGGTACATTGCCTGCGATGCAATCCGACGCCGACACCATAGTCGCCATCGCGACGGCCCCCGGGCGCGGCGGCATCGGCGTCGTCCGGATTTCGGGTCGGGACCTGCAACCCATTGTGCAGGCCGTCCTGGGCCCCGCGCAAACTCGCCTGCAACCGCGCCGCGCGTTGCACGCAAGCTTTCTCAACGATGCCGGCCGGCCAATCGACGATGGCGTCGCGCTCTTGTTCCCTGCACCAAATTCGTTCACCGGCGAGACCGTACTGGAGTTGCAAGGCCATGGCGGTCCGGTCGTGCTGCGGCTGGTGCTCGCCCGCTGTCTGGAAGCCGGGGCGTCGCTGGACGCACGCATTGCCGAGCCCGGCGAATTCACGCGGCGTGCCTTCCTCAACGGCCGCCTTGACCTGGCGCAGGCGGAGGCCGTTGCCGACCTGATCGATGCGAGCACCGTCGCCGCGGCACGCGGTGCGATGCGCTCGCTCCAGGGCGACTTCTCCCGTGCTGCGCATGCGCTCGCGCAAGAGCTGACCGAGTTGCGCGCTCTGACCGAGGCGACCCTGGATTTTCCGGAGGAGGAAATCGACTTCCTGCGCGCCGCCGACGCCCGTCAGCGCCTGGAACGGGCCATCGACGCCCTCGATGAAACGCGCAAGCGGGCACGCCAGGGGGCGATGCTGCGCGAAGGCCTGCGAGTCGTCCTGGTCGGTGCCCCAAACGTCGGCAAATCGAGCCTGCTCAATGCGCTTGCCGGCGAGGAGGCCGCGATCGTGACGGAGCACCCCGGTACCACGCGCGACCGGATCGAGCGCACGGTCGAGATCGGCGGAATCGCCGTGCACGTGGTCGACACGGCAGGCCTGCGCGCAACGCGCGACCCGGTGGAAGGAATCGGCATCGAGCGCAGCCTTGCCGCCGCGCGTGGGGCCGATCTTGTCATCGAACTGCGCGACGCGAGCTCGGACGACGCGACGCCGTTGCCCTACGCCCTGGCCGAGGGAGTTGCCCGCCTGGTGGTGATCAACAAGGTCGACCTGCGGCCCGAACTCGCGCCGGGTCGCCACGACGATGCGCCGGGGGAGATCTCGCGGAGCATTCATGTCTCTGCCCGCACCGGCGCTGGCCTGGACGCCTTGCGCCATGCGCTCCTGCAGCACGCGGGCTGGGATGCGGCGCATGCCGGCGAGACGGTGTACCTCGCGCGGGAGCGCCATCTGCACGCGCTGGATCGTGCCGCGGCCCACCTGACGTCGGCGCGCTTGCACGGCGACATGGGGGCGGAGCAACTTGCACGCCTGGAGTTGTTTGCCGAAGAT
>Ga0181537_10002370_pt1 | contig 16631 bp, 13 predicted proteins | sample PEATcosm2014_Bin_39_FD_119765 | JGI IMG/M metagenome (GOLD analysis project Ga0181537, IMG submission 119765) | Peatland microbial communities from MTU Mesocosm Facility, Houghton, MI, USA - PEATcosm2014_Bin23_10_metaG | ecosystem: Environmental > Terrestrial > Soil > Wetlands > Peat | place... | reverse complement strand
GCGCAGCGCGGCTAACTCCGCTTATTCATCCGTCACTTTCCGCCACGGCCCCGAGCGCGCCGCATCGCTCGACGCGGCGAAGTCGATCTTCGCCCGCGGCAGCACTACAAGATCCACGCGCCGATTCTCCGCGCGGCCTTCCGCTGTATCGTTGCTGGCCAAAGGATGAAATTCGGCGTACCCCGCGGCGGACAGCCGATCGGCCGGAATTGCCTTCATCTCCAGAAACAGCCGGGCAATGTGCGTAGCTCGCGCCGAGGAGAGCTCCCAGTTGGAATCGAACTCCGCGGTGTGAATGGGCACATTGTCGGTGTGGCCCTCGATGCGCAGATCGTAAGGCGTGGCGCCCAGACGGTCTGCGATCTGGTGCAGCGCCGGCAGCGCCGCCGCTTTGGGCGTCGCCGAGCCGGAATCGAAAAAACCCGCCTCGCGCAGGCTGATCACCAATCCATCGCGGCCCATTTCCAGCGAAATCGTGTGCGAGGCAATCTGTTTGGCCAGCATCAGCGCCAAATCCTGACGGATGCGGTCGAGATCGTACTTCACCTGCATCGGCGTGAGCATTTCCTCACGCATCGCAGCGTTTGCCGGCGACGCCGCGTCTTGCGCACCTGTGGTTTGATTGAAGTCCGAGAAAACTCCCATGGATTTGAAAGCCGAGTCGATGGCCTGCACCACCTGCGTCTGTTTTTTCTGGTCAACCCGCGCAAAAGCATAGAGCACGACGAAAAAACCGAACAGAAGCGTGACGAAATCGGCATACGACACCAGCCACCGGTCCTGGCCGACGCGGCCGCGGGGCACGCGCGACCTCATGCGGCGCGCTCCCTCTGCTCCTGGTTCGAGCCATCCAGGAAGCCGGTCAGCTTGATCTCGAGCATGCGCGGATTCATGCCCTCCAGAATCGAGATCACGCCTTCCAGCATCATCTCGCGCCGCCGGTGGCTGTTGTGAATGCGCAGCCGCATCTTGCCGGCGAAGGGCAGAAAGAAGAGATTCGCAATGCCCACGCCGTAAATCGTGGCCACAAAGGCCACCGCGATGCCGCGGCCCACTTCGGTGATGTTGTCCAGATGTTGCATCACCTGGATCAGGCCGAGCACGGCGCCCAGGATGCCGATGGTCGGTGAAAATCCCCCCGCCGATTCGAACACTGCGGGCAGGTGCTCCTGCTCCTCGGTCTGCGACTCGAGGGTCACGTGCATGATCTTGCGCAGCTCTACGGGTTCGGTGCCGTCCACAGCCAGCATCAGCGTCTGCTTCAAGAATGGATCCTGGATGGCCTGCAAATCGGCATCGAGAGAGACCACGCCGTTGCGGCGCGCCTTGTTCGCAAACGCCACCAGTTCGTGAATCAGTTGCGCCTCCTGTTTGCGCGGCGCGGCGAACAGATGCCCCAGGCTGCGGAAGGCCGCCACTACGGTGGTCAGCGGATACTGGAGCATCACCGCGCCCAGAGTGCCGCCAAACACGATGAGCGCCGCCGTGGGCTGCAGAATCTGGCCCACGTTGCCGCCTTCGATCATCAACCCGGCAACAATTCCGGCGATGGCCAGAAACGCACCGCCGATGCTTGTTTTATCCATGTGCTTTTCCCTCGAGGAAGCTCGCGCCCCTGTTTCTACTGCCGAAGATCGCCGCTCTGCTTCATCGGGATCGGGGCCGCACATTGCCCTTCCGCATCAAGGCTCGCCAGGGCTGCCGCTCGCTCCAGATCGCTGAAGTGATGCAGCCGCTTGGCCACCTCGGCCAGCAGCCGCGCCCGGTAAGCCAACACCTTCTCCACCACCTCACCAATCTCCTCGCGCACAATCAGCTTCTCGCCGTTGATCAACGTGAGCATCGTATCCGGTGAAGCTTCGGCGGTCTTGATCAGGTCGCTGTTCACCACCATCGGGCGGCCGTTGAGTCGCGTCAGCTCGATCATTACCAATCTCCTTCGCTGGAGTTATCGGCATGGCGCGCGAAAGGTTAAAAAATTAAAACCAAAAATGCGGAAGTGTCCCCGCCGGGACACAATCCGCCCCCGCATAAAGTCTCCTTAGGCCGCGCCGAAGAAGGGGCCAGATGCGACGGCTCCAAGCCGGCAGCAGCCACCCACGGGCGGGAATCGATGGGGGCACTTCCGAGGTAAGGCCGCAAATCACCGCATCCCACAAGGAGAACCCCATGTCCCTGGGTGTCTTGAACAACCTCTCCGCGGTGTATGCGGAGAACAACCTCAGCAATACGAACAGCAGCCTGAACACCGTGCTGCAGCAGTTGTCTTCGGGTTCGAAGATCAACTCTGGCGCGGACGATGCCGCAGGTCTCTCACTGGTCGACGGCTTGCAGGCCAACCAGATGGCCCTCAACCAGTCTCAGACCAACGCCACTGAAGGCTCAGGCCTTCTGCAGGTCGCCGATGGCGCCCTCTCGCAGGTCACCAGCCTGCTCAACCGCGCCGTTACGCTGGCCACCGAGGCCTCTAATGGCACGCTCAATTCCAGTCAGGACACGGCCGCCAACCAGGAATACCAGTCGATCCTGTCGGAAATCTCGAATATCGGCTCCACAACCACCTACAACCAGGAACAGGTGTTCAACTCCAGCACCAACATTTACACCGGCGACTCTTCCACAACCGGGGCTTCGGTCGACGCTCTGAACATCCGTGCGCTGTCTTCCTCTAACGTGGGCGACTCGGGCGGCGTGATGGCCTATAGCAACGGCGCTAACAACGCCTTCATTGATCTGTCCGGCGGCGGCAAGACAGCCACGGCGAACGATGAGCTGAGCGGAACAACGGACAGCGTCGACATCACCTACATGACTGCGGGTGCCGGCGGAGCAATCACCGATCAGACCGCTGTCATTACGGTCGGCACAGGCACCAGCTATAAAGACACGGCTCAGGGTCTGATGGATGCCATCAACAATTCCGGGCTCGGTGTGACCGCGACCTTTACGACCGCGGCCCAGGCTGGCTCGGTGGCTTCTACAGGCGGCAAGGGCGATGACACTGGCATCGAGATCTCCGGCGTCGGTTCTGGCGTTGCCGGAGCAGCCAACGGCGCGGGCGCACCCGGCGTCAATGGCACCCTCGGCGCCAACGGCGCGCTAACCCTCACCGGCGGCACGATGACTATCAACGGCAAAAGCATCACGCTGGGTGGTGCCGTAAACACCGTCACCAAGTTAGAGAACGCGATCAACGCCGGCAACTATGGCGTTTACGCTGATGCGGCTACCGGCGACCTCGAATCACTGACCGCGTCAACCATTACCACCAACGGCGTCACCGGCACCGGCTCCTACACCGCGGGAACGTACTACACAGCGGCGGTGACCGAGGATACCACCAACCCACTGTCGGATACGGCCACCTCGATAACGCCGGCAACTCCGGCATCCGATACCAACGGAACGGGCGGCGTGGCTACCATCAGTTACTCCGACAACGCCGGACAAAACCTGAGCGCGACGGACCTCAGCACGCAGACCGATGCGCAATCAGCGCTGACCAGCCTCAACACCGCGATCACCGACATCGCCGCACAAGACGGCTACATCGGCGCTCAAATCAACACGCTGAACGCGGTCAGCTCCGTGCTCGCCACGCAATCTGAGAACGTGCAGTCGGCGCAGAACGCGGTGCAGGCAACCGACTATGCGTCGGCCACGTCGAACATGTCCAAGTACGAGATCCTGAGCCAGACCGGCATCGCCGCCCTGGCGCAGGCGAACTCGCAACAGCAAGACGTGCTCAAGCTGTTGCAATAACCTGAGGTCCCCGGCGATCGATGTTGGGTCGCTGGGGTGGAGTAACCCCATTCCAACTTCCGGCGGCGCGTCATCTCCAGAGCGGGCGTCGCCGGATTCCAACTACCGCAGCTCACGGCGGCGGACCTCCCGCCGCCGGAGCCACTTCAACCGGCGTTCGCCGTCGGCGAACCATCTATCAGAGAGGGGCGTCCTGTGGATGCCCCTCTTTGCTTGAGTAACGATCAGTCGTCCGCTCGCTCGAGTTGACCGGAGCTGATGAGAGCGGACGAGAAGTGATGAGAATCTTTTTATCCGTAATGTGGACAGGTTGGTTCATAGGCTGCAAGACATGCAGCCGGAGGGCGTCATGGGCACAGTAGGACTGGCTTTCGGATCTCCGACCAGCGGCGCGGGCTTTAACGTGAGCTCGACAGTCTCCGAAATCGTCAGCAACCTCTCGAAGGTTGAAACCCCCTGGCAAAACCAGCTGACATCGCTCGAAAGCCAGGACACCGTGATCTCCAGCCTGGGGACACTGTTCTCCAATCTCTCCACCGACGTGAGCCAGTTGACCGATTTTACCGGCGTTCTCGCACAGAAAGAGGGCTCAAGCTCCGACACCAATGTGCTCGAACTCACCGCTGCTACCTCCTCAGCCTTGGCCGGCACACACACCGTCGTCGTCAACAACCTCGCGCAGACCTCGAGCGGTTACATGTCGGAGATCGCCAACAGCGCAGATGCACTGTCCGGCTCCGTCACGCTGCAGGTGGGCACCGGCGCGCCACAAACCATCACCCTCGGTTCCTCCAACGACACTCTCTCTGGCCTGGCTGCGGCCATCAACGACTCCGGCGCAGGCATCACCGCCTCTGTGCTCACCGATGCAAGCGGCTCGCGCCTGAGTCTTGTCTCCGGAACTTCGGGCGCCAACGGCAACATCGTCGTAACGAAGAATTCGATCACCGCCGCCGCCAGCAACACGCTCAGCGCCACGGTCACCGCAGGCACCGGGACAGGCAGCGGCAGCACTCCGTCGACCGCTCTCCTCGCGGCCGTCGCCAGCTCCAGCGAGCAGCTTACAGGTTCGCTCGCTGTCACCGTAAACGGCAGCCAGCAAACCATCCCCATGAGCGCGGTTGGCGGAAACACGCTGTCCGATCTCCAGCAGTACATCCATACAAACTCTGCGTCTTTGGGATTCGACGCCTCCATTGTGAACAACAGCGACGGCACCGTCAGCCTCCAGCTCACCTCCGGCACCTCGGGTACAACCGGAACCCTCGCCGTCACCTCCAGCCTCGTTGACTCCGCCACGGCTTTGAGCTACACCCCCACTGTCATCGGCTCCAATGCCAACCTGACCGTAGACGGCGTCAACCTTTCCAGCGCCTCGAACACGGTCAGCAATCTCATCCCCGGAGTCACCTTCCAATTGCTTGCGCCCAGCGCTCAGGAGTCCGGCAACAGTCTTGAGCAGGTGCAGGTCGTCATCAGCAACGACAACTCCGGCGTCGAAAGCGCGGTCAACCAGTTCGTCACCGACTACAACTCGCTCATCAGCGCCGTCAACACGCAGGAAGGCAACACCAGCTCCGGCACTCCCGAGCCGCTCTTCGGCTCGCCCACACTCTCCCTCCTGCAGCAGGAGTTGCTCAACAGCCTGAACTCACAGAACCCCAATGGCACGCTCGCCTCAGTGACGAACGACCTCAACCCCGCGCTCTCCGGCTCCATCGCGATCCAGGTGGGCAGCGGGAAAGCGCAAACTGTCACGCTGAACTCGTCCCAAACCTCGCTCTCCGATCTCGCCCAAGCCATCAACTCCGCAGGCATCGGGGTTACCGCCGGCGTCGTCACCAGCAACGGCCAGTCGACGCTCACCCTGGCCTCGCAAACCTCGGGATCGGCTGGCGCTCTCACCGTCAATTCCAGCATCGTCGCCGCCAGCAACATTCCTTTGATCTACACCGGCGCGAACAGCACCGGCTCCACTCCTTCCCAAGGCACGCTGACGTCGATTCCCAGTTCCGCCGACACCTTGACCGGCTCCATCACAGTCCAGGCGGGCGCCGGCATCAGTCAACAGATCGATATGAGCACCGTGAATACAGCCGAGAACGGCTCCACCCTGGCCGATCTTCAAAAATTCATCGCGGCAAACTCCTCGACTTTGGGATTTAACGCTTCCATCATTGCCAATAGCGACGGCTCCCAGAGCTTGTCTCTGGTTTCAAACACTTCCGGTAGCACCGCCAACCTGACCGTGAGCTCGAGCCTCATCGACACCACGAGCACGACCAACTCCACGCTCAACTACACCAACTCGTCCGATATCAACAGCCTCACCGCGCTTGGCATCAGCGTGAATAACGACGGTTCAATCACCTTCGACGCCGACGCACTCGATTCCGTCCTCAACACCGACTATTCCAGCGTGGCCGGCTTCTTCCAGAACGCCACCAGTTGGGGCCAGAGCTTCTCCAGCATGCTTGACAACGCCGGCTCCAGCTCCTCCACTGGCATGCTGAAGCTGGCCGCAAACGCCAACAGCACCACCGAATCTACGCTCAACGCCGAGATCTCCAAGGAGCAAACCTACATCTCCGCGCAGCAGTCCAGCCTCACCACGGAGCTCAACCAGGCCAACCAAGTCCTCGAGGAGTTGCCCTCACAGTTGCAGGGCATCAACGAGCTCTATTCGGCCATCACCGGCTATAACCAGGGTCAGAACGGATAAGGAAGCGATTCGATATGGGAAGTTACCGGGAACACACGCTGGATGGCGCAGCAGCTGTCGACCTCGTGGTGGCGCTCTATGACGGCGTCATCCGCTTTCTGTATGCCGCCATCGCGGCGGCCGAGCGCGGCGACGCCGATGCCCGCCGCGCCGCAGTCAAGCGCGCCCTCGACATCATCATTCATCTTCAGGCGCGGCTGCGCATGGATGTCGGCGGGCGTCCCGCACAAACACTCAGCGAGTTCTATGCCGCCATCTTTGCGCAGATCCTGCAGGCCTCGCAGGCGGCCTCGATGACGAGGTTCCAGCATGCCATCGACTGTGTTCGCAATGTGCGCGATGCCTGGCGCGAAGTTGCCCGCGACCCCAATGTCAACTTCGATTCGCCGCGCGTGCTCATGATGCCATCGCGCCCCGCGGCCGCCGAGCCGGCCGATGCGGCCCCTGGCTCCAACTGGACCGCGTAACTTCCGCAGATGCACGGTTGCCCCATCCTTTTCGCCGCTCCTTGGCGAAAGGGTGGGAAGGCGCTGTCTCGCGGGCTTACTGCCCTTTACCCCGCCACTGTCAGCTCTTCTTCGAGCTGCTGCTTCTGATAGAGGCTCGCATAGTAGCCGTCGAGAGCCAGCAGTTCGTCGTGGCGACCGAGTTCCACGATCCGTCCCTTGTCGAGCACGGCGATGCGGTCGGCGTGGCGCACCGTCGACACGCGATGCGAGATGAGGATCGAGGTCGTGTTCGCCGTATAGTTGCGCAGGCCGCTCAGGATGCGCTCTTCGGTGTAGGTGTCCACGCTGGCCAGCGCGTCGTCAAGAATGAGAATCGCCGGCCGCCGCAGCAATGCGCGTGCAATCGCGGCGCGCTGCTTCTGCCCGCCCGAGAGCGTCACGCCGCGCTCGCCCACCATGGTTTCAAAGCCCTGCGGAAACTCCTCGAACTCGCGGCGAATATGGGCCGCCTCCGCCGCTTCCAGCAGATCTTCGGCGTCGGCATGAGGCGCGCCGAAAGCCAGGTTCTCGCGAATCGTCTCGCTGAAGAGGAACGTCTCCTGCGGCACCATGCCGATGTTGCGCCGCAAAACCGCCAACGGATACTCGCGCACCGGCCGCCCGTCGATCAGCAGCGCGCCTTCGGGCGCATCATAGAGCCGCGGAATCAGGTTGACCAGCGTGGACTTGCCCGATCCCGTCGGCCCCACGATCGCCAGGCTCGATCCCGCCGGAATGTGCAGTGAGACGTCACGGAGCACCGGCGTATCGCCGTAGCTGAATGTGAGGTGCCGGAATTCGATTTCCCCTTTTAGTTCCTCCTCCGTTCCTCGTCCAAAACCTGAGACCACGGAGTGGCTGTCAGAGATTGCGGGCTCGCTCTTGAGAATTTCGTCGATGCGCTTCACCGACGCCGTGCCGCGCTGGAAGATGTTAATCACCCATCCCACGGCGATGATGGGCCAGATCAGCATGATCATGTAGGTGCTGAACGCCACGAACTGGCCCACATTGATGCGGCCTGCCAGAACCAGGTGCCCGCCGGCCAGCAGCGTGATGACCATGGAGATACCGAGAATAAACTCCAGAGTCGGCCACAGCATGCCCATCAACTGCACCAGGCGCAGCGCGCGGCCGATGTATTGACGATTGAGCCGCTCGAAGAGGCCGATCTGCGACTCCTCGCGCGCGAAGGCGCGGATCAACCGCACGCCCGAGTAATTCTCCTGGGCCTGCGCGGAGATGTCGGAGAAGCTCGCCTGGATGCGCTCGAAGCGCTCGTGAATCCTGCGTCCCAGGTACTGCACAAGGATGCTGGCCAGCGGCATCGGCGCCAACGCCACCAGCGTGAGCCAGGGACTGATGCGCAGCATGAAGAAGAGCGCAAAGACACTGAGGAAGATGGTATTGGCGCTGTACATGAGCGCTGGCCCCAGCAGCATGCGCACCGCGTTCAGGTCGTTGGTCATGCGCGCCATGATGTCGCCGGTGCGGTAGCGCTGGTAGAAGTCCGTGTCCTGCGTTTCCAGTTTCTTGAACAGGTCGTTGCGCAGGTCGAACTCGATCTCGCGCGAAATTCCGATCAGAACCCATCGCTGTGCGTAGAGAAACACGCCTTTCACCAGGCTGATGGCAACGAGAATCAACGCAAACACAAGAATCAGTTCTTGCGTGGTTCCTTTCTCGATCCTGTTGATCGCCATCCCCAGAACGCGCGGAAACTGCACAGCCACGATGTTGGTCGCGACGCACGCAAGGGTTCCCCGCACGTATCCCCAGCGGTAGCGGCGCATGTATGGAATAAGAGGGCCGAGGTCACCAAACATGCTTCTATTGTACCGGCGGTGCGATTGGAGCTCGAAATTCGCGCATTACTTGAATGAGCTAAAGGCTGGAAGCTAGGAGCTAGAGGCTGTTCTTCTACGTTGGCGTCTTCAGCAGTAGATATCCGCCGACCAGCCCGAACAGCACATCCGCCGACCACGCGGCCATATAGGCCGGCAGGTAATTCACGTAGCCCATCGCGCCAAACAGGTTGTCGACCACCATGTACGCAAGTGCCACGGCAATGGCCACGGCCACGCCGGAAATCGAGCCGCGCCGCCCCATCGAAAGCGCAAACGGAATGGCAAGCATCGCCATCACCACCGTGATCAGCGGATACGAGAGCTTATGCCACAGCGCAACGCTCAATCGGTTGGTAGGGAAGCCGCTCTGCTGCAAATCGCGGATGTAACGGTCGAGCTGGCCGAAGTTCATCTCCTGCGATTGCACGTCCTCCTTCTTGAAGTAGTCCGGCGTCGCCCGGATTTCAGGAAAAGTTGTCTTCAGATAGGTGCGGTAATTGGTCACAGTAGCGCCCTGCACGTCGCGCACCCAGCCGCTCTCGAAGGCCCATCCGCCTGTATCGGCGTCCCACGCCGCGCGCTTGGCAAAGATACGCCGCGTCAGTTGGAATGTCGCCGGATCGAACTCGAACACGGAGAGATTCGCAAACTCGTTCTGGTCGGGATCGAAGAATTCGTAGTAGAAAATACGTCCCGGCTCGCCGGGCTGCGGTTTCTGGCCCATCATCCATTTCTGCTCCGGATGCAGGTAGGTTTGCGTGGGCCTGCCCTTGATCTCGTTGCGCAGCGCCTCCTGCTTGCGGTTGGCCTGCGGAAGATAGTACTGGTCGAACAGGAACAGCGCCACTGCCAACGCTGCCGCAATCGCCACGATGGGGACGACCAGCCGGTACAGGCTGATCCCCGCGGCCTTGATGGCGATGATTTCGCTATTGCGGTTCATTACGCCGAACGTGACCAGCGCAGCAATCAGCACCGCCAGCGGCGTGATGAGGTAGAGCATGCTCGGCGTCAGGTTCAGCAGGTACTCGCCCACAATCGAAAGCGCAGTGTGATTGCGCAGAATGTCGCCTATCAGTTCGAAGAAGGTGAAGACGAGCATGAGCAGCACAAAGCCGAACAGCACCATCGCAAACATGGTCATGAACTCGCGCAGAATGTACTCGTCGAGAATGCGCGGAAAAACGCTGCGCGGCCTGGTTCGCTGTGCGCGCGACTGGAACCTGCCGAAAAACGCGGTGATTTGGAACCCGTTGGTCTTTGCGGGAACCTTGAACTTGGGCAGGCGCGCAACCCAAGCCGCCATGGCGCTCAGAATCTGCCCGCCGGTCGCCATCTGCCACAGCAGAAAAATTCCGGCCACGGCGAAAATAATATTCGCCGCCCACACGGCAATGAAGGCCGGCAGTCCGCTCTGATGTCCCAGAGAAATGCCGGTCAACGAAAGGATGTAGTACACAAACACCAGCAGAATCGTAAGAACAATGCCGGCGCTCTTGCCTCCACGCCGCGAATTCACCCCTAGCGGCACACCCAGCAACATCAACACCACGCAGGCCATGGGCAGCGCGAACCGGTTGTACATCTCGATCAAGTAGCCCTTTTGGTCCGGCTTTCCAGCGAGTTCATGAATGCGCTCGAACAAAGCGCTCATCGGCATCGCATAGAGCTTTGTATCCATGTGCCCCAGGTGTACATCGTTCTGCGGGTTCAGCGCCAACGGCATGTCCGCGGTCGTGAACGTCGAGATATTGGACTGCCCTGGCTCGTCGGCCACGGTCTCGTCGCGCAATCCATCGCGCAGCCGCATGATCAGTTCCTGCGGGTTGTCATTCACCACGGTAGCCGACGCGGCAGTCGTGATCACCGGATTCACGGGATCGCTGACGTCGGCCATAAACACTTTTTGCCAGTTGGTGTCTCCCGCGCCCGGGATCACATTCTGCACGTAGAGCACGAAGTTCTTGAAATCTTCGTAGAAGACGCGCGGCTCGATCTCGTACGACGCTTGCGAGGTCTCCAGCGCCTGCTCCATCTCAATAATCGCCTGGTTTGCCCGCGGCACCAGATAGAGCGAGTTGCCCAATCCCAACAGCGCCCCCGTCACCGCCACGATCGATGCCACGCGCACAAAGTACCCAATGCCCAGTCCCGAGGCGCGCATTGCAATGATCTCGCTGTCGGCCGCCAGTCGGCTCAGCCCCAGCAGCACGCCCCACAGCACCGCCATGGGAATCGTCACTTTGAGCAGGTTGGGCAGCGTGAAGACGAAAATCTCCGCCACGTCCACCCAAGTGGAACTGTTGCGCACCACCACTTCAAGAATGTGTGGCAGCTGCGGCATGAATAGAATGAACGTGAAAAGCGCGCATCCAATGAGCGTCAGGGAGAGGATCTCGCCGAGAATGTAGCGGGTGAGGATGCGCACAGACAGACTCAGTGTCTAGTTTAGCGTGCCGAACTCCCGGCAAGCGGCGCAGGCTGCCATCCCCGCAGCCGCAAGCTGTTTCCCAGCACGCACACCGAACTCAGGGCCATCGCCGCTGCGGCCAGCCATGGCGTCAGCAATATGTGAAACGCCGGGTAAAGCGCCCCCGCAGCCAGAGGAATCCCGACCAGATTGTAGCCCACGGCCCAGCCCAGGTTCTGGTGCATTACGCGCACCGTTTGCCGCGCCAGTTCAAGCGCCGCGGGAATCGCCGCAGGCTGCGCCCTCAGCAACAGCACATCCCCCGCCTCCTGCGCCAAGTCCGTTCCGCTGCCCATGGCGATGCCGGCGTCGGCCGTGGCCAGCGACGCCGCGTCGTTGATCCCGTCGCCCACCATGGCCACGCGCAGCCCCGTCTTTTGCAACTCGCGAATCCGTGCCAGCTTCCCCGCGGGATCCAGGCCCGCTTCCACTTCGGTGATTCCTGCCTGCGCCGCAATCGGCGCCGCCGCGGCAGCCGAGTCGCCGGTCAGCATCAACACCCGCAGCCCCGCGCCTCGCAGGGCAGTCACGGCTGCAGCCGCATCCGGCCGTAGCGCATCACGCGCGTCGAAATACGCCGAGGCCGCACCATCTAGCGCCATCCACAACCGCGTGACTCCCGGCTCCGGCGCAACCACGTCCCCCGGCAGCTTGATCAGGAACTCGCTGAAGAGAGCTTCGTTGCCCAGCAGGCACTCGTGCCCCTCCACGCGCGCCGAAAGCCCCCGCCCGGGAAAGACCTGCGCATCCTCAGCCGGTCTCCATTCGAGCCCCCGCCCGCGCGCGGCATCCAAGATCGCAAGCGCCAGGGGATGGTTCGACCGCTCCTCGGCCGCTGCCGCCATGCGCAGCAATTCGCGTTCCCCCATTTCCTGCTTTTCTGTTTCCTGTTCCCTGTTCCCTATTCCCTGTATCTTTTCCAGCACCGGCCTTCCCACCGTCAGCGTCCCCGTCTTGTCCAGAACAATCGCATTCACATGCGCCAGCCGTTCCATCGCTTCGCCGCCCTTGAAAAGCACGCCGAGCTGCGCGCCCCGGCCCACGGCCACGGTCAACGCCGCCGGCACCGCCAGTCCCATCGCGCACGGGCACGCAATCACCAGCACAGCCACCGTATTGGCAAGCGCCAGCGGCAACGAGTGTGCGGCCAGCAGCCATGCCACAAACGTCACCACCGCAAGCCCTAGCACCACTGGCACAAAAATCGCGCTGGCCGCGTCAGCCAGCCGCTCCATGGGAGCGCGCGAGCTCTGCGCCTGGTCCACCATTCGCGCAATCTGTGCCAGCATCGTCTCTTCGCCCAGCGACTCCGCCCTGCACACCACCGCGCCGTCGTAATTCAACGACCCCGCCAACACCCGGCCGCCCACCGCGCGCTCGAGCGGCGTCGCTTCGCCGGTCAGCATCGACTCATCCACCGACGTGCGCCCCTCTAGAATCGTCGCGTCCACGGGAAAGCGCTCGCCGGGCAGCACCACGACACTGTCGCCAGGCCGCACCTCTTCGAGCGGCACCACCGTTTGCGCGCCATCCACCAGGCGCCGCGCCGTCGCAGGCCGCAACCGCGACAGCGAGTCCAGCGCGGCCAGCGCCCGCCTCTTCGCCCGCGCCTCCAGCGCCTTGCCAAGCAGCAGAAAGCCCACAATCAGCAGCACTGCATCGAAGTACACTGCCCGTCCCGGCGCCGGCCACACCGTCGCATACGCCGAATAGGCAAACGCCACGCCCGTTCCCAGGCTCACCAGCGTGTTCATGTTCGTGGTGCCGTGCCGCAGTGCGCTCCACGCGCTCCAGTAGATCCCGCGCCCCGCCCAAGCAACCACGGCCGCCGTCAGCACCAGCAGGAACCAGCGCAGCGTCGGCGCCGGGACGGCATAGAGCCACGGAAATGCTCGAGCCAGGAAAGCATCGCCCGCACCCATCTCCATTTCGAGAGGCATGGCCAGCAGCATGGCTGCCGCGCCCGCGCCCAGCGTCACCCACGCTTTCGTTTCGGAGCCCGCACTCGCATCCTCAACATGCGCACCGCCATCGCCCGCGCGCGGCAGCACCGCATCGTAGCCCGCTCCGCGAATCGCGTCCACCAGTTGTTGAGGCACAGCCAGCGACGGATCGAACACAACACTGGCGCGATGCGCCATCAGATCCACGCGTGCCGACTCCACGCCCTCCGTTGCGCGCAGAGCCTCCTCCACGTGGTGCTGGCACGAGGCGCACGTCATGCCCAGAACGGGCAGTGTCAGCGATTCTGTGCTGTGCGAGGCCAGGGTCGGCTCCAATTTTGCGCGTTATGATTCCAGATGCGCGGCAAAGCCGGCCTTGGCGAGCGCGGCAATGGCAAGATCCACCGGCGCGGGATCCTCGGCTGCAGTCAGCCGGGCCGCTCCGATGCGAACCTCGTTCACCGCCACGCCCGGCGTCGCAGCCAGCGCCTGGCTCACGCGGCGCACACAGGAGCCGCAGTGCATGCCATCAATTCGCAATGTGAATTCCGTCATCTTTCGTTCCTCGGTGTCTTTGTTTGATGATAGTGGGAGGCATTCGATTCCCGCGCGGACCGCTGGATGATTTGGGTGCCCCGTCCAAGGTATGCTTGGGCGGGAAAAGGATCCTGCATGACGAACGTGCAACGCGAGTTTCCCCAATCTCCGCTCGTCGGCGTTGGCGCGGTCGTGGTCCACGAAGGCCGCGTGCTCCTCGTGCGCCGTGGCAGTGAGCCCCTCAAGGGCCATTGGACGCTACCCGGCGGCGTGCTTGAGGTGGGCGAAACCATCGCTGCAGGCGTAGCGCGCGAGGTGCGCGAAGAAACCGGCCTCCTCGTCGAGTCGTTGGAGCTGGTCGAGCTCCTCGACCGCATCCATCGCGAAGCCGGCCAGGTCCGCTACCACTACGTCATCGCTGACTACCTTTGCCGCGTCACCGGCGGCGAGCTGCGCGCAGCCTCCGATGCCGACGCCGTCCGCTGGGTAGAGCGGGCGGAATGGAACAGCCATAGCGCCCTAGTCCTCGATCCCATCACCGTCCGCGTTATTGAAAAAGGATGGCAAAGAGCGCAGAATCTGCAAGCAGAAAGAGGCTAAGCTGATGACCAAGCCAATCAGTCGCCCCATGCGTTTGTTCAAGTGGACCTTCGTGTCCCTATTTGCTTTGGCACTGCTCGCAGGCGTCGGATTCTACTTCCGCCCCGTCGGCTACCTCAACGAGTGGACCTACCTGAACGAGGATCTCTCCGGCATCCAGAGCCGTTCCGTCGAGGTCGCAGGCCATCGCGTGCACTATCTTGCCGAGGGTCCGGCCAACGGTCCCGTAGTCGTTCTCGTGCACGGGCTCGGTGGCAGCGCGGAGCACTGGAGAAACCTTGCCCCATACCTCGCCCAATCCGGTTTCCGCGTCTACATCCCCGATCTCCTCGGCTATGGCCGCAGCGAAAGCCCCACGGATTTCTCCTATTCAGTGCACGACGAGGCCGCCGTGGTCGTGGGCTTCATGGATGCGCTGGGCCTCAAGCAGGTCGAGCTCGGCGGCTGGTCCATGGGCGGATGGATTGCCGTGCTCGTCGCCGCGCAGCATCCCGAGCGCGTCAACCGCCTCATGCTCTTTGACGCCGTCGGCCTTAACGTCCCACCGCCATTTGACACTGCCCTCTTCACGCCTTCCACCGTCGACCAGCTCAACCAGTTGGAGGCCCTCCTCTCGCCGCAGCCTCAGCCCATCCCGGCCTTCATCGCTCGCGACCTCCTGCGCAACTTCCGTCGCGATGGCTGGGTCGTCCAGCGCGCTCTCGCCACCATGCTCACCGCGCAGGACGTGGTCGACAACCTTTTGCCGCAGCTCAAGATGCCCGTGCTCCTCGTGTGGGGATCGCTCGACCGCATCTCTCCGCCCGACCGCGGCGAAACCATGCATCGCCTCATCCCCCAATCCCAGCTCGACGTCTTTCCCGGTTGCGGACATATGGCGCCCCTCGAGTGCTCCGCCGCGGTCGGCCCCAAGGTCGTCGCCTTCGCACAACAATGAGGTTTCACTCTTTTCACTCTTTTCACTGATTTCACTCTCTTCACTTACTTCACTGCTTTCCTGGTCCCTTGTTCCCTCGGTCCCTGCCGGGGTCCCCGGCGGGCGATGTTTGCCCGCTGGGGTGGCTTGGTCCCTGTCTTCTTGACTCGGCGACGCCCCCTTTGCGAGACTCCGCCCATGGGATACAGCGGAAAAATTGAATACGCCGGAGAGCGCAAAATCCGGGAACGCAACACCAGCGTCTATCGCCTTTGTCATTGGCCTATATGGATTTGGGTCTTCTTTCTGGCACCCGGACCGCTCACCTTCAGTCTCTTTTCCGGCGGTTTTCACTGGGTCAATTGGGCGTGGCTCGCGGCAGTGCTCCTCGGAACCGGCATCGCCTGTTACAAAGCGCAACTGCCGGGCTCGGAGCATCGCCCCTACATCCTGCGCTTCGACGAGGACAAGCCCAACCCGCTCTACCGACGCGTCTGCTACACCTTTGCCTGGAACGCCATTCTGAATTACGCGCTGCTCAACATGGCAGCGTTGGTCTACGCCGCGGCCACCGGCGTCTGGCGCATGAAGCAGATTTACCTCTACGCCTACTCCCCGCTTTGCGCGTTCATCCTGCTCCTCGGCATGCTGGGCAAACTGCCGCGGGTTGGAACGTCCACTCAGGGCGAAGGCTGGGAACGCCGTTATTTTTACGGTTCCGTCTGGGCTGTCACCGCTGCGCAAACCACATTGCTCATCCTCTGGAAGACGCTTCCGGAAAACGCGATCGGAAGTCTCATCAAACTCTCGGTTTTCGTGGGTGTGCTCGTGGTCTTCGGCATCGCGGCCGCGCGCGGCAAGCTGCCTCGCACTCGACCCATTGTTCCCGGCGAGATGATGGTTTCCGACTAAGAACCGTCCTCACAAAACGTGGTGAGGACGCGTCACCGAACGATTCCTCATCGCCGTGGGAGCGGGCTTGGATGCTTACTCCACCTCAAGGCAGATGCAGATGCAGCCGCCAGCCGGTGTAGCTCAGGATCTCGTGCGCAAGGCGCTCGGATTCCGCGGTGCTGCCCCCAAAGGAGACGCGTGTCCGTGGTGAGGTGAGTACATCGAGGCCATCGGCGGCGCAGATTTCGTGAATGCGAAACAGGTGGGTGCCGTCGCTGACGACCACCAGGCGACGCAGACCGTTCGTTCGAGCGATGACGGCAATGCGGTGGGCCTGTTCCTCGGTGTTCTGGCTCTGGGTTTCGGCGATGATGGCGGATTCGGCAACGCCGAGACTCACCAGGTAGTCGCGGCCCACTGCGCCCTCGGAGTGCTCATCTCCGCCAGTGCCG